>Ga0116227_10000713_pt1 | contig 67602 bp, 38 predicted proteins | sample S1TSphgellanicum_FD_89693 | JGI IMG/M metagenome (GOLD analysis project Ga0116227, IMG submission 89693) | Host-associated microbial communities from peat moss isolated from Minnesota, USA - S1T2_Fb - Sphagnum magellanicum MG | ecosystem: Host-associated > Plants > Peat moss > Unclassified...
CTTAATACCGTATTATCATCCAAATGGACAGACAACGGAGGATGGTTTGCGTTCATCTATGCGGAAGTTCTCAGATAGTGAACTTAGAAGTGGTCGGTCCGTCCCTCGGGTGAAGAAACCCTAATATTGGATGAATATTCTTTGGATGATCTGGGATGTGATGGTCCAAATGGACAGGTATAGGTGATGAAGCGCTCAGAAATGGATGAGTAATGAGTAGATGGATGATAAACGGTTTCTTGTGCAGAATGCGCTGAAGAAGGAAGACGAAGGAGAAGCAGGGCGAGAGTGAGAGGGGAAGATGGGAGAAGATCGCAAGAAAACCAGCGTCTTTTGCAGTTTCGGAAATCCACAGCAGCGTTCCGGACACCCTGAGAGTCGTTGCTGTGAGGGAGGGCTTTCCAAAGAATCAATCGGTTTCGAAATCCGTCAAGTTCTGACAAACTTATTGTGTCCGGACGTCGAACAAGGTATATAATCTCCGTTTTGCTATGCTTTTCATGTCTGTGAATTTTTCTGAGCATGACGATAGGTGATAAGAGAGAATGCAGCGGGCTGTTAGTACATTCTTTTATTTATTTATCTTCTTTCGCGAGAATTGATTTGATGGCATCATCGTCCGCATTGTTTCAGTTTAGTGTTTGGCATGTTGCGTTTCCTGTGTGGTTGTGGGAAGCGAGTAAAAGCCTAAGGTGATCATGATTGGAGTGCTTTCGCATGAAGTTTTCTCATGAAATCTTTCCGCATAAAAGAAAAAAAATCTCCGGCTTCTGTAACCAAGGACATGCAGTTTCTGTGTTTGTAACTTCGTTGAGTGATGTAGCGGATCAGGCAAGAGGATACGATACGTAGCGACTTCCTTTGACACAAGTTTCTGATGGAGTTGTGTCTCGTCAAAGCTTTACTTCCTTTTAGGAAGCGAGAAAACCTGAGCAGAGCTTTGTGTATCGAGGAATGGCTTGCAGGAAGTTGGTTGTGTTGTGTCGGTTTCCTGACGGGATTGCTGTATGGGATTTTGTAAGTCTTTAGGAGGGACGCAAGCGACATGACGGCTTTCTGTCAATGAAGCTTTTCGCGATGGAAGACGCGGTTCCATCTGTGCAGTGCTTTGTAGAGAAGCCAGCAGCACGATGCCAGTTAGCTGAATCTTCAGCAGAGCTTCCGATGGAGATTTCCTCGATAGTCCGCCTCAACGTGGGAGGGATGCTGTTTGCAACGACGATCGACACGTTGACGCAGCGAGACACGGAATCTATGCTGGCTGTCATGTTCAGTGGCCGCCACAGGCTGCACATGGATCCCAGCATGGGAGCAGTGTTCATTGATAGGGATGGCACGCACTTCAGACACATTCTAAACTGGCTCAGAGATGAAGTCGTGCCAACCATGGAGATTGCCGCATACCAGGAGCTTCTGAGGGAAGCGGAGTACTACCAGCTGACAGGCTTGATTGACAGTATTGCACCACTCCTATGTAAGAAAGATGAAGATGACAACACAAAAGCTGAGATGACACGACGAGACGTGATCAAGTGTCTGCAATTTGCTAAAGTGCGGCTCCGAGGTGTCAATCTTTCAGGGCAAAATCTCTCCAAGCTTGACCTGAGCTCAGTGGATTTAAGCCATTCATGTCTCATCAACACCTTCTTCTCAAGAGCAAATTTGAAGCAAGCAGATTTCAGTGGAGTTGAGGCAAATGGAGCTAATTTCCACTCTGCAAATCTGTATTCCTGTCAATTCATAGGAGCAGTGATGCAGGGTGCAGTTCTTGCTGGTGCAGTTCTACAGAGTGCCAATTTGCAAGATGCTTGTCTGATAGATTCCAGCTTCTGCAATGCCGATCTTCGCTCTGCACATATGCAGAATGCAAACCTTTCTAATGCTAACCTATCTGAGGCTAATTTGGAGCAAGCAAATTTGAAGGGTGCTAAGCTCAATGGGGCCAATCTGCGAGGTGCCAACCTCCAAAGAGCCTATCTCAGGGATGTTGATCTGCGGGATACCATATTGGCGGGTGCTTATTTGAATGGTGCCAATTTACAGGGAGCTAGCCGGTGACGGAGAAGCTTCTTCCTCTTCTTTCCTCCTCCTTTAAGCTTCTTCTTGCTGGAGATTTCTCTTTTTTCCATTCTCAGTACTTTCTCTTGAGACAAATTCTGGGGTCCCTATACTGTACATGCAGAGAAACAGGGGGGTCTTCCTACAACTAGCATTATGGTGATTGGTAGATAGGATGTGATCACCCATGATGTGCACTATGGTAAGGCCTGGATGCATTCAGCAGTAAATCAGCAGATGATTGATGTTGAGCAACCACAGGTCTCATGGTTTGTGATTAGCAACTCTGATGGCCTTCAGAAACACTTTAGTGCACTGGTTTGCTAGGAGAGCCAACACAAGGATTACCAGTAACGTGCTGACTCTTCATATGCTTGAAGGCATTTTTTTCTTGTGCTGCTTGTGGGAGCAATTGTCTCTTTTGTACTGGTTATTGATCCAAATTGAATTATGAGGATACTTATTTCCCATCATTATGCTTACTTACATGGGACAACAATCCTTGTGTAACAGATCTGATCCCTTGCAATCTATCTCTGTTGCTTTCTTTTAATCACACCACAGCGAAAGAAAGGAGCCCACCAAAGCCATCGTATTGTTGCAACCTCTCCAATGCAAGGTACCAAAACCGATTTCACCTTTCTTGATTATTTCAAAGGTAACAAAGAATGTAAGCGGTTCATTTCACATTATCTAATAATGGCTTGCTATTGAGCATATAGTGAGTATCTATCTCTTGTCAATAAGAAGTTGCTTCAATACATTATGGGCATTTTCCTCCAATGATGAAGTCCAAATCTGTTTAGGGTTTGTAGCTCTGGATTGTAAGTAGTATGATTGTAAAGCTCTGTAGCACCCACTAGCTTTTGCAGCGGTTTGTCCATTACTGATGAAGGTGACAAGTCAAGTTTATGGATCTCATCACCACTTGACAATCTACTCGCCATTCATCTGTCATTGCATGTGCTCTCATTTTTTCTCTGCATTCTGCTCATTGCTGTGTGTAGGGTCTTGCTCCTTCTTGGGGTTGATGGGTCCAGGTTTAGGGTGAGATTGAACCAACAGCCACCAATGCACCACGAAGGTTGGATGGTGGGTAGTTGTTCGGTATGGAGGTTCATCCAGGACATCGGGCAGAGGAAGTATCCTGATCAAGATATTTGGTATGGGCACTTGCTCCCTTCTACACATGCTGACATTCTAACTTGATATTAATACTGAATTTGAAATAGATATCACTTTTTTGAAAATCATTTGAACAAATTAAAAATTGATGATTTGTGAATTATTCAGGTGTTAAAAAGTAGTTATATCATTTTGATATCCATTTTTCATGTGCATGGTTGATTGTTGATAACTAGGTGAAATCTTATGAATATCAACACTTTTGGATTGATATCAAAGTCAATGAGTACGGAAATAAAGGTGTAAAAATATATGAGGACTGGCCAAGATATTTATGATAATTTTACTTTGTTTTATACATAATTGCCTCATTTGCTCTATACATAACAATTTTGATTACTTAACACAAGATTGCAAACATAATTAAACCAAAATTGCACAGGAACAGAAAGAAAATGAAAGGCATAACAATGGACGACATGTTTGAAAGACGTGAAACATCAAATTAATTCACTTCCCTTTAACTACTTTTAGAGCTTTGAGTCCAAAGTCTATTTAAGGTAGTTTAAGTTATTTAAGTATTTGATATGGTGTGCTTCAATATCACCTATTTGTTTTACAAGGATTTGTAGGTTCAGCCCACAAACCATAACATATTATTTTATTGAGTTATCCTCATACAATATTGTAAGCATTCAAATATCTCCTCACCCCATTCCAAAGTAAAACATGTTGGAGGAATCACATTGGAGGCGTTTTTTTTCCAAAATTGTTGAAGTTGTTACATTTTGTGCATTGGTCTGATTCCAATTTAGAGTTTGGGCCAGGTTTGGACATTTGAGTTCATAATTATTGCACTCTTTGATCACATCTGGCAACAAATCGTTGACTAGTTAATTAAAATTTACATCTTAACTTCAGCACTTGATTTTTTAATTCTGAAATTTTTTGCAGGTAATGGTTATAAAATTAATAAACTTGTTCTTCTTAAAAACTTTGCAGATTCTTAATTTTATAATAATTATATAATTTTTTGGGCACAAGTAATAAATAATTTTCAAAACATTGGTAGAACAAAAAAAATAAATTTATGCTGTAATGGTTTTGTATTGATCAAAATCATATTTCTCAAATAAAAAAAATTGCAAAAATTTGGGAGTAAAAGAAATGTTGGTGGGCAAGGGGGAGAAACTAAACAATGCATACTGGATATGGAAAATACAGATAAAGGCCTGCCGCTGGGCATGCTCTTAGCTACTAGTGTTGGGCTGTCATTAGGAAAGGCACCTGATAACCGAAGGTTCTTAAAGATAAATAATCAAGGTTCTCACAAAAAAATCAAAGAACTGGTTGTGATAAATACCCATGGTTCTCAAGAAATCTGAGAATTGATTTTGATATACCTATCACTTCTTATGGTAAGTGCTTACTAAAAGTACATGATTTCATGGTTGATGATATTAAATTTACTAAATATGGTTTCATGAATCATGACCAATGTTGGTTAAGTATTGGTTGACATGTAAAAATTATTTGATTTAGTTTGAAGTTGTTACTTAGAGTTCATAACCAAAAATTTGAACTCAAAGTTTGTTGAGGTTGTCACATTGCCGCAATTTTTCATTTGTCAATGAATGTTTTTAAGGTACTTTGGTTGCATTTTGAGGTTTCAAGTTGTGTCATGAAAACATTTATGCACAAGTTTGTATCTAAGGTGTTTTGAAACATCATTTTATTTTACTTTTGTGAGTTTTGATTAGTTGTTGCAACCTTTGAATGAGTTCAAAATGTTTTGTTCATCATTGTCTTGTTCACCACCGTCTTTTTTTTTTGGTTGCATGCCACATGGTTTTGAGGTTTTGAACAAAGGCTTTGGAGGTGCTTGTCATTTTTTAAAAATTGTTTTCAAATGCCACAAATTTGGAACAAAGCTTTTTGAGGTAAATTTGACATACCAAGACTTATCATTGCAAAATGTTGATCTTCTTGAGTTGAGGTGTGGGTTTAAAAGTGTCTCTTGTTGTTTCTTTCTTTTTTGGTTGTTAGTTTGTTTTATTTGTTTGTTAATTATGTGTTTATGTGCAACAAATAGTACAATAGAATCAACAACTACCACTCCCCCTTTCATCAACGCAACTTTTTTGTTTGATATTAAAGAAAATAGTGAGTCTCCCCTTTCATCAACCCAAGTTTTTTGTTTGACATTAAAGAAAATAGTGAGTTTCCATTTCATATTGAAGTCAATAATGGTTCACGGAAGGCATTCAATCTTGAGGTAGATGTTTCTTGAGAGCTTTTCACTCCAAAGTCCTTGGCAAATTGAGATATGTGGTACCCCTTTCATCACTCCATTGACTATTCGGGTTTCTTGGTTGTGAATGATGGTGCTTTTATTAATTCTTATTATTTGCAAGTCATGAAATGTGTGTTGTGCCATTATGATGTAATGAATGTTGATTTTCATAGTTTGGTCCATGGGGCTTGTGAGTTATAGCAATGACCACAATGCTAGTTCTTTGAAAAACATGTTTTAGAATTACACTCAATAAAATATACAAAGTGGGGGTGGTTGGTGTAGATGACCACATTTATTAAAGATCATAGAAAAACAACCAATTTTTTTTTTAATGAATGATGTATAGGAGTTCATTCCTTTGATTGTGGGTACTTTTTAAATGCACAACATTGCATGTTGAGCCATAACAACCTAAGTTAAAGTGTGTTTTGCATTTACAAAAATCATCTTAAGGATGCGTAAGAAATATTGCAAAAGACTATAAGACATTTTTTGAGTCTTTCATTTAAACCATGGCACATAACATGTTGGTCATAATGTTTGACCTTTGCTTTAAAAACATGAAGGTTATTTGATATTATGTGGGAAATTATGTTATTGGTGAAATTGTTGTAAAGTACAATACGAAGGTTGTGTATCCAATTATATTACAAATTTATTTCTATTTAAACCATGCAAGGGCACTAGTTGAGATAACAATAGTTGAAAAAAATGGTTTCTTCTTTGGGTAGATTATATCAAATGATGCTAAATCTATTCTAAAAAATGAATTGCAATTTTTTTGTCAATTATGCATGCAATTATTAAAAGTTGAAAACTCTTTGGTTAGGTGGGGACAACTCTCATTTCAATTTTCATGTCTTTTTTGGCTCATCAAATGCTCAGGCTCATGGGTTCACAAATTAAAACCAAACACATTTTTAGTGTTGTTAGAATCATCATTAATCTTCAACACTTTAGGTTGGGGATTGAGAAGTTGGATCACCTCATTTTGGTTGTATAAAGTTGACTGAATGATGTTCATGTTGGATGTGTTGTAAGTAAACCTCAAAACATGCAAGATTTTTTGTATGTGAAGTTACTCTAAATCTTGATTGAAAAACACAAGAAATTAATTGAAAAAAAGGATTATTTAAAGAAGATTGTAATGATATTTAAGAGTTACCAACTACCAACATGGAATTGAAGTATAGTTAATGTAGGTTTTTCCATTTTTCAAGGATGACAAAAGTAGATCTCATGTGGTTTTCAATTAGGGTAGGGTTATTTAATTTGTTGTTTGTTGCTACTAGTCATTTTGTCACATTGTGTTTTCAAGTCATTGTTGTTGCATGGTAGGGATCTACATTTGTTGTCATATGTTTTTTCAAGCATGTCATATGTTATTTGTGATTATATTATATGGTTTTTTGAAAGTTGTTCTATTGTTCTTGAAGCCAATTGTATGTTGTTAGTTTGTTGTTGAACAAAATTTGAAATTTGTGTATGTTATAAATTTTTTGTTTGGAAATGGGGTCACAACATGGGTTTTTTTTGTTTTGACCTTGTCATGTGGTTGAAGTCACATAAATTGTGTTGCATTATGGGATTTAAAAAAAAAATGTTTGTGATCTTGTCATGTCAATGGTCAATTGTATGTTGGTCAATTAAAACAACATTTGTATTTTGAAATATTTGTTGTAATTTTTTTGTTGGTTAGTGGTGCTATAATATCAGTTTTTTTTTAAATAATTTTTTCGTATGTTTGAAGTGAAGTGTCAAGTTAGTGGTGGTGCATTTTGGTATTGTTATTGTTTGTGATTTTGTCTAAAGTTTGCATTCATGAGTTTGAAGTTCTTGAGGCAGTAGTATTTGTGATTATGTTCAAAATTTAAAGGTAGTCAATCAATCATATCATTTGTTTGAAGTTGGTTATTCATATGTCATATCATTTGCTTCCAATTATTAATGCATCATGTGAGGTTAGAGTTGTAAGTTTGTCAAATGCTCAAATTCTAATTTCTGAAAGAACTATGTTACATATGTAAATGTGTAGTTTACAAATGTTAGTAGTTGTTTTACTTATAATCTTTTGTAACCTGCAATTATATATGTGTGTGTGTGTGTGTGTGTGCATGCATTTTGCTAATGGATTCAATAATTGTTTTGAAATATTTTTGTCATTTTAATTAAGAAGCCTAAACCCTAACTCTATCTTATATATTAAAGCTATAGTGTCTATCTGTCCGTCTTTTACTTATCTTTTACTTATTTCTTTTTCTCTGACGTCATTTCGTTTTCATTACCTTTCTGGTGTAATCCCATTGGCTCATGTTCCCTGTGAAGTGTTTTGGGGGGTGGGGGAAGGGAGAGCCTGGTGAAGCACGCGGCGAGGGGGGCCAGCATGGACAGGGGGGGGACAGGCGAGGAAGGACCGGACGGAGGGGGCTAGCACGGGTCGGAGGGCAGGCACAGGCGGAGAAGGATCAGATGGGATGGGGGGCACGGGCAAAAAAGGACCGGGCGAGGGGAAGTTTGATGAATGCATTATGCACCAGGTTCACATTAGTTATAACTAATCTCAAGTTTCAACAAAAGCCAAAAAATATCATCTTTTAAAAATCCTCATATAAAAATAGACCTATTATTACCTGAGGGCCAAAATCCCTTAAGCTACTATACTCTATATAATGAATCTAAACACTATATCCTTTGCCTTGCTAGGCAAGGCCAAAAAAGAAGGAAAAAGAAAGAAAAGTACCCAGGATTGAAGGTTCTCTCAAGAGAAGAGAACTTGCCAACACTTCAAACATGACACTTCAAACTGATTATAGATGAATGTAATTTTTTCACATCCCCCATTATCCTAAATGAATATGAACTGAATTCAACACAAACCCATTTTCTGAATAAATCAGAATCTGGTTTCATCACAACTCACCAAGTGTTGTGAAAATTTTCCTTTTTTTTTTCCCTTTTTCCAATTTTGTGAAAAATTTGAAAAATTACAAACAAATTCTCAATTTTTTTTTGTCGAATTTTGAAAAAAAAATTTGTCGAAATTTTTTTGTGGTAAAAATTGGACTGATTTTTTGCTGAATTTTTATTGAATTTCGCCAAAATTTGGATATATATACAAGAGAAAAAAAATTTAAAAAGAAAAACTGCACCAACTTGTTTTGTTTTTTGTGGTCCACAGAAGAACATTTAATGAAAGCTGGGACAGGCAGGGACATATGACATAATAACTCGCCATAATAAGTACCACTGCCAAACCCCCAATAGCACGTAGTTGCATTGACCTCCACTCATGCAAAAGCGCGCATACAGTGCCGCAGTAGTAATAACTAATAATAAGGTATGGACAAGTACCTTAAGAACTAGGGCGGTGAGAGAGCGAGCGAGAGAGAGAGAGACCGAGTTCGCAGTGCTTTTTTTCAATTTTGGGAGTCAAAATTTTTTTGTGGCGATCATCCATCCATAGGAAAGAAAAGATTTAGCGAAATCTGGCTACAAGCTAAATAATAAAAGTGAGAATTTTCAAAAATACATTTCTTCTGTAAATCTTCTCTAACTTATATCGAAATTTGGAGATTTTTTTATTACATTCTGGTCAAATTTTATGGCTTATTGAAAACCTTAAAAAGCACTTGATTTAAGCACTTTTTAAAAAATTTGAGTTTCGATTTTTGGCTATATGAATTATTGGCAGAAAATAGGCTGATATTACTTTCTGAAAATCACCCGATTTCATTCGTTCGTTCGTTCGTTCGTTCGTTCGTTCATACGAGAAAATTGCGGCCATGACTGACGACTGACTCTGTCTGTGTGCTCATGAGCTTCCCCGCCTCTCGTCGCTTTCCTCGTGGATGATTACCACCAAGCACATGCTCTCTTGCTCGTTCTCTTGGACATAGATCATCCACGAGCTACCGTTATTCATCCCGGATCAAGAGTTAAACGGCTCCGAAGAGAGCGAGCGAGGCGAGCGAGCGAGCACTGTCGCTCGTAAGGAAACCCGCGCTCCAGGAGCATCGAGGAAAGGGGGAGAGGCGTTTCCGTCGGGCGTGCGTGCGTGCTGCTGCTCTTGCGATTTGATGCCGACTTTCGTGTTTGCGATGTGATGCTGATCTCCAGATCGATCTACGATTTTTAATTTGTTATTTTTGGTTTCTTTTCTCTTCCGTGAGTCGTGTGAGCGGGCGGTGATGAGAAGAGATGGAGCTCTTGTGGCCGTTTCTGATTTGTATTTTCATGGTGACGTCTTTTGTGGTGGTCGGGATTGCAATTCTGTGTCGATATGAAGGAGGGAAGGTGTCTGGTCCCAGGTTGGAGCAGCTGGAGGATCCCAGTATTGTCGGAATTCTGCCTATCGGTTACCTTTGCAGAGAAGAGCTATGGATGTCCTGCGGAGGTGCCGTGAGACCGGAGCTTTTGCTCGTATTCCGAGCTTTGGCGGTCGCGTATCTGCTGCCGCAGTTACTGTACAATATCGTCAAAGACGGGGTTTCCGGTTATTTTTTCTACACGCAATGGACGTTCACGCTCTTGATATTGTATTTCTCCCTGGCCTTGCGAGTGAGTGTTGATCACTTCGTGAACGAAAAATTCAATCGCTCGCTTCCGGCGAGAATCGAGTCTCCTGATTTTGGAGACGAGCAGGTGATGCTGGACGAGGATGACGAAGTCGAAGGAGCTGGAGTCAGAAGCATTCTGCAAAACGGCAAGGATCGTGCAACAGAGCAGGGAAATGGCCAATTGCCGTTTGCTTTAGGGAGAGGAGAGAAGCTAGAAGACGCAGGTATTTGCAGCTTCCCCTCACATAAAACACCGTTCTAGGATCACCGTGTCAAATCCACGGAATTTGCTCCTTGAAGCCATGTACCTGATTCTCTCCTATTCCAAAGCTTCGACCAAGCTCCAGCAAACGTGTTGTCACCAAAAGACAAAAGATCTTTATGCATGAGGTGTTCGCTAAACCGATCTGCTACTCCTCGTCTGCGTTTTGTGGTTTCTTGAGAGCTTGACGATCTGAATTGGATGTGGTTTTTGTATATCACAGGAATCGCAGGCTATGTCACGCAAGCCGTTTTCCAAGCGGTTTTGCCTGCTGTGCTGCTCACAGATATGGTATACTGGTGTCTCCTAGTGCCGTTCGTGCTGCCGAAGACTACTCGCCATACGTTCATTGATGTGAATATGCATGCTGTGAATGCTCTTCTTCTCCTTACCGAGTTTGCCTTGAACAGTCTCCGATTTCCTTGGTTCCGCATCGGCTACATCATTCTCTGGAGCGCTTCCTACACCTACTTCCAGTGGACACTCTTCACCACCGGGCTCAGCCATAAGTGGCCGTATCCGTTCATGGATGTCGAGACTCCCTGGGCTCCAGCTTGGTACCTTTTCATCATCGTTTTCCATGGGATCTGCTTTGCCTTGTGCCTTCTTCTTGCACTTGGAAAACAGAGTATATGGTCACGATTCAATTTTCCTACCACACAGAGGATGAGTTTCTGAGCTCCATGTGTGTGTTGTACCCACCCACTCACCCACCTAAAGTCTTGATCAACCCCTCTCTGCAAGCAGCAGTGTAACAGAAGTTCTTGCAGCTGCCATGTAATTTTTCCATTGCTCTAGCTCATCACTGTTCTTGTGGAACCAAATTTAGGGGTTTTCTCACAGACATATTTAGTAAAGGCCTCCTGCAAGCTGTATCCTTTTCCCCTTCTGTAACCATAACTGGGCATTTCTTCAGAAGCTTCAACAAGCCCTGCCTGCAAGCTTTGCTAATGTATCCTTCTCCTATACATTGCCAGATAGTGGCAAATTTTTTTCCCAAGCTCATGTGTCTGCCACTCCCATGTAGCTCTGGGTTGATGCATTTTTCAAAGCTTACAACAAAGCAGCAAGCTGTCATTTTATCAAGTCCCACCAGTTCTGAGCCATTCACAACTTTTTAGGTAGTCTGAATCCTAGTTTTGTCGAGGTATGTTTTTAGCAGTGTCTGTTGCAAAGTCTTCCAGACTTTGGGCATTTCTTCAAGAAAGACCTGGAGGCTTTGCTTCTGTAGCTTTCTGTATAGAGCCAGAAATTGGTGGTGTTTCTTAAAACCAAATACTAGCTCATTTAGCCATGTTTTCCAAAAGTTGCAGCAAAGCAGCAAACTCTTGCTGTGATATTTCTCATCATTGTGAAAGTGTTATAATTTCCTCCTGGCCAGTCTTGTGGTTTTTCTTTTTTTCTCAATATCCTGAGTGTGCACTGCTCTATTCCAATGTCATCTAGCTTCTGCATTTGCATCTTTGCAGTGTGCTTTCATGTATGGTTTTCATATGCTCTTTGTCACTATGACCATGGAAGCATTTTCCAGACAAAGCAACAACCATACAATATACTATGAGCAAAGTTGGACAGTGCTACATAGTATATTGTTGCATTGTCTGAAAAATGCTTCAATGGGTGTTATCATTTCTAGCCAGGCCCCTCTTAATGTTCCTGGTTTCTTGATATATGGCAGGGCTTTTCCATTTGCAATTCAAGTCTCAGGTACCTCATTTCACCAAACTGAAGACTATGAATTACGTTGTCTTACAAATTAGTATTGAATCATGTTATGTTAACATAATCTTGCCTCTAGTTAGCAGGGCTCACTGCATACTGAAGAGATTATAGTTCAATTTATCACTAGGTACTAAAGCCATTCTTTATATGTGATGGTTATGAATACATGTAGAGCTCACAAATCACATAATCTATGTAGTTATCTTGGCATAATTTAACATGGAGGAGAGACTTGGGTCACATCCCAAGTTGTTTCTTTTGCTGGTGCCATAGCAGCAGTAACATATCGCATGCAAAGGAATATAAGACAAGAAAATTACTTTTTATTTACAGTGCTTCATAGCACTCTGACATCAATGTGCAAACAGATATAACCAGGAAAGAGGGAATTGCTTGATACTCTTGCATATGAGAGAAGAATGGCAACGAGTAATGGTATTATTGTGAATCTATTGTTGTTTTTGTAAAGTAAACAAAGAGCAAAACCCCATTGGGACTTTATGCTTAAATTTGTACATCCTTCTGTACAGCAAAACGCTGCACACTTAAGAACCAGCCCTAGGGTTTGGTGATACGCCACACCCCTCCTCGATGCACTAAACACCAGAAATTTCAAACAATCAAACATTCAACAGAGAAAGTACACTTCACATTTAATAGATGACAAGCATTTGACACCTAACAGAGATTGTATGCAAAATGCAAAGAAAATGCAATTTGGTGAGAAGGTACTGAGTGAATGGTAGGTAGCATTGTACCTGCAAAAGGTAGCTGTGTAACCAGTCAAGTGTTTGTGGAAATGAGGTTGCAGATAAATTGACCACAGTCATTCCCTACAAACCACCACGTCCGCAATAACTCCAGAAACCCGTCAGGAATCAAAACTGGTTCAAAACTTGCACGTATTCATCAATAAAATGTGACACTGTGATGGAAAAAAATTGAAAACTGCCATGTACCTTAGGTTCGAATGATGTAATGTAGTCTTGAATTGTCTGCAGTCTTCTGATAAGATTTTCTTTCTCCTGTGGAGCCAAGGAATCTTAGGGTTACCAAAAGTAAGGTATGAATAAACAAAAAGTTGCAATAAGCTGGGAAATAGTACAGTAGATATTAGGCAGGAAAATGATGAAGGCAAAATCAGGCATCAGCTCCATATGTCTTTTCCAGCAGGTGCCATTATGGCCTTTCAAATTTAATGTGAAAGTTTTTGGGAATTGTTTGTAGTTTACCTCCACAAGTTTTTCACCCCCAGCACCCTCAGTTGCTCTGCTTGCAATCCATTCCTCCAAAAGAGTCTGTACAGCCCAACAGTTTACTAATTCAAAAGAATCTAGAGACAATCCTGGCATCAGAACTAGAACAATAGTGAGTAAATGCGCAGCTATAGTGTTTCTGAATTCAGGTCTGCAGTTTAGCAATTTGGTGAGAGGGTAGAGTGATACATATCTCACTCACAAGACTCATTAAGCTCTAGCATACAGTGGTAAACCCCATCGGGTATTTCCATATGAGAAAAATTGAACTAAAACTAATATAGTCTGTTTCCTCTGTGTGGCAGTACAAGCTGCACGACTGATCTAAGAGCTAGCACAACTTTTCCAGGTGTTAAGACACAGGAATTGAGAATCCAAGACCATGAAGATTAAACTAATGCATTCTAGGGAAAGAGTACCTGATGATCAACATCTTCCATTTTGAGCACAATAGGCACCACTATGCACTTGGGAGAGGGTTTTTTAATGGGCACTTGTAAAGAACTTGCCTCCGGCACTGCTGCCTTTCCTGTTAGTCCTCAAATTGAACAGTCACCAACAGCAGAAAAAATTGGAGCCTCGATAGTGTATCCTTACTGTGGTCAGTCATTTCTTGCACATACTAAAGGCTGCTCATTGTACACTAGATCATAATCCAATACAATCTATCAAGGGAAGGCAAGCAAATACATGCAAAGTGAAGACATGGGTCTGGTATGGTTGCATTCACACTTTTGATCTCAAGGGCGCAAACTAAGACTGTGCAGAACTGTTTGAGAGACATCATTCATTCATTCCACACCTTGTGGCTTTGTCTCTGTAACTCCATCTGTCTCAAGATATTTTCCATCCTCACTGACAGAGACCATCACTTTTGCAGCAGTTGGTGAGGGGACAGCCTTCATCTGAATTGCTCCCATTCCAAACCCTCCACTTCCTTCATCCATTAAATAGATGGATGGGTCCAAATGAAGCCCCTACAAATGTTTACAATATTTTGAATTCAGCGGCTGTGCTGCCTTGCATGGGACATTAGAAAAGAACGTGTATGGAGCCCAAAGGTAAAGGCACTTTTGGAAGTCTCATATACCTCAATAATGACAGGCTTCCCATCCTTCATGGCCTTCTTGAGATCTCCATCTAATCCTGCAATATGACAGAATCAGCTCTTGCACCCTGAGAACCGCATATCTTTCATTAGGAACGCACTCATTTGAGCTTTACACGTTATTTTTTGTAATTACCAAAATGTAAGCCCAGAGCAGATTGATCTACCATCTGGTTCATCCAGCCCTTACTAAGTTTTAGAAATGCAAGATACAAATTAGGAGGCTGACATGAAACCTTTGCAAACAATCCTGCATTCGCGGCTAAATTCAGTAATGAGCTCTTCTGGTGATGCAAAGTCCCGGGCCCAGACAGGTGTTGAAGCAAGAGGGGCACTGTTACCAAACCCAGAGAACATTGCAGATTAATTCTCATACTTGATAGTCAATGTCTGAACTATTACCAGAAATTCGTCAAATAGGGATATGGAGAAAGTCATTGGCATCATTTAGGGAGATTGGCAATACCTATCATTCAGAATAATTTGCAACAATAGTCTCAACAGCCAGTAAGATGACAGCAGCATAACAAGAAGTCGTTCTGGAAAGAAGTTTGATCAAAGTTCTGACTGACAACAAATTGCAAGTGCTGAAATAAGGAGAGCCACTAGAGACGTACTCTGTTGAGGTGCGGAGAAGCTCATAAACCATGTCTGTCTGAAAACCCAAAATAATCTAAGGTCACTAAATTGTGATATAGAAACACATTCATTTAGCAGTCTACTCCTAGTACCTCTAAATAAGTGATCACCCTATGACAGGACTTTAAAAACCTGTCAGCATTCAACTGCACCACCAGACTGCCACAAATTTGCCAAGGGCAAGTAATATGCCCATGCATAGCTAGGACGGTGTAAGGTTTACTATAATAGTATCATGCCCTAGAATTGTTGTAAATGCTAAGGCCTTTAGAACCAATTGCATGTCACAATTTTGATGTCACACATTTCCTGGTCTAAACAAGGCCTGTGCTCCTATAAGCCATCAAGAGGTTCTAACTTGCTTGGTCATCAAGATATGTAAGCAATGCATGTCTATTTGTAAATTGTTTGTGAAATAAACCCAATTTAGATTAATCAATTCTCAATCAATAGAGCAAGTGTTGCTAAATGCTGGCCACATCCATAGTCAAATGTAGCTGTTACTCTTTGCAGATGAAATGGCAGGTGAGTGACTAACTTGCAAGATATTAGGAAGATTCAGGCGCTGGGCAAGCTGAGTGGCAATTGTTGATTTCCCCACACATGCTGTTCCACACACCAGAATAATCAGTGGCAACCGCTGATGGTGGAACCTGGTCCTCCCCAACCCGTTATACAATTATGAACTACTATCCATTGAGAGTCCAAATTCATTTCTCAATGTTTCTTTTATCAACACAAAGGAAGGACTACTACGCTACTTCCAAGCAGAAACCTGTGATCAATCAATCTTCACACACTGGGACTTCAGCTTTCAAGACACAATTTTACCAGTTTAGAAATTAGCCATATCTACCAAAACCTACCTGGTCATCATCTTGTAGCGCTCAATATACTCTGCTCCATATCCACGCCGCTCCATAAGCTGTATCTCCTCCCTATTAGCCTTTCCTGTACTATGCATCTCTTTCATAAAAACACTATTAAGCTACCATGAATAGTCAAACAAATCTCAGACCATTCTGTACCCATTAATAATGAAGTTTGCCATGGGTAACAATTCAGTTTTCACCTTAAACAAATTCGCCTCCAAATCTGACTGTGATCTGCACACATCAAATGACAACACTTGGACTCAAAACACATCACCAGATACAGCTTATGTTCACCTCCTTCTCATTCAGACTGCACTCCTTAGTCCAAAAACAAGCATCTTTCTGCTGTTTCATCTCAAGAGGTGTCTCTGCTGCTTAACCCCTGTCCATGTGCCAAATCTAACTTTCCCAGTTTTGTAAACATGGATGAGAAAGAAACCAGCTTGGGTCTTCATTCCACCATATGTAACAGATGCTGACTCTTTGAAAGGCACAGAAAGCCGGATATTGTGATAACCAAGAGAGATGGAGAATGTAAGCACCTAAAACCAAGTAATAATGAGTATGCATGGCAAGAAGATACTATGGTGACTAGACAGTGTCAAGAGGTTCAAAGCATACACATCTAGGAGGCTATTGTCAATGAGCAATTTTTTGAGCTCCAGTGCAATTTTGACAGCAACATGATTGGGAATCTGCCAACAAACCAAAGCTCCTTCAGAGATACCAATAAATTCTCTTTTCACAGCAAACAAATTTCCACCTGAGTGCATGAAACAGAACCCTATATGGCCACAGAAGTTTCCAAATAAGACTTGTGCACAGATTAACATTGCAGTTCATGATGAAGGATCTGTATAATGAGATCAAGTGAATACACACCAAAACTGTCCTGAAAATCAAATCATCTATAATGGCTTGTAGACTACAAAGCCAATTTCATTTATGAGATGAATTCATCTCAGTCTTCACTTAATTCCAAGCTTGCTGGCACAAATAAATTGATCAGTAAAGGCACAATACCTTGGTCACCAGGAGCATGCGGCTGACAAGAAAGCGTGATAGCACATAGTAATGATCTGCATTCTCCCCCAGCCATACCTTAATCTGGCTCCCTCAACAGAATAAAAACATTAGTACAGATCTAAGCAATGTAACTCACTCAAGATACCTACAGAACAGTCTGCAATAAGTTAGAAGGCACAAGAGACATTACTTTGCAAAGACCTCATATCCCATGAAATCACCTCTAACTTCTCAGATCTCCATTGTTTGTCAAACAGGATATGAGCACCCAGTCGCAGGCATGTAGGCTCAGTTCTCTGTTTTTGAGATCTCAGAACACATCCCCTTACATTTGAATGAACTAGAAATGATCGCCTTCAGGAGATGGGTTTGGAGGTGAGCTGAAGGCATATCTTCAGGGGCTATGGTCCTTCCAGATGAGATTCCAATTCAATTCACTTCATGGTTTCCAGAATGAGCATCAAGGCAATCGGATAGTTTTTTGAACTTATTGTCACAAGGTGCATAGGTAAACCCAGCTACAGTCAGGGATCACTGAAGCAAACCAATCATCCAGAGATTTCAGAGGAAGATTTGAGCAACCGCATCTCCACAGCTGAAGCACTTTCAGAAATTGACCATCTCCAGCAAGGAGGTATCTTACCCTAGGAGGCTGCAACTTAACTCTAAAAAGGGATGCAGATAGGTATACACACACACTCTCTCAGCTACATGGATAAAGCGTCATTCCTTTAGCTTGTTCTTCTTTCTGAGAGTGTCAATACCCTCATCACAGTATCACAATATTGTTACTTCCATAGTTTATGAAAGGGGTGTAATTGCCCCAACTACACTGTTCTACTCCATCAGAGGGGATGGGTGGGGGGATGGGATGAGAGTATGTGTATCCAGCCAAAAGAGTTTTTGGACATGTATGAAAGCTCTAAAGGAAAAACAGGTCAGAATGGCTGGCCAACTTGAGAATTGGTTGAATGGGTTCTTGTGTCATCTTTAGATGCTCCTATACAATTGCACCACATTCTTGAAAAGCCTGCTTGAAAAACTGTAGAGTTTGGAGGGTTGCAGAACTAACAGACAGACAGGGGAGAACACCCAAAAAGAAACAAGCAGCTGGTCGCATAATGGCTCTAACCCTTGACATAACAGAATCCACGAGGGCGATAAATATTCAAACATACGAAATTGGAAACACATGGTGGTAGTTAGCATGGTGAAAGCCCATGTGGATCCTTCTAGTTATGCCACGAATGTTTCTATAGTGGATGACTGACTCCACATGACCCTAGAATAGAATGAAGGGATACCAAACTTTGGCCTGCTTATGGGTGCATCACAATTTCTCTACTCTGAAGAGCAGAGCCAACAAAGTACCTTGACAAAGTCATATTTGGAAGCGGTGCCTCGAGTTGGTCGAGTGGAGGAACCAGCTGCTGCTGCTGCTGCTGCTGATTGTGTTATCCCATCATCTCCATTCCCCACTCTACTTCCCCCAACCTCCTCTTTTGATGCTGATGATGCCATTCCTTGTCCTCCTCTTCGTCTTCTTCCTCTTCCTCCTCCTCCTCCTCCTGAGCACGTAAATCTTTGGCTGTCTCCAGATGCACTCACTCCTGCACTGTGGATCAAAGCTCCTAACAAACGGATCCACAAGAAACACGCTATCAAAAATCCCCACCCAAGAAACAGAAAACTGGGCATGTGATGCGAAAATGGGGGTTGTACTGCGGCCCAGTTTTTATTTTATTTTGTTATTTTATTTTATTTTATTGTGTGGGGTCAATTTTGTGCTGTAGGCAAAGTGATGATTATCCATAGGAAGATTTGGCCAAATTTGATTACGAGCTAAATTTTTAAATAAATAAATAATATTAAACATCCTTCTATATTTTTGGCTACCTACCTGCTTGAACCAAGTATTGAATTTTTCTTAAATTTTGGTCTAATTATGGCTATTGAAAATCTTTTAGTTTTTAATTCCACTTTTTTGGCTAGCTAGCTACATGTAGCCATTGACCCAAAAAAAGGGGGTTGAAACTTGTGCCTGTGCAAAAAGTGGGTGGGTGTGTAAAAAATACCAATTGCACCATTTTTTTTTATTCACCCCTTTTGCCTTAAAGAATATTAGCACATGGAAGATTTCATTATTCCAATAAATGTGTTCTAGAATCACTATTTAAATTTTTATTTTTTTAAAAAAAATTCTATAGAAGGGCTCATAAGTTTTTTGTAAACTAACCAGGCTACAAAATATTATTAGTACATTATCATTTTGACAGTAATTAAATTATTTTCAATATATGTCAATTAACAATAAATTATTTTTCACAATATCAGCTGCTCCAAATGTTGAAAAAGCTTCATGGTGTCATGATGATGTGCCTAATAAGCAATTTCAGGATAATTTTATTTAAAAATTTTCCAAAGTGAAAAAAAATAAATAAATAAATAAAAATCATCCAAAAGATGTGGGAATGGTGTTTCAAAAAATGGAATGCTTGCCAGACCCCCTTTTTTGGGCTTTTTTTTTTTTTTTCCCCTCACTAGGTATCATAGAAAAAGAATAAATTTTAAAAAAAAATTGGAGCATGTCCTTTTTTACCCTAGGTAAACCATAGGCCACTCCTACCCTAACACGTAATATCATAGTCTTAGGTCAATTTTCACATGGGCAAAATGATTAATTATTTTTTTCAAGAAAAGAAAATAATTCTTAGAAATATGAATTTATTTATTTTTAATGATTTTTAATTGATTTTTTTTCTTGTTTATGAGCATTGTCTTGCAACAACATCAAGACCGGTGTCACATTTAACTCATTGCTCATATATATTGTTATATACATATGTCATATAAGGAGTGAAATTATTCAGATTGTAGCTTGCGATAAGTACATACTATGATTTTGGACACCTTCGCTTCATATTTTCACCAAATTTTTTTTTCATTATTTTAAAGATTATTTGATGACAAAATTGACCCTACAGTTAATAGTATTTGGCAGGCTCAAATGGGGAAGGTTTCTTTTTTACCATTCAATTGTATAATTTATTATGCTAGAAGGGAATCCTGAGTATAAAAGTATATAAATTATAGCCCTCCAAGAGAATGAATTCCTGTGCTTGGCAAGATGGCCTTCCTTATTATAGCATCCCTACCAGTGCTTAAGTATGTGACCCTGCAAAAATATTTCTCACATCCAAGTTTAGTTATTTACTTTTTTGCAACCCCGCCTATAAAACTGGGACTACACATAGTTGGGAACTACTATAGCAAACCACCTGGACCAATCATTATGTTTGGCCAATCAAAAACAGGGAACAGCAGTCAAATCATATTTATTACACTCTTCTCTAGCAGGTGTACAACTTTGCTGCGCCTTTTACGGCCTCAGCAAGTTGAGAGGACACATTCAGGAGCAAAACCATTTTCCTGCGCCTTTTACTAGCCTCAGCAAACTGCGATCATGTGCAGGAGAAAAATTATTTTCCGGAGCCAAACCGGCATGTTTTAGCTTTGCTTCATTTGATTTTAAGGTGCAGGGTCCACACACTGAGCACCGGTGGGGATGCTTTCCACCCACAAGCACTCCAAGTTCTTTTTTTTCTTCATATTTGAAAGCACATTTTGTTTGTCATGTTGAGATCTCCCAAAACAAGGTGCCTTTCATTGCAGACTTGGTATTGTTGGAAAGCTTTTTTATGAGTAGGGGTGCATCAAGGTGGTTTTGTAATGTTTACACCTATGGTGCAATCATCACTTGAAAAAAGAAAAACACTAAAAATCTAACAAAGGTTTTTTATAGAAAAAATGGGGAAAGTTGGCATATTTTGAGGAAAAAAAAAAGTTGAAATTGTTAGATTGAGACCATAGCTTTAAACATGTCTCTAGAATATATAGTGGGGTTCCCAAAAAAACCTACGAATTGTAGCCAAGTTTGGCTAAGTCCTCATGTGGATTATCTTTGGTTCACCTACCTCACAAAATTATTTATTAAAAAAATTAACCATGCATCAGAGTTATTCAATATTGAATAATTTTGTAAAGAAAATTCAACAAAATCAAAACTAAAAGTTTAGGAAATTTTTGATTTGCTCATGGTATTGTTGAAAAGTCTTTGAGGAATGGGATTTCTTGCATTTGATTTTGTAATTTTGAATGTACGATGAAGCATATATTGAATCCTTTACAAGGAAGGGGAAATTAGTAGGGTAACAAATTCACATTTGGCCATTATGGATCACCTATGTCTGTGGAAGTTGGAGTTTTCATGTTAACTAATTCACTTCCACCTAGCACAATAATGCTCTTGGTTCAAAAACTAAAATAAGTTAACAATGTCGTTCATAGTTCTTCTTTTCCCATGCAAGGGACTTTGTGGGGAAACAAATAGGTTGAAGGATCAAATTTATGTAATTTGTTACATAGTCATGAAGATCATTTTTTTTCATGAAAAATTATTTAAATATTCAATTCCTATGCATGTATAATATGCCATAGTCATCATTCCTATAATAAATTTTATGTCTTTATAAAACTATGCATAAAACATCCAACATTTTTTCACCATTCTTTTTATTTTCAACATTAAGTTTATTGTATAATTTTTTTAATATTATGCATCAAGCTTCATTCTAATAAAGTAAAAATGTTTTGAATTAGCCCCAAACCTTTATTTATATATTAAGCAATAGAAAATTAATTAATTTTTTTCTTGAAACCTTACAACATAAATGATTCATTGCTAGGAAAATTAAACAATTTTTTTTTCTAAGTCTTACACCTTGTGTGACTCATTGTGTGACTCAACAAATTTAAGTCATGCACATTAAATTATGTGATGATTTTTTAATCGTTCATCCAATTGTGTTCAGGCATGTTAAATTGTGCCATGACTTTTCTGATTATTCATTCAACTTTCATCACGTACATTAATTTGTATGCCATGATTTATTGATGATGATTCACTATAATCCTAATAAGTATACATAAACCACAAATGAACATTATTCATTTATAACACCTTACTGCCTAACCCAATAAATTACATAACCCACTTAATAATTACATTGGATGTTACCCATCAAATTATATCTCATTAAGTTACAACTCCATTGCCCCCTTAGTAGCTTGTTCTAATTGGCTATTCCTATAATGGAGAGCCCACATAAAAATGTAGTTTTCATTTTGATGGGCTAGTAAGGAATGTTTTCAGATGTATTGTGAACTATGGATTTTTTTTTCAAAAAATTAATAAAATATCTCCAATTTAAACTATTTATGGAAATGGCCTACGATAATCGACAAATTTGTTTGTTCCACATGAGGTCACATTGCTTCTTAAACAGTTATGAATGAAATGTTGAATTTCACCCTTGGTTATCCCAAGTTCCAGTTTCATTTTTTTCATCTTCATTTTTACCCTTCTTTTTGAAAAAATAAAATCACAATGCAACAAAAGAAAGTTGATTGAGCTTCCACATTATATATTCAAAAGACTAAACCCATGGAATACCATATATGCCATTGATAATCAATGCATTTTTGGTCAAAGTAAATAATTATTCAAAGAATTGGGTTTTAACAATTTTCATTTTTAAAGCACATGTATGGGACACAACTTTATAATTCAATTATTGGGCAACAAACTTTCAAAGTTTTAGAAAAGGAATCCATGTTTTCAAAATTGACTTGAAATTTCAAATGGAAAAAGGACTTCCAAAACAACCAACCTTGAATATTTAAGTTTATTATCTTTTTTTTTTATTCCCTTTATAGGCTAGGCATTTTAGAAATTTGATATTATTTACCCATCACTAAAGGATTAAGTTTTTCTTTTCAATTTTGTGATACAAAAAGTTCAAGGTGTTGACATCGTCTTATTAACCGAAACTTGGCACTTCCTAGGCCAACATTTGCCACATGTTGAAAGGTTTGATTCACTTGTGATAGCACGCACTATGCAGATGGGAAAAACAAAAGCGATAAAACATAACGAAGGGGTTATTGTTTACTTCTGTAGCCACCTTAGCCCAAACCTATCACAATGGAAGGAAGGAAGCCACGATTCTTATCTATGGCTATGGGTCAACAGGGGTGTTGCCCCTGACTTGTTTGTCTACGTGGTGTATGCTGCCCTTGTTGCCTCCAAACATGAGAACAAATCCTTGTTCCAAAACCTGGTAGTAAATATTGCTAAAGTTCAAACTTTAGGGGGCATAGTACTATTAGGAGGGGATTTTAATGCGCGTACTACAACGCTACCATATACCATTGACACTAGTGACCTTTGTGAATTGTTACAGGCACCTGAGCTCGCTGAGACTCAGCAACCAAACACTATGGCTAAGCAACAGAACCGTGATGCCAATGTTGGCAACTGGGGCCGCAAGCTCCTCGACCTATGTTGTGACGCTAAGTTACTCATCCTCAATGGCCGAACACCTAGTAATGAATCAAGGGAATTCACATGTTTGGCAAATGGGGGGGCAACATTGTCAATTATATTATTGGCTCACCTATAGTTTGGCAAGTTGTTACACACCTCAAAGTGATAATAGATGACACCCGTTACCGCACGATGGGGGAAGACTCTGACCATAGGCTATTACGCCTATGGTTAAACATTGGTTATAACTTTGTTGAACCACAACATATGGTGGTAACAAAAAAATTATTGCCTAAGTTCAACTATGATAAATCAAAAGTTGCAGAGTACCAGCTTGCCCTAATAGCAAGTTTTGGAAACCTGTGGGTTGCTGACTTGATTGAGCATATGGGGGCAAACGGGTTAGCTAACCTACTACAACAGTACGTGGGTGCTATAATAAAATCTACTTTTGGTAGCAAGCCTTCGGGAAGGAGATGTAGAAAGAGGCACTGTCATAAACCCTAGTTTAACGTTGACCACCGTACAACGAAACGTGAGTTGAGGCTTTGGCTAAAAATCAACCCCGATTCATACGCCACTAAACATCAAGAAAATAAACTCAAAAATTTATTAAAATGGAAAAGATTTTTTTGGGAAATTATAAGAGCTCAACATATGTGTGTGCTTGCTAAGGTGGATGCACTTTTGTTTTGGAAAAAATAGCGACCAAAGGCACTCGTTGTGAATAAGATCAATGCGACTATGCTTTTGGAAAACTTCTACGAGCTAGTTGGCCAGTCTCTGCCACCCATACGGCTTCAAACTGATCATTCAGCTCAAGTGGTTGAACCTCCACCTAACCACACCCTGAACATAGATATCACACTTGCTGAGCTACTTCATGCATTGAAAAAGCTACAAAGGAACAAGGCTGTTAGTTTGGATGGTATGAAAACTAAGTTCATTTTGGATGAGGGAGAGTTGCTACACATGCCACTATTGATAGCGTTCAATTGCTTTCTGGCAGAAGGCATTCCAAAAGCCCTTTCCACTGGGGTGGTCCACACGCTCTTGAAAGGGGGTGATGCCTCCAAATTTGACAACTACAAAGGGATAACGATTGGGCCTTTCCTAACAAAGTTGTTTGCTATGATCCTTGATAAAAAGCTGAGTGAGTGGGCTGAACAACATGGGCTGAGTGCCAAAGGTCAAGCTGGGTTTCACAAAGATTACCGCATTACTAACCAACTTTTCATATTGCGAACTCTGATAGAACAAAGCAAGGCAAAAAAAAAGCCACTCTATTGTTATTTTATGGACTTCAAAAAGGCGTTCGATATTATGTTGCGTGAAGTGTTGTGGCAGGTGTTGGCTGGCCTTGGGGTGGAGGGACGTTTCTTACGATGCTTGCAAGTGATTTATGCCAAGGATATTGTACGCATTAACCACCTAAGCGAAGGTGTCACCTCCAGCTTTAGATGCCAGCAAGGTGTGAAACAAGGTTGTCCTCTCAACCCCCTATTCTTTGGGCTATATTTGGATGCCTTAAAGGGGTGTTTAAATGGCAAAAAATGTAATGCACTAGCCTTAACATATGTGCACATATGGTTGTTGTTTTTTGCAAATGACCTTGCTTTAACGTCGGAGTCAGAGGTGGGACTGTAGTAACAATTAAACGCATTCCAGTAGTTTTGTGCTGAACGTGAACTTATAGTGAACGTGAAAAAAACAAAAGTCATGATGTTCAATTCTGCTAACCCGTGCCAAGAGTTTGTGTTTGAAGGTGACATTATTGAGCGTGTGCAAATTTTCAAATACTTGGGGATCCTGCTCGAGACCACCTCGAACCTGGATAGTGCAATGGAACATCTAGTAATTGCCAGTAGGCACTTGCTATTCACACTGAACCGCCGTTGTGTGGAGCTACGTATTATGGACGTTAAGCTATGGTGTGACCTCTTCAACACATTGGTGCATTCCATAACAAGCTACGCCTGTGAGGTTTGGGTGGACTCTAAAAAAATAAAGGTTATTGAAGTAGTGTACCAAGGGTTCCTCAAATCCCTATTCAGGGTGCGAAAAACAACCAGCACATCCATTGTGTTAGCAGAATTTGGCAAATTTCCCTTTGAACACTATGCATGGGGACAAGCATTGTTGTACTATAATTATGTGAGCATGGTCACTAAAGACCGCATCTTGGGAAAGGCATGGGAAGCCCAACTCGCTATGCTTGCTGCGAAAAAGAAATGTTGGGCTAGATCCGTGAAAAAATGGCTACTCTAGAATTAGCCCCAAGAAGTGGCAAGTTTTCTACTTATGGTTCAATCACTTCTGGAAACGGCGTTTCAGCTTGCAACAACATGTGTGTTCTAGGCGAGGATTGTTTAACTATCGTTGGGAACAGTTCTTGGGACAATGCACATACATTCGACCCGTCTAGCAAAGGTAAGAGGTTGGGTAGAGAACAAAGTATTTTGTTGCAACGCACACAACATACAAGTGGAAACTCAAATGGCTAAACCGGCCACACTACATCTATTATAGTCAATTAGTGGTAGATCTACGATGGAAGGCCCGATCAACTAAGAGGTTGGTGTCCCACCCCTCTAGGTTTTCCCCACATAATGTTGAGTGTAAAAAGGGTGAAGGATAATATGTGACTAACTTTCATTGAAAAGTTATTTACCAACCGTGAAATTGGGATCAACGTGCAGACAAGATATTTGCCCTTCAAGGGTATGTCGTACGAGAGCAAAAGCTACTTATGTAACATCAACTATGTTCAACTGCGGAAAGCTCTGACTCGATTTTGGTGTGACAACACACAGCTTGAGGTAATGCTAGGTGCGTGGAAGGGTGTGCCATACATAGAGACGCTTTATCAAGGCTGCGACTTGGGGAAGGTAGAAGATGAAAAACACTTGTTCCTTGTCTGTCCAAATACACAGAAAGTTAGGGAACGCTTTTGTTCAACCTTGCCCCTCACCCACATGAGCACTTTTGCTAAACTCATGCAGACTACGAACATGGTCACCTTGGCCAAATTTGTGGCATGCTGTCAGTTCCAGAGGATAATCTGTCCTCCATGATTTACCTTTTGTCTAATGGACTCTCTGGTCCTAAACGGATGTAAAATAGTAAATAGTAAATAGTAAACATTGAAATAATTGATTATTGAAAGTTTGCCAATTTTCATTGAAATAATTGAAAGAAATGGGGTTTAAACTCCAAAGGTTTTTATTTCAATTTTGTGATATAACCTCGTTGGCAATCAAGCACAAGATGAATTAACCAAGTTTGGTTACAAGTTTGAAATGAAAGCATAAAACTTATGCATCCTATTATATTAGCCAATTTTCAAGAATTTATGTCCACTAAATGGAATTGTAGAATGTGAATTTGTCCGTTTTGGGAAACTTCCTACTTGGAATGTTATTGATATGAACTTGTTATTCGAGGGATATATATTTCAATTATTAAGTTTTTATTGTAACATTTTTTTTTTGGCAAAAGTTTGCAATGTGTTGAAAAGGGAAAAAAGGGGGGTGCAAAAGCTACAAAGGTCTTTTTTGGGGAGAAAAAGAAATCTCAATTAAAAATTTATTATCAATGTATAGCCTTTGCATTTGGGAATAGCCATAAGAACCTACCCAATTTCTTTTAGTTCATCCAAAGGACGTTTTACAAAGTGTAAAAAATCAATGGTTTTCAACAAGTACTTGCTAAATATTATGGAGAAATTAAAAAAATTCAAAACAAAGACAATTTTTTACACTCATGGACCAAGGGTTTATGATTAGATGGAAACTTTAGTTTGTATCTTGATTTTATGCAAGAATACATAGCTAGGATTGAAACTAGCCCATATGGTTTAAAACTTTTTAAAAATACAAATGATATTTTATTCATGCTTTGAAAATAACAAAAAGGAATTTACAGCTAGGAATTTTTATGTGTTATTTTGCAAGGTCAAAAAAGTGGCAATAAATGTTTTGTAAAAACACCAAATTTTGTTGGAATTGCATTGAAAAAAAGTTGTCACCACAATGTGAAAATTCGTTCAAAACTTTAAAAACATAATTAAAAAGTTCCCCCAAGATTTTAATCCCTTTTGATAGGTGTTAAATTAAGACAAGGTGTCAAAGTCAAACAATAAGTAAGAGGGGGACCATGCTACACATTTTTGAAAGATTTATCATACAAAATTTAGTTTGAAAGTGCTCATATGAAGACGATACAATGGAAGCGGGGCCTATGATGTGAATGTTGTTTACAATGGATGGAAATAGATAAGAGGGGAAATGGTTAATTGTAGAATGTAGTGCCCTAAAGTGAGTTAATGTGTATAGTGCCCTTCCTATGGGATCACGTCAACATGTTCCCATGGTGAGTGGGATGACTATGACATTGCCATCATGGTAAATGTGATTATAAAATAGAAGAGATTTAAATGCATAAAATGCATGAACAAAGGGGATGAATTGTATGATGTTGCCACCTACTACATGAAGTTTTGAAAATATGACCCATTTTGACATTAAATTGAAAGCCTTTGCCACATCCAACTAGAGAACAACCCAGTCAAGGTGAAGGTCAAAAATGCACTTGATGGCATGGATTATTATTTCATATCCACCCTTGGTTTGTACTCAAAATTAGTGTGGCGATAAATGTGTTGCAAAAGCATTGAAAAATGAAAGGCAAAAAACGTGGCTTGTGAATCAATACAATGTTTCCCCTATAATAATGGGATGAATTCCATCTAAGTGTTTGGTCATGGCTAAAAGGTGGGCCACCCCAAGGACATGTGCATTTCAACATGGAATATGACTTTGTGTGATATGAAAACAAAATTGAAACAATTGTGGGAATCCATTCGCAAAATCTTCTAGGTGAACAACCATCTTAGAAATACCACTGGCAAGTAAAAACATGTATTGGAATGTTATCTTGAAAGAGTCAGATGAAAACTCAAGATTTTAGTTTGGTTCATAATTTTCCAAAAAAAGTGGGAAGAAGGCATATGATTCAAGATGTAAAACAATGAAAACTAAGGTAGTGTCAAAGGATGTAGATGTAAAAAAAAATGGTGCTAGGGCGATAATTCTATGAGAATATTCCCTTGCACATTTATGAACTAGAGGATCATGTTGGGCAGGAAGAACCAAACTTGAACTTGTTGCCAAAGCTTGGACTTGTAAGAAAAAAATATTCTTGCAAGTTTTCCCCATCACCTGCTAGAAAGCATTTGAATTAAATCTACGTTTCCCTATGTCATGTTGCCCCCTTATCAAGGGGGCAAAACAAAACATCATTGGGGTAACAAAAAAAGCAAATGCCAAACTGCCACATCATAGGGGTTTCATGCCAATGTATCTAATGCAAGATGAAATGTCACTTATACATCACGTCATTAAGTGGTAAGGATGTGATTGTATAGTTGAGGATGATGAAAACTTAAATGGAAAAACCTAAGGACATCCAATGTTGAAACCCAAGCCCAAGCTAATGTAGACAAGGTGGGGGTAAAGGAGGGCATTGGGCCATGATGGTCATGTAAGTTTGGATTACATGAATTGGATGCATGACAAGAACATTAATGATGGGCTAACGTTTGAAAAGTCAATTGACACCCACAAGTAGGGCAAGAGGTTATAGGTGGAGGTTGCATGCGTGTTGGGAAGATGGGGGTAAATTGGGGTTCTAATCATGAACAACTATAAGGGTTGATAAAATGAAAGGGGGAAAAGGTTTTAGAAGTGCATTATTTAGGGGGATTGGAAAATTGTTGGGTTGAAACCCCACATTTGCACGAAAGGTTGGGGGTTGATAAGGGGAGTTAGTGGGTGGCATGTAGTTTTTTAGAGTGGTAGGGGAAACTAATGGGTGGTGCGTGGTTTACATAAGAAAGGGGGTGGAAAACGAATCTATGGTAGTTTGTGGAAAGGCAAATGGGTGATGTGAACTACGAGGTTTAATACAACATGATGAACTAAAGGACGTGGGATGTTTTGTGCCCATGAAGAAAAATGTCTATTAGGACCATAATTACAAATTTATAAGCCCCACTTTCTAAAGATTTTTTACTTTTACATGACAATCTTAAACCTACATAATCAACTAGATAAAATTAAACATATCAAAAAAATAAAAATAAATAAATTGTTGCAAAAAGACAAGTCCAATTTCATATGACTAAACTTGAACTTTGTCATAGCCTTGGACGCCATCAATGTTATTCTATTTTGTTCAACACAACCTATACACTTTTGAAAATTAATATGAAAGGATTAAGGGCCCAAAAACTTTTAAACTTTTCATTTTTTGGACTATCCAAATAAAGTAGCACCCAAGCCTGACAACATAAAAAAAACATCTTAAATTCAATCCTTTGCTAAAAAACATCCCCTAAAAAAAATAGATTGGTTAATGACCGGCCATTATGTATTCACACATGCCATAAGTTAACCAAACTACAATGTTATCCAACCATAATTATTGAATTTTAGTAAACATTGGTCGTGTGGTTGGTTTAGTTTACCCTAAACATATGACATTTTTTTACATGGTTACACTAATTGACATATTTTGCTTCAATGATTTGTTATGTAATGTTGGTGTCATGGTGGTTAAACCAATATTTTGAAGGCAACTTTCATCACTAACTAACTAGTTCAATACTTAAAGCAAGGGAAATCAATAATGTATATGGAATTTATAAGCAAAGATTTTTATTCTATATGTCTCATATTTTGCTTTCAGACTTTTGATTTGCAAATTCCTTTATGGTTATGTAGTAATTTTTTTCATTATGTAATATTTTTTAAAAATTATTTTAACTAATGAACTAAAATTATAATTGTTTGATATTATTGAATTTTTAGTTTTTGATGTGTGGTTGATTTAAGGATTTTGATGACCAAGATAAGCAAGTTAACAAATAATTATTCTACATTTTTTTTCACAACTTTAACAATGAATTTTGTAGAAAATGTGGATAATCAAATGAATTCATGTTGAAGTCAAAATAGTCCAAAAACCATTTTTTAATGCATGATTTGCTACATGAATTTGTAAGGTGTTCACAAAAAATTGCATAATGCAATATGATGAGTTAATTGATGAGAGTGATGGATTTAAACCTTTATTGGAAATGGTCAAAACTTCATAACTATGATTAATTCCATTTATTTCAAACATTAAAATTTGGTTGATGAATGATGTTGAGGTATACCATTCTGATTTGTTGGTGGGTTGGCACAATTAAAATAGAATCATGTTCATGAAAACAAATACATTGTACATTTTTCAAAATGTTTACAGAGGAGTTGGATATTGATCTATCCAACATATTGTAATTGCAAAATTGGGTCAAACTTGCAAATCATTGGACAAATTTTTATTTAAGTTTATATGACCTTTGCAATTTTATACAACCTTCAAGGTGTGATCATTATTTTAAGTTAATATAATTCTAAATGAAACATTTACAATTGTAAAAATGGAAAAACTTGGAAAAAAATAATAAAATTTTAAATTATAATTATCATTTAGTTTGGAATGATTTTGATGTTTTGTTACACATGGAATATGTGGTGTGTGATATATATTAAACTTGTGCATGAAGCTACCAAAAGGTTTTAACTACATTTCATGCACATACAAATCTTGATTTTTTCATAAGAATTGGTGGGTTTTATGAGATGTTATATGTTCATGTCCATGACTCAAATGAGATGTTAAATAAGCTCATGAAACATAATTAAATGAACATATTTTTTTAGGTTGCATAACATGTTGATAAACAAGATAAATGCAATGATATATAGATCAAACATAGATGTGAAAGAATTGTTGTATATAACTTAACTCAAATTTATTTAGACTATGATGTAATGTTTTTGGTGATGTTTCTATATATTAAAGTCACCGTCTGCATAATCATAACCACTTTCTCAATATTTGAATATAAGAAATGTAATTGTCACAATACCTTTCACATTTGGGCAAAACCATTATTCAAGTGATTTCATTTCATTCATAAATATCCCAAGCCTATAGTTACCCTTTACCAATAGTTCCCCCAAAACTTGAAGTTAATTTCAGCCTATAGTATATAACTTCTAAACACACTTTCAACCATGTTGATTACAATTGCAATTGAATGTAGATATTGTGATCATCAATAATTAATCAATTATATCAATAGGATATAAGGGCCCAAGTGTAATTTGTTATATAATAACTTTTATATGTAGACTTGTTCATCATATTCAAAACCATTTTCTCAATTTCTGAATATGGGAAATGAAATTATCACAATACCCTTGACATTTGAGTAAAACTATTTTTCAAGATATTTCATTTCATTAATAGTTTCCCAAAGTTTTGTTCCTTACATGTATTTCCCCAAAACTTGTAGTTAACTTTAACTTATAGTTCTTAAAATGTTTATTTAGGTTTATATGACCTTTGCAATTTTAAGCATGCTAATCAAAATTATTATTAAATGTATACTTTGTGTTCATCAACAAGTTGTATACATAGACTTGCCCAACTTCATCCTATTACCATCCTTTCAACATACTTTCATATTTTCATTTCTTATATCATTGTCCTCTATTTTTTATTTGCATACAAAGCAAAAGAAATCACTTATTTTCATTCTAAACAAATGATTAATGATTTTTTTTGAAAATCTGTATTCATTTACAAAAAAATCATATATAAAAAGTTCATAAGAAAACCCATTTTCACCCATGGTTTTTAAAACATTTAGTCACCCATAATGTGAAGGTAATTCCCATAGTTCTTTTATTATGATTTTTTAATTTATTTTTTTCCCAACCATGAACCATAATTTCAATATCCAATATATTTATCACTATTCCAAAGAACATTTTCATACAATAATTACATGAGCAATTTGTAACATTTCAATCCATATATCTAGAGGTGTTCAATGCCATTTTATTATTGTCCTTTGATTAAAGAATGCAATTGGCAAGTGGATGTGATTCACATTACAATGGTTTGTAAACAAGGTTTGAAACACTTTGTAAATAATAATGGTTTTTTGAAAGAAAGAAACAACTAATTTTTTTTTATAAGTAAAAACTTTCACACAATTCACAAGATAGGGAGGTTGATGACATTGTAACTAGATCATTAATATTGCTTGTTGATGTGTGAAATGATGTAGGTTTTGCAACTTGCTATTTGTTACATCCAACCAAAATATGTAAGTATTTGGCGAAAGGTCCCATGTCTTGAGTAGTATTTACACTAAATGTGTTCAAAGTTTTTATAGCAAAATTGTAATTAGTAATTGGTCCCTCATATTTCAAGCTTCAACATTGAAGTTATCGGCCATTTGTTCATAGAGGATGAACTTTGAAAAAATGACAAAAAATAAAAAACTTAATGTTGATACACAAGTAGGTACTTTGAAAGAGGTAAATTGTTGAAACTTGGCGATGAAACATATAAACCCAAGAACATAAACTGGTGATGAAATAGTTATGCCTACATGAGCTTTGACTATCCTCACTATAAAAAGGTTAAAAAGATGACGAAAAACCTAATATATAATGATTAGGATGTAATCACCTTGTCACCTTGCCATATGTGATGATAGATTTCACTAGTTTAGATTCCGTACACATCACATCATGGCCTTGCTATCATTTGCATTGACACCCCTTATTTTTATATAACTTTTTAGTTGGGCATAGACTTTTGTGGAAATTTGGATAATTTTAGCCCCAAAAAAAAAAGGCTGATCATAGTAGCCTAATGGAAAAAGGCCCTAAATCACCACCAATTTATGTACTGGTTCAAACTTCAGACCAACGCTGGTTCAGACCTTTACATGTGTGTTTAGGTCAATCACTTAAGGATTGATTTTTTGTTCAAAAAGCAAATATAAGAAATCTTCACTCTTATCAAACATCAAGGAGGATTGCCAAGCACAAATTACATAAGGGCAGAAGTAGCCAAATGATGGAAATTGGGGTACCAATACGAAGAACCATGTTCATTGACGATTGACCAATAAAGGATTGCAATAAAAAAATTGCAGAGGGTTTGGAAGTTGGAACATGAAGAGGAACATCAACCCACCACCCAAAGTCAAACAAGAGGAAAAGAAGTTAACCATTATCCAGAAGAGGTACCAAGTTGCAAAGACCTCCAAAAGTTTTTGTGCAATTTGAAGGGATGTTACCCACTGTATGTTTTTCCTCCGTTGTTTTGGGGGTGTTTCACTTGGAGCATGCATTCCATTTAAAAAAAACCCCCCACCCCCACTTTTCTGGGTATCATGGGAAAAAGAAAAGAATGGAAGCAAGTCTTTATGCTTGACAAAAGCTCAGGGCCATGAGCTTTTATTGGGATGAGGCCCACACCACCTTGCACAAGCCTTTATTCTGGTAAAGCTTGTGGCCTCAAACTATACCTACACTAAGTGATTATTCGAAATTGCTTGGATCAAAATTAAAGGTGTAAAGGGATGAGATACCAAATGTCAGCAAGTTGGGATTTCGCCCTAAACTAGATACCTCTCTTTTATTTTATGAATATGGAGAAGAGATAATTTGAGTGGATGTTCAAGTCTCAAGATACTATTTTTGGGCCTGAGTGAACTAGCACCAGTTGTGGAAATAAAAAAATAAAGAAGATGAAAAGAAAAAAAATGGAAGACAAAGACTGTTTTTGTTTTTTCCTTGTTTTTCTAGTTTTTTAAAATTTTAAAATTCTAGAAGAAGAATTCTATTTTTAATTTTTTTGGTTTTTTTTTCTCATCATTAATTCAAGAAGAAGAATTCTAGGTTTTTTTTTTCCTTTTCATTGCTTTGTTTTCCTTTTCTTTGTTTCTTTAGGAATAAGAAGATTTTGTGGGTTTTTTGCGTTATTTTCCCATTATTTTTCTATTTTCTAAATGAAGTGAATGCATATTTGTTTCTTTTTTTTAAAATTACACATAATATATTAAATGTGCAACAAATAGATCGGTCCAACTTCTTATGTTTTAATGCATTTAAAAAATAAAATATGAATTTATTCAAGATAGGATTAGTTCAAATATTATGACTATTATGTTTACTTGTAGGTTTTAAGAACTCCTACCACAAACCATTATATTTTATTTAAATAATATCAAATCATATTTGACATTATTGAGCATAATTTTTGTATATTTTCTTTTGTAGAATCCTCGACAACAATAGTTTCAATGAAACATTATACATAGATCAAACTGCAAACTTGAAAAGGAAGGTGAATTTTAATTCAATTGTATGTATGGGGCATTTGCAAATATTAAACATTACATCCAACAACATCATGGGTGTTATATTCCCTTTTTGACATTGAATTTATGTCATTAGCATCATCACATAAGACTATGATTTAATTGACACATTGCTTTCAATTACAGTATTTGCATATTTCTTATAATATATATGTAAACGTATTTTTTAGTTTTGATTTTTTCATATTTATCATAATGCTACTTATTTGTGTAGGAGACATGAAGTACTCATATTGTTTATGAAGAGAAAATTTTGTTTTCAACTAAGTAATCACCACATGTTTAAAGGCTTGAAAACAATCCCTATTGTTTACATCAACAAATTTCAAATATTGGGCAAAATTGCTATTGCAATAAAATTTGTGAAATACCAAAGGTTGGTAAGTGATAATTGTACACAATCGATGTTTATTCATCATAAAGTTGTTGGAACCATTGGTATATTTGTGATTTGAATTATATATATAAATATTAAGTTCAAATTAAAATTATTTAAACAATCAAATTATATTATCAAAATGTCATGACTCAAGTTTTAATAGATTGCATTGATCATCTTCAATGAAATCTTCAAAAATGAATTAATGTTGTCCATCAACTTTTTGCACAAAACATGCAAAAGAGACTATTTTAGGTTATACAACTAGGTATAGATCCATATGATGATCCACATCATGTCATTGGACTATTTTATATTATACAACTAGGTGTATGATCCATATGATGATTTATTACTTTGTATAGAATGTATAGAATTTGATGTTCAATGTACAATATTTTCATATTTTGAACTCAAAGTTGCTACCAAAAACTTTCACTTAGATATGACATTTGGTCAAGGGAGCTATGGGGTTGTCTACTTGATGACCTTCTAGTCCCTATAATTAACATGTTTTTGATCTAACAAATAAACCAATTTCATCATCCAAAATTTAGATTAATCATAGACTTCAATTGTCAATGTTCAACATGTATGTGAATATATCATATTTAATCTATTATCAACTATCAATTTCATGTCTTGAAATTTAATGTGATTTTTCCTATGTACATGAAAGCAATTGATGTGGAATTATGAAGATTTAAAATGTGATAAAACATGATAAACCCATGACCATTAATTTGTAAAATGATAGAGTGGATGAATTTAGGGGAATTAAAACCATTCATTTAAAGTTTCAATCCCATACTTCCATGACTAAGAAAATTGAGGATAAGTTCAACTATTTAAAAGGAACAAATGTGCCTTGGGGTTACATGCTTCAATAGGTTTTGATACTTGAATCTTGAAATGAAAGAGAAGATTGTGAATAGTTTATGATTTGGACACTTGATTGTGGTTGATTTGGGCCATTTGATTCTAAAAATAATTACTAAGTCCATTAGTGTTTTAACTAGTTATTGATTCATGTAAATTCCCAATTTCAAAGTTTTAAAATTTTGGGCATGACATGACTTGAGCCTAAATTGGCCTCATAAATATTGGAACTTATACTAATGTATCAAACTTAGTTTGTACTTGATTAAATTTTTAATAAAAAATTATTTAGGGCATTATATTAAAATATTTTAACTATATAGTATAATTAAATGAACATGTTATATATATATAAATATCTCAAACATAAATGTGACTTTATATTTTGTCTCACATATTTTCTAATATATATATGTCAAAACACAATAAATAAACTCGAATTGCCTTATAACAATGATACATCTAATTTTCCAAGTTCCATGGAGGCATGTTGCAAATACAATATGGAAAAAAATTCATTAATTAAAATGGTTGAATAATTCATTTAGAATTTATCAAACATTGATGTTAACATATATAAAGTGACATTGGTGTCTTGTCAAAAATTATGTCATGATTGATTTTGATCACTTATTTTCACAAAAAACCTTCTAGTTTATGAATATGTTGAAAACAATGATTTGGCATAAGCATTATTTGGCAATTTTACCAAATTTTCTTGATATTTTAAAAATTAATTTTATAAAAAATATCTATGCAGCTCAATATTAATTTTTGTAATTTTTCTTTTGGTTTCATGATGGTTAAAAAATATGTAGATGTCGACAACTTTGTAAATGATTATTGTTAGGAAAATAATTAGCATCCACATAATTAAAATTTGTTAAGAAAAAACCCAATGAAATTGTCTCAAATAATGGATTCAAAGTTACAAAATTTCATAAAATCCTTAAATTGACCATCTAAGATTCATAACATTGTTTTCCAAAACAAAAAAGAAACACAAAGGAACCCTTGATTCAAATTGGCTAATGCAATTTAATATTTGCCTTTTGAGTGGTTCATGGTATATTTGATTTTCATGAGATTGTTCAACCATGAATCATCCATTGAGACATCAAAACAAACAACATTTTGCTAGATAAAGGTTTACAACCAAAAATTGTGAATTTTGGCTCGGCTTTCTTATTTCCAAAATATTAGACCCACATTACAACCATGAACATTACTAGCAAAATGTGACTAATTTCAACTTATTACAATCTTTTTTTTTTTCGTTCCATGCAAAGTTCATATACATATGGTGTTATATTGGTATAAAATTGGCAAAGTTTGATGATGATAATCTACTTTTTTTAAAAAATGTTTAGAGTGCTAGCTTTGCAAATAACAGCCACTAGATTGATGCAAATGAAACCAAGGTCTATTCTACATTAGTCCCAAATGAATTTTATGAGAAAACACATGGAGCTAAAAATATATTAGTAGGGGTTAAAAGTGATGAATTAAGAAATCAATGTCACCTTCTCAAAAACTCATTTACCTTAGAAAAGTCATTATAGGTAGGGAAAAGATTCCATGTCACCTTGTTTCAATTTAGGTTTAAGTATTTGTGGGTTATATTGTTCTAAAATATTCATAATAAATGAAAATAAAAATAAGATAAATTTTGCAATTGCTTAAATTTATGAATATTATTTATATCACACAAACATATGCGTGTCCATTATGAATTATGTAGGGTTATCTAGCACTTAAGTACACAACTTGTTGTCATTTCATGGAAAAAATAAAATGATGTTTATAATCTTGGAGTTTTGATGCTTGAAAATGTGAGTGGACAAATGAGCATCAATACTAACTTACCACTATGTGACATGCATCTTTTGGACATTGTAAGCCCATCCTTTTACTTGAACATGATTGATTGTTCTAAATAAATGATTCTTAATTCCCAAAAATAAACAAAGGAAATTCACCATGGTTTGTTGACAAAACATTAATCAATCTCTAGTTTTGACTTACTTCACTTGCCACCTTCAAAAAGGGGGCAATATCCAAGTCTTGATGTGTAGGCCATCCATGGACATTTTCATGGCTTCCTCATCAAGGTGTTAATTTTTAACAATTTAAACCTTTGGGTGAATTGAACTTGGGTGTTGTTAATTTTAGGTTAGGAATTTAGTGATGGTGAAAACCTTAATACTAATCATACAAATTGGTTTAGAATAGGGGACTTGATTTCATGAACAAGGAGTTAATTCACATATCATAGTACCTTTACCATTTCTGTAGTAATTAAATTATCTTCAATAAATGTTAAATTTTCTCAAAATCAACTACTTGTAATGTTAGAAATTTGTTTGGCATTACTATTTACTGCATACCTTAAAGCTTGGTGGTGAAGTAATGCAGAATAACTTGGCAATTTTTTCCCACCTCAACTATAGGAACTTCAAGATTTAAAAATTTTTATTGCCAAAGTGAAAAACCCATTAAGAAGAGGTGGGAATGGTAGAAGTACTACATTATATCATTGAAAGTTGACCACATTTCATCTAAACCAATTCATATAATAAAATATAATTATTTATGATGCACAAGCAAGGTTTTATTTTTCAATTCTTTGACTATAACCAAATTTGGCTGCAAGTCAAAGAGGGAACTTGTATGAAAATTTAAAAATCCTACTATATTTTGGCCACATGTTGAAACAACAAAATTTCACTTTTTTCCGCATGTAACAAATAATTTTTCCATATCCTAACTAAACCTAGGTCAACCAATATTTGACTTTTCATATGTCATGTTTTATATTTATTGAAATGTTAGGATATGTAATTGGGCACTTGGACACAAAACTGGGTAATGCAAAAAGTGCATGCCAAATTTTAGGCCAAAAGAAAGATATTTGCAAAAATTGGAATCCATTGGTGAATTTGATGTGCAATGTACAAATAAGTTTTTTTCCATTCAAATAGTGCCATCAAAATGTAATTAGACTTTAATGAAATACACAAAAGATATATTTTTCTAATCCATGCCCTAAGATTGAAATGAACATTTTAACATGACAAAATATTAAAAACTTTAAGTGCCCATTATTTACAATGAAAAGACAATATGGCTTTAGGTACCTAACTCTTCTAGAATGATTGTTGTGGGAAATTACATGTCATAACCCAATTAGACAATATATATTGGTGATTTTTTTATACTCATGTTAGTTAATTCCTCTATTGAAGAAGGTAGTTTGTTTTGTTATGTTTCTCATGTAGAGATCTCCCAAACTCCTACACCCCCTCATTGTGCTCTTAGTACCATTGGAAAACTCTCAATACCTAGAGGTGCTTGGAGGTTGTTTCATAATGTTCAAACCTATGGTACCACGTTTATGGAATATTTGAAATTGAAAATTCAATATAATCAAAATTAATATTTTAAGGAACATTTGGGTGCACTTTTGATATTTTAAAAAATGGTTAATGAGTAGAATATGGAGGTGATTTTAAGTAATTTTTAGACCTAAGGTGTAAGGGATGTTGAATTTTGAATAATCTTTGACATTGGAAATTCATTAACGTTTAAAAATTCAAAATCAATTGGTTGGGTGATGATTTTGCACTTAGGCCAATGCCACAAGCCACAATAATTGATATAAAAACATAAACTTGAGCATTAATTATCATTTTGCAAAACACAGTCATTATTCAATTAATTTAACATATTTTAATGGATTAAAATAATGTTTTTTCCCAAACCTATATCAAAATTCTACCAAATTATGAAAGTTGTCTTTAATGAAGTAATTACCCCCAAAATTGTGGTTATTGTATTGGTTTAATTTGTGAATGTAAACATAAATAGTTAGAAATGCCAATCTAGTGAAATTTTTATATTTTCATTATGTGTGATGTTCAAGGACATTAATGCCTTGTGTTTAAGCTTGAAGATGGGCACAATAAGAAGGAAATTCAATTGTGAATATTTTGGATTGCATATTCCATTTACATAACAATGAGGCGGAGGAAGCAATATGAATGGGGAAGATAACCTTCTTGTGTTTGTAGATCTCATCAAATAAATGACCTACCTTGGCTATGTAGTGGCAATGTTACAAGGATGGTTGATATTATGGAAGGTGTGTTCAATGAGTTTAGAAATGGAAACCATGAACATATTATATGGAAACATTCTCTTATCATTTGAAACATAATTATTATTGGGCATTGGTTAGTGACGCACCTTTAAACTCTTCATAAGATTCAAATGCAAATCCAAAGATGAAAAACAACGAAAGAAGGAGTTAGGATGCGTTCTCTAGCTCGCAACACTTTGGGGGTAAGAGGGACGTGCTGGAGCTCTAGGATGGGGATTAGGACGAGTGACAAGCAGGGCAACTATTCACATGGGCTTACACAAATCAAACAACAAGTTGGTTAATGTGTAATTGTAGCACTCTTGATGTATAGATGACCCACGGGCATACATGAACTCACAAGATTCATCACGGCCCATACTTGGGGGAAGTCACCAAATGTCATTTTGTCCTGAGACTCCCAACTCCCTGAAATTAAGACTCTTGCAACTTTGGAGGTCCATAACTTTTTGTGAAGACTTCCGATTAAGGTGAAGTCTTGAGTAAAGTTGTAACCTTTGTCAAAAACTTTCCAATGGTATGTGGCATGCTACCTACACGCAAGTAAATCAGGTGATTCTCAACTTTTAATGATCGAGAGTCAAATTGTCAAATTGACAATTTAACTTCCAACCTTTTTTTTGGCCATAACTTGTGCTTTAAGTACCCAAATGGGTCATGCGAACCCATTTTAGACATCTTTGTGTCAATATTTTTTTAATGATATAATTTTTTTTCAATCCAATGAATTTTGACCCCCTAAAATTGCTCTTTGAAAATTTGAAAGTCCACTAGGACTCTAATTCCCAAAGTGGGAGCCCACTTGGGAGTGTGTGGGCTCATTCTCTCACACTCTCCTACACTCCCATGAACATGAAATGTGATTCCTAGTTTTCACTTTCGGCCCGCACCTTTGCAAGCCCTTGCCTTAGTTGTAAGCCCAAGATTAGGGTCATGATAGTTAACTTAGTTCAAGTTTTGGTTACAAAAACTCATTTTACTAGTTCATTCTCAAACCTTGGGGAATGGTGGTTCTCAAAAAGATAAGATAAACAATAAAAAGTAAGGAATGGATGATCTTAGCGAATAGTCCTCATTTTGCAAAAGGGTGTCAATATGCTTGTTGTACTAAATAAATTATTGGGAAAGGTGGATGGTCTATTGCCCAAGCTTGGACAAGGTTATTTTCCCCTCACCCCCCTTAGGATTAGATAATGGTCAAACAAGGAATAAAGGGAAGGGGAAATATTTCCTTGGATGTTTATTTTGTGCTAGAGGGCCTTAATTATAAAACATGTAATGCTTTCTTTTTCAAGCAAAACCTTTAGGGCTAAATGTTAGATGTTACATATTGAAAAACAATCCTATTGATTACACTCATGAGCTAAGGCATGGTCATGATGAGATTTCTAAAATGGTGGTGGCCAAAGCATCATGAACACTTGCAAGGGGGTGTGGAGGCGCTAGTAATTCACAAAAAGGAGACTTGTTCTAAGCTTGAACATTAGAAGAAGTATTCAAGGTTGGGGGTGGATTGGTGCATCATGATTATTTTATGTTTTATGGAGGGAACTTAATGAGGAGATGTAGGAGGATGGGATAAAGATGTTAGATGTCCATTATGTAGGAAGGTTCAGTGGGAGGGGAAAGGCCAAGTTGTGGCACTTTTTTCCTTGGGTTGTTTTCTAGGGCTTAAGGAGGAGTAGCGAGTTCACCTTTGAAAGGAGGATGCAAGGTGTTGAGTTGCTTTTAGAGAGAGAGGTACATTCATGAGAAAGTAACATAAGCTAAAACCCTTATAATCTAGGAGATGGAGGATGAAAGTTAAAGACTTGAGCTATTAGGAATCATAATTTTTGAATGTATGGACCTTTTTTTATTTCAATAGAGTTGAATGTAAAGTTGAGAAAGTTGGATGTTCTTTTGCTTGACATGGTGTTGGTAGTATGTTTATAGGCCCGCATATTTGGTTGATGTCCAAATTGACTACCTTGATTATTTGGTTGCTATCATTCAAGAGAGGTGGGAAAGAAAATAATGGCAAATGTATGAAGACCTAATGTAAAGGAAAGATAGAAAATAAGAAAATCAATAAATAGGAACATAATATGGGAGTAGAATAATGAGGCATAATTAGATCTTTTGTTAGTACATTTAGCTTAGTGAGAAAGGTGTTGTATGGAGTGAGGTGTTACTTTGGCTTAAAGTTGGAAAAGAGCATTGGTGAATTAGTTGAAGAGATAGGCACAAATTTTCCTCCTCCTTCAACATCCAACCAAGGTCAATTGATCCTTAAATGAATATTACATAATTGTGGGTGAATGGTGTGGAAAAAAATGTAGAGGTTTAAATTAAAGGTTGTAGAATTGTTGTCTTTTGTAATGTTTGGGATTTTGAAGTAGACAAAAATGAAATTGTTTTGAGTTTCTAAGAGTTCAAAATTCCACAAATTGAAACTAGGATAATATGGGTAGCTTAAGTAATAATTGTCTTTTAACACTTTGTTTGCCACAAGTGATGGATGGATGGCATCTCAAGCCAAAACAATATCTTTAACTAGCTTGCTATTACACAAGAGATGGGAAATTGTAGGTGAGAGATGGTTGCCAACATTAGTTTCAATACCAATGATTCATGTTTTCCTTGCTCAACAATAAAAAGTTCTTTCAAGTGCAATTGAAGAATATTCTTCCTTTTTTTCTTGAAAGATCACATGTCCAAAGTCCTAAAACCCATGAAATAAACCTTGAGGATTTAGAACCTCAAGAATCATTATGTCTTCACCAATGTAGTTGTATCAATTTGATGTACATGAAGTATTTTGAAATTAACCATAGTTTAAGGCAACATGTGACCTTGATGGGGTTCAATGAAAGAGCTTGGTTTGTGAGGTTTGAATTTGAGGCCACAAAATGTTTTCGATACCTTGGACCACTACACATGCATGTATCTTAAAGGACCTAGCTAACTTGAGAAGAAAATTCTCTTCCAATTCTCCATTGAGACTGCACATCCACTTCAAATTATCAAAGGACATGTAAAGGATGGTGCCAAATGTGGGTCTTTTTCTTCTTTTGACTAATCATCTATCTAGAAATTTTTGAAGTTTGAGATGCAATGGGTATGCAACTTGCCTACCTAAAAAACCTCAGCTTATGTTCAAAAACATTTTTCCCACAATTCAAGTTTTAATTCTAGATCTAACAAAAGATTAGTTCTACAATCTAGTTCTTGTTCCAATTCTAACAAGGGGTGTGTCACATTGTGGCCTTGGCATTTACATTAAAAAGTATATTAAGGCTAAAGAAGAATTATAAAAATTCAAATATTTCACCATGCTAATATATAATCCTTAAAAAAATTCTTTTAAAAGAAACCAAAATCCTTCAAGATATTAGAATTCTATAACTAACCTCAAGTTTCAACACAAGCCAAAATATCATCTTTCAAAAATCCTCCTATAAAAATAAACCTACTACTTAGGGGCCAAAATCCCTTAAGCTATTATACTCTATAATGAATCTAAACACAACATCCTTGCCTTGGTAGGCAAAGCTAACAAAAGGGTGCGAATTCAAGTCTAATTCACAACTTGAACCCTTGGATTTAACAGTGCAAACTAGGTGCAAGTATGTAGATAGGAACCAACGGGATTACTTTATAAAAGGATTGTGAATTTTTTAAAATCATTTTTTCATTTTTTCATATGAAAGAATTTTTGAATGAAATCTTTTGCAACTTGTTATGAAAAATAAATATAGTTGCCCCAATAGATCATGTTTCGTGTTAATCATTGTTGAATAAATATGAATTTTTCAAATTGTGTAAATTTTGTTAAATTCTACATTTCATCTTGAAAATTTATCATAATTTTGAATCATACCAAAATAATTTAGGTTTTTGTTTCTTACATCATAAATTACAACTTTATTTTATACGTCATGCACATTACATCCCATTTACATGTGATAAAGGACTTTTGAAAATTTAAAATTTTGAAACATACTTTGAATTTTAAAAAAATTTAAATTCCATATCTTTTAAATTGTGAATGCTTTTTGAACTTAGGTAGTAGGCCATTATCATTTAATTTTTTTTACCATCAAAATTATATTATTACAGTAGTCCTTTACCTAGTCCTTTATAAAATTAACCACAATCTGATGCAACACATATTCAAGTTCAAATGTCCTTTTGTAAAACCAAACCCCAAATTTTAATTTTAATTTCTTAACATTCATATTAGTCATTTAACACAACTTAAAATTATTAACATAACTTTAAAATGTCAAGAAAAAAACAAATGTAAAAAAGTTCACAATTTTCATCACTGTCCGACATGGTTTTTGGCTCCTATCTTTGTACTCACACCCAATTCAATACCTTCACAAACCTGCAATATATCCTCCTAGATCACCATCAATGGGTCAATTAGCAGGTGTTGCAGGTGCTGCAGCAGGTGTTGCAGGTGCTGCAGCAGGTGTTGCAGGTGCTGCAGCAGGTGTTGCAGGTGCTGCAGCAGGTGTTGCAGGTGCTGCAGGTGACAAGACAAATCCAATTCCATGTCTGGAGTTGGTGAAGGCACAGATGATGGCAACCCCGACAACCACAAACAAAGGCACCGTTTCCACGATGGATCCAGCGATGTGGCGATAGAAGCAAGTCGTAACAGGAGGCGTCAAGAGCGTGAGAGTGGCAAAGGCAGTTACAGAGACACCAGCATTCACGAAATCCGACCACTCCCGCACGTACGGATCGCCTAGCGTTATGTACCTTATTGATTGTTGTTGTTGTTGTTGTTGTTGAACACCCGCGATGTTGGCACTTTTGAAAAACGGATTCCACAATCCTCTGCTTGTCACAATCCCGTAATACAATTTCCCGTCTTCTCTATAGCTATCCGTGAAGCAAGTAAAGCAACACAAGATGCTAAAGAATACGAGGCCGATACTAATCACCACTTTCCGAGCCACTCCGCAGTCTCCGTTGTTGGTTACCGAGGCTGCTAGCGCTTGGAACGCCAGGAAGGTGCCCGTGGGAAGCACATTCGACACCTGGGTTAGACGATCTCCAGCAAGCGGCATCTTGAAAGACAACAACAATTTACAGTAATGAATATCTCACCTAGGCAGCTGCAGACAATACATAGATCGATATTCCGCAAGAAACTCAGATTGAGGAGGACAACGATACTGATTCCGCATGAACTCCTGACTCGTGATTCTTTCTGCTTCTAGTGATGAGCAGCTGAATAAATAATATCACTATGGGAAAGTCCAAGAGAGAGACATGTATAGAGAGAGCTAGAGAGAGACACATAGAGAAAGAGAGAAGAAGAAAAAGAAGAAGCTCAGATGTCTAACCGCACAAGAACAGGGTCTAGAAGAATCTGATCACGTGGGAACAAATTCAAGGAAGGAGAAAATGCCAAAAAGGTTTTGACAAAAAAGAAAAACCCAAATTAGTTCTTGTGGAATATTATGTTTTTGATGGCCAATTTGCCTGCTACAGAAACGCCAGAGAAAAGGAGGAAAACCAAAAAAGCTCTTAATTTTAGGCAACTTGCAGCAAAAGCGTCCCATATTTAGGGAAACAAAACCAATAAAATAAAAGAAAAAAAAATCAAAAACAGAAAGGCCAAGGATCCATGCCATGAAACTCTGGATTTTACTGTTTCAAAAGTTTCTGAAAACTCAGCTTTGGATCGTCTATCTATGCCCTTCCTTCTTGCAGCTTTTGTCTAATCTGCATATATTTATAATATGCACCAAGTATTTCAGTATACCTTCGTACCTGTTAAACAATTCCAACAATAATTATATTATTTTCAGTAAAATTTGCTGTTTTGTTTCAAAATTAGTTGTCAACAGACTTGCTGAAAGTTTTAGAACTTGTATTGTTGTCTACTGTACCTACATGGTTATTTCGTAATTTCTTCCAGGGTTATATGGTCAGGTCTTTGAAAGTGTCTGAATTTTAGAATATTCTTATTGTTACTGCCAAAGTGAAAAAATGGAAAAATAAAATAAAAATTCAGCAAGAAGATGAAGGAATGGTAAAGTTACTATGGTATCTATCCTCCACATCAAGTCCTGTGGGCCCCCCTGTAAACCTCACCTGGCACCCATCTCTTTTTCTCTCTAGAAATTGGTGTCCACAAGAGAAATTTTAAAAAATAAAAAATAAGAATCTGTATTGTGCACCTTTCTATTTATAGACAAATAAATAATGGTGTGCATCAAAATTAATAATTATCTTATACAACACTAGATGTGCAGAAATGGGTGTGTAGCAAATCTTGTGCAACATATCTTTAGAAATCATGGGTGTGCAGATCTTTTGAACAAATAAATGGGCTTTACATCAGTGGGTGTAAGTTGAATACACTTTTAATGAAATGTTACTGCGTACTTATATGTACAGTGCATTTGGCACCATAGATCCAAGTTGTATATTTCACTTGATGCCTTGAGGAAAGGTTACAAGGTCGACTCATATGCTTGCTTTTTGACAAGGGCAGATACCTTAGCACCATGGCAAGTTCAACATTTCAATGTCAAATAGGTAATTTTTTTTTATTGAATTTTCTTTGTCAAAAAAAAATATTCCAAGAACTATTCTAGAAGACACTCTATTTTCCTTTCCAATTTTTAATTTTTTTCTTTTGAAATGAATATCTTTTCAAGAGTTTCAAAATTGTTGAAAATAATATAATTAATGTCAAAGTTGCCAAAATACTATGGTATTTATAATGAGAGCAAATTGGTAACATGCTATGGATCCAAGTAGAAAAGGAGGATCTGAAAAAGGTCACCAAACATACATAATTATCTTTTCAAGGCTTCTACTTGTTGCATCATTTTTTTCAAATACAAGACCATCATTTCAAGTAGGGTAAATTAACATATCATTGCATTTTTTTCATATTATGGCATTAGAGTAATCCAATTGGTGTGTCACAACCCTAACCTTGGGCTCGTTACCAAGGCAAGGGCATGGAAAGGTGCAAGTCGAAAGTGCAACCCAAAAGTCACACTCACACTCCTAAGAGTGCAAGAAAATGTGAGGGAATGAGCCCACACACTCCCAAGTGGACTCCCATTTTGGGAGTTTGAATCCCTATGGACTTTCAAATTTTCTTAAAATGATTAGAAGGGTCAAAATTCATTAGATTGAAAAGTTTCTTATACCATTGGAAAGTTCTTAAAACATAGATGTCTAAAATGGGTTCACATGATCAATTTGAGTACTCATAACACAAATTATGGCCAAAAGAATGATCAAGAGTCAAAGTGTCAATTTGATTTTCGACCACTAAAAGTCGAAGATCACCTTAAATTCCTTGATTGCAAATGGCGTCATAGATATTGTTGAAAAGATCTCGACCAGGGTTACAACTTTGCTGGAGACCTCACTTCAATTGGAGGTCTTCACAAGAAATTATGGGCCTCCAAAGCAGTAGAAGTTTCAATTTCGGGAATTTTGGGACTTTCAACTTAGGAATCTTGAGAAAAATGACATTTGAATGCAACCCTATGGCTAATCACTTAGAATATTATAAAGGGGAAAATGATGGCTTCCTACAAGTTCGGGCCATGATGAGTCCTATGAATTTGTGGTGAATATTATGAGTTTGTGTTGAATTTTGTTAGTCCATGTATGTTCGTGGCTTGTTCGTGCATCAAAAGTATTCCAATTATGCACTAACCAACTTGTTGTTTGGTTTGTGCAGGTCCATATGAATAATTGATCCATTTGTCATTTGTCTTAATCCTCATCTTGGATCTTTAGCACACCCCTTTCACCCCCAAAATGTTGTGAGTTTGGGAGTGTACTCCAACTTTTTCTTTTTTCGTTGTTTTGATTTTCGAACTCGCATTTGAATCTTCAAGGAGTTTAGCGTGTGTCACAATGACTAAACATTTAAGCACTCATGGTAGGTTGGATCCAAAGGGAAGGCTTTATTGTTTATGGTGTCCAAATAACACTTGAACCCTTCTTCTTGGCACATCTAACACAAATGTTGAAGACAAATTAAAAATGAGAAATCTACAACCTTCCAAACTATAAAGGGTCAAAAACTCAAAAAACAAACCATTGAACATTACAAAGGTTATTTTTTTAGCACCTAACAAATTTGTTGTATATTGTTTTGTTGTTATTAAAGTTCAAACATGATTTGTAGAACTTTAAGTGGTGGTCTTATAACACTTTAAATTGTTTAAAATGAATAATATATAAGAAATTTATGAGGTTTGAAAGTAAAAGGGGTCAAAGGAAGAAAAAAATGTGTTTTGCAATTCAAAAAAAACATTATTTTTTTACTATTTTTTTTTTACTAGTCATTTGGCTTTGCATTTCAAAGATGATTTGTATAGCTTGAGAAGGCAATTCTAAACATTTTCAATCACTCAAAATGGAAAAAAAATTGAAAAATATTTGCCAAAGTGTTTGGTCATAGGCAGGTTATCAATGATGGGTCGGTTTACCTTAGTATTCCCATTGTTGTCACACATTGTTGTTCCCTATTCTTACAAACAAAAACCCTACTGTTGTAACATAGTGTTGTTCATTACCTTATCATTTTAATGCAACAACACTCAAGTTATTGTGTGTGAAATGGTAATCATGTCACAAAGTTTCACATCTATATCATATTTGCACATTGTGAAAATTAGGTTTTGTGATCAACATAGCATGGGTGCTATCATCAAGATATTTTTTGGTATTAGAAGAATATACCTGAATGTGTTGTTGGATGTTTAATAAAGGGGTTAGCTACCCTACCTCCTTTCTTTTTCTTTTTGTAAACTAGGTTTGTACAACGAACTAGTTTCAGAAATCTGTTCCAATTTTGTTTCCATCTTCCTTTGGTTGCAATATTATGCCCAATTCAACTCTTTATTACTATGTAAGATTAGTGTCATGTGAATATAGGTTGAATATATAATAGAAACCTTGCAAAGTTTTATTAAAAAACACATTGTAGATTAGGAGAATGTACAAAAGAGTAAGAAAAAGGAAGAGGGAAAAATTACAAGACATCAAGTTAGCTCAAAATAGATGTCAAAATGTCTCCATGTCCAAAATCGACCACTTATAATAGGTTGGCCATATTTCTCCATGTCAAAAATTGACGACCTATAATAGGTTGACCATGGTGATAGGAGGCGTATCCTGAAGGGATGGAAGTCAAGAAGTAGCTAAGCTTATGGCTATCGCCTGATTTAAGATGGAGGACATTTGCATCCTTTGTAATGTATTGAAACTTTTTGATAAAGAAAAGTGACCAAGATAGAAAGATGAGGGCCTTTTGGCCTTTCAAACTCCAAATGGCATTGGCACAATCATGCAAAAACACATTGGTGTGTTTGTGTGAACAACCAAATACCTCAATTGTTAAAAGGAAGAATTGATTAGTGGGGTGTTAGTTGCAATAACTCCTTTCCTTGGCTTGAGTTACATTGGAAGCGACAAATCTTTGAATTACACAAGATCAAAGAAGTAAATCCACTCGTGTTGGGTTGGCAATGACAATGTCGCTTAGGGTGCAAATGCCGTATTTGGTGAACATAATGTTGATTCATTAATGAAAGGAGTTGAATGTGATTGAAAGAAGCGCATGTAATTGTTCTCATCCCACGTGGAAGTTAGTGATATTGTTTTTGATCTAACCTTCATTAGGGTTTTGAGAAAAAAATTAATTATTTATTCATGGGGTAATTGTTATCCCAAATTTTTCCATTTGGGTTGGATCCAAATAAACAAAAGTTTAAAATTTTACTAAATTGGCTACCTTATTCAATATCATGTACCTTAATTTGGGATAGAAAATGAATATATATATTGTTGAATAATCATAGAATAAAAAAATAAGGGTTATTCCATTTAAGGTCCAATTATGCACGATTTAGGTTTGTAATGGACATTACAAGCCCAAACCATGCATAACATGTGTCCAAAGTGTGTATGCACAGCATCCATTGCATCCATTGCATCCATCACATGTGTTGCTTAAAAATCCAAGGGCCATTCAAAGCCCTTACAATGTGCTATACCATTGAAAGAATGGATGATGTATTCAACAATCACATCAAGTAGCATAATCAAAAGCCCTATTGAAAGGCCTTGCAATATGCTATGCCATAAATGAATGGAAGACCTAACTAGTGTTTTATGGCATGAAAATGAAGGGGTATTGAAAGCCATTGTATTAAGAGCCTTTCTTGTTACTTGCTCACCAAACTACCACCATTAATGTGGAAATGGTGGTCAAAGCTCAAAGTGTTATTCTAAATATAATGGTGCAATCTTGGCAAATATAATGGCTTAAGGCTATTGAAATTTTTTAGTGCACTCATCAAATTTGAGCTTTTTTTCAAACTCCAAACTCACCCTCTAAAGTGTTTTGCATCCAAATTTTTTTGGCTTTGATTGCATTTCACGTGGGAAAGGCCATGTTGATTGTTGCACAAAGGATGTTGGGATACCACAAGCTTTGTTGCAAAACCAAGATAATTTTGCAACATGCATGCAAGGAAGGAAGGGAAAGAACTATGTGTGATGAAGAGATGTAGTTCATGCCATCTTTTTGTGTGTGTCACAAGACAACATTGTTGGAATAGTGCAAACAAAATTGTATTTGGGGAGTGGATTGCAAGCCACTACAATGACAATTAGCCTTGTGGGGGAGGATATCGCCTTGCTAGGAATTTTGAAAAAAGTGGGGAGTAGTGAAGCATGATGTCGCAAAGTTTTGTAGTATCTACACATAAGTGGTAGCCTTGAATCCAAGCAAGCTGACTCAACAAGACAGACAACATGGCAATTAGAAGTGTGGTCAAATGAGGCGTATTCATGTGGTTGCAAGGATTGCACATAATGAAAGAGATGGAATGCATTACAAGAGGCCATGAGAGCATGATGTTTGCACATGCCAAGGCTAAAGACAACATGGCTAAAGCCATAAGTTCCAAATTTGAGGTTCTTTTGGACCAATATGCATTGACGTTATTTTCTTTAAATGAATCACAACTAGAGTCATTGGATGCACAAAAATAATTGTGGCTACACATGAGTGAAAAATTGGGCAAACTTTACAGGAGATTCATTACCTTTATGTAGTCAATGTTGCATGGAAAAAGGTAAAGTAGGCATTGAAAACACCAACATAGTATCATGAAGGAACAAACAATGGCACCCAAAAAATTGTTCCCCCCTTAGCGTGCCAACATTGGAGATGTTGATTCCTTAAAATGTAGTGTTGAAATGAATTTCATCCCTCCTCCCCTTGTTACAAGTCCAGATTTGTTGCACACAATAGCCCCAACTACTCACACACACACATAATGTGCATTCCTTGGGACACAATCACAATCTTGTGATTAAAATTCCCATTGGCTTGATGGAAACCATCTTGCACCTAGTAGTAATGCATGTGCCACAACTTGGCACAATGATGTGGTGAATGTTATAGTTGATTTTTCAATTGAAGATGATCTAGGTTTCCCCAATCAAATTGCAATAGCCCCAATGGGTACTTCCAAGCGAAAGGGAGCACCCAAGTTCCTCCCGATGTTCACAACAAATTTCATGGCTTCAATGGAGGTAACCACATAACAACAAAAGATTTTCATGGAACATTCAACTTGAATGATTTCCACTCATAGGCGTATTAACCAATTTTCACATGTTGGTTGTTTGTCAAATATTTTTCCCCACCATTTTCCATTTTGGTTGAGCTCAATTTTGTTGTGGAGTTAGGGACTCCAAACCGGGATAGTTTCGAGACTCCTCCTTGGGATTCCCAGGATAAAAAACCATTTGGATGTGGGTGCCGTAGAGAGGCATAGAGTATACTATATGGGGGAAGGTGGTGGCTTCCCTCGAGTCCAAGCCGTGATGAGTCAAGTGAGTCCAGAGTTGCCTGTGGTTTATCCTAGCACCAAGGGTGCTCCAGAAGGTGAACTAACTAACTTGTTGGTTGGTTTGATGCAGGTTCGAGTAAGTGAATAACTTGTCATTCTTCCTAGTCCCATCCTAGAGCTTTAGCACGCCCCTCTACCCCTTCTAGTGTTGAGAGTTGGGAGCGTGCCCCAAGCTTTTCACAATTTCGTTGTGTGAGTAATTTAAACCCAACTTGGGTCTAACTAAGAACTTGGGAGTGCATCACATATTGTGCATCATAACATAATCCATTATAATATTGTTTATCATTTGAGTCTCCTAATAGCCCATTGGACCTATAACACCCCAAAACAATTATCAATGTCTTTGTGAACATATTTTTGCATCATAACAGAATGGGACCTCATTTCATCTTAAAGTTCATGTATAGTTTGGACACAACAACTCCAAGGAGGGTAGATATTGTTTGCCAATAAATAATATCTTTTATATTCATGACCATTAATAAAAAAGTTGAAGTCATGGGATTCCCCTCATAACATATTGTTGATAAATGAGCTCATAATGTAAGACATTTATGTCGTTATTTGCGTTAGGAAAGCTAAAAAACACATGTCATATCTTAAGTGATTGGTCTGCAATTGCTTCAAGGCATATAGACCTCATTTTTTACCCTTGTCTTGAAATTGGCCTTACCAGGAAATAGGATAATTATTCCATTGATAGTGCGTACAATCAATGGAAGTGAACATTCCTAGAAAACCCCTTTGATAATTCATTTTCATTTCACTCAATGTCAACTTTAGTGGGTTGATGCAAATAGGTGTTTTCGAAGACCTTTCAAATTACTCTACAAAATCGCTTCATGTTTCCATAGTGGTGGATTCTAGTATTTTATAATATTCATGTGTTGCATTTGTTTTAACTATGTATGCCATAATATGGATTGTAGTGGTGCATTTTTGAAATTTTGAAAGCCCCAACAAGTTTGTAACATTTACCTTTTTTAAAAAAAAGGATAATGTGTAGTCATGCATCATCAAAAATCCTCAAAAACAAAGAACATGCATTTTAAATTGACCCCCAAAATGCTAGTTTGAATAAGTAAGTTTATATGTAAAACAATTGGCAAAAAATCGATCATGACCCAATGCACACTCCATCACATTCATAGTTCCTCTCGAACGAGAGCCTCCATGTTTACCTTTCATCAATTCATCATTGGTTGCACCTTCTTGTAGTTGTCTTAAAATATTTAGGTCAACAATGGCGTTCTTTACAACTTCATCATTGATCACATCATCTATTTGCCTTGTCATTTGATGCCTCCACAAAGTAAATCCATTGAAATAAAAAAGAAACTACTCTAAGGTTTTTTCTATGAGTTCTATAGGCTCGTCGAGCCTCTTGGAGCTCATAGAGCTTCTTGAAGCACAAGAAGAAAACAAGTGGTTTGATGTCACAAGGAGACATTAAGGGGAACCATCTAAACTACCATCTTGGCCTTAGATGCTAGTGCTAGCTTGTGCGGTAAGGGATTTTTCCTCCTCTCCCAAGTTTTCATGACCCACGCGCAATGCTGGCCAAGACAACCCATTTGATGTTCCAATCCCAACAAGATAGCAAGAGATGCTTTTAAGTAGGTCATAATTTTTATTTACCTTAAACCCTATTCACAAATATTTATTTCCCCTGTCATGTGTAAGTCCTTGAATGCAGAAGGGTCATGCATAAGTTATAGAAATGTCTTGCACATGTCTTACTTTTTTGGTGTGTATAAGTTAGGATAAAATAGGTTAAGAAGTATTGATATACTTGGTACATATTCGGTAGGTACACCTAAGTAAAAAATTATTCACATGACATTGTTTGGGATTGTGAAATATGTTTTATTGTGTTACAATTTCAACTTGCAATTATGATCTATACATTAATCCTCTCAATTTGTTGCAACATCTAAAATTGTTCATGATGGATATGAATTTTGCGTTTTTAAAATTTGTTTAGCTTCTTTTTTTTTGGCGACATTCTTTTTTTTTTTTGCACAAAGACTATGAACTTTGAATTTTTGCAACTTTAAAAATTTGAAATCTTGTAAGACTAGTAAAAATCTTCTCCACAATCTAAGAGAAACAAATCGTGAAATTTCAAAAATGAAACATGTTTCCTAAGTCACATACCAATAGAATAAATTGAAGGCATTTCAATAGGGGGTCCACTATGTAGAAGTGTGCATGGAAATGGAGATGAAATTAGGCATAAAGTTAAAAGTAGCGTTGGGCATATACTATTTGTTGTCTAATATGTATAATGTAACATGATAAAAGTAATGCTATTAGTTAATACCCCTTCTACAAAGCATGTCATACTTATTAAGGACCAAGTTTGATTTGATGATTGATTACAAAATATTGGGTCAATATTTAGACTAATTGGGTGTAAAAGTTCAAGAGGTAACACACATTATCTTGTGTAATTTACTTGACTGGTATGAGCATGTGCAAAAGTACCTTCAATATTGATTAGTAACACTTATCATTATTTGTAAGGTTGAATGAATTGGAAGTGAAGGTACAATATAAGGAGGGTTTGGGCTTGTAGACTTTCAATTAATGATTATCCACCTTGTAATAAATTTTGATTTCCAATATGTTATTGGTAAAAGATATATCAGTATGTGTTTTAGATGACCCCCATGAACCAAGAAGTGCATGCAACTACTCTTACCATTTGTAAATATTAAATCTTTAGTTTGAAATGGTTATGTTTTGGTAATTTATTTAGAAGTTAAAGAGAAAACGTTTAATCACAATGATTTTTTTCACATGGTACTAACATATTCATGTTCAATACTTTGTCGGTATTGGTGTCTTCACCTACATATCTCAACAACAATAAAAAAATTGTAAATTTGGTTGAATGATATTACTGTGGTTTGTCAATTTTTGTACCATTGTCATATTGATGTAAACCTAAACCCTAAACCCACATGGTAAATCATATACTTGCCCAACACCGGTTTCAACCAATGTTGGCTAGTTTCCATTTTTGCAAGGAACCTCTGGATCCAAATTTTTTATTGTTTGAGTAGACCTTTGTGTTTGGGTTGTTAATTTTTTTCAAATAACTGAAACCTTCAGTTCCAGTGTTTGGTGTATTTTTTCTGGGGTTTGATGGTCTCCAATTTTGTAATTGTATGACATATGGAACAAACCTTCAGGTGTGGGGCCAGATACAAACACCAATTTCAGCTGTTTTTTGTAGCCCCAAAGGTTTGCAATGATTCAGTACTAAGGTTAGAAGTACAAAGTCAATTTAGTTGGGTATGAGGCACAATAGGTTCTCCAATGGTTCAAGTTTGGGTTAAAGATTCGTAAAGACCTTTGAAATTTTTTCTAGTGTGTTTGGAGGATATTCTTATGAAGCACAAAAACTTGCAAGGGATTTGAAACACCTGTAGGTGCAGGCATTCTATTTTCCAAAATGTTTCACATCTTATTTATTTATTTATTTTCAATACCTACAAAGTGATTTGGACATAATTTTCATCCATGCAGAAAGTGCTTACCAGTTCATTAGGCCAATAAGAGCAGAGGGTGATACTAACATTTTCATCCATGCAGAAAATCATTATCCATTCATTGGGCCAACAAAAGCTGAGGGTGGTATCTTGTGCTAACTAACTTAGCTTGCTATTGAAATATAGGTCCATCATGATGGGTTGTAAGTTGTGACCTAATAGCCAATTCAAGCATCTAGAAATAGTGGTTAGGTTTATACCCTGTGTGTCTTTTTCATTTTCAAATTTTCTGTTTTCAAATTTTTGATTGCACAAAAAGTGGTAAATTTAAAACACAATTTACATTGAAAAAACAAAAAATGCCAACTTTTTCTCAAATTTTTTTTCACAAAATGACAAAAATTTTCACTGTATGTTATATACCTTTTTCAAAAACTATCTGTTGATGCCTTTTTCTTTCATGTGTCAATTAACCAACATAGAATGCAGGTTACATATATTTTTCATAGGCTAAGTTCAAATTGAAAGTGAAAAATTGATATTTGTATGAATAACATAATACCCGAGAAGTGGGGCATTCCCAAAAAAAACACCTACCTAAAACAGACCTAATGTGGGCCCTTATTTTGAGAAAACCTTGGGCATTATCCAACATAAAACACTGGTGGAAAAAATTCATATTTTTCTCATGATACCCGCCGGATACCTCCAGTGGGTATCACAGGAAAACAATTTTAAAAAGAGCAGGGCATTTCAAAAGCTAAAATCCTTGCCCCTTTTGTGGAGGAAAAATTCCACTTGATAATGGGGCCCTCTAGATACACTAAAAATTTTGTACTGGTAATTAATCATTGGTGAAAGTGCTAACACAAGGGAGATACACACTGTAATATTTCGACCATTTCAACACATGTTCGTCGAATAATGAATTAATTTTGAAAATTCATTTCAACAAATGAAATATTCCTAAAACATTTATTATTATCTTTCACAATATTTTTTGATTTGGAAGAAATAATTTTTGAAAATTTCAATATTTTTCAAAATAATATAAGTAGTGTCAAAATGGACAAGGTACTAGGGTACTTCTACCCCCAATTTAAAGATGAAAGAAGAGCAACTACAAGAAAAGGTAAAAATCCATGTACTTTACAATATATATGTCCCAACAAGAGAGAAAAATACAATACATATGCCATATTGTATATACCTCTTGCCTAGAGAAAAAGGCAGATGAAATAGAGTTATCCATAAAATCATGCCCTGTTGGACCCGAATTGCACCCCTCATTTGACGCTTCATCCCCTCCTGTTTGTTGTCCGCAAAGTTATGAAATTTCAATAAATAACGGTATGAAATATTGACTCAGGATTAAATGCACGAGGCTCTAGAACATTTATAGTTACAATACATAGAACATTTATAGTTACAATACACATAACAGCAACAGTGATCGGTTGAAAGCGTTCAAGAGAAGAAAGGACAGGGCAAACTCGTTGTTAAACTAAATTTCATGCCCCCTTAAGCCAAGTGTACTTTTTTTTCTTGCTTTTGGAAATCTCATCCTCTATGTGATCAAACAAGGGGTTTCGATGCTGTCTTTTCCTGGCCTTACAGATAAGTTTAATATATGACAAATTTTAGACTTGTGTTTGCTTGTTAAATATTTTTTAATTTACTACTTGGACTTTTGTAGGTTGGGATCAGCCTTTTTTTAAAATTCTAGCCATCTATGGCTAGGCTTCATCCTTGGCAGGGGAGTTGCCACCAAGCCAAGAAGAATCCTCATGTTCGTTTTGCTATGAATGTTGTTGGATGAACTTATAGACTATGGCGAGTTTACATAAAGAGCATGCACCTATGTGGCACGGATGAACATTGTTGTGGACTAAGGATGATTTTTGGACATGTTCAATATTCGTTTCTTACTCAATATCTAAAACAATCTCCAATAATTTGGCATTCCTAACTTGTTCAAGGACAAGGTCTCATGATGGGTGGCTCAATATCTAGGCTATATCCAAGTAAAAATAAGTCAAAAGTATGAGAGAGGGCAAGTTAATGCAATCTAAATGCATAGTAGCAGATCTTTGTATGTGGGACAAACCATCTGGCATATGCCAATGAATTGTCATGCCCTTCATTTGCACAATGCGTGCACACAAGACAAGTCAAGAAGAAGATGTTTTTAAACTCAATGCATTTGATGAAAAAATTAGTTTTTAACATGGAGAAATACAGCCAACCTACTACAAGTGGTCAATTTTTGACATGGAGAGATTTTGACATCTAGTTGAGGCTAACTTGACGTCCTATAAATTCTCTTGTTTGTTATTCTTGTGTACATTATCCAAATCTATGGTGTCTTTATAAATAAAGTTTTGTAAGGTTACATCATAGTTTGCTTCATTTTGGCAGTTGGTGCATGGGTTTTCTACAGGCTCAATATGATTGGGACCAATGTTTTTTTTTAATGTTTTTAAATTTGTGGTGTGAATGGCAAGAGGATGTGAAAAGGTAAACTCATATGGCCATTTGGAAAAAAATAATTAGACTTGTGATGTTGGTGGCTATATTGCATTAACACAAGTGTAAATTGGGTGAAGAGTTTTGAAGTTCTTGCTAGCTCTTACCTTGACATATGTGTGTACAAGATCAGTATTCACACATGTAAAGATGTTTAGTTTTTAAATTTTTAATGAATAATTATCTAATGCAATTTGATGATGTGTGGTAAATACAAGTAAAATCTAAAACTACAAACTTTTAACTCTAAACACCTTGGGGGAGGGAGGGATTTGAACTTTAGTGAAAAAGACCTTATATGTTGCAACACCCAATACCTATAGAAGTTAACAATGTTAATATTGTAATATACAAACAAAACATGATCGTGTAGTGTGACCTTACATGGGAAATGTAATCACACTTACATCTTTCAAAAGTTTAACTTTGCATTCAAAATCTAGACTCGAAACCTAATGCCCATGCATTCACTTTTTTACCTCGACTTTGTTTCCATCATTCCGACATAGAAGAATATTCAGTTAACTTATCATTGTTGACTATAAACACACCATTTGTGACATTTGATCCTTCACCTCTAGAATAGAAGCAAACACCCTTATCATCAAGCCACCACACTTATTGTGATAATGTGTTACATTGCATTTTATTTATCAAATATTTCATTTTAAACATTACAAAAACATAAACTTTGAAAATTCATATTTTATTTAAATTTTGTCAAAATGAAATGATTAAAGTTTAATTTAATTTAATGTTCAATAATGTACACAATTACATTTATTTCCTTTTGAAAGTGTAAAATCATTTGAACAATTTTTTTGAGTATCATTATTTAATAACATTTCAATGATCATTCTTTTGAAAAAAAAATGTTTAATAAATGAATAGAATTTTTGCTAGTATAATAATACTACCTATGTTAGGTTACTTTTAACAATTTTAAGGCTAATTTTCATTGTTTTAAATTATTCCACCTTACATTATTTATGAATATTTATCACTATTCTTAATTATTTTTGGCTATTTTTAGTTATTTCACCTTATGTTATTTTTGGTTATTCTAGGTTGTTTTTGGTTATTTTATGTTACTTTTGGCTATTTTTGGCTATTGTAAGCTATTTCATTTAAAACCATTTGTGATTATTATAAATTATTTTTGGCTATTTTAAGTTATTTTAGCTTTGGATATTTTTAACTATGTGAGGCTATTGTTGGTTATTTTTTGCTATTGAAGGTTATTTCACCTTCTACTATTATTAATTATTTTAAGTTATATTACCACAAACTATTCGTGGCTATTGTTGGTTATTCTATTGGTGCTTATTGGTTTGATGATTATTTTTGGTTATTTTAGGTTATATCATTACTATTGTTGAACATTCTACTATAAGCTATTGTTGAATATTCTAAGTTATATTATCATAGGATATTAGTAATTATTTTATTATAGGTTATTCTTAATTATTTTTCATAGGTTATTATTGGTTGTTTTAGGTTATTTTACTTTAGGTCATTATTTTATTTTAAATTATTTATATCTATACTTAAGATAAAATAATTTATTATAACATAAAATATAATGACCTTGAATAACCTAAAGTATAACTTGAAATAACATATGTTAATTTTAAATAAAATAACCTAAGGTATAACTCAAGGTTAGTTGAATAATTTAATTTAAATAACTTAAAGTAAAAAACTTATAATAAGTTAACTATGATATTTTAAGGTAGAATAACATATAATAATTTATAATAACTTAGGGTATAAGTTAAAATAACTAGGGTAACCTAAAATAATATAAGGTATATCATAAAATAACATAAGATATTTAAAAAAACAACATAAAAATAAATTTATTTACCATATTAAATTATAATAGTGAATTATTTCAATTAGTAATGAAACACGATGTTTACGTAATCATATTATAGTGAATTAATTTTAACTAGGATGAAATCATTACAATGCAATGAATTTATTTCATTTAAAAAATCCCATAATGATTTAGGCTAGTAAATTACACCCCACTTTTGTATTGGTGGAAGGTTAGTTAAAGGTTCATATTTATTAAATTAACTTTCACATATGTCAATGACCCAACCATTGGATATATGCTTTTACAATGCAAGAATTGTAACAAATCAATCACAACCCTTTACATCTTGGTTGATGATAACCTTAAGTTATGGATAAGAACCAATTATGGACTAAGGACATCTTTCCATTAAGTAGTTGTGACCACATGAACTTTCCATTATGTTTTTTCAATTAATTAATATGTTCATAGTCATTTCACTATTCAATTGGTCAAACATTGACCTTATAGGAGGTGTGAATGAAACTATGATTCACATATAATGTGCCATTTGTCCTTTTTTATAGGAACATGTGTTCACAAAGTTCTTAACATTTTTAATTCCATATTTTCAATGCACTTGCAACTTTCCAACGGAATGCAATTGTCCCTACAAAAAAGAAAAAGGAAAAGGCCTATGTTCGTGAATTTCCATTGTGATCACAACACATTGTGTGTAACTATGATCATAATCAATTTTTTTAGACTTTTGTTTCTTTAACTCAATTGGCTACTATACATGTAATGTAGTTGTTTATGTGGTTTAGATTGACATTTTGGGGTTGCACAAATATGTTAATAGTGCCTACCATTGAGCTGGATATGGTTACAACATAACAACATGCATCAATTCAAATTGGTGAAATGACCCAATTTCTAATCCTAATTTATTATTTCGTGCAACAACTATCGTATTTATTATGTTGCACACCTATGTCTTCCATTTTCATAAAATCCTTTGTTTATTTTGATTTTTTTTTCCTTCAAATTTTGGATGCCTCTTGTGTCCAGGGTCCTTTGATAGCCTTGAAATACCTTTAGCTCATAAATATGCCTATTTTCCAATAAATCTTGGTGGCATCGAATTCATATCGACAACCACCATCGGTGTAAAACTTATTTAGGGAGTTAAACCTTTGTAACGTTAATCATAGTTGCTAAATTTGTGGTCAACCAACGTCCTTTCCTTCTTGAAGCCTTAACACAAATCAACAACAAACACCTTCCTTGTTTAACAACATTTTCTATTGGCCCAAACATGGGTTTGTCTTCCTCCTTTTGAACAACTCATCAAGCAACAAATGGTTCGATTTCAAGATTCTATTTTTGCACCATCATCCCCTCTCCAACATGTTCTTTGACAAAATACTTGAAGCCCATCATGCTCAAATTTTATTATGTTTTGGTCATGGGATGAATGTTTGGCTTATAACTTGACTAATTTTTTTTAATTGTTTGATTTTCTTCCCCAAATTTTTCACAACAATTCAAATGCGCCCAAGATTACCACATTTTTCAATTGCAAATTTCCCCTTACGTGTGTGCACACATCCCATCGACGATGTGGGTATCCATCTTTTACATTGCACCCATGGCAATGTGTGCATAAGGACCCATGATGTAGTTCGCAACACTTTTGCTACCATTGTGCAAGATGTTGGTTTCATGTGGGATGAAAACAATTACATGCACTTCCTTTAGCCATGTTCAATTCCTCATGTCGACGCCAACATTGTGCTCACCAAAGATGGAATTCACACCTTAACTGAGGTTGTCATAATTGACCCAATGTGTGCAAATTTATTTCCTCAATCTTGCACAATTCAAAGATTTGTTGATTTTGACGTAGCTCAAATAAAAAATTTGAGTCATTGCGTCTGACACCCCATTGATCAATTCCTTTTATTAACAATTGAAATATTTGAATATCTACATAAACAAGTTGACGTGTTTTTACACAATTATGCCAACACCATTTAGAGCCTCAAATGGCCAAAGGGCCCTCCCCTTTTTGTCTTGGTTACTTTTTTTCATAAAAAAATTCAATTGCCTTGCAAAGGAAACAAGCATTCTCCATCTTAAGTCAAGTAGTAATGATAGGTGTAACTATTTCGCAACTTTCACTTCTTCAAGACAACCCCATTGCCATTATTGACCTATTTACAAGTGGTCGATTGTTGAGATGGAGGGTTTTTGACATTAGTTTGTGCTAACTTGACATCTTTTAAATATTCCCTTGATTATAATACCTTTTGTACATTTTCTGAATCAGTAGTGTGTTTATAAATAAAAATTTGCAGGGTTTTGATGAATCTACAAGTGGAGTGGAATCCATATGTGTGGGCCTTGAGTCCATTGCAAAAGAGTGATTAAATTTTCCTTGCTCTTGTAATATGTGGCAACCATATATTTGTTCAAGTAAAGATTAAAGACTTGTTGAAATTTTATTAAAATATTTGGATGGCCCGTTCTAAAGTCAAAATTTACCTTTGAAAATGTGAATGACTTCCATTTTCAAGAAAAGGTTCTTTGGCCATAAGGAAGTATCTTCCATTTTTTGGGAGGTATTTATTGGTTTTTTCACAAGGATTTTTCATTTTTTTGCCTTGTGATTTCTTGCATAATTTCATGCATAAAAAATATTTGGCAAGCTTTTACGTTTGGTAAGTCATTCAATTGAGGGCTCACCTCGCATATATATATATATTTTTAATTTTTTGGTAATGCCTTTGACCCCAGGCCTTACCTTACACATTCAATCTTGTAAATTGCACAAGGTTGAAACTTTATGATATTTCATACTCCAATTTTGATTTCCATGGTATAAAAAATGGTGGTATATGTGTATTTATCATTAATATTTCATGCTTTTAATATGAGGCTCTTTTTCAAAGCTCCATCAAAGTTTCATAAGTTCCAAACATGCTTCACACAACCTACAAATCAATAGATGTAGGGTAAAGCTCTTGCCCATAGACTTTATTGGAATAAAGGCCCATGTGGACCCGATTTTGGTAAAGCCCACAATTGAGGACTTTATCAAACCTAAAGACTTGGGCCAGATTTTATTTATTATTTATTTATATGACATGCAATGGAATACCCACCAAATATCACAAGGAAAAAGAAAGAAAAAGAAAGGAGGGAATGTATTTCAAAAAATGAAACACGCATAGGAATAAGCATTATGCTAACATAAAGCATGAGATTAATCATGAATCAAAATTTTGTAAATTGCAAGGAGATGATGGATGTGTAGACCACAAGGTAACCACATCCCTCTAGTTGTGGAGGCACCTTAACACTTATGCCAAGTATAAATCCAAGGAAATGTCATATTTTGGATAGAAGACACAAAGAAGAAAGTGAAGAATTCAAAATTTTAATTTAGCATGAACTAGGAAGAAAAGGAGAAAATCGTATGACACAAAGGGAAGACTCCCTAAGTTTTTCACATTGCATAAGACTTGTTCAAAGAAACATAGAGGAAAAAATGAACACAAAATTTTGATTTGTCCATTCTTCGCTAATGTGGAGCAAACTTAAACAAGCTTTCAATTTATCAATCCCACTTATACATGGAAAACCTCAACATGACAAAAGGACACAACACACATGCAAACGGGTGAATATTAGGCCCTTGAACACCAAGTGACTAATAATTGAGTAAAGCACTTGAACAAATTTCCTAATGTATTTGGAGGCACCTTTTTTTTTTTGGTGATTATCCCTCTTCAAAAAGAAAAGGAATCTTATGTATACTATTTTAGGAGTGTGAGAGACCTTATGTCTACTATTTAGGAATGATGAGGACCTTATGTTTACTTAAGGGACCTCAAAACTACAAGTAGACACAACATCTTGTCGCTCCTAAATAGTAGGTGTAAGATCACTCTTAAGTTGGCCACCTTGCAATCTATAAATGTTTAGGCTTACCATAAGGTTCATCTTGTGCTTTAAAGTGGGTAAGCCCTATGGGTGGGGATAGTTTGGGAATGCCACATTGGAGCTTTACCCTACATTTTTTGCTGCATGGGTATTTTCCACGGATTAGGTCAATCCTCCCAAAATCATGTTTGGGGCTTTGAATTGAGCTTAGAGTTATGACGTGGTCGGTCGGTTCTCGCTGACCCATTGAGTGCCCTACAAATCGAGTCCAATGAGTCTATAATACCAACCAAGATGATCACATAGTAGTACTGGTGTTTTTTTTGTGTGATGAGATTCTGCAACTTGGCGATTTGTTTTTTCCAAAAAACAAAAAATTACATGAAAAATTCGTGACTCTAGGGATTTTTTCGCCATTTTTCAAAATATAGATAATTAAGTCAGCCACATCTAGACCTAGGCACTTCTTTGGTCTTGACTTGTAACAACACTTTTGGAAAAATGTTACAACCCACTTAGGACAATCGTCATTTAATGCTAATCAATGCTGGAGATCCTCGCCAGTGAACCTGATTGAGGATTTTGAAAAAAAAAACCCTGTCACATACGTTGCTTTTTTGCATTCAAAGAATATTCATTTACATCAGCTAAATATAAATGCACATGGGGACCAAATCCATTCTTTGGGGCTTGAATTGTCATCTATATCCTGGTTGGGATCCAATAGGGCACTTCTAAGACTAGATTCACAAAATAATTTAGATATGTCAAAGTTTTAGATAGGCAATAGAGTTATCAGTAAAGTCACACGATTAGGGGGCGAGAACGGCCAGTTTCTGCAGAATAGGGCATCGAACACGTAACTGGGAATGAAAATTTTACAGAACGAAATAACTGGGACCCAAACTAGTTTTTCCACCAATTTTGGTGTTAAACTGAGTTTCATCCTGTCTTTCCTTTTCCCTGAACTCCTCCACCGCTGCTACATATATATTTTCACTGCTCCTACCTGTACAACTACTATAATTACTTTCAAACCTTGTGCATTAAATGCCGAGTTTCAGCATTTCATATTGAAATTTAATAAAATTTCAGTATTTGGCAGATACCACTGAAAGAGGGGGATAGGGGGTGAAAGAGAGGGTGGTGGCTTTAGGGGTAACATGTGATACTTTGCTGTAGTGTCTTGATTATCCGTGTGATCTAAAGTTTCTTGCTATTTGTGCCATTCCTTGGCTTGACAAAATTCCTTTGTGAAGTTGGGTGATTGTCATCTCCTCCAAGCACCCCAATATATCAAATTATCTACAATCACTTATTATGCTTATTGATCAAGCAAAGGGCGAAAGTTCAAATTAAAATTAAGTGTTTCATTAGGTATAGGTTCTAATTTCTGACATTAGGGGAAAAAAAAAACAGCTATGATAATCAAAATGGGCCAACAATATTTTCCAAGCCTTGTAACTTCCCAAGTTTGTATCTAAGATATACTAAACTCCACCATAAGAGGTGAAGTGTCACCATTTGATCAATCGACCGGCCACAACAATTGGTTCACATGTGACATCTATATGATCTCTTAGTGTGTACTATGCATACTTCCTATTTGTTGATTGGAAGTGATGAACATTTAACATTAAATTTGAATGTGATAATCAGTGATTCTGCACCAAATACAATACCTATCTGGTATTACTCTTACACCAAAAACCCTAATTCTCACAAGTTAAATATTTAAAGCATTCTTTTGCATACAATGCCCTCCAAATCCACTACAAAATGACAATCAAGGGTTTTACATGAACATAGAGGGTGTAATTTGCTTAAGATTGGCAACCTGGCAAATGAAAGACCATCGACAACAGTTAACCAGCTATTATACAAGCTCAGCCAATTTTCGTTTCCAGTTGGACGAAGCTCAAAGGTGACTACATTCTTCACACTTTACAGGTAGGAACTAGGAACCCATTCCATTGTGGAAAAATGGATGACACATTCTCTATGTTCCACTGTGACCCAACACATAATTGCAGGGGAAAAAAATACAAACTTGATGTTGCCTATTCATAATCTGACATTCAGCTCCCTTTCAAACAACCGCCTACAAGAGACTATACAAACCTCATTGTCTTTGAGCATCTATTATGAGATGTATGACATGACCTTGAGCATCGGCCATGAGACGTTGAGGTTTGCACTTTACACACCAGATGACCTAGTTATCTATCTTGCTGTTCCCACAACTGCTACTCAACTGGTCTTTGTCTTGCCTATTTCTGTGTGTATGAGGAGGCGGAGCAGCTGATTGTTACAATAAAAACTCACATCCCATACAGTCATAGTGAAATCTCTGTTGGGTCAAGAACAGGAGGAATTCTGTGAGGTGCAGTCCATGCAATGAACCTAGGAACATCATCTCCGGGCATCAACACTTGCATTGTATACTCCTGCAATCTCATCACCACATCCGCATAAGAGAACCAATGGAAAAAAACAAACAAACCAAAACCACAATACTCATAACTTGACCCATTAAAAGTCAAATCACAGTCTCAAATTGTCGAAGCTAAGGGGCTTCAAATCACCATTACAGCTAGAATCCAGATTGGAACAGCTGTAGTACAGAATTGTACCTGCTGGTTACAAGTGTAAGTCAATGTAACTTTGAAAATTGTACAAAGAGGCATGGACATCACTTGGGGATGGATGGACATACATGCAGACAAAAAGTCATCAAACTGAACAAAGGGGGCATACCTGTTTCATTTTTTGAGCTTTCTGAGGGTCCATACTCCGAGGGTTAACATCTTCTGGAATACCTGATGGGTCCCCGAAAACATAATTTGACAAAGTTGATTCTGTAGGCCTGGAGCCTTGTGCCTGGTTATGTTGGAGGCGCCATCCCCAATGGTAACAGCAGGAACACAGTGCACCAACTCCAAACACCATGATAACAATTATTGCAGTTTCTAAGGTAACATGTAAGCGACTAGCATGTTGCTTTGGCACTGGTCCCATAAGAGATGGTGCCAAATCATCATGCACTGCTAAAGGTGGATTAGCCATGTGAACTACTGCCTCCTTTTTCGGTCGAAAATTGAGTGCCATTTTCTGATAGACCTTTGAAACCTTCTTAGAAACCAATCTTAGGTTTCATCAGGTCCTTACTGCTGTGAACACCCGAACCCTAAAAAAAAAACCCCACAGGCCCAGTAAATAAAATGGTTATGAGGATTTAAGGACTGAAATGGTGCATGAAATTCAGCTCAGACATGCACAGAATGCATTCCAGATCAGCAGATTGAATTCAAACAATGTCTTGACAAAGAAAAGGGCATCAAAAAATTGCAAATAAATTCAATGGTGACAAGCAACTAAAGCTTGATTGATTGTCAAAGGATTGCCTCACACTCAAAGATTTATCAATCATGTTTCAAAGACCAAATGGCACTGAATCCAAGTATTATCACTTGATTATAACTTGCTGCTATTGTTTGATGAAAAGCAAGCCAGAAGATTTCCATGTTTTCACAGCAGTGTCAATCAAATCAATACTGTGCTGTGGACACATTCAAAAACACTACAAACTTTTGAGCAAAAAGGGACGAAAAAAGGAGAGGAGAATTCTGCTGCCAAGAGAAAGAGCCAAATATATATACATATATACCCCAATCAGAAGACGAGCCTGATGGACGATGGCAATCGTCGATCACAACAGGAAACCGTCTGAAGTAGATTCACACACACGCACACACAATACAATCAAGGTCTGATCCGCAAATGCGCAAATCACTATTTGTCAGTGTTCAGAACAAAACTAGCACACAAGGGACGGATCTCCCAGGGAAGCGAAGTGTCCACCGAGCGGCATTGTCAGAAAGGAAACCCACCAAAAAAAAA
>Ga0116227_10000714_pt1 | contig 67597 bp, 51 predicted proteins | sample S1TSphgellanicum_FD_89693 | JGI IMG/M metagenome (GOLD analysis project Ga0116227, IMG submission 89693) | Host-associated microbial communities from peat moss isolated from Minnesota, USA - S1T2_Fb - Sphagnum magellanicum MG | ecosystem: Host-associated > Plants > Peat moss > Unclassified...
GAATTTTATAGATCAACCAGTGTAATTTGGTAAACATTCGCGGGTCAAGAATGTTATGACAAGGTGCTAAATGAAGAATTTTAAAGAATTTTAATGTGCAAAATGAAGAATGTCATCACTAGGTTTTAAAAACATGTCATGCTTTAAATTGGGGAAAATTTGGTCCCAAATGAGTCCCTTAATTTTTCGGCTTACACCTTCAAGCTACCACCCTCCAAGCTACAACCCCTCAAATTAAGGGAGGCTTTAAGGAGTAGGCCTTCCATTATATGTAACAACCTCCACCCAATTTTTTAGTGTAGGTGCACACACACTTACAAAATGAAAGAGCCCATAAGGAATTTCAAAGAATGAAATGCTCACAAATGTGAGTGTTTTATATAGGAGAAGGGCTTTATAACAGGCCCTTCTATGACTTGAAATCTATGCCCAAGGCTAGTAGGGTGAAAGAACATGTCAAAAATCATGGAAGGGTTTGTACTCAAGTCCTTTTCCTACATAAAGCGAAGTTGGCATTTTTTTCACTTTTTAGAAATTGTGACAGGTTGGCTGTTACCTTTCGCTAGTCAAAAGATCCCAATACAACCTAGATAATACCTCCCACAATAGAAGATCCTACTTGCTAAAACATGTTTCTTCAAGCAAGTAGGGGAGTTGAAAATACAAAGGAAAAATCCACACAATAGAAAATTCCATAAAGTCATCCCTAGTTCGCCCCCAATTTGAACCTCAATTTTCACTTTCGTCCTTAGTTTGGGGTTGTTGTAAAGTTTGCCAAACTAAAGACCAAACATGAAAATTGGAACTAATTCCAAAAAGTGGGGACCAAACAAATTTTTGGAAGGAACAGGGCTGCTTGAAAAAGTTTGTTATTTATTATGTTTGAAGGGTTTAGTAGAGTTTATGTGGGCTCAAAAGTGTTTCCCAAATCTTCAACTCTTTCTCTAGTTTTTTTTTCATGTGGTTTTTTTTCTTACTCTTCTCATTTTTAGGGTTTTCATTTTTTCAAATTCTTTTCTTTTTCATTTGAGCTCTCTTCTTGCAATTTTCTTCTCTTGTTTCTTTTATTTTTTCTTTTTAAGTAATGGCTTCTTCTTCAAGCTCTAGTTCTTTCTCAAACTCAATCTCTTCTTCAAGTGATGATGAGATGTTGTATGACATGGATCAAGAGGTTACAATGTTTTTTCATGCAGGGTTTATTACTTGTACTTCTACAAACTTGTTCAAGTTAGGCAATAGAAATGGAAGAGGGGAGTGGCCATTTTGTGGACCTAATAACTATTAATGTTTGAGATGTGCTAGCCACAATAAGATCCACCCTAGTACTATTCAAAAACCTAACTAATTTCACTACCATAGAGTTAGTGGACTTGGCATCCATTGTGGTTCCTACAATCATCTCCCATGCATGGTCTATAGGTGAGACCCCTATTGTTTGTGGGAGACCATCAAAGCTAAACCTTGAACAATGCCTTTTAAACTTTGTTTTCCTTTTCAAACATGACAATTTCACCACATATGATTCTTTCATGTGGAATTGGCTAAAAGCTTGGTATGTACAGATGATCTTTTAAAGCATCTTGTAACCAGTCCTTCAAGGTGTCTTCATAAAATGGTAAATTTGGGTAAGTAATGACATAGTCATTATAGACTGACTTCCAAATAATTGTTGGAATCAATTATGTGACCTATTTTTCCATATTGGATTAGGCTGCAAGCAAAGTGGGTGTTGTAGCTAGTGGTCATAGTACTCAAGTGCAAAGATTCCAGGATGGCTCTCTACATTTTTTCCTTCTTGGGTCCCTTCCCTTTCAACTTCCAAATACCTTGGCCTTGGGAAAATTCCATGCTTTCTTGGGTCACCTCAAAATCCTCACTCAATGCTACCATATCTTCCATATCTACCATATAAATTGACACATTCCCATTCTCTAACCTCCTACTCACTGGATTGCAAACCCACAAAAGCATTTTCATCCCAGCAAACCTTAATAGAAGCTTAATGGCCACATACAAGCCATAATGAACCCCCACAGTCCTATTAGGTGTAATTCCAACACCCACAAACCCAAGCAAAAGCTCAATGACCTAATGCAGATTGTACAAAAGTTACCTTAGGTATTTAATAACTCAAATGCAGGAACAAAAGACCAAAATTAAAATTCCAATGAGTTCCAAGCCCCACTTTAGCTCTATGAGGACCTAAGTTGTTGAAACAAATCTTCACATGCACACAAATGAAAACCACAAGATGCAAGCCTAACTTTGGCTCAATTCCAATTTTAGTAGTTCAACCTAATGATCAATTGATCATTTCTATGGACACACAGAACTACAAATTTATAAGTGGTTCAATTCACAACCTTAAAACTTCAAAATGCATGCACCCAATTCAAATGAAGGATACCCTAAGAAGATTTTTCAATTTAGAATCTTAATTAAGATTTTAGTAGCTCAACAAAATGGTCACATTACCATTTGTGTGGACCCATAGAACTATAGACCTAGAATCGGCTCATATTCATAATTAGTTGTTCAAATGTTCAATTTCATAGTCAGTTATTCAAATTGGAAACACAAATTTTTTATACAAAAAACCACCTTGAAGGTGCAAACAAAATAACACAAGTTGCACCCACTTGTTTTTGGGATTACTTTTGAGGGAATATTTTCTAGAATATTTTTAAAAAAGTCTTCAAAAAATTATTCAAAAATCTTTATAATTTTTTATATATTATTATGTCAAGGTTTATGTAAAAGATTTCAAAATATATGTAATTTTCAAAAAATTTGAAGTCTATTTATAAGTCCCTTCAGTGTTAAAAAACATGTGTTACAATGCTTAATGAATGTTTTTAAGAGTTGATTATTAATTGGATATTTTTCAAATTAATTCACATGTTCCAATGATATATTATGAACCTTATTATACAAAAAAAAATAAAAATTCAACACCAAATTAAATTATCATTTCTAAACATGAAAAACTAAGCATTGGTTATACTTGCTATGGCTCGTGTTAGTGTGATTGCGCCTTAGAGTCATAAGAATTTTGGACCCTCAAAATAAGTGGTTAGAAATTCAATTGAGCCATCAAAACTGAACTGAAGTAATCAATAGCTTGCAAACCTGAACCTTAAATGCATGAAAGGTAAGAAATTCCATTGGAAGCACAAAAATTTTATTAAAAAAACCCTAGAATCCTATGAATTTTAGACCCTCAAAATAAGTGGTCAGAAGTTCAATTGAGCCATTAGAGATGAATTGAAATAATCAATAGCTTGAAGACTTAAACCTTAAGCGCATGAAAGGTTAAAAGTTCAATTGGAAGCATAATTTTTTAAAAAAGAAAACGCAAGAATCCTATGAACTCTAGACCCTCAAAATAAATGGTCAAAAGTTCAATTGAACTATCAAAGATGAATTATAGTAATTAGCTTGTAGACTTGAACCCTAAGTGCATGAAAGGTCAAAAGTTCAATTGCAAGCACAAATGTTTTTTAGAGAACCCCCAAAGCTCCATGAACTTTGGACTTTCAAAATAAATGGTCAAAAGTTCAATTAGGGCATTAGAAATGAATTGAATTGGACCCACATTATTATTTCACTCAACCCTAACTAACTAAAATGGTCAGAGGTTTAATTGGAAGCACAAAAGTTTTTTCTAAAAAACCTCAAAGCTCCATGAACTTTTGACCCTCAAAATAAGTGGTCAAAAGTACAATCGAACCATCAAAAATGAATTGAAATAGTCAATAGCTCAAAGACTTGAACCTTAAGTGCATGAAAGGTCAAAGCCCAATTGGAACCACAATTTTTTTTTAAAAATACCCCCAAAACTCCATGAACTTTGGATCCTCAAAATAAATGGTCAAAAACTCAATTAGGGCATTAGAAAAGAATTGAACTAGACCCATAGATATTTCAACCCTAACTAATTGAAATGGTCAAAAACTCAATTGGAAGCACATAAAAAAAAAAACCTCAAAGTTCATGGGAACTCAAAACTAAAATGGTCAAAAGCTCAATTAGGACATCAAGTTTGGAATTAGGTGATCACATTTCAATTGAAATGAACCCACAAAACTACAATAGGTTAAGTGGCCAGAAACTCAAATGCATGATTACATAAGCCATTCATACAAAACCTAAAAATTGCAAACTAATATGAGGTTCAAATAGGTAGTCAAAAACTCAAATTTTTTATGGTTAAATCCATTCATACATAGCCTATGAACTTACAAGTTCATTTAAAAAATTGACAACTAACTTGCATTTACAAAAATCAAGAATTGTCTTATTTTTTGGGTTCCATCAAATTTTGCATATGCAAGCAATACTTGAAACATTCCACTTGAAGCATTCCACTTCAAATTACAACCACACGTTAAATAACACCTTTTAAAATGTGATTGTTTAACAATTTAATGATAAAATGGGTTTTCACTTTTAATAGCCTTGGGTGCTTGCCATTCCAAGCTTTGGCCTATGGATGCACGCCATGCCTTATTTACACAATGTAGTTGCCATAACATAGATGGGTTTTTATGTAAATGCAAGTGTGCTAGAATTTGACCAGTGACTTTTTTGTCAGGTAAAGGTGGTAATAAACTTGAATTGATAGAACTTTGGAGCTCCACTTTAGGGCTCTGCTAAGGTCTAGGTGATGGCCTTCGCTTGAGTGATTGGAAAAACCAATAATGAAGGAGTTCTTGCACCGATTCATAAAACTTGGTGCAAAACATGGAAACATACCACAATGCCAAAAAACATGTTCTCCAAAAAGCTAGATCATGAATGTCACGCTCGTAAAAAATTTCAACATCTTCTTCCTGGGCATGAAACATGCTCTCAAACAAGTTTGATCAAAGTTGCTAACCTCACCTACATGCATAGCTCTAGGTTGCACAAAAATTGTTAAAAGTTTCCCTCCCTCCTTTCTACTTCACATGCACTCAAGCTCCAGTTGAACCCCATGGCACTCCTTTGAAATGCAAAGCGCCTGGGCTTTCAACACTCAACCACCTCACTTGTCGCCTTGTTATACTTATCCTTATGCTCTAATGCAAGCATTCATGTTCCAAGAACAAGTATTCTGCTCAAATGCATACAAGCAAGCTCTGACTACTAAGAATGAGAAGAGTGAAAGCTCCTGTGTGAATGAAGCTTTTGGGCACAAACTTGGGACCAAACTCATTTGACATTGAGTTTTGGTCCAAAATCGAGTTTGGCACCCCGTTCAACCCCTGTGTATTTTTTTCGCGCCCAGTTTCGGGTTTCATCCCCTGATCCAGCCAAATTTGGGGTTCTTGTGCCCTCTTTCAACGACTTTATGGATAACTCTAGTGCTTTACATATTTTGAAATGCCTTGTGTCATTTTTTCTTGAGATACCCATTGGGTATCATGGGAATTTTATTCTAAAAGATCATCCATTTTACACTATATAACACCCTCAGGCGACCACATTACCAGAATAAGGGACCGTACAAGGCACAGCTGAGGTGGGCCCTGTTATGGTAATACCCGTAGCCGAGGCCGGGTACTCCACCAAAAACCCTAAATTCAGTCCTTTGGGTACCTACCAGCCTCCAGGGACTTTACACCATGGCATGCCGCACGTCACCAGCCGTCGTCGTCCTCGATCTGCGTGAATTCTCGTGGACCTAAAACCGTCAGTCTCGAATGCCGCGACCCAAGCCTCCTCGTTGAGCAAGATCACGATGATCTCTTGCTACAAAACCAGCTCCTCTCCTACCTCTTCTCTACCTTTCTCTTTTCATTCCTCTTCTTCTTCTTCTCTTGCTTCCACCTCTCTCCCAGCTCATTATCTCAGCAGCTGTTGCAGCAGAACTGCACGGTCGATCTGCTTCGAGGCGCACATACGTAGGTAAGCTCCTAAGTGACAGCTCTTGATCATCAGTTTAGAATTTCTTGGAGCTTCTTGCCTTATCATCTGCTCGTTCTTATACCTATATGCATTGCATCATGTGAATTCCTTGTAGATCTTATATTTCATTCTTATGTTTCATGCTGCAGGTGGAGATCTTTAAGGTAGAATTTTCGACTGGATCTGCATCGCTGAAATCATCGTCTCTCGGAAAACATGGCTACTGTTCGAAGTTCCGGCTCGAAGCAGCTGCAGCAGCAGTACTATGCGGCGATCGTTACACTGGGTGTCACCGTCTGCATGTTCTCAATGCTCATACTTGGAGGGCGTGCGGAAGTGCCGCCAACCGGGACTATTTCCCTGATCAATGAATTCTCAACCAACCTCAGCATGGTTTGTTTCTCGGATGTCACAGACAATCCCACCTTCATCGCCGCACCCAGACAGCTGTACGGTTTCATGTTCGAAACCGCTTCCAATCAGTATTGGGATTGCGCCTTTCAGGCGAAGCAGGCTGTTCCCTTCCGAGGTGGGACTTTCCTCTTCTGGGGGAATCCCAATGTGCCATCGTCCAACTCTTCGCAACTGAACAACTGCATGAATTGCAACTGGAAAGTTGGCGCTTCTGGCTTGTTCTTGCAACAACCTGATCAGAACTACCTCCTGAGATGGACATGGCCTGCAGTCCCCGATGTCTGATTGTTGGTTACAACTTGCATGGCAGTAGAGAAAAGGGTTCCGAACTTTGTGTAGAAGTTGCTGAGATCCAGAGCTGTTCATCACACTCATCCTAGCTCTGCTAGATCATCGCTTATTGTTACATGTATGCAAACTGCAATGTGGTTTCCATTGGATTCTAGATGATGAAGACTTTACTGCAGGAAGAATAATTCGTGTAGCCGGAACTGATCCTTGTGCACAGTAAAGATATTCATGTCACAGAAAAGGATTTTGCAACTTTGTTCATGGTTTGATCTGGGTGGTATGGGATGGGTTTAGGCGATGGCGATTGCATGATTTACATTGTTCTCCAGCTGCTATGTTCACCTAGAGTTTTCATCTTTCTGCTTGAATCTCTGTCTTTTTCGTCGTCAATGGTGCAAGTAGTGTGTTTTTTTTTCCCTAGCGAAAGCTTTTTCTGGAGGGTTTCTGATCAGTGGTTCTGCATATATGCATATTTTTGTGCTGTTCCATCACCTGCACAGATGGAAGAGCACTCAGTCTGCATTTTCCATTTCTCAGCACCAGACAGGATTCTCACCACTTTTAACTGAACTAGGGTTTGATCATCACAAGTATGTACAGGTGTCGGGCGGTTAATAGAAACAGGAACAAACCCTGGCGGTTATCAGGGCACTTCTTAGGAGTCATGACCGTGGCACTCAAAAAAATCAAAGAACTGGTTCAGATATATATCCACAGTTCTAAAAAAACATGAAAAAAATCAAATAATTGCCAATAAAACTGCCAGTGCTTTATCGGTTCTTTCATTAAAACTGGCGGTTCTCTAAGTTTTTGGACATAACTGGGACCAGTGGTTTTTTTTTCAAAGGATGGGTTAACTGACAGTTCTCTGATTCCGAAATATTTTAAAACCCAAAACCGGAGGTTCTTTATGAATTCAAATGACCACACAATGAAGGTCTGTAGTCTAGTGTACCACCACTGAACTAGTTGAGCTTTACAGCATTTTATATGATTACTGTATGCTCTCCTCATTACCTGTAAGTTCTTCTGTTTAAGATGTCTAAGCTCATGTTACCCTTTTAGAATTGTGCACATCTCTTCACCATGAACCAGTTCTACATTACACAATACTATTGTGGAGCACAGATGATTTCAAGAGGCGAGTTGATGTTTAGGAACTTGATATGCATGTTACATGCTTCTAGAGCCCAGCCTGAATTTTGAACAATTGTCATGAAGATCACTCTGTTTAAATTGACTATCTAGTCCCTATTGATGTTCATGTCATCAGCATACATTGACTTATGTTTAGCTGATTTCTCAGTGGCTGCCAGTTGCTAGACTGTAACTAGCCACATGTCCGGCTGTATTGATATGACTCCAACCACATCATTCTCACAATTTCAATTCATGTAAACTTGCTTTTACATCACCAACCTTGGTTTCACTAGCGTAAACTACACATTCATTGTCATCATTGCACAAAAGGCATTAATATTAAGTGTCTTGTTCAAACATGTTGAGCTCCAGGATAGTCTATGAATGAAATATGAACAGATATGGGAAACTACCAATGGCATCATCCAAAAATCCTGCAGATATAGAACACATTTTTAGAGCACATAGTATGTACAACACTCAGTTCTGCAAGGTTTATGAGTTGAATAAAACCACAGACTGGTGAAGCATATTTGATTCAGGCATTTAAGGATCATTAGGATGCTTATCTTCAACTTAATCAACTGGACAACAACTAGATTCACAGCTGAGATTGCACACCTGAACTAGACTGAACAGATAATTAGAACCTGTGTTTGATCTTGATGCTCAGAATCAAAGTCAAAAACTCTGATTTTTTAGTGCAAGTACTGTAACATCCTATGCTGAGGTTGTATGGCAATGGGCGACTGAAACCACATCATGGTCCTTTTTTCTTCATGGGCAAGGCTTGCTTGTTCTAGCAGGATTATTGGGTGTGGGTTCAAGATTCATTATAGGATTGGAAATTTGGCAGTGAATCCAGCCACAATCATTGTGCCTTTATGGCCACATCAGTAGGTACAGTGCACAGCAAGGTGCTGTTGCTGATACTGGAACATTATTCACTTACACAACATACATATATACGCTCTAAAGGTTTATGCCTATTGACTTTAACAAAGTTGCTGGATGTGAAAGAGGAAACCCAAAAAAGTGGAGTGCACAAAGCTTTGCACTTGGCAGGAATATGTATGTCACTGTACTGTACACAATACCATCTCCAAATGAAAACACTCATTGGCCCAATTCAACTAATTGACAGTTTGTACCTATATAACAAGGTGGTGCTTCTCTCATTTTGCTTACACTGCGATGTCAAATTTGAGAACAAAATTCTAAATGACCACCAATTCCAGTCTGACAAAGTATGCCCTAAGCAAGAGGTGCATCATCCTTCTAACACAATGAGAGTATTTTGTTGCAGCTGGATTTCTTGCTTCAAACCTTTTCACAGTATTCCTTGCCTGCTGGTTTGGTTCAAGGTCTGAAGGACTGTAGCTCAAAATGGAGCTGCTGAAAAGCCAGAAACATTACAGCCTGCATGTACAACACCACATCTGTAAGCAGTTTAGGCTTTACAGTTCTAATAATGTGTGTGAAAAACAGTCACTTGTTTCTTCAGTGTGCACCAAAGAGTTTTGTTTCCAAGCATGCAAAAGCTTTCCTTTCCATTAAGGCTTGACATATGTGATCTGGTAAGGGATTATTGCTTCATGTCCCTGCATCATGTTCTGAAATTCCTGTTCTCAAGCCATCCAGATGCAAAATGACAGCTAATCTGGAGGTCTTTACTCAATTTGGCAATGAATAATTAGCAACCACTTGGTATGCACAAAAGCAACTCATTCGCTTCAATGCATCACTCTTCAAACACTTGCAGTTGCATATACATTCAAATGGTATTGTTGGTTTGCTGTACCTCAGGTTTCAGTTATTACCAGATCCAAAGTCCAGTCCAGCACAAACCAAAACTTCAAACTTTTCGGGGTTTCCTCACAATTTCTCTTCTCTCTGAACTACTTGGCTTCTTGATGTCTCCTTCTCATCCCAGGGTTCTAATGCTGTAAACAAAGGCATATCCATGCAATTGCAGAGAAATCTCCATGATAATAGATTTGAAGGTTAACTTGACAATGAATGCAGTCATAACCTTATAAAAGTCTCTCACAAAGTGTTGGAACATCTCATCATGAACACCTAGCAGTGATGAGCTGCCATGACTGCCCATTGACTTCATCAACTCCTAATGGTGGGTGTAGATAAGTGAATAAATGATCTGCCCAAAAGCTTGGGCAACCCACTACACAAAACCTGCATCCTGAGTTTCTGCCACATTTCCAGAAGCAATGGGAAGACTCAGTCATGATGTTGGATACCACTCAAGAGACATGTCACATAACTAATCAAACAGGTCAATAGTATCCTCATTCAAGCTGAAACAAGCCTGTGACTAGGGTAAGCTTCATGTCATTTTAGATTGTTCCAGGACAAGCAGGAACCTTGACCAAAGGCATAGAGAGGCCTAACAAATGAAGGCATCAACCCTGAAATAAATAAATAAAGAAGCATCTATACTTCTTGCTAACAAGGCACATCTATATTGCTCTGGGAGTGCAGAAACTTAAGGATAAATTCCAGCTTGCCTCTGAGGGTACTCATTCATGTTCCTAAAAAAGTTCATCTGTAGTGGTCTTCAAGATCTCCACTTCCAACCTCCTGGTCTCAGCTGCATTCACATTCAGTCCTAGCCTTTCATTATCTGACCTACATACTTGAGAAGATATGAACACAAACAAACATGATAAGACACATCCTGTGCACAATTTAAGACCAGCACCAAAAGAAGGAAACAATAACCAAAATTGAGATATGTGATAGAGGGTTTCTCTGAAAGAAAGGATACCAAGCAGTCCATGAAATGAGCTGAGCTTTGAGACTTATGTAAGAGTTCAAAACAAGAGATATATCTTCCACAATACTGCAAAAATCAATACCAAAACTCCTGCTTGCGTGATCAGGCATTTACATCAACAATCTCAGCATGAACTGCTGTTAAATTTCTGGTCTCAAAAAGCTGGATACGCAAACTTCTCACTGCTGCAAACCCATGATATAGAATGAGACTTTGGGTCAGCTGCACTTGAGGTCTGACGATCAGTTGCAGAGTTACTTCTTCAAGTTGAACTGCAGCAATGGCACCATGGCTGCTGCTTGACAAAAGCAAGCACCCAGTGTGCTTTGTGTTTCAAAATTTCTGAAAGTTATTTCTTGACCCACTTCATGATACATTTTGTCACATCTGCCAAAAAGAGAATAAAACCTGAACTTTTCATCCATTGCACAACGAATAATTCTTTCAAGAAACATCCTCAATGGCTTCCTCAGGGTCAATCAGATTTGAAAAACCTCCAACCTTCAAAACGAAGATGTCTGGCTTGTGTCGTCTTTACATGTGAGACTGAGCTGCATTTAATATATTAGACCTTTTTAAGTCCCCTCTGGTGGAGGATGGCAACCCAAATGGCCACTTAGAAGCTCCATGACACAGAACAGAGAGTACCTATTTGGATAAAATTTAGAATGAGCTCAAGAACCACTTCCTTAGAAAATATTAAGGTCGCGAATGATACTGCAGTTCTCCTTCTCCTGGGTTCATGGACTGCAGCATTTCTTTAGATTGGGAGAAATGGAGAGTCTGTCACTTTACAAAGTTTGTGGCATCATATTTTAGACCTATTGAATTATTGAGGGTTAAGATTTGTCAATTTGTAACAACTCAAGCATTACAATGAGCAAGGAAACATTGCAGCTTTGGCTCAAATACCCTAGTATTCAATCATATGCACATCAAATAGATGAGAAGCTGGCCATTCCCAGACTTTTCATGAGGATGTAACCAAAAAGAAGGGAATGGGTGGAAGGCCTGCACATATTATTGACAAGCAACTTATACAACTAAGCAATGCATCACCCTTGTTTAGCTCTTCCAAAGTTCATGTTTCCCCACATTTTCCATAATTTAAACTTACTCCACTCTGCACACCAAATATTCAGCACTCCACCAAAAACTTCTAAAGATCACACACATTGAGAGCTATCCAACCAGTCACTCAAACCATTGACATCACATTGGCACACTGAATAAGATGAACATGATGTACTCAGCTTGCCATGAAGACCAAAAAATGAGCTCAACCTACCATTCTGATTCAGTCAATTTCCAGAAAGCACCACCAAGAAGGCTCACCAGTAAATCTGTCATAGCCATTCCACCCCAAAAAGCTTCGCTTCAATAGCCAGCCAGCACCCCCAAAGTGCTGCATGTTGCTGCCCACATCTCTTTCATCAGTCATGAGCTACTACTACTACATAATGTTCATTACAATTTCACACACATCTAATTAGGACAAATGGGTGCTCCAGAAACCTAGACATTGAGCTCAAACTTAGGGGTTAAATTGCTAGAGCTAACTTGGCATTAGAAGGACTTACACATTGTACACATGAGAACATTTTGTCAGCCCAGATATTGTTTGGTCCCCAGTTTCACTGACTTTCTGGATAGCTTCAAACTGAGCATAATACAGGAAACAGAGGACCAAACAGGGGGTCCAAAATGGGAATGACTTTAAGGAGAACTCAATGCAGTGGTCAAATAACATGGTTATTAGAAATAGCCTCTACACAGGTACTGTTGCCAATGTTGCTATTTGTATAATTCATCGTTGCTGGATATGTTATGATGTAAATGTAAAAGCCCCAAAGTTTTTTGGCTTGCTTGTCAAAACATTATGAATACACTGTACTTAGACTAAATCATGGTCTTCAAGTCCAAGATTAACATTGGGTTAAATAGAGCTTCTAAGAGTACTCAAGAAGGTGAAGGTACCAGTGTAGGTGCTCATTCACCCTGTCCATGTGGACTACTTCTATAGGTTATTCTCACTGTTGAAAAGGCCAAAGAACCCCAACCCAACTATCAAAATCAGCATAAAACCCTCATGATGTGGGGTTCAACCCTATTTCCTTGTATTTAAGAAAGGAGAACTAATTGGAGCTCATTTCTTCAATGCCAAGTTACTAATCAGTCACAGATAGTAGTTGTTCAATTACTTCTATCAGGCCTTAAAATTGAAGGGCACCTTGCCCTTCACTAGGAAGGCAGGGTATTGAAAGTGCCTGTCCTGTGAAAACTTGGAAAACATGGCCATACCAAGTGAATGTGGATACAAACCCATAAAAAATGCATATGGTGAAGCTACTATGCAAAACCCATTTTCACATTAAATGCATAATCATATAAACATGAAACCCTAACTTCAATCAAACGTACAATCAAATACGCCTTAAATGCAAACATTGCCAAGTTTCTGATTTTTTTTTGGAAAACTTTCAGTAGGGTAGCTCAACCAATATATAGAAAGATGCTTATATTTTTTACTTTCATTTTTGGGTTTGTACCCAGACTTCATCATCTTCTTATGGATGATGACCATTTCACCTAAGTTAAAGTTGATTCCGAGAAGGAAAAAGCATCACTGGTGCAGATAGACAACCATCGAATCTGCACAGGACTGATGCATATCGATAATCACCTTGAATTTCATCTCACATCTATGATGCTATCCAGAGATTTACGAATGTGTGAGGAAATTAGAGCCTATCAACATAAGCCATCTAACCTAAGAAAAAGGCAAAACCAAAAACCCCAAAGTAGCCCCAACTGGAAGGCTTTTTAATTCCAATTTTTGTGGGTGTCTAGAGGGTTGCTACTTCGAACTAGGCAGCCATCTGACCTAGAAGAAACTGGAAAAAAGGACACCCAAATCAAATCACCAACCGAAAAGCCAAAATAAAATTATACAACAAGCACCAGAAGAGAATGTCATTTTTCTCACACAAAAAGTCATGCGACTCATGAAACAGGGGTGAGATAAGCTTTGTGGTTTCATCCATTACAATGTACAATTTATGTGTTGTTTCTTGTGGCATATATCACATTAAAATGGCAATTTGAAATTAGATAATGGCACATGTAATACAAATGTAATATGTGCCATGTCACATAATGTCAAATTGCCATTTTGATGTAATATATACATGTCATAACAAACACCACATATTTTCATAGTAATGCATGAAACCACAAAGTTTACCTCACACATGTGTCGTGAGCCACTGCATTTTGTGTGACAAAAACCACTTTCTCTTGTAGTGAAGGACTTCACATAGAGGACTAAACTAAACCTTAACAAGTACTCAATGGGTAGGGATTGTGAACAGATGCAGCTGCTGGGGTGCAGTTGGGAACTCTCGACTTAGGTTGTTGAAACTTTCTACTCATGAGGTTGTATTTAACCTCATGGCTCCCGGAACTATATTTTGGTCAAGCTATTAGTCTCTAGAGATCCTGTCTGATATCGTTTCTTAAGTTCATAGAATAAGCTGAGATTCACGAAAGAAGCAATGCCTTAAACCCTCAGCTAGTACTTAATGCATACAGTAGCATATGATGATGATGCCAGAGCCTTAAAAATTCACATTCTGATCTTTATTCTCAGTTCTGGACCCGTTACAAATCGGTTATGAGTAGCTGCCGCTCATAAAAGAATTCAATGAATAAGATCCATTTGAGTTGCATGACATGATCTATAGTAGCTGATTAAATCATGGCCCTTTCCACAGCCTAGTTACCACCTAGCAAACAAAACAGTTTTGGTGGTACATGCACGGTCCGAGTACTCTTGTGGTTGCTCAGGCTGGCCATTGCCATATCAGCTGGAAGGTGTGATCTGGCTGTTGCAAGAACATGCCACTGTTGTTGACATCCCAACTACAGTCGATACAGTAATGGAGCGTGGAAGCGTTAGAACCTGGAACATTGGGATTGCCCCAAAAGCGAAAGGTTCCAGCCCTGAAAGGAACGGCAAGCTTGTCCATGAACGCGCAATCGTAGTACCAGTTCGTGACCGTGTCAAACGGGAAGACGTACAGCGAGTGAGCAGGTGTGGCCACAAAGGTCGGATTGATGATGTTGTTGGAGTAACAAACGATGCTCATGTTAGTAGCAAATTCGCTCCTAATGCTCATCGTTCCAGTCCCAGCTTCAACACGGCCGTTGCCTGCCATCAGCAGCGAGAATGCCACGGCCATGATCATAGCCACCAACATCCTCGCGTACTGCAGGGAAGTACCCTTCGACTCCCAGCTCTGAAAAACCATCGCAGCGTCTTAGTCTCGACTTCTCTCCTTTCTTTCAGTACCGGTGCTGCAGTCACTGCAATCCGCAATTCAACTTTCTTAAATATTACCCGATAACAAACCAAGTAATCAACACAGAAGAGAAACAACGATGTCATCAATGAGTAGTACAACATAGATCCAACACGCAAGTCGCAGACAGGATCACATCGAAGCCGATATCAACGATCATCAATTCCAATCTTTATTCTCTTCGTATGCACATATATCATGTCAAAACTGCTACAGTTCATAAACCAGCTACATAGGGATGCGGTACATGATGCAGCAATCATGTGCAGGAAGAAAGAGAAATCTAGCAACTGCTTCAACACTAATGAAAAAGGGGTACGCAAGCGTGATAAAGCAGCACAAATCCTGCTGCAACTTGTTACGTCATATCAACAACAAACATTCTGAAGGTTTGTGATACGAAGCTCTGAATGAAAACCTACCCAGAAGAAGTTGCAGCGCCCTGTGAGAGCGGATGGTGCACACCGCCGATGTTGAGCAACAACGAAAGGAAAAACTACACAGGGACTAGTGGAAGGAATGAAGATGGAGAAGAGAGAAAGAAAAGAATGAAAGATGAAGAGGACAGAGGTTTGGTTTTATAGCTCAACCCTCCTCCTCCTCCTCCTCCTCCTCCTCCTCCTCCGTCGAGGATGGATGGGTCGGCGGCGCCATTACGGCGAGACTATCACGCCCATCGAGACCATCGTGCTGCCCGAGCAGTCTGCGGCCGCAAGCGACGTTCGCCGCTTTGGGGGGTAACTCCTCAAGTGTCCGATAACTCATGAGTTACCGATGTCCGTTTCAGTGCAACTCGGAGCAAATTTTATGGTCATTTTCACAAGCTTTCTCAAACTAAGCGGTTTTGGAAATATACCATAATACAGGGGTAGCTTCAATACATGTTTGTCTAATAATTAATCAATTTTGAGGATTTCTTCTCTCTCTCTCTCTCTCTTTATATATATATATATATATATATAATTCTAGAATATTCTCAAATATTTTTTATTTCCCTTCACAAAAAAAATATTGAATTTTATTTAGAAATTTTCAACATTTTTTTAAATTATACAATTATTGCTCCCAAGTTACTCTGGTACAGTTTGGCTATGCACACTCTAAACATGAAACCCTTATTTCCAAGCATTGGGGTGCTCGTATTTCTGGTCAAGAATTGTAGAGAGAAAAGTTTACCATAGTTTATGAATTGTAGAGAACAATTGCTCTATTACAGAATGAATTGAACTAGAGAGAAATATTATAGAGTGAATGAGTATTATTGTGGATAAGATGAGGGCTGTGTGCAGGTTAAGTATTATGGAATAGACTGGTAGAGCCCATTCCACCGAAGAACGCACTGATCCTAGTAGTGCAAGCTGCTGTTCTGTATAAAAGCCCTAGTTGTCTAGTGTTAAAAAAATGGGCATGGCTTTGTGTGAAGCAGAAAACTGGTACCATGGTAAAAGCCTCACAGTTTTTTGGGTTGCTTCTAAAATATGAGAGATATCCCATCTTGAGATTAAATAAGGATAATGGAGTCCAAATTTAACATTTCCTCTGTTAATTATTAGTTCTTTTAGAGGCCTTATTTCAAGAAATTTAACATTTCCTTTGTTAATTATTAGCTCCAACAGGTCTTATTCAAGAAAGTGAAGATACCAGTGTAGGTGCTGGTTCACTGAGGCTGACTTTACCTTCCCTAGTAATGGGTTTCACCAGGCCTGTTCCATAACTGGAATTCCTCACCATTGATTCCCATCTCAAGCATGTTGTTCACAGTCAATTCACATTACAAGCAAAACTGGTCACACCAAATGTGGAACCAGCAGATCTCTGCCTGAAAATGCCTGAAAAAGTGCCTGAATAGACACCTAAACCAAAACCAGTTAGGTCAACATGCCTATCACTCACATCATGTAGTTCATGTGTGGTTGTGTGTATTTGAAAACAAGGCAAGCATTGAACAAATATATCACCAATTGCTAAATATGAAATGAGCTACTCTTGGTGGACCCCATGAAGTGGTGTCAAACATGAATACGATCCACAAAACAACCTTTGCGCAAGATAGGAAAATTCGAAGGTTTAGTTATATATTCATATTATTGGTGTGTCAATTGATGGGTTGAAACATATTGACATTGTAATTGGTCCAAAAAATTCCTCTCACAACTCTAGTTTTAATATATGTGTGCAATTTTTCAAACTTTGTGCCAGATATTAAATTTCATCACAAATATATTCCACATATTCAATTTTTTCAATGTTTGTTGAATTGTTTTTAAAAAACATTGACTAGATTAAGTTTAAAACTACTCAAATATACTTAGAACACCAAAAAACAAATCCAAGAACTAATGTCCATACATTACCAAAAATTTTAATTTTAAAAACATTAAATACTAAATATTACAATATTTAATGTGTTTTCACCCATACCTCTTATGGAATACTACAACTAAATGATGTGTTTCATTCAAGTATTTCACATGCATTGAAGGTTTATAAATTCAAAAAAACTCAAAAGTAGTGGTTGATTAATAATGCCCATAATTTAATGACGCACTCCTAAGTCCCTTGTTGAACCCATTTGAGGGTCCAACTATGTAGAGTTGCGGAAAGTTGGGACTTGGGGGTTGCTCCCGACTTCCAGCACTAAAAGGGGGTAAAAGGGTGTGCTAGAGATCCCAAGATTAGACTAGGAAGAGGGACTAGATAATCAAGCTTGAATCTGCATCCAAAAACCAACCACAAAGGGTTAGTTAGCATTTGGGAACACCCTTGGGTGTTAGGACAAACCACGAGCACTTTGACACACAAGACTCACCACGGCCCGGACTCAGGGAAAGCCACCACCTTCCCCATAATAATATTCTCTGCAGCTCTCCGCCAAGGCTACATCCAAATGGCACTTTTTCCCGGGACTCCCAAGTTGGAGTCTCGAAACTATCCTGAGTTGGAGTCCCGGGACTTTGGACGCTCATAACTCCTCGCCCCGAACTCGGATCGGGATGAGGTCTAAACCAAAGTTGTAGCTCTCCTCGAGAACTTTCCAACACCGTGTCGCATTTTTTCAGGCAACGTCGGGAAAAGGTCGATTCCCGACCTTTAGTGGTCGGGAATCAAACTGGCAATTTGATTCTCGACCCTTCTTTTGCCCATAACTTGGGCTACATATGTCCAAATGGCTCATGCGAGGCCATTTTTGACATCTACACTTCAAGACCTTTCAAATGAAACCAAGAACACTCCAATGCGAGGAGATTTGACCCCTCAAATCGAGCTCTGAATTTTTGGAAGTCCCGGAGGACTCCATTTTTCCCACTTTTAAGAGTGCGAGTTGCATTCTCACACTTAGCCCCAAAGTGGGGTTGCGACATTTGATGTTTTCACAAAGATAGTTTTTGTATTTTAACCACATTGATTTACTAAGGTACAACAACATGATTGTAGCAAAGTATACAAGAACATGAGTCTTTAAACAACAAATACCTCCGCCATGAGAGGCTTTGTCCTAAAAATATATATTACATTAAAATTATATTATGAAATCATGAAATAAGAGTTTGTTGGCATTACAAAGGATTTTGATTTTTTTTTTTTTACATTTTTATTAAGAATTATTTTTTTCTAACCCTCTTGAAAATTCATTGTGCATATTTGAAAATTCCAACCATAGTTCCATTTTTTTTTCTTTAACATACAAATGAATATAAAGTTGTAAATAACAGTATTATATCAAAATTCAATCCAAGTTTTTCCCCCAAAAAAGCATAATTTTTTTTTCATAATGGGCACTAGGTAAATCTAACTACTTAGATGTTTGAAACAAACATTAATAATAAATGGACATCATTTAAATGCAAAGAGTTGGGAAAGTTATCCATTTAATTTCTAATTTCATTTCACTTTCAAGTTTAAGAATTTGACATCTCTTGTAATTTTTTGTCACATTTTGGCTCTAAGATTTTCGATGAAAGGTGTTTTGTTATTGTGCTTAATGGGTGTACATGTGAATAAAAAAAGATGCAATTTTTTTTTCATCTTATGGTTGATAATTATGGTTTTTTGTTTGCACATGGTCCATGAAAATTGATAAAAATAAATAAATTTAGGCCATAAGGTGCCACCATTTTGGGTGTCATTAATTAGATGGAAAATGCAACATTCATATGCTGCACTTTAAAGAAATGGAAATAATAATGGTTTCTTATTACACATAGGAAGTGTGTTTGGTAATTTGAATGCAATATATAAATCTGTTTGTGAAAATCTAATCAATATGCCTCTATTACACTAGATTTACATTCATTTCCAGGGACATTTTCTCATATATGGTTTAATTGAAATCCAACTTTTGTGGTGCTTTCACTAAATTATGATTTCAATTGAACTTACCCATGAAATCTAATACATATTTTTCATTCATTAGATTAATTCCAAATTTCTATGATATGTACATAATGTATTCACAATAACTTCTTTTTTTCTTAAGTTAATTTTTCTCACAATCCAAAGTTCAAAAAATTAACCAGTGGTTATGACTACTTTTGGTACATGTTAGTATGATTACACCCACATATCAACTTATTTACCTACATACATACCCACCTACTAACTTACAAACCTATTTACCTATTTACCTCGTGTTTCCCACTTACCTACCTTCTTACTTCATACTTCCCCACCCACCATCTTACCTACCTACCTACTTACCTACCTTATATTTCCAACCTACCATCATAAAACCCTATTTACTTACCTCCTATTCCCACCTACCATCATACAACCCTACCTACCTACCTCTTACTTCCTACCTACCATCTTACGTCCTTACCTACCACCTACCTTTTATAGGTACCTACCTCCTACCTTTTATTTCCCACCTACCATCCTACATCCTTACATACCCATTTACCCCCTACTTCCCACCTACCATCCTACATCTTTACTACCCGCCTACCTCCTATTTGCCACCTACCATCCTACATCCTTATATACCCACCTACCTCCTACTTCCCACCTACCATTTGAAATTCCTACCTACCTACCCACTTACTTACCTAACTACCTACCTCCTATGGATTACAAGCTACGTACTTACTTACCCCTTTACCTATTAAGCATCATGCAACCTACCTAAGTTAATGACCTAACTTTTCTTGTTTACCTACATAACTAGTGATGTGAATTAATAAACAAATGATATAAAAAACTTGGCAAATTTTGTCAACTTTGGAAGGTGCAGTCCATTGATAAGGACTTGGTTTAAAATTGGGGAGGTGAAGGGTTCAAATTTTAATACTTATAACCTATATACATGTTTAAAAGGTTAGGTTAAGTAGGTTAGGTTAGGTTAAGTTAGATTACCACCTACTTACTTGCATTTTTACAACCTACTTAAACATATATTCAACCTACCTATCTACCTACCTAAATTTACCTACACAAATTTGGTTTTTTGGTAATTATCAAGAAAACAAATTGGGTAGATACTTGACCAATCAAATGATCCATTATATAGTAGTCAAAATGACTAGCCACATAGTCCAAGAGTTTGGTAGTCAAAACGACCACCCAAATCACATAGGATAGGTCCAAATCAACTTGTCCAGATTGACACGATGGTCTTTTTGACATTTGTCCAAATGGGATCCTTTTTTACTAAATTCTTTACTCAAAATAACCCATTTTTATGGTAGTGGGTGTAAAAAAGTTGTATTCAAAGCTTGTATAAATACATGATGATTATGTAAAATTTAAATTGAAGAATTAAATGGTATCCAAGTTACAATTGTTTTTAATCTATTCAATTCTATATGTACTCTTGGATCTAAATAGAAATTTTCATGTTGGAGAGGAGTTAACAAAATAATTTTTCTTTTGTTTGAATGTGGTACAATGTGGTATGCATTAACCCATTTTCTTAACATTACTAGGATCAAAAGCCAATTCATATGTGATAATCCTTGAGAATGATGGATGGTTTTTGGTGCTACAAGTTGAATTGGAAATTGAATACTTATTATGATAAATGATTGAAATTTATCAACTCTTATATCTTTGATGATAGGTTCAATTGGTGTCCCATTTTTATTCAATGTTGTTGTTGTAATAATGATTATATTTTCTCTTGTCAATGTTCTAATTTTAGAATTTTGAAACATTATCCATATGTTGGTTTTGTCACAATATGTTGTTGATGCTTTTAAAATGCCATCAATTCCATTCACAAGACCATCATACATTGTTTTGTTACCAACACATAATTCAACCAACATTTTTTTTTAATTTGAATTATATAATGCAAACCTATAATTGTACTTGGATCATTTGAGAGTTTGTAAAATGGTGGGCATGATTGTTGATTAATGTCCATTGCTTTGAAAATAAATGTGGGACCTAATGTATTAATGAACACATATTCATTGTGTTTTTGCACAAGTTTATTTATATAAAATAAATATGGAATAGTAAAATTATTGGGTGGTTATTGTTAACAAATTGAATTCATAAATTGAATATCCTTTATATTTTCTATTGTAAGGAAAATTTTATTCAAAGTTTGTATGAAAACCATATCAAATCATTGCATAATTATATTTAATTCATAACATTGGACATATGTTTGCCAAAAATTTGGTGTTAATGCATTAACATTGTTTTTGATATTTTGAAAGATTCAACTATCTTTTATGGGGGATTTTTGAAAGAAATCATTTGTCATGACAACATCCACACCACTAAAAAATTTGTTGTGAATATATTTTATTGACCTTAATTACCATATTATTTATAACATTCAACATTCTAGAATCAACAAATGATATTTCATTTAGAACAAGTATGTTCAATGTTGAATATATTGTTAAACCATCAATATCGAAGGCATCTTTACCTATTGATGCCATAAGTAAAACCTTGGTTTTGTTTGTATAATCATAATAATCTTTGAATTATAAACTTTAATGTAAAAAATTTACTAATTCCAACACTTGTTGTCAAAAATAAACAAATTAATATATCAAGGTATAATTATTTTCTATGCATATCATCATCAAATATCAATCTTTGTTTTTCATTTAATTGTGTAAGCAAACTACAACATTCAAATTCTTCTATCATCATAGAATATCAAAATTTTGTGAATTTTTCAACTTCTAAAGTTTGTGATTTTTGGTTTAACACATTATGTGATTGAATCACAAAGTCAAATCACAAATAATTATGTTCAATATTGATTATGTTTGTAATATGAATTGCAAGATGTTAGTCATTTACTTCATTATTTATGTCATTATTCCAAATGTTAACTAGATGCAATGGTTTTGATTTTGAATATATTGAATCATTCATTTCTTGTGTATTTGGATATAACATTTAATAATTAAAAATAGATTTAATTCTAAAAATTTCATCATGTTGTTGACAATATGCATCATACCATGTTACATTAATTCCTAGTTGTGAATTTTTAAAATTTTGAAATGGTGATTATAATAAAAATTATTTTTTCGACAAATTTTTAATATCTTTATATTTATTATAATTTAAAAACTTAATAATTTTGGGTTTGTTTTAAAAAGTTTTTTTTTAATGTTATAAAAAAAAACTAAATTTTGTTAGTGAAAATATTCATATTGATTAGGACAATTAATATATTTGTTTATGGATTACGAACACATTACATCAATTAAATCAAGTTCTAATTCATTTAATGCAACTTGTGGTTTTAATAAAAAAACACATTCTTCAAAAAAAAAAATAGTGATAAACTAAAATGTTCAAAATGAATGATATAATGGCAAAAAAAGCACAAAATAAATAGCAAATTGAATAACTATTTGTTAAACATTGAGCATTATTCAACTTTTGAATTATTGTATTTACATTTATATTATTTGTGATACATTTTTGTATGATAAAATGTAGTTCTTATGTTATTGATTTGTCTATTTTTATCATATATGATGTGTTATATGTTGTAGCTACATATGGGTCTAAGATAAATTAAATATTTATACTTACAAACCACAAATGAACAGCATGTGTACTAAATGCATTAGTTTTTAAGAGTTTTTTTTTTTAAATGTGCAACTTTGTTAATTTTCTTCTCAAATTTAATATATATGTATTTTCATCAAGGTTTCAACAATTTAGAAAATCTGAAAATGATATATCTTGATTTCTTTTTAAATTTTTCAAAGATTGAAATATAGTTTTTGTTTGTGTATGGAAGTATTGTTGTGAAAATGGATAATTCCCATCTATTTGAAATGGTTCTAAAATTTGTGTTTCACACATGGGTGGAAATGGATAATGAAATCTATTTACATATGTATCCATGGGTTGATGTTGTTATGCATTTTGTAATGGATTTGATAATAATGATACAACACAAGAAATATATATGTTTACAAACCATTCATTGTTTTCAATTGTGTGCATTCCATATATAGGTGCATTTTTAATCCATAAAAGTCCATGGTCATCTTCATTCCCACGGTTTTGGAATTCAATGATGAAATAAAAATTGGATATATGTCCCCAAAAAATAATGGTATTTTGTCAAAAGTTTGTAGAAAGAAGATGTTTTATAATCGTAATATTTTGCACATGTGGCAAGGTTATTTTGTATCAATTTTGCTATATGAAAATATTGTAAGTTTTCTATTTTATTTATTTGATAAATTTAATCTCGAAGCATGTAATGTGTGCAAAGCTTTAATGAAAGGATCCCATAATCTTTCAACAAATGTAAAAATGACAAAGAATGTTGGAAGACCAAGTTGCCTGATCATTACAAATAAATTATGTTATAACTCAAAATAATTAAGTGAATTATGTAAGCCTTGAAAATCATGATAACCTAAATATGATTTGAAAATATTATCTAAATTTGGTTTATTTCGTACTTGAGAAGTTTTTAAGGTTCTACCACATAATTTTTATTTTTGTATCCACATCCAACTTGAACCTATGACTTTTTGTATGGAAACTTTAATAGCTTTAAAAAAAAATTAGAATTATTAGTTGAAAAATCCTTGGATTTATGAAATAATTCCCATTGAATTATTTGTTGGTATGAAAAACCTTTTAGAAAATTATCGAAGTTAGACATAAAACAATGTTGAAAAAAATTTGTTCCTTTAAATGTTTATCTTTAAATAAACCTAAAGGGTGAAAATGTTGATTTGGGGGAATAGAATATGTAATATTTTCATAATCTATTAGTTTTGGAGCTTCCAAAAAGTTATGTATCATCAAGTGTATTGGTGTACAATGGAATTTTGAATTATTGAAATCAAACTTATCAAATGATGCAGCACTAAAATTAAAAATTTGAGATTTTGAATCCACATGCAAAATAAACAAACTTGTCTATTGATGATGAATGGTAACATTCAAATCTTTGTATAATGGTGTTTCAATTAAATCTTGTAAAGTAATCACCACTTTATTTAGAAAAACATTTCCTAATATATAAAGTGATTTGTATTCAAAATGTCATTTAAGAAACACACCTATTATTACATCATTATGTGGTAGACATGGTAGTATTGATTGAGTTTCATTCACATGTGCAAAGACATTAATAAGACTACCATGCATCCTATATTGCCCATACCCATATAATTTATAAATTTAAGTAAAAGCAAGACATGATAAAATAAGACATTCTTTTAATTGTGTTAATTTTTGGACTAATGAAATGATTTTGTTTTTGGAAATTCTATTTGGTACTTGATATAAAAGAGGTTTATTTTCATTGATATTATGTTAACAACTTGTACATATGTATGATGTGGAGTTAGTTATATTTGAATTTGAAAATATGTAGAAAATTGTTTTGATAATGTGTTTGAAAAACACTTAAGTTGTTTTTAAAAACATAACCCTTCACAACTAAAACATGGAATTATGGGAACATCTTAAATTTTTTTATTATAAATCTCAGTGTATATTGATTTTTTGAATTTTCATTTATATTAAAACTATGTTTTACTTTATATGATTGAACATCATGTTCCAAAAAAAATCTTTGTTTAAGATCTAATTGTTTTGTTTCCTTTGGAATGCATTCACTATATGATGATTGAACTTTGTCATTTATGGAAGATCCATCTGATTTTTTTGTATATATATATATTTCATGTGATTCATTTGTGATCTTGTTTGTTTAATATTTAAAAACACATTGTTAATGAATTTCAATGTTTTTTTAGAATAAGTAAGATTTGGACAAACATCTAATAATTCAAAAATATCATTGTCATAAAGTGCCCAATGAATTTTATTTTTTTATGTGTTATATTAATATCAACAATTAAATCTTGGAAATATTCCATTTGAACTTTAAGTGTTTTTTAAACTTTGGTTTTAGACATTAAGGTGGATGGACTAAACAAAATGTCATAATTGATAGGAAAATTTATATTTTTTTCATTTTTTTAATAAATATTGAATGTGATTTTTATTTTTTAAATAATATTTGTATTGCAAGAAGTGTTCAACAAGGAAACAACATATTACAATTGTGAATCCCAATTATTTTTCAAATTTTCCATTAATGTATAACCAAGTTTTTCATTTTAATAGAAATGTGTAATTGGCTATGAGAATTGAGTTTGAGGTTTTTGCATCATTAATTTCGAAAAAGATGGAAAATCATCCAAATTTATATGAACTTTTGGATCATTCCCCTAAAAAGTAAGTGAAGACAGAGATAGACGATTAACATATTCAATTGGCTCGAAATGTTGAAAGTTGTAAATTATATGTAAAAGGATAGATTGAAAATCCATTCCACATTGAAAAATAATGTGTTTTGATATTTTATTTCAAATGTAAATTAGCCTTTGTAAATACTCAAATATCTAAAATATTTTAGTGAAGTCTCCATACAAACCTCCATTCATAGGACATAATGCCATTTTTGTCAAAAATATTGATGTTCATTTGTTACCATACCTTGATGTAAATCAAACAAAAAATTAAGATTTAATTTTTGAATACGACATTGTTGGGCTTTTTCTATATTCAATAAGAAACATTCATTTAAATGTGCCATGTTATTTTGCCTCAATTGAAGAGATGACAAATGATTATCTAATAAATAAATATAAAATTAGAAAAACAATTCTGTATTTCATATTTGTATGTTGAAACCAAACAAAGACCATATGAATGTAATACATGTTCAAATGATGAATCAACAAGATTTGATAAAGTTGTTTCCATTATTATTGACTTCAATTTAATCCATATTTATAAATAATAAAAATTGCCTTCCTCACACATACACATTCAAAATGACAAGTAATCAATGATTCATTAGAAAATTATTTACATTGAATTTTTTATTAATTATTTTTTTAAAAAATATTTATAATAAAAAAACTATTTATATTGAAATATATATTTATATTAAAAATTGATTGCATTGAAAAATTACTTGTATTAAAAAGTTGATTATATTGAAAATTATTTAAATTCAAAATTTGATTTGATGAAAAATCTACTTACACTTAAAAACTTCTTGAATCCAAAAATTAATTGGGTGAAAAAACTACTTACATTGGAAAACTACTTGGATTCAAAAATTGATTCGATGAGAAAATTCCTTGTATTTAAAAATTGCTTGTATTCAAAAATTGATTATATCAAATAATTGTTTGTGCTAAAAATTTATTTGCATGGAAAAACTTCTTATATTGAAAAAATTTCTTACAATGCAAAACTATTGGCATTTTAAACTATTTGAATTCAAAAACTGGTTGTATTTTGAAACTATTTATATTTTAAAATCACCCCAAACATCCAAAAAGAAAAAATCACAAAAACCATGGTATAGGAAGTTTTCACATATATGTCCAATATTTGTATATTAAAGATAGTTATAGAAACGTTGCACAAAAACTATAATCAACAACCATAGTGTTTAAGAGGGTTTTTGTTTAGAAACTTACTTCAACTAATCAAAGTGAAGCTTGCATTTCACATTATGCTAGACATCATCACTAAAAATAATTGCCAAATGAGCAGCCAACCCCTTAACATTCAAATTTTTTTCCACTTTTGGGATAAATTGTTATATGTCTTTTTGGAAAACAAAAAGGGTAGATGTAGGTGACAATTGAAATTTACCACAAACACAAATTGAAACAAGGAGTTGAACTTGTTTTAAACAAACCAAATTCAGGAATTCAAATCTATCATATGCACAATTACTTCAAGCCAATGTCCTTCAATGGTCAATAATATAGGTCCATCATTGGTTGCAACGGAACCCCAAAGGAAATTTGATTTATGAACTTTTGGTTTTGAACAACAAACATTATAATGAATATCACTCGTTTAATAAATGATGACATCTACTACATGACAATTTTCACACACTTTTTATAATGGAGCTGCAGTAGGATTGATTTATGGAAAACACTTCGGTCACCTTAAAAATAAAACCAAATTATGTTAAAACAAGAAAGGAAATTTGAATAATGTGAAAAAATAAGCGTTTTATAAAATATTATAACAAAAAATTTGAGGAAAAAAAAAATTCCCTTAGGAAAGACATAATCAAGCAGCTTATCAATTATAAGAAAAAAACATTTCTCCTACGAAGGACACAATTGGGTGGCCGCTTGATTGGTAAGGAAATTTTTTAAATAAAAAATGGTTTTTCCCCCCTTGGTATGGACACAATTGGATACCACCTAATTATTTATGGAAAAAAGTTTTTTTTTCCTTAAAAACACAATTGGGTATGCACTTGATTGGGCCTTAAGGACTCAATTGGATGGCCACCCGATTGTGTCTTGAAGGTGTAATTGGGTGGCCACCCAATTGTGTATATATTATTTATTTCCCTAGGTACACAACTGGGTGACCACTTGATTGTGCCATAAAAACACAATCGATTAGGCACGTAGTTGTTAAAAAAAACAAAAAACAAAAGATTTTTTTTCCCTATTGACACAACCGAATGGCCATTAAAATGCAATCAAGTGGCCACCCAATTGTTAGAAAAGAAAATGATTTTTTTCCCAAGGCCGAATCGAGTGCCCATAGATTATTATTATTTTCAATTATTTTAAATATTATTTAATTTTCTAAATTTAATTATCTTAAATTTTTCATTATTTTAAAAATATAAATGACTTATAGATGAACATTCGGCACCATTGAATTTTGTTTCCTTCAAAAAAACTTTCAAAATGTCTTTTTAAAAAATGAGAAGAAAGGAATTTACCTCTTTTAATGCAAGTCAAATAGTTGATAGTTTGTTGTGCAACTTGAAAAGACAAATTCGAATCACCTCATCAACAACCTTTGTGAAAATTGTGTACTACTGTGTTCTCAAATATTGATCTCTTTTGGATGTTGTAGCCACATTCTTGATCAAGACCATAGCACATTGGCCTCCATTATATGATTCAAGAAGCTATTCATATTATGGTTTGAAATTATTGCCAAAAACAATAACATCTTGGTCAAATTCACCTTTTCCATTTTCAATTAATAATTGTTTTTCACCTTTGTTATTCTCTCCTCCCCTTACACCAACAATGGTGATAGCAATAGTAACAAAACTCCAACCTTAAAGAAAAATTTAAAATTATCTAATGGAATCCATGTGGGAAAACATGGAAACCAACTTTGGTTCAAAAATAGTGATTAGTGACACAATGGTCATTGACTCAATCGTAATGACAACATGCATGTCACCTTTCTCAAAACCCCTTTTGGACTTTGACTCAATGCCAAAATTTTCAACCTTCACAAACTTGTTTTTTTGCAAATATTGTTTATATATATCTATATGAAGTGATTTGACTTTAAGACCAATTGTGGTCAGAGCTACCATGTTCAATAAATCACAATGCAAATATGCATAAACTAGATCTTCCATGCTTCTATTTGCAATTTGATCAAAAGTGCCATGCTTATTGAACACCTTTGCTTCAAACACAACATCTTTAATTCCAAAATCCAAATCATTAATCGCAACAATTAATTGAGCTTCTTTCACTGGAACAACAACCATTATGTTACCAGGAAAATAAAACTTACCAAAATGAATTTGACAACCAACAAATGAAGTAGTAGAAAAATGGGACTTAACAAACACACCCTTGAAAAAGCTCAAACTTGCAAAAAACATCAATACATAATGAAAGTTTGAATCAAGCACAATGTTTGTGTTCATTAGAAAAAGAAATAACAAACATACAATGTAGTCTTTAGTATGGGACAAAAAAACTTGACTAAAACCTTAAACTTGTTACCTTACCTAAACCTTTTACTAATTAATGTTCTTTGGCTTTAATTAATTTTGACTACATGGTTGACTACAATTTAACAATAAAAAATCATCTTCCTGGTTTGACGACTAAGTTATGGTCTAATAATGAACAAGGTATCCTATAAATTTTAATTATGCAATCCAAGGGTACATTGGAACTCTAATTGTGTCAACTCAAATTTGAGATACAACACAACCCTAAACTTTTTTCCATTGTTTAAACCATTCTTTTCATTTTCACTTCAACATATATCTATTTGGTAAACATGTCACTATATATATATATATTGGTAAACATCATTTTTTGATCACTTGCATGAAAATTTTGATCAAAAAGTTGAAATTGAATTGTTTTTCAATTTGTGGTTAAATGTATTCAATGTTTGATTTCAAACAAGATTTTGTTCTCTTGTCTTTTAAAAAAAAATTAAAATTAAAATTGTGTTGAAATTCTGTCATGTTTGGTACCAGAAAAAAATGACATTGATTTTTTTTTAATATTTTCTTGGGAAAGTATCCTTGTTGAGTCACCATATTATGAGAAAGGAAAAAAAGGGAGAAAAAGGGAATACCCCCCTTTTTTCCCCACCCAAGAAATAACTCCTTTAAAAAAATAACTCCTTGCCCCTCCCAACACCACTTAATAAAACTCTTTCATTTTCCAAGTTCACTAGAACCCCACATCTAAAAATAGCCCTTTGATAGAAGAAACAAATTTATATATTTTAACCCGAATGCTCTCCTCACACAACTTTTTTCCTTAAACTTACACCTAAACTTATCCATTCAGCCTACCTTTGATTCTCCAGCCCCTATACCCGCTCAAAAGGTGTTCCCACAATGTCTCTGTAGGACAGAGCCAACAACAAAATGTCACATTCTTCATCCAGAAAGATCTGCATGTTATCACCACTACAACTAAGATAACCATGTAGTGCAACCTTTCAACAAGGCATTGTGATAAAGTTTACAATCTTTGTGAAATAGATTATTTAAGTGGTTGTCTTGTGCAGTACCTGAAGCTTGTAGTTTTCAATTGAAACTTCTTAAGATGAACAGTTGGAAAACTCCAACTGAAGTTCTGGATGGGACTTTTCTGAACCTTGGTTACACATTTTTGTTCAGGTTTATATAGGAATTGATTTGAATTCTTGCTCCAGTCTCTAGCAAAAAATCTGATTTTTTGCAACTATGATTGGCTTTCAATTGATGTCTATTATATATGCATTAGATGCATCCTCCCCCTAGTCTTGAATTGAATTGCTATAACATGATTAATTTATCACATCTACAACAACTATTTGAGCTTTAATTACATATATAGCATTCACCCACAAGTTTGTATTTAATATATAGCAATGAAGTATATGGTCCTAGTTAGTGTATCTTTTGATATAGGTAACAACATTTCAATAGTTCCAATCCGAACAGTTGGTGTATAAGCTACCTTTTGTCATTAGTCTACTTTGTTAGGGTACTTTCATTTGGATAGGAACTTTTCAAGTCATTCATAGAGGACCCAAATTACACAATGCCACCGTACACATTATTGCCCCACCATGACCATAATGGTGACAAACATCTGGTAATAGCATAATTCATCATGGGAAGTGTACATGTTGCTATGAAGACAACCTTCGCCTAGTATTCCTTTTCATACTTTCCCTTTCTCCTTTTGCTTACATTTTCGTCATCAGTGCCTTCATGATCTATGCCTCAACATCAAACTTTTTGGCATTGGATCAAGTTGTTGCAATTTTCCTTCCATTTTGTGTGGATTGCATTTCTAGATTTTACTCAATCTACCATTGATAAATAATAAAAATGATTGATGGCTGTAATCAAAGGTTCAAGGTTCCATATTTGTGCAAGCCATATTTTGTTATGTCCCATTATTTGGGGCACCCCTTGCAAATTTGTGTTCTTGTTGCCTCCAAGCACAAATCATTTCAATCCTTCATAAAGATGTAAGGCCCTTAGAGAAAACCTCAGAGGTGGGGCATTCCCAGAATGCTCTAGGCCTTGTAGGCAAGCACACATCGCCTATCAAGCATCCCTTGTGTGAGGAACAACCTGAACCAGAATTGTCAGTTCTGGTTCTCGTTACCCCTGAACCAGAACTGGGTCTGAATTTTGGAATTGAAACTGAAACCAAGTTTAAAACCCGATCCATTTTTGGAGCTGGAACTTGAACCCAGTTCTAGAACTGGAAATGAAACCAAAACCAGATTCTTTGAAAAAATAAAATTGAGAAAAAATGGTCTAGAATTGGGTGTTAACTAGCAGTTAACCATCAATTTCAGACCAGGTTACTGAGAACCTGAACTTGAATTATCATTTTTTCAAGAACCAAACCAGAACTGGACCCACGGTTCCATTTTTTTGTGAAACTGGAACTGGATCCATTCTAAGAAATTTTGAACTGGAGCCATTTTTGCCTTCTTTATACAAGGCTAGAACAGCCCAACACTAATTTGAACCCTAAATTGTTCATCCCTAGAAGTACCGTGGTGTATTTTACTCGGTGGGCATGCTTTTACCCACCAGAGAGTTTTGAACCCAAGACCTTTTCGATACCAAACATGGGCCAATACCATTTGGCAGAATGCCAACATCTTTGATTTCACTTTTAAAACCAAAGACTTGGTTCTCTTCCTTCTCTCTCTCTCTCTCGCTTGGCTTTCGGTCCTCAGCGCTAACCTTGTGCTCCTTGAAATCTTGCAGGTAGCATCCGATCACCAGGTAATTGGAATTTTTCTCCGTCCTATGTTTGCAATTGCATGTAGATCTCTGGTCTTGTAGTGTATATTTGCATTACAAGAGATGATCGTGCTCCAGCGTGATTAGACTTGATCGCCAGCAATGTCTTTCGACGTGTTTTCTATTTCTTTTATATTGTTATGTCTGGATGCTTACTACTGACTCGGAATCTTGTTTCTGCATCTTCTAACATCGTTCATGCAGCAGGTGTGCAAACCTGTTGCCATTGATTCGTAGATCGCTGAAATCGCCGCCCCATCGCCGCTCGGAATGGCTGTTTGCGGGAGTAACTCCTCGACGAAGCTCCTGCATGCTGCGATTGTTTCAATAGCCACCATCGTGGCTATGTTCTCAATGCTCATGCACGGAAGCGGCGGGGAAGCGATGCCCGGAAGTGTATCCATGATCAATGAATTCTCGACAAACCTTAGCATCTTTTGTTTCTCCGATAACATAGACAATCCCACGTTCATCGCGCAGCCTCGTAAGGAATACGGTTTCATGTTCGATATCAATAGGAATCAATACTGGGATTGCTCCTTTCAGGCGAAGCTTGCCACTCCCTTCAGAAGTGGCACATTCCTGTTTTGGGGGAATCCCAATATACCATCGTCACACTCGTCGCAACTGGATAATTGCATGACTTGCAACTGGAAGGTTAGCAATGATGGCTTATTCTTACAACAATCCGATCATACGTTCCTTCTGAGATGGACACGGTCAACAATTCCTGATTCACTTACTGATGCAGTTTGATCACAGCTGAAATTTTCTCTTGAAGTTAGATATCCAGATAAGATGGTGCAGCACATATCACATTCAAACTACAGCAATTATCTGTTCTCAATACTAGAAATATTGACTTACATCTGGAGCTTGTGAAGTTGCAACTCCTTGCATATAATAAAGCACTAACCTGGAAAGCTTCTTGCTGGGCATGATGTCATAATGTTCAAGCTTCATGTGCATCATCACTGTCAAACTGTATCACTGCAACAAGTCCTGTTTTGTTAGTGTCCATTGAAGGAAGGCTTGTTTGTTTCTGGGAACGTCTATTCTTGAATGTTTGTTTCTGCAATTTGTAAAGATATGTACAAGAAGCGCATCGATGGATGATGCTTCCTCCACAAATGGAAGCGTACCCACCCTTGATTACCCTACATCTGATGATCAAACCTTTGAACTCCCATCCTGTCAGATGGACAACATCGTCACACTAAAAAGTTCGTATGCCTGCTCCAAGCCAGTTAATATTGACAGAAATCGAAATTGATCCAAGGGCCTTCAAGAAACTCAACTTCATATCTCATTGCTGCATTTGAACTGAACAAATCCACCCAAGCATTGAACTGAACTAGGACATGAAATAACCATCAGGAACATGAATCAACAACAAGGCAAGACTCAATATAAAGGAAATGCAGGAATCTGAATCCTTCGTATGTGAGGCAAATCTTGTCAGTATACAGCGAAGGCAATCAATCACTAACAGCACTACAGAAGACATCATTTTTCTGTGACAACTCATTGCCTGAATCTTTTGATACAAGGCTACATTCTTCTGAACCCCCACCTCCTGACTATTCCTGTTATGCATATGTCAGTACCATTTGCCATCCAATTTGGCAGATTAGAAGCTCCACATGGAACCTCCATCTACTGGCAGGCCGGAGAGAACATCAACATGTGACCAATCAGTTTATCCAAGCCCGCCTTTCAAAAGAGGTAGATTCGCTCTTCAAGACCATCAATATCATGTTGCCGATGTGTCTTTCCTCAGCAGAATAGAAGTATGAACCTTTCTTTTTCATGTACCTCCCTTTCTACTCCACTAGACACTACAGTATCTGCCCCTGCATCACAAAGAAGAAACAGACATCCACAGAATTAGACCTATTAGAACTGGATGCTAAAAATCATAACAACAGTAAAATGCTGCAGTTTATCCCTTGTGTTTTGTTGAGTGCAAATAAAATTACATACCTTGAGAACTTTGTGAAGATGCAGCCTGGTTGCATACTGTTATGGATTCTGTGTCTGCTCTCTGAGAACCACTGATGTCCTGACTGTCCTTGTCATTCATGATTTCGGACACTCTCATGGTTTCAAGATGCTTTGGCAATGTACTACAGAGGAATTCAAAACTCTCCCCACTCTCCCCACTCTCCCCTGCTATGCCTTCTAAAGTGCTTCCCACTAAAGAGGGAAATGAATCCACTCCCTCTACACTACCTGCTTCTTGTTCCCTTGAACTTCTATTTCTAACCTTCGCATTACCCATCCCAAGCATGGCAGGAATAGTTTGCACTTCTGGGACAATGTCTGATCCATGCCTAGTCTTTCCAACAATTTCTGTTTTGAACTTGTTGCCCAAGTGTTCCTCAGAGTCCAATACCAAACTTTCTGGATGCAGTGAGCCACCTTCCACAAATCTGGGATCTTGAGCATCATGTTGTTCATACTCAGATGCTTGAGACTGGCACTCCCAGTCAGATCCCATAGCTGCAAAAGGTTCCTGTCTGATAAGCCCTTCCCAACCAACTACCTTTTCATACACCGTGGGGTTAAGCTCCTCTCCCCTCCCATCCAAAATATGAGGCTGCTGCACACCAAGTGAGAACATGGGACCCCTTGTGTACATGTTTGAAATCGGCTCCATCATAGTGAAGCCACTGTCATCTGGAGTGTTTGCCCCAGCTCGACCAAGCCTTCCCTCTCCATTCCAGAAAAATGGATCGACATTATGATTAAATGGACCTACAGGCCTGGTGATTGTCTCTACGTTTGAGGAACACAGAGTTGTACCACTTGCACAATAATCTGGAGCCTCCCCATCTGAGATTTCAGAGACTGACATTGATGATGCAGACAGTCTTGCACACTTAGCAATAACACTACTCTCAGGCTTTGTCATAAATTTTTGAACTCCGTGTCCTTTGTGAAAATGGCCCCTCATAGAAGGGTCAAACCCACTTTCCCAGCCATCAGACATTGAGACAGTACTTGAGTAGTCATTTGTGCTTGGAATATTGCTACCCATGTCAGACATGTCACCAGGCTTCCATGATCTCAAATCCTGGATGGAGTCAACAAGCAGCTGTTGAATCTGGGAGTCCTCAAATATCAGCTTACAGTCCATGGCAGTTTGCAGAGCCTGCTCATTGCGAGGAGGTAGTTCTAATTCACCACCCACCAAAGCCTGTAGAAACTCATCATGGACATCATCTTTTGCTGATGAATTTTTTAGTGCATTGTCAAAGTCCAGTCTTCTATCCAACCCTGGGTTTTCACCCTGCAGCGGCATTACAGACATGCCATGACAAACAAAACTGAGAGAAGTCGGAAGAAGACTTAGAGCTATATGTAAATATTCACAACCACAGACAGAGCCAAACATGTCAAGAGGTGAAAGGGTGATCCATACCTGCTTGAGTAAACCTGTCCTCATCCCTTCGAGACCTCCATCTCGTGCTGGCATCAACTCACATTTCTCCAAATGCCCTGGGTTTAGTCCTTTAGTTTCCACAAAACAGCCAGCTGGCCAATCAACTGAAGAACCTGATGACTGAAGAGGCAAGTGAAAGCTTTCTCGGTGGTCTAACAGGGTGGGACCCTGTAAAGATGCACTTATTTCAGGCTCACTTCCACTGCCTGAGGAGGACCTTTCAAATGGAGTGACAACTGCACTGCTTTGACAATGTACTGGAAATTTTTCCTGCCCTGCAACCCCAATATCCAATCACCATGATTAACTGATATAAATCCAATTATCAGCACATTGGAGTCTTTGCTGACTCCATTGATACAGACATAGACCTAATGCAGGGAATAATGGAATCCTCGTGACCAAAATACAACCAACACACAGTCCAACAAGACAATAAACAATCAGCTGACAAGAGAGTTGGAAGAGTGCCTGAGGTAGGTGATGAAATTGAGAGTTCAGTGAGCTGGCAGACATGTTTCTTCCAGTGCTCCAGCTCTTTCTCTTTCTCTTTTAACTGCAACATTGCTGCTTCAAGATCTGCCTCCAAATCTGAAATATGCTCTTCTTGTCGTGCTGACTGTGACACCACAGATCAATCTTGAACAAATTCAACCCTAAGAAAAACGAACTGCAATAAACTCTACAAGTTTACAGCTAGTTTTGAACTTCCACTATCTCTATCACCAGGGAATCTTTTTTGTTCTAGATATAGTGTCCTCACCTGAAGTTTGAGAAGCAGACGTGTGAGCTCTCTTGGGGATACAGCATCACTGTTAATGCATGCCTCTTCTGAAGCTGAGCTGTCATCACCGTAAGAGTCCAGTTGTGCAGGTAGACCCACAGCATTCAGATCCCCATGCACCAAAGCTGCAACACCATCCATCTCCAACTGCACCAGACCATTCCAAATGATATTTTGCTCTGAATTCTAAACTCTTGAATGCAGATAAAATAACTAGAATTGACTAATGGTGCAATCCACAGGCAAACACTAACCTCATCCAGATCTGAATATTGTCTTGTTAGGTGATCCAGTTCAGCCTCCAGCTCTGCCTCAAGATCAGCCATTTCACCACCTTCCAGTGATGAGGCCTCATCTGCTTGTACAATCCTCAAAGACTCAAAATCATCAAGTTCCTCCTCCACATCACCGCAGGTAGAAAGTTGAGATTGTGTACCAATCCCTTGACTTGGTTTCTCTGCATCCTTTTTGTCAACCTACAATGCTAGCAAGTCCAGAAAACACTCAGCTCTGCACATCATTCAAAACATTGTGCCCATGCCATAGACATATGAACCAAAGATTACCTTGCACATATGCTGAAATTCAAAAACCACCTCAGAAAAACATTTGTACAGTTCACAGAGATGATATCTTTACCTCCTCTTTAAGGATCTGCACTTGAGCTTCTGCTGCCTTCAGCAACTGATTCAATCTGTCAATTTCACATTGACTTGATTTAACAGTGCACATTACCCCAATGCCAACTCCAAAACTGAACAGTAGTGCCTCCATTGGAGTTGTGGCCTCATCTGCATCAGTCACATAAATGATAATAAAGATGTGAACTTACTAACAGAAAAACACCAGCATTGCCTCTATTTAACATGAAGTGTTTGTACACAAACATGCATCTGCAGAAACTCACTATGGCTTGTCATGCACTACCTGTTGATGCAGCAGAATCAAAACCTGAATCAGAAGATGTTGACAAGATTTGGCACGTGCGAGAAATTTTGCGTTTCTTGAGAGTGAAAGGCAATAGTGATTTCTTCTGCAACACTTCACGAATGTCAACTGAAGTGGGAATGGATTTTTCTGCTTCACTTTCAGTGTATGTTCTTTCATCATTGCTGCTGAGAGTTCCAGCAGTTTCAGAAGAACTGAAACCCATTTTCAAGCTGTTTGCTCTTCCAAAAAACTGTTGAAACTCTGGAACTGCTACCATACCCTCGGTACTAGATGTCTTGTCATCTTTAGAGACTCTTTTGCAGATCCCATTGCTATCCACAGGCCCATCACTGCAGTGATCTATGTCCAAAGAGAAGATTTTCTCAAATGTATACAGAGGAATGTTCCCATTTTCACAAGTGCTGGAAAACTGCCTACTTCCCTCGACCAGGGAAGAAAAATCAAGAGGTTGAATGATATTCCTTTCTTTTTTGCTGTCAAGCTCATGAATCAGCTGTGCTCCAAGGCAGCTCTCCAAAGATGACACAGGCCTTGGCAAAGCCTGCATGTATCTTGTTTGCCGAGCAAAAGCCCTCCCTTTGCGAGATCTATTTGGAGTTTGGACCCTCCTTGCAAGGTTGCCTCTTTGTCTGACATCTCCAGAAGGTAGACCAGAAGACCCAAAGCGCTTTAACCTCAAGTGAGAGTCTGACCATGCATGCAAACCCACTGTAAGACAGTTGGAGTGGCTTTCTGTATCCTCGGATGTGTGTTCCTTGCCTTCCATTGGTGGCTTCTCGCAAAGTGAAGCCCAGGATCCTTCCTGCAGGTTAAAAACAGAACTCTTTGGTCAGTCCTCTCCCATCCATTTACCAGAGAAGGTTGACAATGGAACTCTCCTTTTGCCCCACATCTTGACATTTTTTTCAGATCCTGATGCATCAGAAGCTTCCTCCCTCTTCTCTCTCTTATTATGCAGGTTCTTACAAATCAAACAGAGAAGTTTAAGTGGGATGATTCTGGTATCAGAGACTCTTCTGTAAATGCAGCTAATAAGATTAATGGGACGAGTCATTTGTTGTTTTTGGCAGATTCCTGTAGAATGCCACCAATATGCAACTTCTGCGATTACCATCCACCAAAGCCCTAAAGTCCTCTACACTTTCTCTGAGTACTTCCCTACTCTCCCCCTCCTGGTACATATATTCACAGCCATCACCATAGAGCTCTCCATATGTCAGGAGAAATTCTTTGCATTGATGTGAGGTGGGTATGAGCTCCACAGGAGTATTGAAGAGGGGGAGTTGACATGACCATCAAACCAAGTTTTACAAGAGGCAGATGGTTAGTCTGATCAGAAGAAGAAACTATACAGTTAAACAGTTGAAGGTGTCCCTTCCACTGTGTGCTCCTGGCATCTCTAAAGATACCCAGAGCTTACTGAAACTAACAGCAGAACATATCTAAATGCATCTAGCTCTGAACCAGCATTCTATAAAGGGCAGTACAAACATAACAGCTCTTCAGACCTTGAATTTAATCCTGCAAATCTCTCCTCCAAGACAAGTGCACAAAACCAGGCACTTGAGCAAGCAGTAGATCTTTCCTCAGTTATACCCAAGAATCTTCATCAGAAGCACCACTGGACTACAGCTAAGAATTTTATGCTGGAGAAAATGCTATTCACAAACCCATTAGTGTGCTAGAATGTTAGCAGCTTTCCAAAAGCCAAAGATCCATCCATGCCCATCATTTCTTTAAGAAGATTTCTTCTTCCTTTCTGCAGGGGCATTCCTGTGGATATTATGATTCTCCCTGTTTCTTTCAACTCCAATAAACCTCAACAACCTCCCTCTGCAATGTAATGGTGAGCTTCCATTACAAAGAGATCAAGACTTCTTCATTGTGATGCTCCGTGGCACAAAAGCTAGAATGTCACAAAGTCTTGAACAAGAAGAATTACATTGCTGTAGCTTTGAAACTGAAATCAATGAAAGGAATAACACAAATTATTTCCACAGTGAGCTTCATTCGGAGAATTGAAGAACAGAGGAAAATGTGGCAATGAATATGTTGTGGTTCTGCGACTTCACTGGAGTTAACGTTTCCATGCAATTCTGTGTTTCGGAATACCTTATAATCCTTCCTTGTGAGGTCGTATGCTGGATCATCATCAGAGACCTGTCCAAGGATCATTGAAGGCAAGTAATAAATAAGGAACGAAGATCAGGGCTCCCAATTGATAACAAGGCGCGTACCTCACATAGAACCAGAGCTTCTCTAAGGCGCGAGATTCTCGTATTATAATGAATCGCGCTTGTTCAAAACTCTTCCCAGCCACTGACGTCGTCGAAGTGAGTACCTGTTGTTGAGAACATGCATTGCTACTGCTGCACGAGGTTCCGTAATTATATCCAGCAGGAATATCATCAGTTCGTCATGCGCATGCTGCTACCTCCTCCTCCTCCATTTCTGTCTAGCTACGGCAAGAATAGAACTGGATCATCACAGACATTCATAGCTACAGGACTCTCTGTTCCTCCTCCACCTTCGCAACGGTTATGCGACACCACAGAGCATCAGATCATCTCGTATTGACAATCATTCTTCCCCGCAGAAATCTCGTCTCCATCTCGTTCAAAAAATGCGCAATAGCTCTAGCTCCCTTGATCTCTCACTCTATGCGATGGATACTGTTGGATATGGTCCAATATTAGCTCAATGCACCGTTCGTTTCCCTGTCTTGGACACACCTGGAGACAAAACATATGATACGACAAAACTGAAAGCTCGCGCTCTAGGTCCTCCCAGCTTCTCTCTGCAGCACATGAAAGCACACCATTGGATATCGAAAATGTCTCCAGAATAATTATAGCAGCAGCCTTGCTATTTCACCGCTCATCGGTTTTCTTTCAATCAGCAACTATTCTCTTTCTATCCCCCTTCTTGCTGTCCGGAAGCCAAGAAAAACAAAAACATTCTCCCGCCTTTCCGCAACATCCAATGAATGAGACGGCACGCTTTCTACCATCATAACAAATCTCCTCACTCCGTCACTTGCGGTTTCTCCTCTTTCGTATCTGATTTTTTTCCCCCTTGCAGATTACAAAATTCTCCTTGCAAAACAAAGCTCCGTCTATCTCCTCGTTGAAGTTGCGGCTGTTTTAGTAAGGTTTCTGAGCCAAAAAAACTTTTGAAGAAAAGTTGCAGATAACTGGGGGGGAAACTTTTACCCGGGCCACAAAAAATTTGCTGTTGCATGCGCCTTCTGATTGGGATCAAAGCTCGTCGAGATGAAGATACGCAATAGTGGCAGGACAAATGGCGCACATCCCTGTCCTGCAAAACAGTCTCGCGTCCCTCTCTCTCCCTCGGTGTGCGCTGCAATTTGTTTCGCGCGCTGCACTTGTGCACGCTTGCTGGCTCGCCCGGACCCGATTCGGGTGACCCGCTGAAGCCACCGGCTGTTTCTCAGGGTTTCCGAACCCTTATCCGTGGAAGGCTGGAGCATCTTCTTTTCTTTTCCCTTTCTTTCCCCTTTTTTTTTTCATTTTGTCGTTTTCTTTTCCATTTTAGTTTTTCTTTTTTGGGGGTAAGTAGGTATGTGCCTCTAACTTGGCCACCTTATTAACCCTAAATGCAATTTTTAGCCATTTTTTCTATGAAAATTCCCCAAAACAATATATATTATTATCAACCCAATGAGCTTGTTATTTAATTTAATGCTAGCTTCCCAAGAGAGAATTAGCATTAAATGGCAACAGGTAAAAAGAAAATGTACAAAAATTTCAAAAGCTGGTAAGAAAAATGCTTCACTCTAAAATCCAAGTGAAAATGTGGCGAATTTTTTTCGAAATATGGCGATTTTTTCCCCAAAAAAACCAGAGAATAGGACAAAATATTCCTTGTTCCATTTTTATTTTTTTGCATTTATGAGAAATTTCACACACAAAAAATGCAGTATAATTATATAATCAAGTTTCAACCCATTTTCTCTTCACATTTTTGGTGTCCAAATTTTGGTTTCACAAACATCCAAAAAGGCTTTGGCCAATGGCAACGTTGAAAATCAATGGAGGAAATCTTATGTTTTGAATTTGGAACAATTTTTATTTTTGCAAAATAGTTTGTATAGTTTCATTTTGGGGAATTTTAATAGTTTCACATAGATGTTGTTTGCTGATTTTTTAATCAACACCAAAAACCAACCCACAATAAACAACTAAAAATGTTGTAAATAAATATTAAAAGTAAATATTATTGCAAATAAAAATTTCTCTCCTGTATTGACCAACACACGTCAACAACCTCATTGCCATGTTTTGCAAATAAAAAATTAACGGCTATTGCCATTAGAGCCCACCAATATGAGCAATGGAACCACCAGCCACCCCACCTACCCATGTGGACCACTTTTACTTACCACTTTGGAAGGAAACAAAAAACAAAAAGAAAAGAGTGAAACTCCATAAGCCCTAAAAATCTTAAACCCTAAATGCTGGAAACCCTACTACCGCCGCGCACGATTTCTATATTCTTGCGTGCTTCAAGGATCTCTTATCTATTAAGTCTCGCGCACTCGATTTATGTCCTACACCTTCTGTTTTTTCTCTTCTTGTGAGCTTTAACTTGGATCCTTATTGTTGTTTATTGTGTGTCTGCACTTGGTGTGAAGTGATTCCTGTAGTTGTGTTGCTTGTTCTCTTGAGTGTTGGCGCAAGGTAATCAGTTGTGGGTAGCAGGGGGTTTGGCATCCTTGGCATGGCTTCGCGGCTTAGATCCTGATTTGATTCGAGTGTTCTTGAAGTTTTCCCTGATTCTTCTTTTCTTTGTCGAGACGGATAGGAAGGAGTGTCTAGGAATGTGGTATGGTATGCTTCATTGCGCCTGAGGCGTAGTGGAGGCATAGTTATCCTTTGGGATAGGCCGTGCTCACTTAAAATGTTTCACCTGCTTTGTGCGTGGTCTTTTTGTTTTTATCGAAAGCTTTTGCTTGCTATAGTAATCCTTGTGGAACTGGTCTGCTGCCTTTTCTTTCCATAAAGGAGATTGTGGTTTGGGCCTCTTGGTGGGACTGCTTTAACAAACTTTGTACAGCTAGTCTCTGATAGAGAAGGTGTTAGCAGGTTTTGTGCGATTTTGTAGTATGTCTTTTATTCATCCTTTCCATGCCCAGTATAAATATGTTTCGTTTATGGCGGGGGTTGGCACCCTTGGCAGGGTGCTGCCTTTACTGGTTGGAGCAGCGTGCTTGTGCTGTAGAATCCGCTGTAAACGCCAAAGAGTGGCTTGCTGCGTGTGATTGGCGCAAGTCTCCACGTAGCGGGGGTCGCATATTCCATTGCCCTGGGGAGCAGCGTCGCTGCATTTACCCTTTGGGACAGACCATGTGACCCACACTTGAATCGCGTTTGCTTGTCTGATTTGTAATCGTTCCGAGTATCGACGGGCTAGTAACCAGCGAAAGCGAGTGGTGCGGCACGAGAGCTCGCTGAGGTGCAGCAGGGCCTCTAGATGTTTCTTGTACTGGTCCGACTGAAATCATAGGCCAATAAACCAGTACAAGAAATTTCTCGATGCCCTGCTGGGTTCGGCCAGTGGTTTCTAAGTTTCGCCACGAGTGTTCAATTATGTGAATGTTTCCTTGGGGGGAAAGAAAAGCAAGAAATTTAGCCATGAAAATCCTTGTGCATGGCGATCAGTGCAATTGAAATGAAAATCTTGCTTACGACATTTCTACAACATGAAGTGTGGCTATAGTTTTTTTTTAATTGTCACTTAGGCAACATGTAATGAACACGTCCCTGTAAATTTTAGCTATGTTAAGGTATGCAATCTAAACTTTTTTGAATAGTTGACAGGCATATTTAACTTTGACATTCACTTTAAATGTTCACAACGCATCTTCCCTTTGTATTATATGCTCCCAACTACTAACGACCCTATTGTATAAACTGTAAATTTTCCACGCAAAAAATTCTCTTGTGTATATCGTCCATCTCCCTTTGAATCGAAACCACATATAATATGTGGCAAATTGCGGAAGTTTAAAATTCTAAATATTAAATTTCTATTCTACGGGAAAGTTAAAACAGCAGGTAATATAGCGACGTGACAAAGTTTGCCAATGATAACTGTCACTAGCAAATACATTTTTAGGTCATAAATATTTTCGTGTAATTGTTTAAACAGGAATACTTGATTCCGTTTACCATCTCAGGCAGAAATATGCTTCAAAGAGGTAAACAACTTATAGCACTCATCTACCAATATCCATGGTACATGCCCCTTATTTAAAACTATGAAAATTTATACAAAAACGATGAAATGTGCATAATATTCATCAGAACAAGATAATTATCTATTGTCCCAAATTCAAGTCCCAATCTTCCAAAACATATATGAAGTCCATACAGAGAAGATACTTTGTGTGACAGCAAATGGGCATCAAAAAATTAAAATATCTTTACTTCACTCATGAAAAGTGCCAACAAACTGTCCAGCTTGTAGTATCCAAATCAAAAATTAGTTAAAACTTATCTAACCTAGCATAATGTCCCAACCAAGTTGGTCTCCACAAATTTGTCTCCACAAATTCTTTACCAATTACTCAATTTCAACTAATCATAAATACAGCTGCCAATATAAATCCAATAAACTAATTACACATGCATGAGGAAAGCTTGATTGTATGTGACCCAATTCCCTTCAACATAGTTACCCTTGCATCATTAGAAAGTACATCTGTCAGACAACCCATGTGATGCATTGTGACATAGTTGGAATTCAAATTTCCATGACACAATACCAAATGCACATTGAATGGTCAGTTCACAAATCTACCAGCCCTAAAACAACTTCAGTGGACTGCACTCAATTCAAAACATCAACACAAACACCTTTCTAGAGCAGATGATATATTCAGTCCTCTCAGTCAACAGACTTACTTCTTGGCACCTTCAACTTTTCATTCTCCTTTTGTTGAACTTCCCATTCTCGAATATGGAACATAATCTGCAGAAGACACTCAAAATAAAGTTCAGTTATCTCTTCTATGACCAATGACTGTTCCAGCAGTAGCTAAATTGGTAATCAAACTACAGATTGAGAGTTCTGAGAACAAGGATGATAACCTTGGTCCCAATGTACATAGAGAAGACAATTCCAAACAGAAGAGGTATATCTGCAAACATCCACACCATCCTTCAAAAATTCAGCATTCATCCAGTTAGTCTTAAGCCCCTTTCCTGGGACTCAATAGTTCAGGGTGTAGGTTCACTAGCAAGACTGAAGTAACTCCATTCTGGCCTTAGAACCCAAGCAATTAATGACATGAAGCAGATTAGCTCGTAAGAAATAACATTTGGACTTCAAATTTACATTAAATACTTGTTCCAAGTTTAGGTCTTCTAGATTTCCTCCAGAAAGCCCCCTCTCTACCGTAATCAGGCATACTGCAAAGGAAATCTGTACACAATACATTGCATCACATAGCCTCCCTCCATACACTATGCCTGTGGTTATAGAGCAAACATTAGAACGAAAGAGTACACAGTATAGAAGAAAGTGAAGGTGCAGGACTATTCATACTTTGAAGTGAAAGCATTCTGGAGAACAGCATGTGCATGCCTGCTGGACCCACCACAAAGCCAACCAGATTCGCTGTCTGCAACAAAAAAAAAAAAAGACAAGAGGAAGCTTCTTGTTCTTAGGGGAGGGAAAAAAGACAGGCTACATTTCAAGAGACACAATCAACAAAGTTAAGTTCCAACCTAAACAAGGATGGACACAGACTTTAACACTCTTGTCTTGAACAAAGTCTTCAAGAACTCTAGAGAATGAAAACATAAAACAAAAATATGATGGTCTGAGACTTCTAACAGAAGCACAAATGGACAATATGAAATTGCTCGGACATCATGTTTTCTGTATCCTCTTTAGTCATCTTCACTATGGCAGCTGCTTAGATGTGCAGACTAATGCCATAGCCATGGAGACATTTTGAAGCAAACATTACTAATGTTTGAAAACAGAGTAATATGTCAACCACAGCACAGCAATTTCAAGATTACCCACCATTAGGCCAGTTGTGTTGAAAGACCCTGCCAATGCACAACATTCCCTGAACAGTGGTGAATTTCTGAAGCCCTCCATCTGAAGACACCAAATAAACCAAGGATCAACTTCAAAAGTTCTACACCTGGTAGTAATCTCTTCAAAAAATTTCTACCTAGTAGCTTTCTCTTCAAAAGTTTCCTACCTAGGTAGAGAACTTTTGTAAACAAACTGGCCACTCCATAAGAACCTCAATGGAATGAAGGGAATATCATAGATATGCACCCGATGAGATTTTACAATTGATTTCACAACCAACTCTGGAACCCACAGTAGACAGGTGACCCATGCCCATGATAGAAGCTTCCTGCACATAAAAGCATCTCAGAACACATACATACAAACAATTGTAGAAACTTCAAATGTGACAAACTTTCAAAATCCCCACATCACAGAGAGGAGGTTAAGCTCAGAATATCAAAGAGAAAATACTCAATAAAGATGTAGGAGTTATGTCATAAGCTCACCATTCAAGATCATGCCAGATTGCCACAAATGTGAAGATGATCCAGACATTGATGAGCCTCCACTTTGAACCCCCCAGTGGAATGTACAAATACCTTCAAGCCCATCAACCAGATAAAGAACATGAAGAGAAAGTTTGTTTCTTTGCCCAGACTGTCAGTGAAATCATCAAAGGAAATTAAAGAAGTGGCATGAAACTTAAACATGGTTGCACAGAATACCACCACCCATTTTTGCACACCCTCTCAAAAAATTTCACTCCTTCCAAAGCTTGACACTTCACATCAATTTGAAAACACTTGCATGTACCCTTCGAACTGCAAAACCTGGTTTGTGCTTTTTTCCATATGGATATTTTGAACATTCTGATTCACCTGACCAAATAGCGATTGTAGGAAGAATGCCAGCCCTTCCAAAATCCTTCCAAATCATAGCAATTGTTCATGCAGCGGGTCATGTTCTCAGGTGCCTCAATTCCATTGACCTTCATCAACATGCTAACACAAAAGTTTTAGTTATGGATCTGTACTCATCCCACAGAGCCTTACCCTCCAACTTAAGCACAACAAATAAAATGTCTCAAAAATTAAGCTTTCGCAAGCATGTATATACAAAGTCGTCTGGTCTGGGATTTTGACAAACCAGTGTCCAGAACCGGAAGAAGCGCCAAATTAGGAGAAATTTGAGCCACATGAAGTTCAAAACCTGTGAGGACAAGGAAACTTACCATTTATCAGAACTGTCTGAACAGGGACACAAATCCACAATGAGACGCTACCAGAGAGAGTCCTCTCACAAGAGTCATGAAAATAAGAAAAGACCAAAAAAAGAGCTGACAAGATTCGAATCCATACCCCATATCCAATCAGAAATATCTCTGTGGGAGATAGCATTTGCCAAACCCCACTGCAAACCAGAACTCATATAGTTAAAGGTTAACAATGCAATCCTGACTCCCACAAAAGGAAATAACAAAAAGTTATGCTGGTAACTATGCTTAAAAGGAAATTGCCACTTCAGAGTTGCCCTTTGAGGACCTAACTGAGTTATTTACCTGATGGCCAAGGTGTTGAAATAACAAAATTGGGTGAGAACTTCCATGAGCAAGAAGCAAGCAAGCCACCGCAGCCCATATACTGCAATCTGTGTTCCACTGTATGTTCTTTGTGGCTTCTCCAACTGAAAAAAGGATCATAAAATTTAGTCAGGGTCTCATGTAACAAAAGACTAAAGCAAAGCAGTTTTCATCATCCAGCAAACCAGGGTCGGGTCAATGACTGAAACCTGTGAGGCAAATGCATTGAAGGAGACAATAGGTCCAGCTAAGTACAACGGTGCATATAGAACATAGGCCAGGTACATGACCACTTCATACTGAAACAATGGTACAGGCCTTTCCTGGACACCAACAAAATACACATCAGTCCATGTCCTAACAGTTAGATGAATGCCAAACACTTGGAACTTGAAGCACAACACAGAACTTACATTGCTTGAAATATTGCAAAAGGTACTGTCAAACCATGGACCAACAATTGCACTTTTGTCTTATGATTATTGCGAGGCTGTCATGGTTTTCTTTAGGAGAATCCTTACCTGCCTTGCTAAATAACAACCAGCTTTAGAATCTTCAGAAGCTTCAAGTGTACAAAGGTCACACTGTTGTGCATGCTTCTGCAAAGTGAACCCCACAACAGAGATGTATGGAGAAGGATCAGTTCATGATTCAACCCTTCCATCCAAATGCAGGCAGATCACACCTAGTGGCAAGCAAACCTAGAGTCTCATGAAAAGGCCTAAGCTTCTGTTCTGCACTGCAGTCAGAGGCTCTGAGATCAAAACAGTGGAAGAAGAGAACAGCAACAGACCTCCCAGTTTATGATTGAAGGACCAAGAGAGGACAGACCTCCCAATTGACTGTGGAAGGTCGCAATATGCGTGCCCAGTGGTAATCAAGGCTGAAGCTCAACATTCGCAAGATCACTGCACCCAAAACAGAAGATGCCCTTGAGTATTGTATCAGTTGTAATTAATACCCAATGATCAAACAAAGCTGGCTTAGTCCAAGCAACCATTTTTTGTGCAGAAACTTACCAAAATTAAAGCTTATCTGCCATCGCATCACTCCCCGGTATTGATCCAAGTGAGCCAGTTGCTCTCTGCTCAGTGATCCCACAATGAAAATATCCAAACCTGTCAGCCTGACAAATTACTCCCTAATTTAGTACATACAAGAATGCAACCTTTTGGTAATGAGCATCATGTAATGGTCTCATTTATAGCCACAGAGGTGGGGAGCAACTTACCCAAAAGAAGAGAATCTATAGCCTTCGTATACACGGTTTGCAACAAGGAAACCTATGTTAAATGTCCAAATCAGAATGGGCAAAGCTCGTGTCCCACCAAATGCCTGCTCATCCCCACAAACTCAACACTGTAAATGCCAGTTTCCCAACTTCCTAGGTAAGAGAATGGCCATTGATAGAGAAAACAATGGGATGATATCAGCATGACATCTCTCAAAGATAAGATCTGTGCCATGAGTCAATACTCAGACTCTCTCATAATACACAAAAACAATGGTTTCAATTCTTTCAATTCACTGATGGCACTCAAGATGCCCAAATGGAGAGTTTCACCACATATTCATCGAAGGAGCCTCCAAAAGACACAGAGCAGCTAGCTCAAAATGTTGGCAAAACTCCTTGATGCACAATTCCTACCTCTAGAACATTTTTTGGGAATGGAAACCCAAATAACACAGTGATGGAGATACAGAAAATTCTCCAGTGGTGGTAGACACTGAAGCCTATGCAAGATCAAACTACCTATCAAGCAGGACAACAAATAAAATGAGGTACATGTACCTTTGTAATAGCAAAATTGCTGATTGCAATGGCCAGGATGAACACAACACTGCCAAACCATCAACAAGCAAATTGTAGACAGATTAGACAAGCTTTACAGAACAAAGCTGAACTTGCAATATCAAGTCCCAAACACAGTTGCCTCCCACAACAGTCTTCTGAAGTCTTGCAATTGCAGTGTTCGATTTGCGAAACATCCTGATGTGTTATGTTCCCTGCTTAGGAAAGAGGCAATGTCTTGAAAAGCATCTCTTACCAAGCTCCATGCAAATAAGTGATGTATGACAATGACACAATTAGCCAGAACCATGCCATTGCCCTTCCAGATAGGTGGAGACCTGCTTTCAAGCCTCCTGCCAAGATTGTGAATATGGCCATGACTCCAGTCAGCGCTGGCAAACCAGCACGAAATGTTCGCCATTGACTGTCTGACAGGTCCTGAAACAACAAAAGCATCGATCACTTCAGTGCATGCTCTCTCCTTCGTGAATCAAACTCCAAAACCATCCCAACAATTAAGAAATTGTGCAACTGTGCAACCAGAAAGGAGTTCAATAGAAACAGAGTACCATCAATTGATTCATAATCCAGCCTTGCCGTAATCCATTCAGCCATCCTGCTTTCGGCCCTTTTGAATACTCTGATTCCACACCAAACAGAATACAAAGAAACCCTAAAACACTGTCGGATCCTTTCCCTTTGAACCTCTTTCAGTGATTCTTAAATCTCTTTCGGTGATTCTTGTGGGAAATTATTGAATCTCTTTCAGTGATTATTGCGAGAAATTTCCACCTGCGACTTCCAGGAGCTCAAATTTCCCTAAACCCTTCGAAACCCTAAAACCCTTAAACCCTTGCAATATAGTACGAGCTTTCGAGCCCACACTCACGTTTATTTCTCTCTTGACCTGACCTTGCGAGTTCTGCCTTTCACAAAAGGAGATGAGAATGCCAGAGCACTAGAAACATGTGAGAAACGAAAACGGAAGAAAGAAGGCGAAAGAAATTTTGAAACACACTTACCCTCAGAAATTTTCACACTGCGGTACACTACAAAGCACTGGAAGACCACTGCATAAGCTATCAAAAACCAGAGCTCCACCCGCCTCCACGAATTCTTCGCTACCGCCATTTTTTGCCTGCGATCCTTCAAGCATTCACATCCCTTAACCTAGGGGAGAAAAAAATGCTGCAAAAATCGAAATACCGAACCCCCCAAAAAAAAACATTGAACTCGGAAACCAGGGCAAGGTAAATAACTTAAGACCCCCCAGAAATCGGCGGATTGCAGCGAAGAAAACAAACAGAAATGCGGTTGTTAGTAGGTGGTGTGTTGGAGACTGCGAGCGATGATGGCGAGAAGCACGGAAGGAGAGAGAATACATAGTTCTCGAGAGGAGAGAAACGACACCTCGTTCCAAGGATTTCAGGATCTCAGTGAGATCCTGAACCGCCTAGGTGGCTTTACCAATTCAATTAAAAATTAATATTTCTTTGTAATTATGGAATTATTTTACTTTTTGGGAGGAATAATTTTAATCTAAAGGCTTTTATGCATTTTTTTAGACACCATGCACCCATGCTTTCACAACTTTGATCATTACAAAGCTTCACAATGTGCCCCCAACAAGGACATTAAGTGTTATATTTTTAAATTACTTACGTCAAACAAAGAATCTTTTGTGTATCAAGTGAGGGATTTTTCTTTTTTCTTTTTTTGATATGCACATATTTTAATTTCTTCATATTTATTTTATTTATTTATTTGCATTCAATGTCAATATTTTATGTTTAGACTACTTGAATACTTGTAAACTCGAAGTTAGAAAGGAAATAAAAATAGTTTTTCCAAAGGTGGATTACTTGCACATGCAAAAGCAGATAAATCAAAGCCTTTTAACAATCGATTTTGTTATGTGTAGGGTCAACACATTTTGTGACCAATGCAATTTCATTATAGTTTAAACATTTGAGATTCTCGAATTAGATAATGACAATTGTTAAAACAACTTATAATTCAACATATTAATATATATTAACCAATGTAAGTTCAATTTTTAATTAGTTCCTTGATACACAAATGGAACAATACATAACAAATCATCACATCATGCAAATATTTCATCCTACTTATTTGTGCATCATACATGTTTTAAATGCACAATATTTAATTGTGCAAAAAATATAAAATCGTGAAAAAATAAATTTTATATAATTTTTATCATTAAATCGTGAAATGGGAAGCTTGTGATATAAAAAATAACAAAAACTTAACTTAACAACAATTCCTATGATCTTGCAATATTTAACATGTTTAGCATCTCACATATTCACAATAAAATATAAATTGATTATTCCTAACCCACTGTAGATGGTAGGCCTAGCAAATTTATTATGGTTCTCTTAATTGTATAGATCATGTTGATATTATTGATGATTCCTTGAATCAATGACCCCTTCGAGAGTTGAAGCGAAGAGACATGGTAAGGTGTTTAATTTCAAACAACTTGAATTAGGAAAAAGATTTGCCATAACCATGTAAACAAGAAATTCATTAGCCATAAAAAAAACCTAACAAAAAATCAAACACTAACTTTCTCAAAAACAAGGGCAAGCTCTTGTGAAGACTAGTTTCAAGAAGCATTCAATAATACCTATAATAGAAAAGGATGTGTCACTCTATATCAAAAACATAACACCATAGAATGAACCCCAAAAGGACCCCAAAAAGGCTTATGTGCTTTTGAAAATGTATCAAATGCCTTTACAAAGACATGAATTTGATCCAACCTTGTTTTAGTTGGTTTCTCTTATGACAATAGATCGTCAAGTAAAATGAAAGAGATGGGTTGGATGTTTCAACCTCATGATGACACTAGATTACCACACCTAAAAAAAGAGCTAGCTAGGTTAAAAGGACCTAGGTCACCAATTGGGCCAAGCTAAGGTCCTTGATCAAGATGCGAATGATGGTGGAGGTTATGATAGGAGTAAGAACAAAGTTATTAGAATGAAAATGGACGCATCTACAAAAATAAAGACCAATAGTTCACATACCAACATTATAAGAAATCTTATATTTTGCAAATAATCAATTGAGACTACATGTGGTTATGTGTCATTTGTGACCATTTTTTCAACTATTAACTATGTTTGAAAATTGTGATTATTTTGTGATTATGTTATGACTACATTACAACTATTGAAGGCTTCATTCTTCTATGTGGACATGCAAGTTCATAGCTTAAAGCTTAATGTGATTTTGATCCACCTACATGGATGAATTTGTCCATAGATGAATGATTTCATATGGATGAATTTCATCTATGAGTTGGATTCATTGAATAAATAAATCATTGGATGAAATTCATCCTTGTGAGTTCTTCCTAGTCCCATCCCAGAACTCTAGCACACTCTCCTACCCCAAAAGTGCTATGAGTTAAGGACCATGCCCCAACTCTCTTCTTCTTTTGTTATTTTGCTCTCAAACCCACCTTAAGATCTTTTGAAGAGTTTAGGGGCACATTAATCTTGAAAATAAACGTGACTACCCATAGAACATTGTCTTTTTTGTGGCTTAGGATTTGCTCATGTGTGGGCAGTTAGGATGTCTTGTTACAAACATGTGTACCATGTACGTTGGTGTTATGCATACCATTTTGGCATGTCTACTAAGCGTGGAATCAAGGATTGCGAAGTAGATTGAAAGGTTTGACATCCCAAAATTTGAAGCAAGAAGAGGTTGGCAACCCCATAAATTAATTAAAGGTGTGTTCTAGCTTCTAATGTTGAGCTTTATTTGATGCAGGCTTTCCATTTTTGTTCTAATAGGTTGGTTGTCTTATTATTGTCTACATTTAGTGTGAGTTGTGAATCTAAATTGTGTTTGAATGTTTAATGACGTACATGCACATGTAAGTTGGAAAATGCACGTAGATAGCTTCACCTTGTCCATATGTAAGCATTTTCTTCGTTATAATTAAAAGTTGGGTTTGTAAACATTGCATTAAAAAGTCAACCATGTACATGGATTATCATTGTTATGGACAATTGCAACTATTTGTTAACTAACATGTATAGTCCTAGATGATGAGTACATATGGCACCCATTTTGTGCATAGGTTTAGAGAAAAAGTTGGCAATGTAGTCTCAAATCAAAAATTGGAATCCTTAATCATCATTATGAAGTTTTTAATATGTAACCTAGAGTACCTAATAAGCATTTTGGAGCCTTTAATTAACATTTTGGGTTCCTTAATTATGAACCAAAGTATGTAGTCAACATTTTATAGTTCTTAATTAGGAGCCAAGTCCTTAATCAACATTATGGGTTCCTTAATTAGGAACCAAAATCCTTAATAAACATTTTGGGTTCCTTAAATAGGAACCAAAGTCCTTAATTAACAATATGGGTTCCATAATTAGGAACCAAAATCTTTAATCAACATTATGGAATCCTTTTAATTAAAAACCAAAATCTTTAATCAACATTATGGAATCTTTAATTAGGACTTATAGTCATTCATTGACATTCTAGGTTCCTTAATTAGGAACCAACGTCCTTAGTCAACATTTTGGAGTCTTTAATTAAGAATTAAAATCCTTAATAAGCATTATGGGTTCCATAATTAGAAACCAAAGTCCTTAATCAACATTATGGAGTCTTTAATTAGGAACCAGAATCTTTAATCAACATTCTAGGTTCCTTAATTAGGAACCATAATCCTTAATCAATATTATGGGTTTCTTAAATAAGAACTACAGTTCATAATCAGCATTATGGGTTCCATAATTAAGAACTAGAATTTTTAATCAACATTATGGAGTCCTTAATTAGGAACTATAATCCTTAACCAACATCCTAGGTTCCTTAATTAAGAATTAGAGTCCTTAATCAACATTTTAAGTTCTTTAATTAGGAACCAAAGTCCTTAGTCAACATTTTGGAATCTTTAATTAGGAACCATAATCCTTAGTCAGCATTATGGGTTCCATAATTAAAAATCGAAACCTTTAATCAACATTATGGAGTCCTTAATTAAAACCAAAATCCTTAATCAATATTTTGGGTTCTTTAAGTAGGAACTAGAATCTTTAATCAACATTTTGGGTTTTTTAAATAGGAACCAAAGTCCTTATTCAACACTATGGGTTCCATAATTAATAACCAAAATCATTATTCAACATTTTGGGTTCTTTAATTAGAAACCAAAATCCTTAATCAAAATCCTTTTTGGCTCTTTAAATAGGAACTAGAGTCCTTAATTAGCACTATGGAGTCTTTAATCACATTCTAAAGTCCCTAATCAACATTCACAAGTCCTTAATAACAATCTAAATTCCCTAATTAATATTGTAAATTCCATAATCAACAATCTAAAGTGTTTAAGCATTACAGTTCATAAGTATAAAAATTAAGTTAATTGCATAAGAATCTTCCAAGGATTTAAGTAGTATTTATGATGGATTTTAAGTTTTATCAATACATAGTCTACATTTTTATTTATTAAATAGGAGTTGATAATACATGTGAGTCCATATGTGATGCACTTAGTATGTATCATTAGATAAACAAATTACATATGTAGTACATAGGTTTGTTTGATAGTGAATTATCATGAATAATTATTTTCATGTTCTTGTTGCAATTAGGTTGCCATTTATATTTGCATGTTTTTGTTAATATGCATGTTTTCCACGCTTTTCACATGATGCAAGGGCCCAAGTCTTGGTGTCAATCAATTTTGATCTCAAGCCTCCATTTTGAGCACCACCTCCAAAGGAAAAGCTCACAACTACTAGTCCAAGCATGGGGAGTATCCACATGAAACCAATTGAAGCCGCAAACCATAAGTGTTGCCTTGAAGAAGTCAAGGTTTCATCTTTAAACAAAACATTGAAAATTGTGGTAGTTGAAAATCCAACATTTAAATTGGCATCAAAATGCAAATTAAATTTCATGGGGGTGTCAAAATTGGATGTACTACAAGGAATAGGGCAAACAAAGCCACATACCTTAACTACTATTTTTTAAAATTATGAAGTCTAAGAGCAATCCAATGATCGATTTAAAAACTTTCAACATCTAAGCTAGAAGTCTAGAGGTTTCATCACACTTGGGGGTACCTTCTCATTTTATGTCTTTATAACTATTACCAAAAACCTTCAAATTTTAGGTTATTGAGTTTGAAAAAAATTTAACTCTAAAATAAAGTTTTTTCCTCCTAACCTTTTCTCCTTGTGAGGGTTTTTTTCCAAGTTTTTTTTCTATTCCTCCAAACACACACATTTTCTTCTCTCATGTCACATGTTGAACACACCTCCAAAAAAATCCTCTAAAAAAGGGAGGAAAAAGGAGACTTGAAAGATAAAATTTAGGGGGATAATCCAAGAATCTCCTTCTCTAATGACAAAAAGGAGTTAAATTTTATCCTCCTTTGTTCACCAATTAAGCTTTTCTCATTCATTTGTTGAAAGTCGTAATTTGCACCTTAAATCTCCCCTAAAGATTAAATAATTTGAGATGTTGATGTGTTTTGACCATGTTTAATGGTTTAGGGGGATGAACATGTCATAATTTAATAAAATTTCAAAGCAATTTTTTCTTCCATTCAATTCAAGATGAACACATATGATAATTTATGGTAATTAATTGGGTATGTTATGGAGATTTTATCTTAGGATAAACTCCAAAGTTGCCTTGCTTCCTATTTCAATGCAATACACATATAAAAGCAAAAAACATGTTGAATAGTAATGAAAACTATGCATTTTTTTTAATATGTTTTTTTGTGACATTTTAAAGTTATTCTAATCATTCCATTTGTGTTAAATGACTTATATGAATGTTGAGGAATCCAAATTTAAAATTAATTAAATTAAATTTTGGGTTTTGGTTTTAGTTTAAAAGACATTTGAATTTGAACATTGATTAGTTGTGTTAAATGTGGTTAATTTTGCAAAAGACTAAGTAAAAGATTCTTTTAATGAAATAATTTTGATGGTAAAAATATTTATATGATAGTAATTTACCACCCACATTCAAAAAACACTCACAATTTAAAAGATATGTAATTTAAATTTTCAAAAATCTCAAAAATCCTTTACCACATGTAAATGGGGTTTAATGTGCATGACATATAAAACAAAGTTGTAGTTTATGATACAAGAAACAAAAAATTAAAATAGTTAGCATATTTTGGTATGATTTAAAATTATGATAAATTTTCAAAATAGAATGCAAAATCTGGCAAAATTTAAACACTTTGAAAATTCATATTTATTCAACAATGATTAACACCAAAAATGTGATCTATTGGGGAAATCACATGTATTTTAGTAACAAGTTGCAAAAGATTTCATTCAAAAATTATTTCATATGAAAAAATGAATTAAAAACTAAAAAAGACTCACAATCCTTTTGTAAAGTAATCTCGTTGGTTCCTATTTGTGTATTTGCACCCATTTGGTGAAAAAGGTGTTTGGAGGTTTTTTCCAAGGTTTAATGCAAGGTGTGTGGAATGGGGGCTCAACACATAAATCCAAGTTCACATTTGTGCCAATATGCATTACCATCCTTACACACATGTGGTGGAGTGCCACATTTTATTCTAGCATTTGCAGGGGCTATCCATGGATGATAACCATGAATTTTGTCAGGTTCATGAAGCTAAGATTGAAAATTGGCATCGATATTGGTTGTCCAACTACTTTTCTATTACATAGGGACATTTTTTTTCATCTATTGGTGCAGTTACATCAAATTGTCCCTTAGTTGGAACCGCAACTCCATCCACAACAATTACCATTATTAGCACTCCTTCCATGAGTGGGCAATAGGTTTTGCCCATTTTTAACCTTATCGCAAAAAAATTAAAGGAGTTATGAACTAACTACAAAGGAATCATGACAAAAAAAAATTGCATTTTGTAAAAATTTCAACATAGACCCCATGAAAATTTGTGGGAGGCATATGCTTGGATGCAACAATTGAGCAATGCGATTTAAGGGTCATAGAAACCAAGGAAATCCAATTTTGGTATGGCATTTTGGTCAAGGATTCTAGGTGATGTGTATGAGATATTGTGTTACATTAGTTGACATAATCAACCTTGGTATGAATGTTTCGAGTTTTAGAACACATTGAATTCAACATGATCAAGGAAATGGTGGTAACCTTCGGTTTCAACTAAGATAATTTGAAGAGCTCCTTGGGACCTTTCGGCCATCAAACACATGATTAGCCAACCAAAGTTATATTGTAAAAAAACACGGAACCCAAATAGGAATATGGGAATGGTTCCTTGTCACATTTTGCAAAACAAGGGGGAGAAGACAAATGTTGAAGATGTGATGGGTCTCATTAAAAAAATGATTAACTTAATCCTCTTTAAGCCACTACCACCAAACCTAATCCCAATCACCTTTGTTCTCACTATAAGGTTTAAGGTCATGACACAAACCATTGGTCTATAATACACCTTGAACTTCAACAGGGCCAATCCCAATTGAGATATCTAGGGAAATCCCAAGGTTTTTGCAAGGACCAAAAATGGAAAGGTGTGGCCAACAAAGGGTCGTTGACCAAGCTAAGTTCAAACCAAACTAATATTATTGAAACATGATTTGTATGATCGGAAGTTTTGGTGGCAAATATGCCAATCCAACATGGTGGCACATGCATGTGAAATCCAATTCGCTCAAGTGTCATGGATGTCTTGAAATCAAATAAACACATTTTTTTGGGTTCAAACTCATGATTTTTTTACAGGGCTGGATTTTCAAGGCCATTGGCCCCAAATGATGACATGTTGGATATTCTTGGGGATCATGTTTCATGGCATAATTAGTGGTGGAAACTTAATCAAGGTTTCAATAATAGCATTAATGATTAAGGCAAATGTTTGTGTTGAAACCATGAGGCATTGATGAAAGCTAGTTGGATCATCAACATGGGGAGGCCCAATGTTCAGTTTGCCTACCATAACCCTTTGTGTTGGCAAACATCACAACAACACATCCCGGGTTTTACAATTGGTTAATCAAATGATTACTGTTTTTTTTACTACAATTGTAACTGCAAGTTCATGTTAATGACTATGTAGTTGTAAAGAACATCAAGGTGCCAAGTGACATTATGGTTTTGTGATTGTAGTCGATATCACAATTTGATGGTTTTACACAAATATCAAATTTTCAAAATTGTATTTTAATGTATTTTGAATCATCCAAAATTAGGTAATAACAAAATTCCATCGATTATTGCAACTTTTGATAAATAATAACTTGTGGTCATGTGATGTCGATGAGGCATGTCACATGGAATAAGGTTGACTAGTAGTTGCAACATTTCATGACTTGTGACACTAACTTCGCATCATGACTGATGTCATTGATTTGATGAATTAATCTCATTTATTAACTAGTTGAAAATATTGTTGTCCTTTGCAATTAATAATGGCGCAGTCTTCCATGTGATGATGACATGGCATACCGTTTAGCAACAAGGTATCACAAATTTTCATTATAATCCATGATTTTTTGTGACACCATAAGTTTTTTTGTGTCTTGAATTTATGGCACTAATATTTGTCATGGCGTGCCATAATTTTTGTGTGCCATGAGGTTTTTGAAGTCATGATCATGTGTGTGAATTCACATGCATGTGCATGCATATTAAACAATATATTATTAACTTGTAATTATGACTACAATATTAATAATCATTTTGAAAAAGGTGACACATAATTCTTTGATTTTTTAACTACTTAACACACTAACTAGGTTAACATGCCTACTAAGTTAACCTATGTATGTAGGCTATTTAATAAAACTCTAATTTGTAATATAGGCTACTTTATAAATTACGTAACTAGACATAAGAAATTTACTACATCTAATATGTTTAAATAAACCTAGAATAGGTTACCTTACTAATAGGTTAACTTAAGTAGGCTTGCCTAGGTTCCTAATTTTAGTTTTCTTACCAAGTCAACCTTGGTAGTTTTATTACAAGATATTTTATCAAGTTTGTAACCACTTCAAGTTTATGCAGTTAAATGCGACTATGATGTGACTAAATGCGACATAATTATCCTAAAAAAAATTTAGCCTAAGAATGTTAAAGTGAACCTAGGCTAGGTTAGTAAGTAGTTTAGGTCGACAAATTAATTCATCTTAAATCAACCTAGGGAGGTTTAGGTCTAGGCTAGGTTGGTAGGTAGTAGGTAGGTTGACTTGGGTCCACTTAGGGTGGCCAAGGTTAATTCAAAACTAGAAATTTTAAGCTTTATAGCTTTGTGTTAAATATAATTAGTATGAAAAATGTGGTAGTGCAATCGATGAGGAATTGAACCCCAAAGTGAAGGTGAAAGGTTCAAGTCTTCACTCTTGCAACCTATAATACCTAGGCCACTTGGCTTAGGTTAGGTAGCTTAGTTTAGGCTTTTTGGGCTAAAAATCCAATGTTTGTTTTTAATCTAGGCCACTTAGCCTAGGTTAGGTAACCTAAGTTGCCTAACATAACTTAATTAGGTTAAGTTAAGTTGATTATTGGCTAGGTGAACTAAACTAGGTTGTTTGGCCTAACTAGGTTAGGCTAGGTTGACTTTTGGTTACACTAGCTACATGGGTTAAATTAGATTGACTTTTGGTCATGTGCAATGATTCATAATGTGTTTATAGATTTTTGACACATGTCATCCATTCATCAAAGCATCTTTTGTAACATTTAGTCGAATAAAACGATTAAGTTGAAATGACATGCATTTTACAAGTCATACCAAGGTTAATGATGACAAGAAATTTCATTATTATAAAAAAAATTTAAAAACATAGACATTAAAATGACTAGGTTTATAATTGAACGTCCCTTGCAACTAAATGCGTGAAATGACATGGGTTTAGCAACTCACTAGTCATTGGTCGCATATGTCCTTTTTGTCTAATATGTAGTTGTAAAATCTAGTTACAAAACCCAAAATGTGTTATTATGCATAATTTCCAACCTTATGGGGGTGTTTACTTTTGGTGGTGTATCGGTTATGGCTAAGAGAAAGCCTAGTTCCAACTTTGGAACAAAGGCACTAATTAATTTGTTAAGGGCAACAACGATGGTATGTCAAACACCATTGTTTTCCAGCACAACTTTGGTTGTTTTCGGTTTTCAATTGGTGATAGTGTGTCATTTGGTAACCACATTATGTGAAGATAACATCACAAGGATGTCAACCAAACTAATTGGTGATTTAGGACCAGTTATAACATCTCAAGATGTGAACCCAAAGCTAACCCACCAATTGTTGTGGAAATGCCACCTTAACATGCCCAACAACCAAACTCTAACAAACTTTAAAATTTTTTAACACAACCACCCATTGACCAAGCAAGTGTTTTTCTCAATGTGGTCATGGTACATAATGAGGATGGAGGTTTTTTAGTTGAAAGGGTTATTGTGATGACGTTATTGACTCCAAAGGATTTTATTGGATTCAGTTGTTCAATTTATGATGTTGGTAAAATGGCAGTGGAAGGTATAGGTTTGACCAATGTTAATTTGGAACCATGTTCATACAAAATCTTAATGTCAATGGGTGAGTCCAAAAGGGCTTGGGGATTAACTAAACATGAGGTTGTCATCTAGGATAATCCCACCTAACCGACGAATTACACCACAACACAAGCATGGGTAATGGTTACACATGTTACATCATATGATGTATTGGATGGAGGGGCAATTTTGTACCCTCTAGGGGTTACCTTGGACTTTTGGGAAGAAACAGCCCATTATTGACTAGAATGGCATATAAGAAACAATTGTAAGGTTTTTTTACTAATTACTTTCATTAGGGGGCAGGTGCAAAAATACAACAAGTCAATTATGTTTTTTGAATTTTCAAGGCTTCCCTAAGGGTTTGATTTATTGGAAGACAACATCTATGATCAAGATAAGCCCCTTAATATTGAAATGGAGATGTTAAATGCATGTGGGAATCTAGTCATTTAGGCTTCGCCACTTGATCCCATACCACCATAGGAGACTTTGCCATAGTTGCATGCATTAATAAAACACTTCATCCTTTAGCTTGGCACACTCTATTGTCATCAAACCCATAATTATTCATGGATCTAGGACTGGAACCACCATGTTTCTGGCCATTGGACACCAAGGTTACTTAATGAAATATTCCCATGGATGTGATATGTTTGTTGCAATTTTTTTGGGGGGATTAATTCAAGCCTTGTTGTGGTTTTTAAATTTAACATCAAAGTATAACAATATCATTACATGGAAAACAATACACAAGCTTAACATGCCTCCATGCACCACACTATGGTGTCGCAACAACAACATCCTAATTTGTTGCCCACATCGACAATTCAAGGTTACCAGTGTTCTTTATTAAGTAACATCACCTTGTTGGGGGTGCATGATTTGGACAAGATAGGACTAGTATATCTAGTCATTTCATCATGGTCATGTCAAGATCTATCACAGGCTAACATAGGTCAGGGCCTTTTAAACTTCAAATCATGATTTTTTGGGAGTTAATTTGTGTGTTATAGTATTTGTAAACCACATAAATGCACCCATGTGTATACATGTTGGAGAATGTCCCACCTTTGGGGGATTTTAGCCAACTATGTTGGCAAAATGGCACCATATTTGAGTTTGGATTGGGGAGCTAATGTAGGTGAATGCTACATCAATTGGTTCACATTCCCATTGATTTCAGTGGATGTGGACTAACCTAACACCATTAGAGGTGATTCAAAATGCATATCAATTTATTCCAAGGTGACTCACATGTTTGGTGGATGACATATTGGATCTGGACATCATTCATGTGTAGTCCAATGTATATGATGACTGACCACCTTTGGTTGTGCTTAATAGAGTTGGGCTTTCACAAGAAGTAATACAATTGTTTTTTGAATTTTTCACATTCTCATGCATTTTGGGATGGAAGACTTGGGGTGGTTTAAGATTGCAAAGTCTTTGCACATGGAGGAACCCAATGTAGATGAAAGGATTTGCAGCCATGGGTTTTCACATCAACACCACAATTGTTTGTAGGTGGATTTTGGGGTAGTTCATGGACTTGAACTACCTCACATGGATATTCAATTTATGTTTAACAAAGTAAAGATGTTTTGCCCATTATTCCTTACCCACCCATCTTCCTATTTTTGTTGTTTCACCCACATTTGAAACATTTATGTTGGTGCAAAGGGGGAATTGTCCTTGTCAATTATAAAATTATTTAAAACACCATGAAGGATTTTTAGGTGTTGGGAAATGAGTTGGTCATGTGGGCGCACTACTTCACATTTTGGGCACCCTCCCATGTTCTACATCACATGTAATGCCCTTAACTTTGAGGATTGGGGACAATTCGTCCCCCTAGCCCAAAATGCACATGATTGCAAAGACTTAGGAACTAGATATTGCCCCAACATTTATAGGAGGTGAAGTGCTGGAAATATGATAGTTATTATAAAGTTATATTGGATGTTTTGCCAACAATTTGAAAGATTTAAGTGAATTGAAAGGACAAAAGGTTTGAATTATATTAGAAGATAAAAATCCAATTTTCAAGTAACCTTTTTTATTTAATGAGGTGGAAATGGCCTTGATTCAAGCCTAGATAACAAAATTGTTGGATGTTGGTTTGGTATAATTATCTAGGGGTGAATATGCTTCAACAACAATGATGTTAGTAAAAAAAAATTTCTTTGGTAACTAAATGCTACATGTATGATGATTATTGTCTAGTGTATAAACAAACATAGTTAGACAAATATGCCATGCCTTTGCTAAAAAAGATCTTTTATCCCCTTGGATAGGCTAAAGTTTTCATTATTTTGGACCTACAATCTAATTACCATCAATCATCATTGAAAGAAGGTGACAGGGTCAAGATGACATCTTGGGAAATTGATATTCATGGGAAGGATTGTTTGTATAAATTGCAAAATTTACCATTTGATTTGAAGAACATCCCCGCAAAATTTCAATAAATTATGGATTGGGTGTTATTAGGTTTTAATTTTGCCAAATGTCACATTAATTACATCATTGTGTTGAGTTTGACATCTAGGGATCACATGCACCGTATGGAAAAGGTGTAAAATTTATAGATCATTACCTTAAGCTTCACCCAAACAAATGTTAATTCTTTTATACTCAAGTGCAATACTTGAGTCATATGATTTATCCATGTAGATTGGGGGTTCAAAAGGCCAAAGTTTAGGCCATCTCATAGGTTTTCCAACTAATAGATGTCAATTAATTACGAACCTTCTTAAGCTTATGTAATTATTATTGAAGACTTATCAAAGGGTTTAATAACATTACCAAACCTTTGACCCAATTTACGCAACTTGATCAAAACTATGTGTTGGGTGAGGTGGAAAAACAAACCTTTAAAGGGTTGAAGGTTCAGCTATCATCAACCTTTATGTTATAACGACCCATATTAGGATGACCTTTCTAATTACATATTGATTAGAATACTTTAGGGTTGGGAGTTATGCTTATCCAATTTGATAATGGTGGTTAAAAGTTTGTCTTGGCATATGTTAGTTGATCCAACAATAAAACAAAGTCCAAACACAACTCATATGAAGTGTGCCTGTAATTATTTGAATGATTTCATCATTTTGATGTTATTTTGATGGTAGTCCACTCACCTTGGTTATTGATTGCCAACCCTTCAACAAATTTATGGAATTAAATTAACTCATAAAGAAAGTTGGATAGATGGGCATTTATCCTACAAGAATATGATTTTGATATAATTAATAGGTTGGTAGGGTTAATCAAGATGTTGATGGGTTGAGTTGAAATTTGAGTTCTAACAAGGAGGATACCATTGGGGTTTGGTGGCATGGTGATGTGGATTTGGAAGGAGTACTAAGATGGCATGTTTATACATACATGTGTACCATGTTGGGATGTTCTAGGGAAGTACTTCATGCAATAATGAATAATAGGGATTCACAAGAGGGGGAGATAAAACTAGAAAGTAATGGTATTCAATATATGCATGATGATTCATAGATTATTGCATATTTGCAAGTAGGTAAAGTTTGAATTTGATTAACACTCAAGGAATGAGATTGTGTTGTGCATAGAACGAGACAATTCAAATGGGAAGGTAATTCCCTACTACGGGTGTGGATAGATAGATGAGTACAATTAATACCTCGCCCAAAACAACACGAAGGCCTTGTATGACATTTTCATGAAGAGTTGAGTCATATTAAGATTTGACATACATAATTTGTTCCAAACACATTATTAGTGGTGAGGGATGCAATTACATGTTCAATATTTTACTTCATATAATGTGTGATTAAGTTCAAGCATCATTTAATGCACATACATTTCATGTACATCCCTTATCAATTATGGGGCTAAATTATTGATGGAATATGTTTTTTGCAAGCCCATTAAGTTCGACACTTCAACATGATCAATATGTTTTCGTCATGATTGAACGTTTTTTCAAGTGGTTACAGTTCATGTCATTGCCAAATTACAGTAATGAAGGAACTACATATGCATTTTTGGTTAAAATGCTTATAAAGTTTAGTGTTATAATTGAACTTTTCATTCAACAAGATAGGAAATTTCATGGGGAATATGAAAAGTTGTGTGGGAAGGCATTGATAAATCATTAGACGACTTCACAAGACCATCCTAAGGTTAACTAAACAAATGGTGAAGACAATGAAGTGACGACTATGCAAATATAGCCTCCAAAAAGGTCATACTAAAAATTGAAACTTATAATTACCATGGTTGGCCATGGGAAATAAGTTCAATTGACAAGCCCCCATCATTTTCATCATATTTTTTATTGTTCAAGCATGACTACAAACTACCAACCTCCATTTGACATGATGTTATGGCAGTAATGAGTTCGGATGATCTTATAATGTGATTTTAGGCATGTGAACAAAGAACAATTTTATTCATAGATGTGATGCCAATGACTATGGAAAATTTAACAATTGTTCAACACCAAAATATTTTTCAATATGCCACAATTTGTGGTGGTGGTTATTAGGTTTGAATTTGTAGGTTCAAATTTGGAGATTTTGTGTACCTATATAATAAACAATATCAACTATTTTGGATGTGATTGCAAGACATATTATTCTATGTGTAAAATGTTCTTTTTTTTACAATGTTGTTAAAGGGTTGAAATGGTTAGACATGGAAGGATCACATGAATAATTGTGCGCCATGTCATCTTACACATGTGGATGGTCATATTAACCTTTTTTGGATGTTGTTCTTGCTAAATTTTGTTGTATGTTGTGTGAACAAGCCATAAGGGCTACCACCATGTTGATTTGTGATTAGTGCTCATGAGGTTGGCATATGGGATGTTTAACACCATCATTGTACAAGATATTAGTCAACAAATGGTTTTGTCTTCAATATACCAAACAAACTTAAGATTTTATTCTTGTAATTAGATGATAAGAAATGCCCTAAGTTTTTCTCCAATAGGACACCCATTTGGTTAAGGATTTTGGGGATTATAGTTAGATGACTAGCAATGGGGCTTTGATTTGCACCAAGCCTATTGATCTTGTCACCTTAAAATTGATGTATTTATTTTTTAAAGACGTTCTACTAAGTTTTTCATGCGACTATTGAACTTTGAAGGACCTTAGCCCCAAATAAGGGGACAATTTGGATAAGATACATCAGATTGTTGAGGCTACCATCACATTATGCATTTGAAAACCCTTCATTTAAGGGTCATTTTTAATTTAAAGAATTAAAAGAAAGTTAGATAAATGATAACCATTTTTCCATATTTTAACAATGGAAAAATCATTCAACAACATTTGATGGTGCTTAAGATAAGCCTCTACCAATGTTGAAAAGAAACAAACAACTTGATCCAACAAGGTGCAATTATCTTCGTTTCGCATGAGGAAATGCTAAGTCTAATTAAATACAAAGTTGAAGGCTTGACTTCAACTAAGAGGAGAAACATGGGGGCTTCAATCAAAATCCCATAATGTTAATCAATATGTCAATGATGTCATTGGCATTTTTTTAACTTGAAAAGACTGTCATGACCTTGACTTTGGACTTGTGACTAAAGCTAGAGCAAGACAAACAATTAGAGTCAAAAACAATGCCAAAACATTACATGTTCAAACACACTTCCAAGATGAGGTGAGTTGGAAATGTGTGAAAGTCCAAAGGAGGATTCCAACACTTGCAAATGCATTCCCACTTTGAAAGTTTGGAATCCCATTCCCTCCACTACTACATCATTGAGCAATGGCATGTTATGACTTTCCATTGTGTACAAAGTACATGTCAAGTTTGCAGAACAACTTGAATCATGAATGCTAAAAACCCCTTGAGGTTTGTAGAAAGACACTTTTCTATTTTCTCTCTCATTCTTTGAAGTTTTTGTGAATGATGAAGATAAGAGGTCTCGAGCACTTGGAGATGAAATAAAAGAAGCAAGATGGAAATATGGATATGCATCAAAACCCTTTTACATTGGTACAAATGTGTAGCAACTTGGAATGCCACCACATGGGGCTAACAACCACCAAGAGCTCTCACCCCATTGTCATGTTCACTACTTCTTTGTCAACGTCAATACAGTTTCCATGATTCTTGAAGCAGTCTCTCACCTTTAGAGCTAGAAAAAACTACCCAAATGCAAAACTGAAAATGAGAACACAAAAGCTTCTTTTTGAAACTAGGGAAAGAGGTGTCACATAGTCCCAAAAATGGTAGGGTGCCATCAGTAATTAGAAGTTGTCTATGTTTTGTTGCATGCTGTCACCACCACAATCACAATTGCCGCATTCTGTGACCCCAATAGCCATACCATGAAATCAAGCTCAAAACACAAAGAGATCGTGGACATATCAAAAAGCCAGATTCCAAGGTCGCCACAAGGACCACCAAGAATCCAATTGTGCCACAAATGTCATGTGATCCATAAAATTCCTTAACATCCCAACCTTCCATGACCCAAATGCAACAACCCCCTACTCTCAATCGCTCAGCAAGCAACTCTCAAGTTTGGATTGAAATTATTGCATTTTGGGATGATAAAAGATTTCATCAAAAATGGTGGTGTTGAAAAACACCATTTGCATAATTCAAACAAGAAGCTTCGTTTCGGTACCTCACTTCTTTGCTTTCTTTGCTGGAGATGGGCCCCCTGTCTTGCTTCTTTTACCAGGCTTTCCAACTTTTGCTGGCTTGGACTTTGCTGCTTTCACTGATTTTGTCAACTTCTTTGGGGTTACAACTTTCTTTGAAGGAGTCTTTCTCACAGCAGCAGGTTTCCTTGCTGAAGATGAGGCAGCCTTTCTTGCAGGGGCAACCTTCTCTTCAGTTTTCTTGGTTGCTGGAGCAGGCGCCTTGCGTACCTTCACAGCAGCTTTCGGAGACTTGGGTGACTTTGTGTCTGGTTTTGAGGATACCTTTGATACTTTTGTGGTCTTCACTGGCTTAGCAGCTGTGACTGTCTTGGGAGATTTTGTTGAAGCAGCTCCATTTGCCAGCTTGGACTTTGCAGGTTTCTTTGCTGTTTTGGTAGTTGTAGTAGTAGTAGCCTTGGGAGCTTTGGTTGCCTCCTTTGTCACCTCCTTCGTCCCAGCAGCAGCTGGTGTGGGCAGCTTGGGAGCTTTTGTTGGCTTCTTGAGTTCATCCGAAAGCTTAAAAGAGTTCTTAACTTTGTACACCTTGCCCTGCTTTGTCAAGTTCCGAAGCTGGACCGACAAAATCTTCTTGAAATTTGGAGGCAACCCTGTCTTGTAAATGTCCTCAAGATACTTGGCAATCGCATACTGGCTCGATCCTGTTCGCTCCTTCAAAGTCCCAATCGCATCCTTCACCATCTAGAGAAAGAAAGAAAGAAACCCCCCACCAAAAAAAAAAAAAAAAAAAACACACCAAAAACCACCAGCATGTTTGATTCCAACAAAAAAAAAAACAAAAAATAATTTTTGTTGGGTTAAACTAAATAAAAGAAGAGAGGGAAGGAGGACAGAAAAAAC
>Ga0116227_10000715_pt1 | contig 67519 bp, 43 predicted proteins | sample S1TSphgellanicum_FD_89693 | JGI IMG/M metagenome (GOLD analysis project Ga0116227, IMG submission 89693) | Host-associated microbial communities from peat moss isolated from Minnesota, USA - S1T2_Fb - Sphagnum magellanicum MG | ecosystem: Host-associated > Plants > Peat moss > Unclassified...
AAAAAAAATTTTGGTGGGGGGGGGGAGGGTGGCATGGGGGGGGGGGTGGGGGGGGGGTTGGGGGGGGAGGGGGAAGGGGGGGGGGGGGGTTTGGGATTATCCCTTCTGTAGGGGTTGTTCTTTAAGATTTGGGGATTGTTTTAGTCAAGTAGGCTAGTGATTTTTTCAAGTTGCAAAGGGGTTGTTTTTTGGGTGGGGTGACGAGGGATTAACTATTCGTAGGGGTTGGGGGTCAAACTTAATAATTTTTATATAGCCTCAAAAGTTATATTTGTATTTTCAAATTATTTTTTGAAAAAAATTAAATGAAAAATATAACCTCAAGATTTATTTGAAAAAATATATATGACAACTGCCTAATGTTTTTAAAGCCAATTCCAAGGTTTTTATTCTTATTTTACTAAAAAGAATATTGGGTGGCACTATCACCTGTGCATTTTGTTTTTGTTTTTGTGGGGACCAAGTGGAAAGAAAATAGAATATCTATTATTTAAAATAATAGATATTCTATTTGTGATAAAATAATCATCATGGTATTGAACATCCATTGTTTCAAAAAAATAATTTGTTGTGTCAATACGAAAAGCCATTACACCCAAAAATAAAAATTGAGGCCCATGTTATAACTAATCAATAGTTATCACAATAGGTACCCAACAAATATCATTCAATAGGTACACACACCTTTATGAAAGGGTATTAACCCAAGTTTAAAATGGTGACCATTAGTTTTGAAAAATAAAGATAATGTCACACCCACCTATTGCATTCAATGCAACAAAAATTGCTTAAATCTAAAAAAAAAATGGCAAAGACACACCCTTTGGAAGTGAAGGGGATATATATGTTATTTTCTATAGTAGTTAAAATTGTTTACATTATGGACCTTACAAGCTTTGGGACATTGCTTTATTCTGCATGGAGGTCCAATAACGTTTTAAAACCTCAATTCACACTTCTAAAGCTTTTTAAATCACTCAAAATGGATTAAAAATTGAAGAAGTGTAGGGTTTGAAAGTGAAGGGGTACATTTTGTTTTGTTTTCTCCTTGGGAAACCTCATTCTCTTCTTACTTTTTTAAAAAACTGTTTATCCCACTCATACCATTTGCCAAAGTTCAAATTTCATCAATAATATAAAATTTAAAAAAAAAAGATGTTTTGTAAAAGAAGAAATTGTTTAAATGAAAATTTGTATTTTCTTTTTAATTTTTTTCTTTTATGTTCAAATTCAATTTAATGGCCCCTACTTTGTTTTAGTTTATTTCAAATCTTTATATATCCATGATTTGTTTAAAAAAAAATTAGGGGGAATAGTATCAGGTGGCCACCTTGTGGTTTTTTTCAAAATTAAAAAGTTTAAGTTTTGGAATTTTAAAAAAAAAAACATTATAGGAATTAGTATTGGGTGGCCACTCAATTTTCTTCCTTCCTCCAAGAAGGAATAGCTTTGGGCAGCCACGTGGTGGTTTAAAAAATTTTACTTCTTTTTTTCGGGAATTAATATTGGGTGGGCACTCAATTCTTTGCCTTGTAAGAAGGAATAGCACTGGGTGGCAGAATGGTGGTTTTTAAAAAATTAAAAAAGTTTACTTCGATGATTAACATTGAGCGGCCACTTAATGCTTTTCCTATTTTCTTATAAAAGGTATAAGATCAGGCGGCCACTCGATGATGTGCCCTCCTTATAGAAAGAATAGCACCAGGTTGGTCACATGTTTGTATCCTTCGGCCTACCATGTTTTTCTTTAATTGTTGTTTTCCAAACAATCAAAATTCTTATTACTAAACAAAATTAATAGTTTATATTTTCCAAAATAAAATTTTGATATATTTTTTTAATGTTTGTGAAAAACCTTGATTTTTTATACCATTATTTGAATGTTGAAAAATGGATGGGAATTTGAAATTAAAGTTCAGTTTAAAAAAAAAAAAATGGAAATAGAAAAATCAATATAATTTGAATTTTTTAATGAATAAAATAATAATTTTTATTTTTGAAAATATAATTTGAAATATATGAAGTATAATCAAAAGATGAAATGAGAAAATGAAAAATAGTATAAGGAAATAATGTTTTGGAACTAAACACTTGATACATGCAATCCAAAGTTATTAAAATTAAATTTTAATTTAATTTTTTGGGAAGCTAAATATTTTTCCACATAATTGAACAAAATTAAAAGTTCTAAGCATTTTTTAATACATTTAAGTTTTAAAAAAGATATTAAAAAATGACAAATACATAAATGTTTGATGTAAATATTTACCAGTGTAAATATAAAATATAATATTTGAATTATTTTTGGAGTTGTCATATCAATCCATAAATGGTATAGGGTTGGTGTGAACCATGAAGTCAATAATTGAAAGACACGAAAGAATAAAAAGAATCTATCTATGAAGGAAGGTAGTTTGTTTATTTTGTTTTGTTTGTATTTATGAGATCCACCAAACCAGGATGCTTCAAATCACATTCTTGGTCTCTTTGGAAAGTTGTCAAGGAGGAGGGGTGCATCGGCTTGGTTTCATGGTGTTTGGACTTGTGGTGCAAAAGTTTTTGAACATTGAATGATTTTTTCACTAAAAATTAAATTAAATTGTAGCTGAAAATTTTGGAGGAATTGGAATGTGCCTTTGGTGTCGTCGGAAAGATCCTGAAGAGCAGGATGTAATTGAATTTATTTGGTAAGATTTGGATTTTGAATGTGGGAAATATTGATTTTTAAATGATTTTTTCCCTGATAATTCAAATAAATTCCAAAAAACTAGGTTTTGGAAGAAAAAATCAGTTGAGAATGTGGTAACACTTGAAAGGTGCAGTCACAATAAAACAAACAAAAAAGGATGTCACATGGCCCCTAAAAATAGTCAAGATTGGAGAAATATTTATGTTTTATTATTTAAAATCATGACAATCATGGCAAGGTGGTCCTTTCTCATTCATATGAATGTCAAGGAATTCAAACCAAAAATTCGTTTGGTAAAATTTTAAGTTTAAATTTTGAGTTATGACCTTTGAAAATGAACACCTATTGCGTCATATTGAATCAATTTTGCATTGAGGACTATCAAAAAGACTCATATAATAAAACAAAATTTATGGGAAAAAAAATTAAGAAGATAAAAATCTATTAGCCACATTCAAAAAGTGCTCATACCCTAAAATATGTGAGATTTTAGAACTTTAAAAATTAAAAAAACTTTCCAAAATTGATCCATAATTTTAGAATTTTAAAAGTCTTTTACCACATATAAATGGGGTATAATGTACATGATGTTTCAAGAAGAGTTATAGTTTATTATGCAAGAAAACAGACAAATTAAAAAAATCAATTTTTGGTTATGATTTGAAATTGTTATCACTTTTAAAGATGAAACACATAATTTACAAGGAATTGACATATTTTCAAAAATATATATTTATTAAAAAATTAAAAAAAAATCATCTACTTAAAACAATTATATGCATATTCATAACAATTTGCAAAAAACATTATTCAAAAATTTATTCATATGAAAAAAAAAAATTTGGGCAAAAATACATGTAGTCCTTTTTTAAAGTAACACCATTGGTTTGTTTTATCTTGTTTGTGCCCTAAAGGCTTACCATTCAATTCAATTTGAAATCAAGCATTCAAATCAAACATGATTTGCTTTCATACTTGGTTGTTCAAAAAATCGATACATACATGGCAAAACAATGTTCACATGTTGAGTTTCCCTATTTTTTAATGGGTTCATTCTTGGGCCAACAACACAGACCACATTAGTACTATCTAAATGGTCATTATTATAGACCATAACTTAGCCGTCACATCATGAATAACATAAATATTTAAATACAAAAGTAAACAAGATATTTCAATCTTTGAAATATTTAAAAATAAATGACAATATCTCTATTCTGAATTTTTAGATTTTTTAAACATAAATGAAAATACACAAATATTAATTTTGAAGAGGAAATTAAATAAATCACACATTTTTTTAAAAATGAACTATTTTAAACATTAAAATTAATGCATTTAATATATGTGCTGTTCATTTGTGGTTCACAAATACAAATATCTAATTTATTTTGGATTCGTATGTAATTGCAACATATTGTAGATCATATGTGACAAAAATAGGTAAATTGATAACATCATAATTACATTCTATCATTGCAAATAAAATAGATGCAAATATAAGAATTCAAAAATTAAATAAATTTGTATTTTTTTAATGTTTAATAAATGGTTGTTCAACTTGTTGTTTACTTCATGTTTTCTTTACTTTTGTATCATTCATTTTGAACATTTAAATTCATTAATACATTTTTTTTTGAAAAAAATGCTTTTGTGTTAAAACCACAAGTTGCATTAAATGAATTAGAATTAGTTTCAATTGATATAACGTGTCCATCAATCATAAATAAATATCTTAATTATCCTAATCCATTATGAATCATTATAAAAAAAATTATAACATTAAAAAAAAAATTCAAAATGTTACAAACCCAAAATTATTAGGTTTGTAAATTATATTTAACATACAAATATTGAAAATTTCTCTAGAAAATAACTTCTATTGCATTCACCATTTAAAAATTAAAAAAATTCACAACTTGGAACTAATGTCCCATGGCATGATGCATAATACCAACTTAAAGGTGAAAATTTTCAAACAAAATTTATTTTCAACTACAAAATGTCATATTCAAATATAGAGGAAATAAATGATTCAATTTATTCAAATAAAAAAATCACATCTGACTAATATTTGGAATGACAACATGGATTATCATATGAATGATTCCCATCGTGTAATACCCATTACAAACATAATTAATGTTGAACAATATGATTTACGATTTGATTTTGTGATGCAATCACATAATGGATTGAACGAAAATTTTAAACATCAGAAAATGATAATTTCATAACAAGGTGAATGAAAGGTACAATGGTTCAAAAATGGCAAAAAATACATTCCTTATGAGTCCATATAATATTTTTTAAATGATTCAAATGGACATGTTATTTTAAAAAACATTAATATTCTAATATGTGAATAATACATGTTCAATTGCCTACAAACCTTCCCAAATGTATGTGAAAATTGGTATTTATTGTAGCTAATGTCATTTTTTGACTTGGAAGTCTTAAAAGAAAAACCCATAAAGTTCAAAGGAATAATGTCTCATTTAAAACTTTCCTAAAACACAATTTAAGAAAAAAAAAAACAAAAATTGCAACTCATATGGACTTATGAAAATATGGTCAAATTTTAACCATTCAAAACATCCTAATTATTAAACAGTTAAAGTTTTCAAAGAAAAGATTCTTCATATGAGTTTATGATCTTGTATTACATTATACATTGAATCCCAATTACAAATTTGGAATGTGAATCAATATAATTTTTTTCATTTTGTGATGTTTTAGTTAGACGACTAATCCATATTTTTCAACTTCAAAAGTCCATTATTACTAACAAATGAATTTTTTATCAATAAATAACCACATATTCTTTTCATAATGAAGTTGTTAGTTTAGATCCAAATCCCAATTGGTAGATCTAAACATATATATTAATCACCACAAGCATTTGAATAAAGGGTACCCATGGAAAAAACACCATTTTGCCACAAAAGTTAGCCACCGTAGCTTGCATCTACCCAACATCATCACATTCCATAATGATGGAAGAATTTGAATATAGTAATTTAATCAAATCAAATGAAAAACAAAAGTTAATATTTGATGACATTATGTATTAAAAAAATCATATTTAATTCACCAATTTGTTTATTTTTGATGAGGGGTGTTGGAATTGGTAAAACTTTTACATTGAAACTTATAATTCAAAGATTATTATGATTACATATTAAAAACACATCTTCAAACTTAATTACAATTAATGCTCTCCTCATGGCATCCATAGGTAAAACAACATTTAATATTGATGATTTAGCAATACATTCAGCATTGAACATATTTGTTCAACAATCATTATCTAATTTACCAAACTTATCAATAAACACATTATATAAGTTTACAAGTTGATATGAACAATTACAACTTGTTATGATAGATGAAATGTCACTTATTGGGGCTATAATGTTTAATGTTATAGATAATAGGTTAAAGTCCATAAAACATATTCAATTTTATTTTTTTGGTGGTTTCGATCTCATTATGACAAGTAATTTTTTTCAATAATTGGATCTTTCAAAATGTTAAAGATAATGTTAATGCACTAGCACCAAATTTTTAACAAACCTATGTGTAATGCTATGAATTAAATAAAATTATGCAACAATTTGATATGCTTTTCATACAAACTTTGAACAAATTTCATATAATAACAAAGAATATAAAATATATTCAGTTTATAAATTTAATTTGTTGTTAACAATCACAAATGGATTTAACTGTTCCACATTTATTCTATACAAGTAAACTTGTGTAAAAACATAATGAAAATGTGTTCACTAACACATAAGGTCCCACATTTAATTTCAAAATAAGGACATTAATCACCCATCATGCTTGCCATCTTATAAACTCTTGAATGATCTAAGTAAAATTACAAGTTTGCATTTTGCAATTCATATTAAAAAGGATATGTTAATTGAATTATGTGCTAGTAATTATGCAACATTTGATGGTCTTGGCAATGGAATTGATGACATATTTAAACCATCAACAACATATAACAACAAAATCATAATATCGATAATGTTTCAGAACTTTAAAATTGGAATATTAATAAGAAAAAAATTTAATCATTACTATAATGACAACATTGAATCAAAATGGACACCAATGGAACCTATCACCAAAAATATAAGAGTTGATAAAACCCAATCATTTTTCATATATAACAAGGATTCAATTTCCAATTCAACTTGCATCCAAGAAAAACTATCCATCATTCCCAAGGATTATCACTAAATGAATTAGTTTTTGATTCTATAAATGTTGAGAAACATAGCTTACTATATACAACTTTGTCTTGCATTTGAACAAAAGAAAAATATATTTATTAGATCCCCTCCAACATCAAAATTTTTATGTGGATCCAAGAATACATGTAGAAACGAAAATATTAGAAACAATTGTGACTTGGATACCATTCATTCCTTAGTTTAAAAACCTACATCATTCTCGTGTAATTATACAAGTTTTGAATATAGCTTCTTTACACTAACATTATGAAGATATCAACCATGATCATAACTTTCAAATGTTTCATATTTTTATGTATTTTAAAAACAAGAATACAACACACATTAATTGATGTGCACAAATTTATAAATTTATCAAAATATTCATATGTTTCAATCCATATGGTCATGGGTTGATGATGATTTACATACACATGCATTTGGATTTTTTTAATGTAATAACCAACAATGGTTAAAAATACATAGTAGCAACTTTTAATACTAATACACAAAAATCAATACATATTGTATGTATGTATAAAGCTCATTCATGTTCAACTTTTACATTTCCTCAAAAAGTTTCAAAATATAATTAAATAGTCACTAAAACATAATTTACCCAATCATTATATTAGGAGATTTTTATGTTGACATCCTAGAAGACAATAATCATGTGAAAAATAAACAAGAATGATTAGATTTCATGGATAAATTTGAATAAAATTCCCAATTTAATGGAAGCACCACAAAAGCAAAATCTCAACTAGACGATATATGGACAAATGCTCTTGGAAATGAATGCAAATTGAATGTAATAGAAGCATATTGGCCATATTTTCACAAACCAATTTATGTTGCATTCAAATTACCAAACACACTCCCAATGTGTAAGAAAAAACCATTAATGTTTTCATTTATTTAAAACATAATATATGCAACTACATGTGTGGATACATGATGCATTTCCCATTTGGTCACCCCAAAATAATTTCATCATCTATTACCTCCAAATGTTGCATCATTTATTGCATGTGATGCATGTAACCAAATTATTTATTTATTCTTCAAAGACCACATGCATAAAGCTTTTTTTATATGACAACCACAAGATGGAAAAAATATTTAAACACTTCTTTTAACTAGATCGACACACCACCCACAACAACAAAACATTCACAATTAACACATTTCACTCAAAACCCAGTACCCAAAATGCAACAAAAAACAAAGAAAAACATCCCAAATCTTGAAATTGGAAAGTGAAACGTGTTAAAATTAGAAGAGACATCATTATATTGGATGAAAAGCTTTCTCAACTTTTTTCACCCAAATTTTGTCCATTCATCATAGCCAGTCTTTGAGATCATCTAGGTATCTAGTTTTACATAGTGCATACTCCTTGACCCCTTCAAAACATTGCATATGCTTGCAAATATTGTGTCTATGCCCTTTAAATTATAATGGGGAACTAAATTTCAATTTGTAAATGTCCAAAATCATGTCCACATGGGGCCAATAAAAAGTTCAATATGCTAGTAGCACTAATGAAATAAAGTGATTTTCATGACTCGTCCTCATCAAACCGATAGACATTTTACCTATTTAACTTGAGTTTCAAAACATGAAAACATGTATATTGCGTGTTGTAGGACCGTCTAAAACGATATTTTAAGACAAGGCCTCTCAAGGCGGAGCCACTTGTTTTCCCCAGGAATCTTGAATGATTTTTAAAGCGGGAAGGGGTTCTATCTTTTGACCTTTACAAAATTTTGACACTTGTATTGCTAAATGAAAGAATTGAGGAATGTTAAAATTGAACTTAGGGACCCTGATGTAGTCGAAGGATGGGAGATCTATAATGTTTAGAAGCAACCCAAAGTTGTTTTGGGGGGTTTTTTAAAAATAAACCCCATCTCCTGCACATCAAAAGCAGGGGGTGCTCAGTCAGGCACCCCTGCTGACTCATATTGCGAAGCAGAATGGGCACTAGGCTTGTACCCTACACTAAAACTACTCTAGAAATGCATTAGATAATTCCCTAGTGGGGAATGCCATGATAGAAATTCCGAAAATAGCAAAAGTTAACGACGATGGGAATCTAAAATCAGCCAGCAAACAGCAAAACACGCAAAAAGGCAAGCAACTTGCAGGGTATGTTTTCCTTTTCCTTTCTTTTTGTTCTCCAGTGCATGAATAGTCATGTTCAAGGACTCGTGGCAAAAGCCTTTGCAAAGTTTGAAGTTTTGCAACTCAGTTGCTCAATTGTAACTTTGCACTCTAGGTTTGTTCTAAGGGGGAGGGGATGGGAAGCATGCTTTTCATGTTTGGTATCAAAGAACTAGACTTCTGACCACCTACTACCTTGCCATCATCAGCTGGATGAGTGTCCTCACTATCTTTTGCACTTACAAGACTACTGCATGATCATTTTTAAAGCTATTGAGAGAACAGATCACTCTGTGAAGAAGAAGCCAACCAAAAGTTCTCTCATAGTTTCAGAATGCTGAAGCTTGCGAAACTAACGGACTTGGGAATGACTCGCCTCCACACGTCTGAGCAATTATTATCCAACAATGAATGTCCTTATACTATCATGTGGAAGGATCCGGAAGCTGGGTAAATCATCTTACGATGCTTGTTCCTCTATGAACAATAAATTCAACAAATGTATGTTTTGCATGATACTAGTGTGTGTATGGCTGCTATTTTGACAAGATCAGGACCAAAAATTTATTTCAGCTGTTCCATCAAGCCATAAGCTGTCACCCCAGGAGCCATTGTTTGGTCCAGGGGGATTCAATCTCAGTATTTACTTTGCCAAATATCATAATTCAACTGCCCTGAAGTTGTTTGCAAAAGCTTCTAGAATCCAACGTTTGATTTCTTTCTTCTTGTGATTTGATTCTGATACCAAAAACCATCCACAGATTTTTGAGGTGTTTGAGTCATTATCAGAGAATGAATATAAATTTGTTTGGAGATGCCCAATAGGGAGTAAAATGGAAAACGGAGTTAAATCACATCTAGAATTCTAACTGCCTAAAAAAGCTGAAACCTTGAAGGTGGGCTCTATATTATCCAGGTGCTTTAAAGTAAGAAATTCTAATTTAGTTTTGTGCACACCTGGTGTTGTGTTGGTCTGGGTGGGTGTTGGATATCAGCAACAACTCTCAAGTTGATGATGATGATGATGATCTTCATGCTACAATTCCCAAGGTTCCACAACAGGCGAGTTTCAATTTAACTCCACAACTCTGAGATTTTCCTTCATTGTGCCATACATAATTCAACCCTAAACTGCTTGCAACAGATGCTTCCACAAGTGGTTTGAGGACTGGGAGTATTTGTTACATTTCACTCGTTTTGGACGAGTCTTTTTCACTGCTAAAAATCAAATCACAAGCATTGAAATAAGAAGAAAATCAATTCACATGGTAGTTTGAGTACTAGTTGGACAGATGGTTCCAATTTTGGTGGTAGATTGAATGCACAAAACTGTAGAGTCGTGCACTTGTCAAGAGAACTTGAGGTTCTTGTTCAATTTTACTTTGCAGATCACCTCTGTGTTATTGCAGATTATGTGATTGACAAATAGCTCATATTTCAAGGCAGAAGAAAGCTTTTGGAAGAGGTAATTAAGTTATCAAGTATGGATATCCTGAAGAGTTTAGCAAAGTAAGACATTTTTGGCACAAGTCAACCCATCATGAAAAGGATCACAGTTGACTCAAACACACATGGTTGCATCTGAATTGCTCTGTTAAATAAAAGGTTAGGTTGGAGATCATAATCAGACTAACCAGAAGAGCTCAAGTGTGAAGATGGAAGACCAATTGGAAAGATTGTTTCTAGTCCAAGTTTGCTATGTTTCTAACTAGTCCAAGAATCCATTCTCCCTCCAGGATTCACCCACCTGACAGGTATTAGTTTTGATGTATTTTCTTGGTGTATGAGTGGGCAAAGCATTTAAACACCTAGCTTGAAAATTATTGTGTATCTCTCTGCTATGGGTTGTGGTTGTTTGTACCAAGAAACTCCATCAACATGAGTGCAAACTACCAACATGAAAATTCAATAAAGACAGCATTGATGAGTTTCAGACTGAAAGTTTTAACTGTTTTGCTTTGATGATCAACTACTACTACTGTAGATGCATCCCTGAAGTTGGTAAATCACACACAATTGCCAACATGAAAGATCCTTACATCCATCTTTCATGTTGGTGGATCTGCTCTGATATTAGATGGATCTGATATTATGAATCCTTATGACATGAAAGGAGTGTTAGACTAGATCCAGAAGAGAACTTCCTCTTGATTTTTCTTTGGTCCAGGATTGGCATGCAGAAGATTGTATCTTGATTTCTAGAATGAATCCTCTCAGTTTTTGTATCTATTGTCTTGTTGCTGGTGCAATGCCTTTAGCAGGTATGATTTTCAGAGGAGTAGAATTTTGAGATTGATCAGGTAGAGTAGGTCTGAATTGTGGTTTGTTTTTGTTTGTGTGGTCAGGTGTGTGAGGAAAGAAGCATGTACCAAGCGTTTCTTAGTGCTGCAAGGAATCAATCCGACAATGAGCAGGTTTCTGGAAGCGTCACCCGAGTCCTTATGGTGGGAAGAAGTGACAGTGTCACACAATTAGAAGAAACCGCATTCATGAAGCGTCTTTGCTGCTGCATGACCACCGCCAGTGCCACCACCCACGACATGTTTAACAACAACAATGAGCGGTCCGATGTGGGAGTTTTGGGTTCCGAGCCGGCGATGGACATCTACAAAGAGTGGAAGCATCCCTGTCTTCCACTCTACATCCATGCAAGCAGAGGGCTCGGTGGCAAAGGGCAGCTGGAACAGATTAGCAACTTCCTTGCAGACAGGAACTCGACGTCGAGCTTCTCATCGTGGTTTGCGGTGGAGCTGGGGAAAGACTGCAAGAATCGGAAAAGTTGCCAAAACTTTAACGAATATGTGAGTAGTTGTAGTACTAGGGTTCACGTGGTATGGCTTTTGTACTCTGTGGTGTCTGAAAGTACCCAGTCCGAGTGGGCCTGTCTGAGGGCCATCTTGCAAAAGAACGAAATTCCTGTCCAGATTGTACTTGTAACAGACAAAGATAAGGACCCCACTGGTGAGCATTTGTGGACCAACTTTCTGAACAAGCGCAGCGGTTTCCTGCTTCCAAATCTACCAGCATTGTCCCAACACGCTGATGAGCACTTCATCACGGTCCCATCAGACAGTTTGAGCAACAACAACAATGAGATAGGAGGCAAGCCGGAAGCAGAAGAAGAAGAAGAAGAAGAAGAAGAAGGTTCACGGCAACAACAAATGATCCACGATCATCACCATAGCCGCGACATTCAATCACATAAGGAGACTTATACAAGGAGATGTCTGTATGAATTGGATCACAAGGCGCTCTGGGCATCCGCCGAGGTAATCAAAACAATTGCGAACATCCAGCAGACAGCTCAAGTCATACATGCAATATCCGTGACGTTGAGCAAAAGGTTAGCCATCACCATTACCAGTACAAACTTCATGACGTTGTATGGGCGCTACAACTTAGAGCGGGCAGCAATCTTCACACTCAAATTCTTGTGCAAGATGTGGGAGATACCCACAAAATTGGAGACAACAATGTTGCGCAAACTTGCTTCATGGGGATTGCATGTCAAAACTGAAGATCATTCAAACAAGCCATCTGACAAAACTGCCTTCAACTTGTCTCTTCCTCGATCATCAAGTAATTCAATCACACTCAGAGATCATGGCAGATATCTTCCCTTCAGCATCAGGCTTGCACATGTGATTGTTTATTGCAAAGCTTTGCATCTCAAGGGCTGGATTGACAACATGGATGACTTCTCCCTGGAATTAGACAACTTCCATGCTACCCATGGAAATCAGTTTGATCAAGCGTTTGCCAAAAGCTCCCATCTTGCAATCTTTCCTCAGATCCGACAAACAATACTCAGCAGTTTGGGTACTAGTTCTTCTGATAGAGTATCAGGATTCAAACAGCAATTGCAAAACTCCTTGGAGAAGTTTTTGCTTTGTCATGTACAACACAAATCCATTCACTCCTGAGATGTTCTGGAAAGTGAATTGAGTTTGCTAGTATGCTAAAAGTTCATACCTCATGAACTTTTGGTTTGTGAAGGGAAATGGGAAAGGGAAGATGAGCAGATGAGGGGGAGGAGGATGTGCATGACAAAATCCTCTTCCAAGATCTCAAAGGACACTTCCTCTCTCACTCTCTCAAAACACAAGAAAAATACTTTGTCTTGAAAAAACACTAGCAACTGATTTCATTTTGTTCTTCACCTGGCTCTGCTGCAGAGCCTTCTCCTTGTTTGGGTTCTATTTGATGTTACCAGATTCAATGGACACAAAGATTTCCTGAATTTTGAGGACACATTTCCTTGTCTTTCATGAGAATTGGTTGTGAGCATCTATCTCTGACAAGCAGGATTAGTTAGAACTTCTTGAACAGAACAAATTGGACATGTTTCCACCCCATTTGAATCTCCAGCACCTAATATTATACAAGATTGAGAGCTTGCATATCAATCAATGTATTGGCTGAATGGAAGTTGATTATCTAGATTTTTTTGGCAAACATTTGAATCCCTGCACTGTTTGTTTTTTCTACACAGACCATAGATGTTTGGAAAGTTTGATGCAGACTCTTTTTTGATTCTTAATCTTCTTTCCAATCCCTCTTATGTCTCTCCTGTCTTGATCTTTTGTTTAGTGATCTGTTTGTTGCACTAATTCATTAACAAATTTTTTTTGCTATGTGAAGCAAATGTAAGTTGTTTATCAGTTGGAAAATATCAAACAAATTATGAAAGTACAACCAAAGTTTTCATAACAATAATTCTTGATCATTTGATGTCTACTTGAATCAAGTGGGACCACATTTTAAGCAACTAATGAAACAACCCAAGTAAACAAAAACCATCTACTATTATCATGACTCTAATCTCTTGACTCAGTGGGTCAGCATAATGAGGCAAAAACAGCTCAATAGACTGGCTGACAATCTGTAAAATGAGCACAAGAATTTAGGATAGAAACAATTGTGGCTAAGATTGGAAACAAGGGAGCATAATGGCAGGCAATCTTTCACACTTTGGACAAGTCTAGAAAAACAATGGGGAGGAAGGATGGTCAATGGTTCCGTGTTTCAATCATTCATGGCATTAATGTACATAATATTTGGCAAACTAAGTGTCTTCCTCTCTTGTTTTGTTGGATGTAAGATTAAACTGCAAGATTGAGATTATGACAGGTCTCTTTCTTCCATTTAACATTGAGATTATGGCAAGACTCTCTTACAATTTTGAGATTGAGATTATGGCAAGAAGACTTGAATCCTCTACACAGATTCAGCATGCCATTTTCCAATCAGTAGGTTTCACAAGCCTTTTTCTTTTCCCTGAATAATAAAGCTAGGTGAATAATGCAAACAGTAGTTATCTATGTAGCTGCCAGACTTACAATGCTGGCCAGAAAATGTTTTTAAGAGACAAATGCCTTACACAAGTGGTCATCACAGGTAGCTTGGCCTGAAACAAATTGTGCGCTGTGCAATATAGATTGATGAGCACAATTATCAATGATTGTTCGTCTAATACTTGTTGATGGTTTTATTTTTGCTATTTGTTGGATGGCAAATCCCATATGGAAGCTTGCAGTCCAAGAACACCCATTTCAGGCACTTTGAAGTCCAAATGGTTTTATCAATTATATAAGTTTGTCGTTACAAATTGTGTCTCAAAGAGGTTTAATGTGATAGAAACTGGGGTGAAAAGATATCTCTGCACCTCCTGGACACATTTAAATGATGTGCAATTGCTTCTTTAGCTTGTCCACAAAATCAAGATGTATCATGCTGTAGATGGCATCATTCCATGCATCTTTTGCATGCCTTCGAACTGTATTTCTTGTGCAAATTTCAATGTAATCTTCTCTTGTATTTCCTGTCCATCAATCTTTTTTCTTGCTATGATTTTGAAATGCCAGTGACCTGCAATTTTTGTCAATAATTCTTATTCCCACTCCCTTGTGCATCCCAATTGCAAAGGATGCACAAGCTTCTGTTTTTTCATTGTCTGATACTTGTTTTTGAGCCTTAATCATCAGGTTCCCCATCTAGTTTGGAAACTTGTGCAGTTTCAATTTTCTATCTAGAATAGATCTAGAAAGATGTGCTTTTGAGCTTCTTCAAACTCAGATCAGTTTAATTTATTGGTTTCCTCTGTTCAGTGATAATTGCAGAGATCAAAGACAGTAACCATTTCCAGAACACAATGTAGATTGCAGAGATCAGAGACATCAAGCATCATGAGCACTCAATGCAGAATCCTTTGTTTAACTTGATGATGCTACAATGGAAGGTGATTCTAAACCCTAGGTCTGTTCAGCATTTTCTAATCTACAAATTGCTTGAATCCTTAACAAAATCTTTCAAGTGGAAAAAAAAGAGCTGATTGTTGCCACAGTTTGTGGACAGAGAGACCTGCAAAACTCTGGCACTCCTGCTTTGATAGAAGCATAAAGGAGAATCTATTGACATAGTATTATAGAGAAGGAAGTTGGAATTTTACTGGTCAACTTCTAAGAAGGGTTAGACCCCCTGGCCAGCAATCTTTCATGGACAGAACATTGATGATGTAACATCTTTTGATCTGCAACACAGAAACATCCCACATTTTGCAACAGAGAACACATGATATGTGTACAATCTATGACACATTCTTCTTCGCTTCATAGTTGCACATTCGAGTGTGAAAGTCAGGTCTGGGGCCACATGGAATCCTGTTGTGATTCAAGCATAATTCCTGCCCTTGAAAGATAGGAGTAACATCCATCAAATTACCATAAGTGTCCTGAGAAGCTTTGGCACACCAGACCACCTGCAAATCTGATATTCTAGAAGAGCATATATCGGTTTGTTAATTGGTGCCATCTATAACCTGTCATGTCCTAGTGACTGTAAGCAAATACTGGAGGACTCAGGATGAATGGCAGCCTTAAGGAATGCTTGTCAAGCGTAATATATCTCCCACAAAAGCAAACTTCACATCGGAGGGCATCTTGGTTCAAGTTTTGTTCAACATGGCAAACCCTTCAACCAATGCCTGTGGATGGAGGGAATACATATCTAATGCCCAACCGCCACATCTATATCCATCTGCCTCAGGCGAGATGAGAAGTTACCATCATGACTATCTCACACAGTGAAAGCCCTTACAAATGACAAGCCAAATCACAAACAGAATGATGCAGAAAACTATGTCAACCACCAGCACAAGCTTCACTTTACGCCACCATGTACGGCGAGCGAGTTGTTGCCCTCTGTGCCTACTGCTGCTGGTGCTGCTACTTCTCTCCAAATTGTGATCTGAACCTTGTGTAGATCTGCTTTCAACCAAAACATCAAGATCATGATCTTTGGCAAATGCTTTCACACCATTTTCCAGCATAATCTCCTTAAGAACTACCTGCACCACCAGATTCATATACAAAGAAGGAACCCTGTCAATGTACATCAGGAAGATTGGATTCAATGGAAGTTTTTGCTGCCAAATAACAGAAAAAAATGTACTTGCATATATGGGTCTTCGAGTTTCTATTATATGGTTTCACCAACTGTTGGTCAAGAGGATGATCAAACCAAAAATGTGGAACACAAGCAAGGAAGTACTGTGTTAGAAGGTTTCTTAATGAAACCAAGAATGTGAAATGTGAGCAAGCAAAAAACTGTGCTAGAATCTTTCTTCATCAAACCAGATGTGGAATGTGAGAAAGAAAAAATGGTGCCATGATCTTTCTTGATCAAAACAAAAATGTGGAATGTGAGCAAGCAAGCACTGTGTAAGAATCTTTCTTGATCAAACCAAGGATATGGAATGCAAACAAGAAAACATGGTGCTAGAATCTTTCTTGATCAAACTAAAAACATGGACTGTGAGCAGCCACCATGCCAGAATCTTTCTTGATCAAGCCAAAAATGTGGAATGCAAGGAGTCGATGTGCTAGAATCTTTGTTCTTACCTGATCATTAACTTTGCTTTTGCTGGTTTTCCCTCCTTTCTCTGTGAGGGGTGATGACTTGGGTGAGAGGTGATACTGTCTCTCTGAATTCCTGTGAGGTAAAGCATTCTCTTCTTCCTGTTGTGCCACACCCTCATGCACATGGTTGTGGTGATCAGATGTGGAACCTCCGGGCAACATTGAAGGCTCTCTGTATGTGTCATGGTCAATATAGTAGTCTCCATTCTGATGTCTGAGTGAATTCTCCCTTTGCTCATGATCATTTTCTTCCTTCCATGGAACAACCCCAACAAATGGTTCAATGAGATGGTGCAAAACAGGACCAAAATGATGATCCAAACAGTGAGACTCCTCAAGTCCTTCCCCATCCAGCTTCAATCCCTGCTCTTGCAGCAGCAACTTGAACTCATTCCTAACCTGCTCCAGAAAAGTAAAAGCTCGGCAATTGCCCAGGGATTCGTCAACAATCGCACAATAAGTGAATGCACCTTCAATCAAGCAAGCGAAGATTCGTCGATTGGTGGAGTAGGTGAACCTGCTGTGAAAACAAGGCACTTTCTCCAAGCATTCAACTGCAATGCTTGTCAGGTCTGTTGCTCCACTGTTGTTGTGTGCCACTATCATTGATCCCTTTGCTACCGATGCATAGTATACAATGTTTGTGAGGGAGCCAACCATGTCAGGTACACTCTTCCCTCCTTTCTTCTCTTCTTCCATTGACAACACTTACCTAAATGATGATCACAATGCTGTGCATGGTCTCAGGGTGAAGAAGAAATGAAAACTCCACCACCTTAGCAAGCTGGGATAGAGCAAATCACGAGTTCTGCAATCCATTTATCAATGCCCTTGAATCAAGAGCTTTGTGAAGTGAAATGACCTCAACAGCTAGCTGTGAGCAACCCTCCAAGTGCCAGCAATTTGTACATGTGTTTGAAGAGAAATTTTTTGTCACTGGCCAGTTGGGCAAGATAATGGTAAGATTGACAACAGTTGTTCTTGCTGGAGCCCAAAACATAGAAGAACATGAATGGCCTCCTGTAAGAACACAGGACATTGAGCTCGAGAAAACAGAACACAACTGTAGCTTTTGGGTGTGGTAGAATCTCTAAATCCCCATCCCCAACAACCAGCACAGCTTCATCTGTTAGCTTCTTGCTTCAGTTCAGACCCTCAGCACGACAATGGCCTGCTGTTGTTGAGAACAGAGAGCCAATAAACACATCCAGAACCGCATACATATCTATCTGGCCGTTTGTTGTTGCACAAAAAGAGCCGGCTGTAAGACAGCAACTGCTGCACCAACCTGACAACAGCAGCTCAAACTCCCTTTACAACAAGATCAACGACAACACCAATAACACCAACAACAAATATGCAACTGCAACAGACAACCTTCCCTGCGGCAATACCCACGCTCTTCAAAACCTAACACATACTTCCCCGTAAACGCAACAACAACTGGACGAAATGCCTTCCTAAGAACAATACAAAACCTCCAAGGTCGTGTGTTTTCCACCGCTTGGAGCAATGCAACAAGCAGCTCACAAGACCGCAACGTAGCTAGAACTCAACCCATCATGCAAGTTACCATTTTTCTGTTTTCGCACACAAAGCTACAAAGCGAAAACCAAATCATGGCCGAAACTTGAGGGCGTTGAAAAATCACCGCGCTCGGCGACAGACACACACACAAGGCGACAGATTGAAGTCAAACGTGCCGTCGTACGAGAAGAGTCAACGCTTGCCTTCTTATTATTAACCCCTGGTCACCAACCAGCTCGTGGTCTGGTTCTCCCCGCAAATCTTTTGACTCCTGATCTCCTCCTCTTCCTCCTCTTTTTTGCCGTCCTAACGGTCTTGCAAAAAATATCCTGGATAAAATCTTTTCTGTCCAACAACTAAATCTTTCGTATGCTTGGTGGATTTCTTGCAGCGGCGTCTGTCGGTAATCTGGTCCAGTCGCAGCAGGGGCGGTTTCTGTAGATTCTAGAGAGCATGGTTTGCACGTATGCCGAGCTAGGATGCCGTATCCTGCTGGGCGTGGGAAGCCTGGAGACGACGGTTTTGAAGAATGCATCCAGGAGGACGAAGTAGGTACTCGATCGATCGAGAGAGAAATGATTTAAACGAGGAGAAAGAAATGACACGAAGCTTGTGGGTCTTGTGGAGCGAGACGGGATCATGATCAAGAGGGGGAAAATTTCGCGAGAGCTTTAAGACCTGGGTGTGGATGTTCTGTGGAGCTGCGAGAGGAATCCTTGTCGTAGAGGAGAGGAAGATCACGTGATCGAAAGAGTCTCGTGGATGGGACAAAGAACTGAAGAAAAACAGCACCAGACGAGAGCAATTGCTGCTAGCATTTGCTTTGTGATGGAGGAGGAGGAGGAGGAGGAAGAAGATTTGAGAACTGTATTGAGGACTGGAGGAGTAGCAGCTCATGAATGGGTCGCATCTCATGCGTTTACTCTTGTCCGGACTTTCCTGAGGCGAAGAGTTAGATGTCGCCAGTCACTTCCCTGTACTCTAGCTCTGAATCTGTAACGGAAACCGCAATCCCTGCCTCCTTCCTCTCTTCTTGAGAAACCTTTCCTGGCTGCGTCGTGTTCTTTTTGCGCTTGAAGAATGATACAAAACTACGATGTTAGCTTTTCTCTGCTTGTTTGTAGCTTTCTTCTTTGGCTGGCTCCTACGTTTGTCCCCACAACAGCAGCAGTATCCTAGTTTCTACATGCTTCGTGTCTTCTTCGTGTGCATGCTGCGAATTCTGTGTTATCACGTCTACTCTCCTTCCAGATCTGGAGATTCACCATCTTCCACAAGAAGTATTGTTGTTTTTGCAGGGGACGCGATCTTTTCTTTGGCAAGAACGAGTGTTTGTTTGTTTGAGACTCTCTGCTACTTCAGACATTTCTTGTTTAGCTTCAAACACACGACGGCTTTCCACATGAGCTCCAGAAAATTTTTATCTGGTTTCTTTCTACATGCTTTGTGTGCATGCTGCAGTTACCATGTCCATCATCTACTCTCTTTCCAGGTCTGGAGACTCACCATCTTGGACACTTGAGTCTTGTTGTTATTATTGGGAGTGGTGATTTTCTTTTGGCAAGATGCAGTGTTTGTTCGTTTGACTGAGACTCTCTTGGCTGCTTCAAGATATCTTGCCTCTAGCTTCAAATAAACGACGTTCTATATGCTCCACAAAAAGAAGTTTCTCTAGGTTTTACAACAATTGCTCTTCGTCTCTTTGCTTTAACTCTATTTGTGAAATTTCATTGCCCTTGCAGTGCTAGATATGAAAGCTGAATGCACATTGCTTTCAACGTGATTTAGATAGAGAGCTCCACAACTTGGAAGGTGTGTGTGTGTGGTGCTTGTATGGGCTCTTCTTTCTGTTTTCTTCATCACAGAGCAATGCATTCTGGTTGTAAGTTACAGTTCATCTGTACATAGGAAGGTACTCACAAAGCTGCCCCTATTGAAAAGAAGCTGCAATGCACGCCCTTTACTTGTGAGTGATCTACTTCCTCCATAATGATGGTGAGAAAATTGAAACACACAGCAAGAAAATAATGTAGTTGAAAAGAAATATGCCCAGGTAGTAAATTGAGAGATATGAGATGCAGACAGTGGACTGTCTCTTTGTATTCAGATCAATCCACTGAAGTACATACACACATTGATACCATAGTGGACGAAGGCCATACTCCTAGGGAACCTGATTTTCAGCACGTTACCACCTACTTGTGCTTGATTTACAGTAAAGACCACATGCACCAAACTATCTGATTTCTAGCAAGTCTTAGTTGGAACAACTTAGCTTGTTTATTTCTGCTCCTAAATCCTTTCCATTCATCTAGGAGTCAATTTTGCTTAGAAACTTCTAAAAACTTCTACAAGAACTACTTACATTAGATTTGAACTACCATTTGATCTAACACTCCCATTTGGTTTAAATAAAATCCTAAGTTGTTTAAGACCCATCCTATGCATAGATTGGTGATGCTTTGGTCAAGGGACTCCTTTTGTCAATAGGTTAGTGCTCATCTTGCTAGTATTGAGTGTTATTTCACCTACATGCACCATTTCTCTAACATACTAGTGATGGTCTATGTCAATATGCTTTGATTGATTGTGATGAACTATTCTTGATAAAGGAGATGCTTCCTTGTTTTTAGTAAGAATGATAGTTGCTTCCTTTTGCTTGAAATCAAGTTCAGCAAGGAATGTCCTCAACTACATGGCTTCACAAGTTGCCTATGATGTTGACATCTATTTTGCTTCTATCATTGAAAGTGCTATAATTGGTTGTCTTTTACTTGATCAGCTAATAGCACCATTAGCTAGCAGAAATAAAAACTTGGTAGTTGATATTTGACTATCAATGTCTACACCCCAATTTGTGTCACAATCTTGATCCAAAAATAATCACATCGGATTGTGACATCCAACAAGTTCAAACTTGAATACTAAAACAGTAAGTCTTTTGTGTCTCAAGTACCTAAAAATTCTTTTTACAGCTTTAGAATGTGACAATCATTATGATTTAGTGAGTCATTATGATTTAGCAAATTTACTCACTACTCCTATTACAACAATAATGTCAAGCCGTGTGGCAATCATAACATACATTACACAACCTATTGCTTCTTTATAAGGTACTCCTTCCATTTTATTTGCCTCATCTATTGTCATGGGTTTATCAATCTTGCAAAGCCTGGAACTAACATCAAATGCGATGCTTACTAGTTTGCAATCTTTCATGCCAAAACATTTAAAGATATCTTCTATAAATTTTTTTTGACCTAAGCTAATGGTTTTATTCAAAGTTGTCAAAACCGATGTGACATTCCATTTTTGTGTTGATCATCATGTTAATGTTAGTCGGTATGTGTTTGTTTTTGTGTTAGTCTCGATGCAAGAGACAACATTGTCATAGTAAATAATTTTGAACTCATTTTCATTGCTACTACTTTACCTATAATTAGTGACCACATATTTTGTAACATCCTAATTAACACATGTTGGGATTATTTGTGATGTGGAATATATCAACAAACAATATTTGTTTGAATAGGTCACCTCTTGTCCAAATTGCAACCAAAAATGGAGAACCTTGGTCACAATTTGAATAGGTCACCCGTTGTCCAACTAGCAACCGAAAATGGAGAACTTCAATCGCAAGTTGGATAGGTCATCCCTTGTTTAGCTTGCAACCAAACGTGGAAAATGGATAGGTCATCCATTTGTCCAGTTTACAACTAAAGTATTCCATATTTAGTCATAAGCTAAACAAATGGGTGACCTGTTTAGCTTGCAATTGAAAATGGAAAGTTTGGTCGCAAGTTGGACAAGTCACTCATCTATCTAACAAGTGACCAAATATGAAGAACTTGGGTTGCAGGAGGAGAAAAACCCCATTTTTCAACTATGTTTTCAACTACTTTTCCATTATCATTTATAGTGGAAAACATCACTTTCAACTACAAAATGTTTTTTTGCAATTAAAAATTAATGTTGTCAACTAACTTCGAAAAAAGTCAACAATGTTGAGTTGACCTTATAACACAATTGAAAACAACATACACATGTCAATTTGTGGGTTAATGTTGAGGTGACAACATTTTAGTTGAAAACGACATACATTTTAGTTGACGTAACATTTTAATTGTAAAGTGCTAACTGGACTTAATTGACTCCATGATGGCAAGTTAATGGATGAACTTCATCCACCTATGTGTCTTGTCATTTGGGGATGTGGAATTGGAATTATGACTATCTTTTAAATATATTACAACCAATGTAGCATTGGCACGTGTCATGTCATTGAGGAAGGGCATCGAATTTTAGAATTTTGATTAATATTTAGTTATATTATAACCAATGGAACATTGACAAATGTCACATGGGCATTCGTGGTCCACCCTTAAATTATATTATTTGACATGTGTCATGAGTATGGTTTCAAAATCTTGAAATTATATGATTTATTAAAAATGTCAGCATATGATATTGTGCCATGTGGACACTTATGTTACACACTTGCATGACGCATGGCATCTTGTTGTTTGTAGGTCATCCAACATATGTGAAGTCAAGCCAAAGTAAAGAGATTAACTACAAGGTAGTTGAAAGCAAGTTGAAAATATGTTGAAAATATGTCAAAATTTATGTAAATTAATTTAAATGTAATTGAGATTACAAATCTACACAAATTATAATCACAATTGTAAGGCTATTGAAACTAGACTATGGGGATAATACACCTAGCTAAAATTAATGAAAGAAAATCAAACCATAATAAAATCATAATCTACTTATACATTATCAACTAAGAATGAAAAAATTATTCTAATCTGAAAATTATGTAAGGAAACATTGTTCCCATGTAGAAAATGGTCTCATCTACATCCGAAGATGTTAATATTATTAATCAAACATTTATTGGAACAATGAAATGGCTCTCCTATAAGGTGGTTATCCTATGTTTATGCACTAATGGTGTGAACTCATTGTTGGCATGCTTCATTGGATTGTTGCCGTGTTGGACCACGTCTTTTGACTTGTTCATAGTACACCCTGCATTTTTGAATTAAAGAAAATGAAAGTTGTTAGAAATGAAAAAACTTAATAGGAATTTAAGTTATAATGCATCAAGAAAAAGATTGTGCATTAGTTGCACACATTAAAAATCAATAAAAACATCATCATTTACTACTCAAGAATAAGGAAAATGACAAAAAAAAACACTTTGAAATCTAGAAAAATTAAAACTAAATAACAAATAGAAATGGCACACATCATGGGCTTACCTTATACATAGTCAACAAACATAGTTGAAACCTAAGTGGAATCTAGTCGAACCCAATCAAAATATAAGAGAAATTATATAGTTGAAATTTAATTGAAAGTAGTTCAATAAAACAAACATAATCAAAACCTTACTTGCATTGATGGTTGAAAAAGTTCATAAGTTTAGCTTTCACTGCCCAAATGTTTGTTTTGGAATTGAAAAAGAAGAAAAACCAATGAGAGTTGGAAAAAAACACTTTCATACTTACAAAACATGTTTTTCTTTTTTCTTTTATTTGGACCCCTCTTACTTTCAAAGCTCATAACTTTATCATTTCTTATTCATTTTAAATGATTTAAAGTGCTATAGGAACACCACCTTAAGTTTTGTAAATAATCTTTGAACTATAATAACAATAGAACAACATAAAAGGAAGTTCTTGCGTGTTCAAGAACTGGTTGTGGTTTGGTGTTTTGAGTTCTTGACCCTCCACTTTGGGGGGCCATAACTTTCTCATTTCTAATCCCCTTTTAACGATTTTTAATGCCTCAAATGCGCCAAGAGGAAGGGCTCAACATTTTTTTAGACACCAAAAACAAAAGAGTCCTCCCCTTGGATCTAGATTGTCCTGAACACTTAAATGTATTAAAAGTAACCTAGTTACTTTAATGAAAGTTCCAAAAAAAACCTAGTTGAAAAAAAAATAGCAAAAGCTCAAAATAAAACCTAGCTAAAAAAGAATTTAACTAAAGGTAACATGGTGGAAAAATAAAAATATATATATCTTGGTAAAGGGAAAATAAACAAAAAAGAGGAAAAGAATTTTTAAACACTTGTAATTATAAGAGGCATGTGTGGTGATGGCTTTTAAACTCCATAAGCTTGTCTCATGTTATTCATGTTCATTTGCCTTGACACCATATGACCTTAATGTGTTTAATAATTTTTTTAAAAAAATGCAATGAAAAGAAAAGAAAAGGAACTTGAACATGATAAAAAAGAAAACAACTTAATAATAACCCCAAAATGAAAATTTTGAAATTCTTCACATGTAAAAGGCATAATGCACTCACTTGAAAAGATTCATGAATTGATATTAAACTACATGATTTAAACTTATAAACACAAGTTGGGCCTAAAAAACAAACAAGATAAAACAAAGCAAACTATAAAAAATCAAAATCAAAATCAAACTAGAGTGCAAAGAAAGCTCAAAGTGATGGATAATGTTATATAAGGGTAGTCCCTTCATCCATGGATGGATGAAGTATGTGGTTATAGTTGGGATGTCAACTAATTTTCAACTATGCAAATTAACATTGTTTTAAGTAATTTTCAATTGTAATTCAAAATTTGAATTTCCTACCAACACATTACCACCACTGTTATATGTCAGACCATCCATTCATAATTAATTATGGCATTATATATATTATATGACATTTAATGGCATAAATGGAATCATTTATAAATGAATGACATTTTATGATATAATTTAAAACATTATAAATGGTATAATTTTAATTTTGTGGCATTTTATGGCATTTTAATGAATATGTAAAATGCCATAAAATTATATATCAATTATTTTGTACCACAAAATTGAACCCTTGTTAAGTTAAAGCAGCTTGCCTAGCTTAGTTAACTATCCTAACCTAGGTCTAATTAGTTTCCTAACCTAACTTAAAGCCTATGTAGACCTATGTAGGTAGTAACAAATTAAATATAGGTAGGCTATGAGTCATTTAGGTAGGTATAAGTAGGTAGGTTGTGAGTTGTGACACCATGATTAAACAAAAATCAAGTAGGTACCTACTTAAAAACCTTGGCTAATTACCTAGTTACTTAATACCTATCTACTTATACCTAATTAGTTTAAGTAACCTACTTACCTACATTTGACCTAACATCTCTACCTATTATTTACCTAGGGACGACCTATTGCATCTAGGTAGAAAATAAGTAGATAGGTAGTCATAACTTGTTTTGCCTTGCCACCCCATTTAAATCTAACCTCACTAGCTATCCAACTTAATTGTTTACGTAGCTTACATGCTTACACACCTCATTAGTTACCTAGGTAGGTTGTAGGTTAAGCAAGTACATTTGTTGCAAATTATTTTTAAGTATCTGTAGGTAGGTAATATTTTATAGGTCAAGTAGGTACTCATTACATATATTACCAAAGTAATTATAGGTAAGTGGTAAATTGTAGGTTAAATAGATTTATATTATAACATAAATGATTTAAAATAGGGTGTAGGTTAAGTTATGTAGGTCAATAGTCTATAGGTACCTAGCTAGGTAGGTATGTAATATGTAAGTATAAGTTACAATAGTAAGTAGGTAACATGTATGTAAGGTGTAAGTAATGATAAGTGGGTAGGTAATATGTGGGTAGGGTATAAGTAATGATAATTAAAGTTAAAGTACAATTGAAAATGCATGCAATATTTCATCCATCAATATCCTTCTTTCATCCATTCAAAACAAGGTCCACCAAAATAGTCAAGCAATTGATTTGACGTAGCATAATGTCAAGGAAAAATGGAATTTTCAACTACTCTTCAACTGGGTTATATTTTATTTTTAAACATATTTTGATGATCAACACCTATTAGTGGTCAATGCCGTACACTTGCCAAACTAGTCGACATGTCAACTCATTTGAAATGCCATCCCATCCGCATGGAATTTGTTTAAATAAATATTATTGTGTAGTCAAAACAAAGTTGAGGATGACATGTAGTTGAAAACCAGTTGGTTAGAAAATGCCCTTTTTCTCTTAGTGTTGCAAGTTGGACAAGTCTTCTATCTAACCTACAATTGAACATTTCCATTTTTGGTTACTTACAAGATTGGTCCCCTATTTAGCTTGCGATTGAAAATGAAAAGTTTGGTTACAACCTTGACAAGTCATTGCCTTTTGAATTGGCAACCTAAAATGAAAAAGTTTGGTTGAGCTAAACACATCACCCATCTATCTAGCATATGACCAAATATGGAGAACTTTTTGTCGTAAGTAGATAGGTCCCATGTCCAACCTATGACTGAGCATCTCCATTTTCAATTACTTTTTGGAGTAGTCCCTTGTTTAACTTATGACCAAAAATGGAGAAATTCAATTGTAAACTTGGTATGTCACCCCCTTATCCAGCTTGCGACCGAAAATGGAAAAGTTTGATCGTAAGCTAGATAGATCACCCTTGTTTAGCTTGGGACCAAACTTGTCTACTTTCAATTGTAAAATACACAATGACACCGTTTAATTTACAACCAAAAGTGGACAAGTTTGGTCACAATCTAAACAAGTCGCCGAACCAGTCCATTTTCAATTATATTTAATCACAAGCCCTAAGCCTAATTGTGAATGTGTATTTTGTTAACGAAGAGGGTAGTTATAATTCAACATGTGTGCTAACTATCATAAAAGAGAAAAGATGAGGAAAGGGAATGTGGGACCTTTATGAAGATGTCATTCCCACCCACTGACCTCACTTTTTTCTTCAATGTGTGAACAATCATTGCCTTACACTTAAAAGAAAGTGATGGATTTTCGGGGGTTGGTGAAATCTGGATTTTTTAATTATTGACAATTGCTACCAAATTTCATCAATTTAACCTTTCTAATCTTCACTATACCACTCCCAAAAGCACTTTAATTTACATTATAAATATTTGAAAACAACCATAGGTCAAAAACCTTTCCCCTTAAGCCTTTAAAGCTATTAGGGTGCATATGAACTCAAATGAACCAAAATTGATGTTAAAATGTAAAATGTTTTGGGTGAAAATCCTTTAAGGTGTACCACATAGGACGAAAAGGGCCTAGTCCTTACTATAGTCATTTTTTACCTTATATTTTAATCCCCATAAAAATAATGAATCAAAAGTTGTCAAATTTTTAGAAGGATTATATTTTAAATTATTACAATTTTAGATTCCATCATAATCATCCATAAATGTGTCTTTACATGGTAAAAAAGGACTAGGTAAAAAAAATAAAAAAAAGATGACGTTGTGACAAGATTTTGGTACACCTTAAAAAATTTGTACCCTTTTACAATTCTTGTTACATTTGTTTATGTGGTGCCATTTTAATGACATGTGAATCATAAAAAGTTGTGTTTATTGAATAATATGGATATTGAAAAAAATTAAATGAATAAAAAAATCTTTTAATGTCAAAGTTTGGGTTGAACAAAATATGTTTAACAACTTCATTCAATAACATTACTTTCATAAATGGCTCCTTAATTTTTATAATAAAATTTATTTCATCTTCAATTTTTTTGTAATATTAGGGTGCTATCAAACACATCTAAAAAGTAATCAAATTTTCATATTTTTATAATTTCATGTTTATCAAATTTTAAATTTTTAAAAAAATTCATGAATCTTTTATGACATGTAAATGTGATGTAATGTATATGTCGTTTAAAGAAAATTTGTAGCTTATAATACAAAAAATGAAATTTGAAAATGTTAACATGTTTTGGTATGATTTGAAATTGTGAAAATTTTTCAAGACAAAACACAAAATTTGACAAAATCTATGCACTTTCAAAGACTTGTATTTATTCAAAATTGATTGTAAAAAAAAAATGACATATTGAAGCAACTATAAATATAATAAATAAAAAGTTTCAAAATATTTCATTTGAAAATTCTCAAAAAGGATAATAGTCTTAAATGCAAAATAAACACATTAGTTCATTAAATGTAGTTTAAAGTCAATCCATGACTTACAAAAGATTTTAGCCCAAAATTTTGAAAACACAACTTATGGTGCTCCAAGATGGTTAATTCTACAATGGAAGGAAGGTAGTAATAGGGGCAATGAAAGTGAACAACCATCACCATTAGAAATAGACTTCCATTCAAAATAGGGTTGCATATGGGCTTAAGGTTATTTCGTCACCATTGCCCACATTCAATGGTTGTACATATCATTTTTCCATATGTCCAAAAAAAATTTGTATTGGGTTTCATTTTGTACTATTATTGATTTCCATTTTTCTTTATGAAAAAATGAAGAATTGGGAATTTATATCTGTGTCCAATTTTTTGTGTTCAATTTTATTTTATTTTAAGCAGTTCATTATGATGAAACATTGGTAAATTTCATTAAACAAAACACCTAGTAAAAGGGGAAAGGAAGAAGAGATAGAAAGGACCCTAGTCCAAATTAGAAGCGTAAAAACCCAAAAGGAGTCACAAAGGGTCAAAAGGACAAATTATGTACTAGAGCCCCAACCAACCGTAAGAAACATATCAAAGAGAAAGGGAAGGGAAACCTTCATTGTTACCTATGGCTATCTTTTTTGGACCAACACACAAAAATTTGCATTTGATTCACAAAATTCTAAGGCTTCATAGGGGTTTAATTGCAAGTTGGACATGAGCCATGGCCAAAAATTCAATTGCACCATGGACAAAGGCCATAGCCAAAAGGTTTGAAGTCTAGGATGTAGCTAAACCCTTATTGCACCATGGACAAGGGGAGTAGCCGAAAGGACCTAGGTCCAAGATGTGACCTAAATACGGTTGTAAGTTGAACTTAGGTCCTTTTGGCTATAAACCCTCTTTAGATTGCAACCAAAATTCAGTCACAGGCTAGACCTTGTTTGTTTTGGCTGTGACCTTTGTCCAAATAATGACCGAAATTTGGTTGCAGTTTGGACAAGGATCGTAGTTAAAAGGACCTAGGTCAAACCTACAATTGAATTTCAGTCATTATTTAAATAGAGGTCACAACAAAAATAAACAAGATCCAACATGTGATTAAATTTTTGTTGCAATCTAAACAAAAGTCACAACCTACGACTAAATTTTGATCACAATCTAAATAAGGGTCATAACCAAAAGGACCCATATCTAGTTTGTAATCAAATTTCGATCCTCACAATTTGGACAGGGGTCACAACCAAAAGGACTCAAGTGTATCTTGTGATCAAATTTTGGTTACAATTTGGACAGGGGTTGCAACCAAGAAAATGCAAGTCCAATTGGCAATTTCATTTCAATCGCAATTTGGACAAGGGTCGTAGCCAAAAGGACCTAGGTCTAAACTATGACCAAATTTTGATCACAAGGTTGATAGGGGCAAAACCAAAAGGACTCAAGTTTAGCTTGTGATCGAATTTTTGTCAAACAAGTCGGATAAGGGCTACATAATATATCGATGTGAAACAACTTATGGGTGCAGTCACAATAACAAGTATCATAACAAGTGTAATGTTTGCTTGGTTTTTTCATGTTTTAAAGTCATAATTTAATTTGATGTTGAAATTGTAAGATTTGTTTATATAGTCGTATTTTTTAATATATCATGGGAACATGAGAATTAATTTGAATTTAATCCAATGAGTAAAAAATTAACAACAACATTCATTAAGCACTACAACATTTACTTTTAAACATTAAAAGGACTTGTAAATGGATTTGAATTTTTTTGAAAATGACATTTTTTGCCAACTTTTTAACATAAACCTTAATAAAATAATATGATTTGTTTTTTAAAAAAATTAAAAGATTTTCTCAAAGAATATTTAAAAAATATTTCTCAAAAAGCAATCACAAAAGCATACGAGTGTGGTTCACATTATCCCGTTTGCACCCTTATATGGGGATTTGTATAACCCTTGCTTGAATTTAAAGTCGTTAGTCCACCCATATAAAATTCATAACTTTGATGCCTTAAACATTTTATTTGGATTTTGGAGAAGGTGATTTGAATGTTGATTTTCTAAATTTGAGCTTTGAAATAACATTGAAAGTTGTAATATTTGAACCCAAATGTTGCCAACTTTTAAAAACCATATACATTGCCATCGATTTGTTGGTTCTTACCAAATATGGATTTTTTCCATGTGACCCATTAGTCAAGATGAATAGTTTTTAAATATTTGTGTTATGAATAAAATATTTGATTAGGCATATTCATAATCAAGGTACCCAAAAGGATGGTCTAATAAAAAAAGGACTACAAAGGACTATTTTGGATTTTTATTATATTTATTATTTCATGATTATAGTGGATTGGTATATGATTGTAACTAAAGTGATATCATGTTAATTTAATAAAAAGATAAATTGGATATAATATAGATTTTTTCTAATCCATTTAAATAATTTAAATCCTTATCTTAGCTATAATTTTCATTTTAAGGGTGCAATCATACTAAAATGTACTAAAAGTAGTTGTAACCACTATTTAATTTTTTGAACTTTGGATTTTAAATAATAATAATAATAAATAAATAATTTTGAATAAATTTTTATTACGAATACATTATGTACATATAATAAAAATTTGGAATCAATCTAATGACTAAAAAATACATATAAGGATTTTTAACCTCATATAACCATTACTTAACAGCTACATAAAAACAATTAAAAGCAGTTTTGACACTAAAAGCACAATTTGAAAATATTTTTTAATGACATATTTGGGATATTATTTAATATACACCTTAACATAATAATATTAAGAAAAAAAATTAATTTTATTTTTTTTGAAAAGTGTATTAAAACTTTTTTAAATATTCTAAGAAGAAAGCAGTGGTCTAATGGGGCACATGTGGTTCCTAATAACATGGTTGGACCTTTAAAGGAATCAAAAGGAATGTATTAAGTGATGCAATTGATTTCAAACTTTTTTCATGGATAAATAATGCACACATTAATGTTAGGCAACATTCACATTATAGATTTGATTAAATAATATACAATATAAATTTTTTGAAAGCTATAGATTCCATTTTGAGAGGGCAATAAGGAAATGTTTCAAATAATTGGATATGTTTTTCTATAATGAAAGTAAACAAAATCACAAATATCTTGGACTCAAATATTAAAACCCATTAATGTTGATTTGACTTGATATGTAGAAACAAATTGTTCTATTTTTTAGGAATATCTATTATCATGGCTAGGTGAACCCATCCTTGGGTGGTACCACTAGGAACCACTTCAAGGAATGGTTAAGGAACTAAAAACACCCAAATCATTTATCTTGGCCCCTTTCAGTAAATGTTTTCACAATTATAAATTATTATTTTTTCATGTTTATCAATTACATGCTCTAATATATGGCTTGAAGTTTATTTTGGGATTTTTAAAATTGGAAAATTTTAAAATTTTATTTCCCTAATTAAAATGGCCCCTTAAAAAATCAACAACTACAAGTTTGGATTTTCATAACTAAATCATATTTAATCAATTAATTTCCAAATAAATAAAATAAATAAAATGACTTCCAAATTACCTTAGGAAAAAAATGCATAAAAAATTTCATAAATCATGTTCCAAATTTGTGTTCTTGACCAAAAAGTTCAAGGAAAAAACATGCACTATGTTCTTAAATTTTTTTTAAAAATGCAATGATTAGGAACATCAAAATAAACAATATTCTTGACGTTATTTAGATTTCAAAATATATGGACCCTAATAAATGTATTTTTAAAAAATTATAAAAATGTTCATATAAGTGTCTTCTATGATTTTTCAAAGTTCAATGGGTCTAGGAAAATCAAAGTGTGACATTGCTAGTGGTACCACCCAAGGACAAGATTGCCCGATCACTTAACAATCCATCTACGGTACTCACATTCATTCATCAATGATATGAAACTTGTGTTCTATGATGACAAAAGACCAAGTGAATGTTATTTCAAATATGAAAGGTTTAATATTTGACCTCTTTCACCTATATTAACATTGGCTTGCTCTTTTGTTGTCATGGTGCCATTACGAGCAACATGCCAATGTATGGATGAAAGTGGATGGTTAGATGGTTTAACCACTTTTGTGAATGCAAGTGCATCATCATTAACATTGTTCATTGTGCTTGAGGCTTACAATACTTGACGCGCACCCAAGTCCCTAGTTAGCCCCAAGTTGGGGCTAAGTCATTCAAGTTGCGGAATTTCTGGGACTCGAGGCACACTCCCAGCTTCCAGCACTAAAAGGTGTGAGAAGGCATGCTGAAAGCTCTGGGATTAGACTAGGAAGAAGGACAAGCTTACTCAATTATTCGGTCATGCATCCAAATTCAACCAACAAGTTGATTAGAACCCATTCTGCACACTTTCAGTGTTGGGACAAGCCACGGGCGACTTTGGACTCACTTGATTCACCACGGCCCAGACTCGAGGGAAGCCACCACCTTCCCCCATATAGTATTCACTGCAGCTCTCCATCGCACTTGCATCCAAATGGCTCTTTTTCCCGGGACTCCCAAAGTGGAGTCCCGAAACTGTCCCAGTTTCGACTCCTGGGACTTTGGGCGTTCATAACTTCTCGCCCTAAGCTTGGATCGGGACGAGGTCTAAACCAAAGTTGTAGCTCTCCTTGAGAGCTTTCCAACGGTGTGTTGCATTTCACCTGCACACATCAGAATCAGGTCGATTCCCGACTTTTAGTGGTCGGGAGTCAAACTGCCAGTTTGACTCCCGGCCCTTCCTTCGACCATAACTTGTGCTGCAGATGTCCAAATGGCTCATGCGAGGACATTTTGGACATCTACACTTCAAGACCTTTTCAATGGTATAAAGAACGCATCAATGCAAGGTGTTTTGACCCCTGCAATTTCGCTCTGAGTTTTCAGGAGGGTCGGAGGACTCCCAAGTCCCATTTTCGGGAGTGTGAGTGGCGACCTCACACTTCCCTCAAAATGGGGTTGCAACAATACTCTATTTTGATTCTTATAAGTATTTTTGTGCAAACCTTTGTGTAAGCTTAAATTGCTAATTAATTTGTGCACCCTTATGGGTGCAAGTGCATCATCATTATTCATTATGATGGAGGTTCATAATATTTTTCATAATTCTCTTAGGTATATTTTTGCAAGCCTTTGTGTAAAACTAAATTGTTGATATTGTGTCCTTTCGTGAGTGTAATTACATCATCATCATTATCATCATTGCTCATTGTGCTTGAGGCTTACAAAATACTCCTTAATTCTTTTAGGTATTTTTGCACACACCATTATGTCCACCTCATTTTTTCAAGAAAAAAAAAATCTATTCAATTGAGTTTAAACACTTATGTTGATCATTTATTCTAATAAAGTTAGTGTAAGTTATTATCATGATTTTTTTCTTTCAACAAACAACATACCATATGTGTCTCAAGTTATTATTATCAAATTCATGGTTTATTTGTGATTCTTCTTTGAAGTTCCTTTTTGTCAAGGAATTGTAATTGTTTCTTTTGGGAGGATCTTCTCCACATCCTCTCAGGAAAAGAAAAAGTTTGAGTCAATTGAATTCAAACATTTAACTCTTCCTATCAAGGTTTCTCCACGATATATATATATGATCTCTTTCTTTCAACAAGTATATTATATGTTCATGCCATTAAATATATCCCCAAACATCATATCACTTGCTTTGTATTGCCAAACTCATGATTTCAATTGAATTCAACATTTGGGGAAAGCATAAAATAAGGAGCTAATCATGCCAAGGTTAAAGTCCTTTCTAAAGATTGCATTTTTCACATAATTTTTCAAACAAAATATCAAATTTGAAGCCAAATATAACATATAACATGATAAAAACTCAAAAAAAATTGCATCAAGCAAATTTATAGTCAAATCTATAATTTTATTTTGAACCATGATTACAAATTCAAAATTATAATAGTGCTTAAGAATGTTTGAATATCAAAATCTAAAAGTGTTTATATATTTTTATTTTTTGAATGTGTTGAACATATGGATCCCTTCTTATGGAATATATTAAGGTTTGAAAAAAAAAAAAATGATTTGGTGAACATTTGATAAGGAAAAAACACTTTTGAAAAAAAAAACCACTTGTCCACATGCTTTTCTTAAGTGCTTTAAATATATAAAAGGATTCTTGAAACATGGTGAATTTTCATAAATTTTTTGTAGTTGTAACTTTGAAAGTATAAGAATTTATTTCAAAAATTAAATGAATTTTTTTGATATACAATGTTCCCATGGTGATTTTTCAAATTTTTTAAAAGAAATTTTTAAGGACTATCCACACTCTATGGCTCCTTATTTCATGCTTTCACACACTATCCAAACTTTCAAATGTAAAAGATCTTCATTTGAAAATTGCAAATTGCTCAAGTTAAAGTTAACATGGAACTTGAAAGTATTTTGAATGTTTTTTGTGATTGGGAAGATTTCTTTGTAAGCAAATTTGCATGTAAATGTTTTGACTAAATCCTAAATCAAATTGATGAGAAAATATTGAAGTTGAAGGACATCTTCATGTAATTCATGATTTGCATGAGTAATATCAATCTATTTAAATGTTAGTCATATCGAATCTATTATATTTCTAGACTTTAGACTTAAGGTATGTTTGCTTTCCTATCATGTCACAACTCTATAATTGAGCTTAATTAGTTTCACATGATGCATTGGAAACACATAAGGTTCTCAACAATTTTTTGGAGGCAAATGAAAATGACAAAAAACAGTACACTACAGTTATGAACAAATGTGAGTAAGTTAACACGATTAATGTCATTTTGAAAAAAATTAAAAGTTTTTCAAATATTTAGAATTTACAGAACTTGTGATTAAAAAAATACCAACATAATTTTTTTAATCCACATCTCTATTCAATTTTGTAGCATACATGTGTTTATTTTTGAAGTTGGACCATAATTGAAACATATAAAAAGACACATTGAAAATTATGTGTTGTTTCACCAATGAATGTTAAGTCATTATGTTACATTCCTAGAGCCAATAAATGTTTTTCTACCCACACTTCTTGCGGCTTTGAAATCAGCTTACTATTATTAATATGCAATCTTGTATGTAAGAATTAACTATTAATGTGAAAAAGATATCTTCACAAGATGCATTCCTGTAAATGTTCACACAATTATTTTTCCCTCAATTCTCTAAGCAATTCCCAAACTAATATCTCTAAACTATTATGCTAATCAAATTGTTTGATTGATTGAGCTTCTTTTTCTCTTCAATATGTGTGACTACAATTCTTCACAATTGGCCGATTGGGTTTCGACCAAAAAATCAATGCAAAAAACTATAAATAAATATGAGCAAAACAAAATAATAGAACTTTGGTGATTTTTAAAGCAATACAGTTCATTTCATCTTTCAAGTGCAATCAAGCAAAAACCTTGACTTGACTTGACTAGTAAATGCATTATCATGAAACTATCTGTCAACCATTCATTGCAATATATAAAGACAAATATATATAGCAAGTTCCAGGTTTATCACATTGGTAAGGAGGACTCAAAGCAAGATGTGACACAACAAGATGGTACACATAACTATTGCAATACTATTTGACATGTTACCATTTTGTTAACAATAACAACAGGTAAAAGTGAAGAGAAACACATTTATATATATGAAATTGCAGGGAATCTCCAAAACAACAATTTGAAGGTAACATGGCAATGAGTGCAGTTTTAACCTTATGAGAATTGTGTCAGCCAGTCACCTTCATCACCAATAGCATTGATGAGAGGCACATGACTACCAACTGACTTCATCAGTGACTGTGCACTGACTTCATCAGCTCCTGCAAGTGGTTTTGGATAACTTATAATTTATATAGTAATCTTCTGCCTAAAACTTTGGGCAACCCATACTACAAAATCTGCATTCTGAATTTCTGTTGCATTTCCAGAAGCAACAGGGAAGTTGACTCAGTCATTATGTTGGCTAGCACTTAAGAGACATAGCTAATAAACAAGCCAAAGGGAAGTTACATACATGGATTTCTTCCTGCCCAATTGGTCCAATTGTGCTCTTCACTTGAGCACTTGTAAATGGCACTCAAGAAAAATTGCTCCTCATTGATGGCTCCTAGATCACTTAATCCAGCACCATATTCTCCTGAGAGCCATATTTTCACAGCCATTCACTCAAAGCCAGCCAGCAGGCAAACACACAAGCTTAGTCAAATTACAAGCCTGATAAATGATGGGCAAGAGGTACAACTCCATGTTCATCTCCCCATCTCTCAATCAGGCACAGTGAATGTCTGATATTAGATCTGCCATGCTCTTAGAATTATTCTGTAATCCTGATTTTGCACAAATCATGTGGAAGCTTCTGAAGACTGTTCACAAGAGCATTGCAGGTGACATAGACTCTGCCCAGAACTTTAGAAATCTAATGTTCTGGGCCTTGCTTCTGCTTCTGCTCTTCAGTTTTCACACTTGCAGTGCATCTAACATGGGATTCCAACTCAGGACTCCCTGCACTATCCATCTGCAAAGCAATCACCATGTACACATTTTCAAGGACAAAGTCATACTGTGGATATTCCAGCAATTTTGATCCCCCCAGGTAAAAAACCAAATGGAAAACTTCTGATGGTTGTACGAGACTGATGCAAAGCTCAAACAAGAAGTTGCAAGTAATCATAGTAAAATCCTTACTCAATGCCCACCATGACAATTTTCAGAGTCCCTTGCCATCATCAATATCTATAGGAAAATTCTGTAAGCTAGTCAGTGGCCAGAACAGTGGACAATACATGGAGAGAAAAGTTTACCAGGTGGAGATGGCAACAAATTGCTGGCTTTCTGTATTGTGCCTCCTGTGATTCAATGCATTCTGCAGCCCCATGCCTGCTTGTATTCTTCTGATCATGACACAAGACCAGTGGTAGCAAGTGAGATTCTTTCGATGGCATTAGTCAAACAGCCTTGCATGAAGTAGGTTCATAGTATGCAAAAAAAACTCAAGCCAAGATCCAAGTTATGTGAGTAAAGTTGCATGAAAATACCTGTGGACATTAGCAACTGAATCATCCTGCCCTTCATGGTGTGAAGTGGGTGATTGAGCTTCATTCTCTTCCTTGCTGCTTCCAATAGCTGCTGAATCCCCATCTTCTATTTGCTGAATTTCCAGGTGCACCAGCCCATTTTGTGTGATCTGTACACCCTCCTCTAATTCACCTACCTGTGACCAATTGGTTTCAACTTTCTCTTTGGTCTCTGTCACTTGGGGACTTTCCACTCCCCCTCCAGACTCAGGGGACTGCTCTAATAATCCACAACTTCCTCCTCCTCCTCCTCCAATGCTTTCTCCTCAGAAGATGATGCCTACACATTCTCTGAGTATTCTGCAACAGCTACAGCCAACTCTGAAACAGTCTGCATCTCTGAAGACGGTGATACAGGTACTGCCAATGCAGGGGGGCTCACAGGTTGGGCTAACTGGTTCCTCAGATATAACGGAATAAACTCCTTGGCATTTGGGTTCATCTGCACACTGCACTTCAGTGGAGCAGGAACAAATGGATACATTTGTGGATTTATGCCTGGGCAGGGGCCATTTGCTAACAATGAAGTTTGACCATCAAAGATTGCAGGCCTGAACTGGTGGGGTGGGACAAAACCCTGCACATCTATGGAAGGTCCATGATATGGGTCTGCTGTCATGTAGCTTATCTGAGGAATCAGGGCCAGGGGATGTGGAGATTTGCACATTGGTGTCACTGCAATAGTACTGGGAACCTGAAGAGGGGGAAGATGGGAAGCAAGACCTGGGAGCACTAGAGTCTTGCCATCTTTTAAAGGTGTTACAGCAACTGTAGTAGGCTCCACACCTTTGACGCTAACACCTGGCTTGAATGGAGGTGCAGCTGGAGAAAGCCACTTGGACTATAGACAGTGAACTCCGAATCTGGTACATCAGAAGCCATAGGCTGTTTAGCCAGTATCACTTCCTCAGCTGATACACACTTTATCTGTAACTCTTCATCCATATCTGTATGGATCTCACTGGCACTTACAGATAAAACAGTTTCCCCTTCCTCAGCTCCAAACTCCAAAGGTGCATCATTCCTGGAAATTGGCACTTTGGTGATATTTTCTGAAGCAGACAAATTGTCATTGCCAGTTAAGTTCTCTGGTGCAGTAGTGCTGGCTATTGCTGTAGGTGTTTCTGTCTCAGTGTGGATGTGGGGGCCAGTGGCAGTTTGACTACTGCACTTGGTACTGAGATTACCTCAGCTTGAGTTTCAATCTGAGAGAGCTCCTTTATTGCAACTTCATCAGGCACAGGAGGAGATTCTTCTTCCTTAACTATCTGGGGTGTGAATTTCTTATCCTGTTGGCTCTGATCAGCAACAAAACTCCCAGCCTCAGAAGAAGAGGATGGTGAAGCAGAGTCCTGCTGTGCATGTGCAAGAGCAATAGCTGGGAGGTCCAATACTGGCCGCATCAAAGAGTGAGTGCCAGGTGGGGCACAAGCAATCTCCTTATAAGAAAACACACTCCTAACCAAGAACACTGCTCCTGCTCCTGCACCTTGGTCAATGAAGTTCCCTGGAAGTATCTGGTGAACAGTTTGTGTAGCTGTCTGGGTCACTGCAGCTCCTGCACTTGCACTCTTTTTCCTGTCTTCCTTCTCACAAACGGACTCTGTCACTTGCATTGCACTAGTGTTTTTCCCTGAGTTACTTTGCATATCCTCTTGAGACTCAGATTCCTTTCGAGGCAATGTCTTCACAACTGAAGGAAGATTCTCATTCCTTTTTCCACCAGCTGGATGCTGCTCAGCAGAAACTTGAGTGGCACCATTATGAATCTGTGATGCAGCACCCTGATGCACTTGAAAACCCTTTTTCGAACTGTATTGAAATGCAGTTTTAGGAAGGGTGATATTACTGCTCTCTCTCAGGATTCCCCCATTTTGTCTGTGCTGCTTTACACCACTGTAAGCTGGCCTGGGGCTTTGAGCTTCAGACTTAATGTTTTGGGGTGGACCTGAATGCACATTCTCCTTGTGAGATATCTGCCTCTTCACTCCTCCATATAACCGTCCCCTTGGAACAGCTTCTTGCCACCCTTCATCCTCATGTGATTCTTCAATCATTCCTACATCTGGCATTTTCAGTGTAACCTCAATGCCATGAACCAGAGGTTCTTCTGTGGGTGACATTGGGAGTATGGATGTGGATAGCAGTGACCCTTTTGGAGTCTCAGATGACTCCACTGAATCACTTTGACTCTTCTCTTTGTCCAAGTCAAGGAACATGGAAGCTTGCTTGTTGAACTCATCAGCAGGTACGCTTGGGCAGGATGGGGTTGATACAGACTGTATCACAACCCCTGGGATTTTACACTGTAAGACCAGATGAAACACACACTTCTTAGTTACTAAGCATGTCCTCTGTCCAACAGGCTACAAGGGCACTTGACACTTTCTCTGGTTTCAAGTGTGGGGGTTTTGAATTCATGTGCATTATGAAATTGATGTGAAGCAGATTATACAAGATGTGATAATCTTTAAAATGCATGATTTGATGCACAAAAGTGGGAAGTCAATACTTGCTGGCAGCATTTGGAATGACTCTAAGAGAAGATAACAGGTCATGACTTCATCCAGAGTTTCACCTTAGCAGCTATATTAAAATATTACCTTCAGCTGACAAGCTTTTCACCTATTCTCAAGCTCTTTTTCCTTTTCTTAAGACTCGATAAATTCCAAAAGATCTGACACACTGCACATAAGTGGGCAGAACAATAAGTGCTTCATGGGAATTTTCAGTGACTTGCTCAGAGACTGGAGTACTGACCTACAACCTTCCTGTGTTTGGAGGAAAAGAGCAGTGAACCTGAGATGGCCCTTGCTGGCAATGGAATCATCAGGTTTTGGGGTGCCATTTTGAGCAGCCTCTTGTTGCTCTACTGCTTTGGAGTTGAAGTACTCCAACCATGCTGCTGCATCCTGTGATTTGCACCCACTCCCATTGCTATTCAGCAAGGAATCCTAACCATCCCAGGCCAGTCTGCTTGTTACCTTAACCTTTAATGGAGGTAATTGAGAGCCAACAACACAGAGTGAGCAACAGCTACTATGTTATATGCATGTCATGAAGGAACCTGTGTGCGGAGGTCATTGGGACCAAGTTTAGCTTTCAGGATCTCCAGAGTTGTCTCTTCATGTTGAACACTGAGAGAGTATGCCTCCATCAAGGAGAGTGCAATTGCAATGGCATGATAGCTTGCAGCTGTCTATACCCCCAAACACCCAGCCAGCAGCCTTTAATACCCACAATCTCAGAGCTTCCATATTAGATGCATGTAAAATGTTCTTGCCTATGATGGAAGTATGTTGCCGACATACCAGTTTATATACATTTACCTGGATGTAGTCAGCTCCAAGGAGACACTGGTTGCATTTGAGTGCTTCATGTAGGTAACATAATGCAATATGGATGTTTCCCATACCCTCTTCCATCATGGCTACATTTATGTGAGTAGCTGCTGTATTAGGGTGTGATGGACCACATGTCAAATGCAACAAGTATAGTGCCCGGTTCACATACCTACAACACCCAGATTGGTAGTAAACTTCCAATTCTGTTGCAAATCCGAAGATTTCAGAGGATTTGTATGAGGAGCACAAAAAGAAATTTCCCTCCTCAAATTATTGCTGAAGCATCATTCATCTAATGACAAGCATTCATGAAAACCAATGTTCCATTAAGAGATTCCAAATCAAGACAACTGATTTTGGGTACTTACTTGAGTGGCAATTCATTGTGTTGCAGACGGTAGTAAAACACTGCCAGATCACCATAACTTTTCATAGTGTCTGGATGGTCAAGTCCAAGCTCTTGCTCATTGATATCTAATGCTTTCTGTTGATAGATGGCAGCCTGCATCCCTCTAAAATTTGTCAAATCTGAGAGACTTCATAGCTTTCACTAGCTTCAGTGAATCAACTTGTCAAATCAAATTTACAGTATCTACAAAGTCGTCATCATTTTGAACTGACCTGGTTGAAATCACCAGTGTGGTACAATACCACTGTCAGTAGGCTGTAAGCGCCAGCAGTCATCCAATGGTAAGGTCCACACACTGATACAAGCTTAGACAAGGCCTGCATGACATCAAAACATGGCATTGAGATTACTTCATCTGAGCAGAAAAAAATAGAAACCAACACCTGCCAATCAATCATTGGTATAAAACATAGATTTCAAAAACTGCTTGCACAGATAACAGCATATTAATGGCATCATTTTCAACTTGATCAACTTACCCCTCATTGTGGTGAATGTAAAGATTGAATGTAGCAAGCATTTACCTTAGTGCCATAGTTGACAGCATCATCAAGTTTGCCCTTATCCAGAGCTGTCTTGGAAGACTCCAACAATGTGCGCCCATCTGCAGAAGAGCATAAAACTTGCTGCAGACAAAGATCCCATCAAACTGATGCCTTTCAGAACAAACAAAGTTCAGTTGCTTAATTTCTGATCTTTAATTGGCCAATCAGGCAGATGCCACAGTGCACATCTATGAGATTGCAGAGAAGACTCCACAATAGTACTCTGAAGGTCCATTGTCCTGGTTCAGCAAAACCAAAACTATGATGACAGGAATGAGTGCAGTAACAACCTTATAGTGCAGTAGAGTGTTCATGTTACTTTATGCTTGGCCTACAACACTTTCTTATTAGTCTGCCAGTATCCAAAAAACTTCTCATATTGATTATGTAGTCTGGACAAGTCACAGATAGGCAGTGTACCTTGTGCACAGGAATCAAGCTAATTATGTCCACTTTCTTGAATGCGCTTGTCATATGAAAGTTATAGTCTTGAGTAGCAAGCTCAATTCCAACCTGAACACAAGGGAAGGAGTGCATTCCTTTGTAAACATACCAAACATACGACACTGGATGATGTAAAAGAATTCTAAACCTGGACAATGTGCAAAACTAATTTCTTCATACACTGGAACAGAGAAACACTGAGAAGGAATATTTTTAAAACTTTACCTTGTGACAGAGCCCTCAGAGGATAGAATATTTGCAAAGCTCATTCTGGGTCACCTTGCCAATAAGCTTCCAGCCAAATTGCTTCGTGACAAATGTATCCACCCACCTCCAGATGAGTGGTATATCACCTTCAGGAGAAGTTCCAAGCATCACATTTAGAGCTGCAGCTATATTCACTGGCAGATCAGATGTGGCTTTTGAAGCTGCAATCACTGCTTGCAACACATGCTTAAATGCACGCATAACCATTTCGTGAACGCATAGAGACTCAATATGGGGCAGTTTCTCTGCCAGCTCTGCCTGCAAAATTCATAGGCCTGACAGGTTCAGGAACACAGCAAAACAATTTAAGAAGTGGATTGAAACTGATGCAAATTCAACTAGTCTGACAGGGTCTAGCATACTCACTAGACAACTGAAAGATTGCATCTGTGGACCCCGAGTGTGCATAAAGTCAGTAAGGGTGCGGCCATCAACAGGTGACAGTTCTAATGACCCAAAATCAGCTACCTGGTAACAGGCCACCCAGATGCCAATTGAGGACAGATTCAACATTCAATGGACAGAAAAAACTTGATAGGATAGCACATTGTCATTACATCTGTTTTGTCTTTCACATGCTCATATCTCTCTAAACTATTTCATCAGTAAATTAGGTCTCAAGAGTGACAGGAAGTAAGTCAACTAACCAGCCTGGGCAAAGCAATTTCATCATTGTAGTGTCAGGCTCTGTCCATAAGCTCTCCAATAGACTGTCAATTTCACAACAGAACATCATGCAGATTTCACAACAAAACATCATACAGGTTTCAGGCTTTTGAAGAAATAAATGGAACTCTCCTCCACAATGCTTGTCCTACATGCAGTTACATCTTGTGCATGGCACATTGGAGCTATCACCTTGCAGTGCAGGCCTGTTGCAGTTTCTTGCAGCCGAGAAAAAACATCCTGAGGAAGGTGAGCCATTAAATGTGCCTGTGCCTCCAGCTCCTTCTGTTCCCCATCATCCTCAATAAGGCTATCTGCAATCTGGTTAGCTTCATCTCTGGTCTTCTGATTGATATCACTACCTGCAGCCAGTGGCAGAAGATATTATGTGATGAACCAAAAATAGCTGTGACCTATTCAGCAAAGAAAACAGAGTCAAACTGGCACACCACTGTTTGGAAACATGTGAGAGGTTCTTACCTGTATTCTTGGAAGTATACTGTAACTTTGTAAGATCAGGTAATGATGAAGCTTTAGACGTTTCTTGCTCACAGCTGGAGGACCATTAGTCTCTTCCTTCACATTAACTTCAGCTGCTTCCTTCTCAGCTCCTGCCTGAGTCCTCAAATGTTGGACCTGACAAGCACCAAGTTCCCATCGGATGCAGCCATGGCTAGTGCTCACATTCTCTTGTTCCAGCTGTGTTCGGCTCTTTTCCAAGATGGAAGTTACAAATAACCCTGCACTCTGAAGCTCCTCTGCATCTGATGATGGGTGTGCAGCTGCCCCTAACTGTTTGTGCAGGAGAGTGCGGAGGCTGTGCAAGACAATCCAATCTTCAGCAAATGTGTGGAATCAGTGAGGCTAAACAATAGTTTGTATGAGTGGAAACTGTCTACTTTGTCATTGTCATGACAGTTTCATGGCCTTGAATAGTTACATGAGAGAGAGATGACCTGTTCGCATTTGCTCCACCATCCAGTTGCTCTTCTGTAGTTAAATCAGTTGAGATCAGTTCCCCAGCTCGACTTGAAGGCCCTGCTGATTCAACAATGACTATGAACCCTCTATGCCACACAATCACAGTACCCAGCATCTGTGTGTCCTGCAAAATACATAGCCTAGTCAAATAACTGCTATTTTCATGATCTTCTCCCCATTTGACTTTGGTGTGGTGACAAAATTCATTCAGGCCACAAGGATGACTCTGAATTTGCACAAGTTCATTCCTCTCTCATAATATGCAAGATAAAGATTGCAAGGCAGAGGGATTTTTACATGTATGGTGGTGCTCTCATCAGCAGTAATTCCTTTCAGCAAATTTTTCTCAGCAACCTCACTGCTACTAAGACTGGGAGCCTGGCTGGAATCGATCTTCATCACTAGCTTCTTACTTGCATCCCTGATATCGTGGTGCACTGTAAATCTGAGGTTGCACCTTGTATCCAGATGAAGAATGCCATCGAGATCTGGGGTAGCTCCTCTTTGTGCAGCCCTCTCAAGAACCTCCTGAATAAGGTCTCTTGCCTGCTCAAGTTTGGTCATGCAATATGGTTTAGAGTTTGGAATTGGCACAAGTTAAAAGACCAGCACTCTCTGGACACTTTGCTCAAGTATGGGACTGCCCTTAGGATTCTTACCTGGGTAACAGCAACCTCAATAAATGTATTGTGGTGGAGGAATGCTTTACGATCACGAGTCTGACACTCCTCTGGTGTTTTGCAAGGCATGGCAGCAAGGATTGCAAAATCAAGAGCCCATGGTCGTGTGATCCCTTCTCTTTCTCTCCCTTTCTCTCCTCCATCTCCTCTCCATGTCTCATCCTCAACAGGAAGAGGTGGGAATATGGAAGGTGCTTCGGCTGCAATAGGGGGGGTACCACCCAAGTGTTTGCTCGAAACCCAAAGGGTAGATTCCCAAAATACAAATGTCAAAGGGTAGTCAGGAGTTTTCTGGACATGCAATGGCAAATTGAACATTCAACAGCTTGCAGACCTATTTACATTTTGAGAATACCCCATAGTAACATCTGAACTGCCATACCTTGTTTCTCTCTACAAAGGCTTTCATCAAATCATCATATGCCTGCAATGACCAGCAATTCACAATTTTTAGTGAGCAACAGACTATCATTGGCTTCAAAATTGCAGTCTCTTGGGCAGATACAATGCCATGCAAATACATGTCTCAGCTTTCAAAACACTACAATCACATTGGAGAAAAGACACCTGTCTTGAACAAGCACACACCTTAGCAAAGGATTTGCTGAGACGACATAGCAAAACAACCAGTGAGTGATCATGCAATTTAAGCTGCTTACTGCAGCTGTAAAATCCCTTCTCACATGCTGTGACAGTGACCAGCTTCCCATTACAAAGCCTCACCTGTAAAATCACACAGGTTGTCAAAGATGAAACACAACAATAGTGCCAACTGAATCTGTGGGACACATTGTCTGGAAAGCTGATCCATGCCTCCAGAAAAGAAATCAAGTTACTCCAGGGAGATTATTGAGAAACTCACATCAAGAACAAAGAAATCACCATCCTGCTTTTGGTCAAGGGCCTGCTTCAGTGAACAATGCAAAACTGCCAACCAATTGACAAAATTAGAATGAAAACTGTACTACCTAAATTGGGTTGACAAGTTTCCAAGTACCCATACATTCAAAGGCCTGACAAATTAAGCAAGAGATGGTAAATAAGTCTGTGATGGAGGCCAAAGAAACCATGAAATTAAGTAAAGAAGTACTGACATTGAAGAGGGGGTCTTAAATAGGAGAATGATAGAAACTCATTGAACAGGCCAAGCTTGGATGGTGGGCACATTCCAGTCATGTCTCCCTTCTCTGTGGCTTCTTTTGCTGCTGCCATGGCTGCCACAGCCTCTGGCTTGCCACTGAAAACTGTTTTCTCACTTTTAGTAAAAGCAGCTTTGTCAATCTCTGCTTTGGAGGTTGACTCACTGACCTGAGCATCAACTTCTTTCCTCACGGACTCAGAATCTTCTCCTGTTGTTGTTGGAAGATTACCAGTAACTTCAGCCATTATACCTGCAGGGCTTGAAGCTCCATGTGCAACAACTTTGCCAGGTTCATGTGAAGATGGCTTCACTTTAGCTTGTTTTCCACAGGATCCAAAAGAGGTGGTGCATGCAACAATATCAAGTAGCCTTCTCACATGTGCTAGGGCCAAATCCTCTGTGTAATCCTCTGTAGAACAGAAACCAGGGGCTGCATATGACTATCATGTGGATTTGAGACCAAACCAAGTGCTGGTTCATGCTCAGATGCTAACAAAAATGCTCATCTCCACTGTGTGCATACCTTCAACAACATCTAGGACACAGGGCTTCAATGACAATGCCTCAAGCATGTCCAGCAATTTACTCCCACGTACCTGTCTCCAGAAAAACCAAAAACAGAAGTACTACATATTATGTTAAACATTAATTCTAGAGTCTTGATCTAAATTTCCTTAGCTGGCACAATCATGCTTTTGGATCACTGGGCAGTCTTGTTCTTAAACCCCAGGTTTAAGCAAAATAGTCATTCTTCTGAAGCTCTGAAATGGTAGCTTCTCAACGTCTAGGGATTTACATACAAAATTTGCATTTAATCAAAACTCTCAGAGGAAGAAGTGGGGGGCACTGAGTGACTGAGTATTATTTGCAATTGCCATGAATGAAGGAGCAGAGGCAAAATCTGGTAGAAGATTATCAGGGGATTTGACTGCAAGAAGAGAACTACCTGACCTAACACACAATTGGTGAAAGAGAGAAGCAAAAGGTAAAGTTCTAAGTAAAGTCTCGTTGTAGGTGGTAGAGAGTTTTGCCTCATGATGGAAAGAGAAGTTTGTCAAGTGACATGTTTCCACATTCACTGCTAGAAGACGACGAACGTCCAGGAGTCGGTCTGTGGTGATCCCCTGCAAGCGGAGGAGACGGATACAAAACAATATTATGCTGGTAAGAAGAAACAACGTACTCTGTACAGTCTCTTCGTACTACGTCTCTCTAAATCGTTCTTCTGAATATTATGAGCTGAGCTTTAAAGGTGTTGTCTTCACGCAATCTTCAGTGTTCATAGCTTGTTCATGAGGAGAATCATGAGGTCAAAAGAGCTGTAAGTCAATCGATTCGAATGCACATCTACCTTGAGTGTAATTTGGTTTCCATCTGGAAGCAAGACGACGATATCTATGACGGCTGGAAGAACTGTCAAGAAAAACACCCACCAAGGAAGGGGTGGTGGACAGTCAGTACAATGGAACGGTTTGGAAAGTTTCGTAAAATGGAAAAGCGCACCGAAAAAATTGGCCCCAAGATGTTCACATTCTTGAAGAAATGAATTTCGAGCTCGGGAAGATTTACACAGATTCAGCTGCAAGGTAAAAGCTGCATGAGGATCGAATCTGCTACTGACAACACTTAGACTTACTCTTCTCTTCCTTCTTCTTTTTCTCGCCTCTAGGCTTGTGCGCCTTGGCGCGGCTCGTTCTTGGAGGCATTGCAAATACTAATGATGTGAAAGCTACTTCAGTGCTATGACTCCGTGCCTGAAGCTTCTGGACAGTTATAAGCAGTGTACTCTACTTCATTACAACAATAGCTCTAGCCAACAAATTTGCTCGCAATAGGATGTAAGTGATCTACCAACGATTCTGGAACTTCCTGGGACACAGGCTACTAGAATTTCTCTGAGACGATTTAAGCACAGAGGTTGATGAGCTGCCAAGAGACGACAAAAGCTTGATTAATGCTCGAGAGGACCAACTGCCAAACAACATTGCCTGCTTGCTTGCTCGTTTGTTTTTATCATTGCCGCTCCAAGTTCGGAAATGCTGTAGGTTTGAATCCGTGACATACAATGTGGGCTCGTGCTGTCTTTATATCTGCAGGTCTCGCAAGCCGCCTGAGCTAAATTTCTATCAACAGTAGTAACGCAAAAACCTCGGGGACGTTGATCAGTTTGCCATCTGCTAAAAATTGCTTCAGCACTACTGATCCCACGCCGATCTATACAGGATGTTCAAGTCTATTTGCACTCGCACACATTGTCAGAGCATCTTCCAACAAGAAGCAGATTGCAGGTGCCTCAACGCACTAGACTTTATGATCATCCTTGAATTGAAGATTTTCAAAGTCGAGACACCTGGCAAAATCACCAAAACAAAGAAAAATTCCGCAAATTGCTGAGGTGATTCTCATCAGCAACAGCACAGATGCCTTGCCCGCACCAAATAGACTGTCTACAACTTCTACTAATCCGACAATATAACCGTGTCTCGATAGGGTAATTCTGATGACGGTCCCGATCTACTCGCTTCGGAGAGGGTACTAAAATTACCACATCTCTAACGTCCGTTTTAGACCAGTCATTCTGCGAGGCCCCTCTACTAAACTGGCCAGCCTTGGAGACTGCACCACCTAATGGTCCCACGAACAACTACCGACCTGACACGTGTTAAGATTTTGTGTGTTGTCCAATCAGAGGTTAAAGAATGATTCTCTGTTTTATTTCAACAACTACATTCTTCTGAAACTTTTTTTTTTTTTTCCCAAATTTGGGTCTTTTTCGATTCTCCTTGTGTTTGATGAAACCTTGGCAAACTCCATAAAAAGAAAGCACCCAACTCAGGGGGACAAGAAAGGATTGAGTCTGAGCCCAAAGAACAAACCCCACAGTGGGTCACAAAGGGGCAAAGGAACAACAACTTTGTTTTGCATCACATCGTAAGTCCTTTCTCTTATTGTTCTATTCCTTCTTTTCTATTTTGTTGTTTTTTTTTTTTTGTTTCTCCATGTTTCATATTGATTAACTAGCTTCAAAAAAAACTATGTAGCGAGAGAGTTCAAGAATTTGTTGATGGAACTATTGGTGAGGTTTTTGTTGATTTATCAACTAATGAATTCAATCAATTATTTGCCATGCAAGCTTGTGGATCATATCTTGTTACACCATCTAGGGTTGTTACACCATATAGGGTAGACGGACCCATCACAAATCATCTACCTATGACCAAACACTTATTCATATCTTCATCACATGTGTTTCATTTTGAGTGATTTAAAATGTAATGGGAGCACATCACAAATCTAACAAACATCTTGAGCTTTGGACTAAAAATGTGTTTGATGAATACTAGAAGTTGCAGGGGTATGACACACAGAAATGTATAGTATGTTTATTTAAGCATGAAAAGACTATCAAAGAACTTGTCAACATGTTTGTTTTGTTTGTGCTATAGGTCACAAAAAAGTGGAAGTCTTTACCCTCCAACTAAGCAAGAATACTAAAAATTGATTTTTTTTCTTTTTTGTGGTCCTATTTTATTTTTTCTTCTCTTTGAATATGTTTGCCACAAATCCATGAATCACATAATATAACTCTTTCATTCTAGAACATCAAATTCCCAAACTAAATACACTTAAATGGCTAAGTAGGACACAAGAAACATTGTGTTTGTGTACAATGTGTGACCACATTTTTTGTGACAATTATGTCCACTACATGTTCTTCAAATTCCTTGTACAATGTCCCTTAGGAAAAGCATGGAACCAACATTTCATTCCATTGTAATAAATATAACTTGCAATGTTACGATTGCATTGAGATAAACCCATAATAATGTTTAAAGTCAAATATGAAACGTTGAATTAAATTACCCAAATATATAGAAAAGGTTTAAATTGTTCTTAGATTCTAGTAAACATGATGTGGTACAATTGAAAAACCCAACATATCACAAAAGAAATTTCAAATTATTACACAACAAAAAATCCCACCCTAGGGTACCACATTTTAGATGCGCCTATGCCTTGTTGTTTTATCCTTTAAATGGTTGTGTTTCTAGGTAAGGGACTCAAGCAATTCTCTATGCCTTTTCAATCCATTATCACCTACTACATATGGGAACAAAGTTGTGGTAGTTGGGTGCATCAAATTGGCAACACCTCATGCTAACATGTTTTGTTGTTTGCCTCTCAGAACTTTCAATGCTAAAAGCAAATGTTATTGCAAGGGTGGAAACCTTACCTTAGTACATTAATTTTAGCTTGCACATTGTCCACAATGATAGCATTGGGCATCCAATTTATTAAAAAGTGTTTTGATAATCTTTGGAGAATTGGGTGTAGGTCATTTTCCCTACTTTTTCCAATGGTAATGAAGGCAACCAATATGCCATTCTGCCATTTGTCAAACACCATCAAGGTATACAACAAATACTACAAAGCAAATAGAACAAAAAGTATGTCTTACATTTGTAAACAATGATCTTGTCACTATGGTTTATTCGAAAGAAGAGGAAGGTATGCCCTGCTCTAATTCATTCCAAAGGTTGCATCAAATGAAATAGAACTTTAGTCTCCAAATTTTTCCATCATTTCAAACTACCATGGAGTTTGAATTTTGAATGTGAATGGTGTGTCATCCTAGTTTGATAGATTCAAGTCCAAAGGAGCATGTTGGACATAATAAAAAATTGAATCAAGGTTTTCTAAAACCCACATCATAACACAAATGGGATCCTTGGGGTGTTCTGCCATAACTCATCAACTTTCTTCTTTGTTAAATTTCTCACATCGAAATGTCACAAGTCACAGGTTCATTGTTCAATGTCTTTTCCTTAACATAGGCCTTATGATGAGCCATTACTTGAACAAGAGAAAGGCCTTGCCTTATAAATCTCATCAAATGTGTTTTCATACTAGCTAACAATTGAGACCCCAAGGCATGGAAGTATCCAAGTAGATCCTTCCCATGGCATATTTGGCCCTATTTGTTTTTATGTTGTTCATGTAGGTACATTAATGACAAAGACTTAAGTCCAAATATGGTTGTTTAACAATGAATGCTCTTTGACAACTTCATTTGATGGACATACCTAACATTGTTTTCCTAATTCAAGATTTGGGTTGTGAATGTTGGCTCGATTCAAGAAACTCACACCAAGATTTTCTTCCTCTTTTTTTGGCAATAGTATCATTCCTTTGCTTCTACTTGCATTTTTGTTGTGCAAACAAAAGAAGCTTTTGCATTTTAATAGGCAGAATGGTCATCCTATCTTCTGGTCCAAAGTTGCAAGAGTATTTGCAAAACAAATACTATGGTTTTATGTGATTAATCCACAAGTTGGATTGGTCCATCAAATTAACAAGCAAACCCCACGAGAAACTAAGGTATAGGGTAGTACAACATACCCATATGGAATTAAGGTGTAAGGTAAGACAACATGGATTGTTGCAAGACATCAAAAGCCATATGAAACAAAGGTCTACGACAGGACAACAAAAACAAAAACTAATGTTAAACATGAAAAGATGTGAGGTATAATAGATATTGGAAGCAGTTAGGGGTGGAAAGATTGGAAAGGGGATGATAGAGTTTGCCGATTAACAACCCCACTACTACCTTCTTTAAAAGAAGGATGATGTTAGAAATAAAAAAGCACTTATAAACAAGCGCTACAAAATTTGCTCTAGGGTGTGTCAATGTGTTTACGGGATTACAAATTTTGTGTTCCTTGTCCTTGTGAATTTGCAAGGGAACTCTGGATAATTCTATTCCCTTGGACAAAATCCTCAAGCTAATCCCATGGAACGATCACAATTTCAGTATGGTTATAGTTGTCATGCCCAATTGTGACATGCGGAAGCCAGTTGATATCATGTTTTTGAAATGGTTCAAGAGGAGGAGATTGCACTATCTCCTTCAAAGTTTGAATTAAATCCTTTTCCCTCGAAGCAAGAAATGGTTCAGTTTGCAATGTCTCTATACCTACAACATCCACAACCACTTTGTCATCTTGGTGTGCCATTGCAATAATCAAACTCTACAGTCCCACAAATGATCTACCACTTTGGTTATGTACACTAATTGGAATCTAGGCCAAATGGAAGCTTCAATGTCAAATATGCATTCTTGTGTCAAAATTTGTGCTAGACAACAAAAACTGTGAGAAACATGGCTCTACAAACAATGGGATAGGACACAACACATGACTAATGCAACCCATGCCAACTTTTTTCCAAGCATGGATAGGAAATCGATTTCCTAATTTGTCTCATGCAAAAATTCTTGTTTTAAGAAGCAAACAACAATTTTCAAAAAAACAAGAGTGATTCAAGTTTGTTACAAGAAACGTCCAAGCCGTTGCAACCTACTGTGGTGGTTTGCATCAAATGTATGGTTGTGGGTTGGCCAAGAACCTTATCAGAATTTGTCTAATTTTAGGCGTAAAAAGTGAACCGAGCTCCGTTGTGGTTTTGCTCTAGCTGCAATGGTGAGTTTTGCGAGATGAAAACCAAAAGAACTTGAAGGCTCTATATTTAGTTGGATTCCAAATCCGTGCACGCGTGAAAGTTCGTGTAGAACATGAGAATGTTCTGCAGTCCAAAAAGCGATCACAGTCAACAACAAAGGTTTCCAAAGCGAGTCGATGACGTTCTACACACGGCAAGAGCTAGGACCCCCCAGGTGGCCAGGTGGGAGCTCTGGTGGTGGGGCAGGGTGTCCGGGAACAGCGGCTAACAAAGCTAGATGGGGGGTATCTAGCGTCTTGCGTGTGTAAAGGGGGCCTAAGTTTCCAAAAAGCCTTTGAAGCCTTGAAGTTGTGCCTGCCAGCTACACTATCAAGCGAATGGCAGAGGGTGTAACATTAGTGGTAAAGGGCGTGCAGCCTCTCTGTAGCCTATTATGTAGGTAAGGCCATATTTCCCACTGCATTTAGAGCCAGTTGCAACTTGGCAAACTACTTGGCCACCAGCTTGTTATTTTTTCATTACTCATTTTCCTTTGCATTTCAAAGATGATTTTTAAAGCTTGAGGTAGCGCTCCCTTGACATTTTAAATCACTCAGAATGAAGTATATATGATGAAGAAATAAATAAGTGTTCGATCATAGGCAGGCAATCGTTGATAGGCCAGTCTGCCCTATAAATTAACAAGTTGGTGAGGAATAATTTGTCTGTGAGTTCAGAGCTCCCCAGAGAGTTGATTTAACAAAACATGAGTCTTAACGAGAGAGTCAAGCTGAGTAAAAGTACCACCAGGAGTTGGGGGAGACAACTCTGCCGGTGGACATGTCAATTGATCACTTCATCATGGCCCCTTGAAAAGGAAGAGTTGAAGAGATGACATGCTTTTTAAGCTCCTGGGTATGGTCTGTCCAGGGAACGAAGATTGTTCCCATAAAGTGGTCAGTGATGTTCCTTCACTAGAGAGAGGGTGTTTCGGTCTGATGACTCAACTTTTCCTTCATGTGTGTGATGAAAGGTGTGTCATCACTTGCAGTAGGAGCAATGTCATCAACTCTACAGGCATCTGTTTGGTTGTGATGGGGATGACCAATGTCGTTTGGCTATCTAATTGTAGAATTTAACCTATATATATCAATACAACATATTTCTTTTTTTCAAAGAGAAAGGATATGAATTTTAAAAATTCAGGAACTTATTTTGTCAAGATATTTATGCATTTTATTTTATTTTTCTTCCTTTGGCAGTTATGAATGAATCAATTTTCATGTTCAGAGAGCTGCAAATATGTGCTAAGGTTTTACATACCCAATTTTCAAATTTTGATTGTTTACAATTATTTTTGTAATTACACATTAGCCTACAAGAGCATGAACATTTTGAAAATAAGGAACTTGAACCTTAATTAGTTATAGAACTTTTCACAATGCAACACAAGTTGCTTGCCAACACCACACACCCTTTTGAATCACAAAATTCTCCCGAACCCCACACAACTAGAACACCATCATCCATGTTGTTGGTGAGCTCCATAAATAAGGGCCAACAACATCAAACTGGATAAAAGAAATCAAAAGATTTATATAACTTGATCAACATATTGCACTTAACTTTTCCTAGATGATGCAAGAGAATCTACTCATATAACAAAATGGATTTAGAACAATGTTTTGCAACTCAATGTAGTACTTAAGTTTTCAACCTTTTACATGCAAAGCTATGTGGAGTGTTTTGGTTGGGATCACATATCTACATTGAATTGAGTTGAATGGTTGTTGTGCATTTTGTTCTATGATCATTCACAAAGGGTAATGAACCTTGTTTACAAACTTTTGTAAATGTGGAACATTTTCACTTGTTCTTTGAAATTGAAGGACCAAGGATTGGTACTAAGCACCTTTAGATATATATGGTGATGTGTTGCAAACTGATCTTGTCCACATCTTTATTATAGCAAATGTAAAACCATTGTACATTTTGTGCTTGAATACAACATTTCCTAGAAGATCCACTATCAAGACTAAGGCTCCATATTAGAGGATGCCTACTAAAGGATAAAGGTCATAATATAGGTTTTCAGCGGATATGTTATTTGTGAATGATGACAATGAATGAATTTCTTGTCTCATATACCAATATAGAATATATTTAATACATTTACACAATTTTGGATGTGATTGATATGAACAAATACTAGGTCAGTTGTTGGGTGTGTTTGGTAAATAAACATGTATCTCTCTGTTTCATGAGATGGTAACTATCATTCCTCAATAACAAGGTTGAATTTAAGAGTCTGAGAAGAGATTGAACTATTTCATGTGGATGATTTATCGATCATCTTTTTCCAGGATATGGTTAGCTATAACCATGCAATAAGTTTCTTGTAGTTGATTATTATTTTTTTAATTGTGTACAAAGATGTCATGATGTACCAAATAATCATGGAATGTGATGGCATAAGCCTTAAGGTTCCCAAACTAGATGACTATCAAATTCATGGTTGTGATAGGTAAAATGGATACTACAAAGTTTTGTAAGGCTAACTATTTGGCAACTACAAGTAAATTGGATACTTCTAGAAAATATTTTTGTAATGTGATTGTTGAGCATGTCTAAATGGACATGTTTTGAATGAGATGGTAGTGTCTTTATTCACAGGCATATCATAATTGTTTTCGTAATTTATATTATGGTTATATTACCGTAAATATGACATGATATATATAATTTGCAACATGTGGTTATTTATACTTGAGGTTTGCAAACTATGCATAGCTATTGAGATCATGGTCAATCAATGAATTGGATATTGAAAGGTTTTGGAAGGCTAACTACAAGGTTTAGGAAATATCTAGGTTAACAGTACTTCTATGAAGCAATTTTGTAACCAGATTGTGGAGGCATGTTTTGTTGATGAACATAATTTTTTGAAAAAAACATGTTTTAATTGATTATTTCTTACATACTTCATATTGGCTTTGGTAAATAATTCAAATTTTATTCCGCAGTAAGTTCAAAGATAGGTCATTTAGTTCATAGTCAGTGGCTAAAATGTATAGCAAGACAATTATGCATGTTTTGTAATCCAACATGTATTATGCAAATGACACAATAAATGTGTTAAGTCAATACATGATTATGTATATAAGTGATTTGAATAAATAAATCTGTACCTAATAATATCTGGTTACACTTTTCTTTTTCCATTCTTCTGTCAAAGGTATCTTTATGAAATACCTTTCATAAGAATAGAGAAATCTCCATTCTCACAATGAAGAAGAAAACAGCAAGGTTAATGCTTCCTCCAGAAGCCACAGAAAGAACCAAACTAGGAAAGACAAAACAAACTAAAAACAAAAAATACACACCAGTATGAACAAAAGTGCCAGTCTCACACCTGAGATAAGATATCTTTATGAAATGTTTACTGTATCATCACATCATTCATACATCGATGTGTGCTCAAAATCACAGATTAGGATGAGTTGAATCCCAAAGCCAATATCAACCATGAATATAATGACATGAATAGATTAGTTAATAGCAAGTTTATTCTAGCTAGGAATTATTAAGTGCAATGACCAAAACATTCCTCATAATATGAAGCCTATGTTGGCAACAATAAACATTTTCATCAAACTGCTCAAAGGTTTTAAAAAACAATGAGAACCAGAAAACCAGTTAAGTTATAATTAACACCTGGAATTATGCATCACTGTAGACAAGAATTCAGGACACACCTTATGGTCTTCCACCAGACAGGTTCCAAAGGCCCCAGCTGCTGCCTCATGTAGCAACCCTGTGATAATTAGATCTTGCTAGGTAGGCTAGAATCCCCCCCTCCATTGCCACAGTCCTTGCAACACCTCATTTACCAACAAGGTTGCTATTAGCCTGCCACTTGAACCCTAAATTCACTTCCTTGAGATGTCCCATTTACTCCAAATCAGTTGCAATGTAAAACCACCTACTGTAGAGATCCTTCACATCTTCAACAACATATTAGCAATTGAGTCATTGCAGCATTTAGACTCACTGAGAGACCTTCAATGTTGCCAGCATATTCCTCTTGAAGATAACAGCCCTGTGCTCTGCTATAGATATCACAAGGTCCTGACAAGGACACGTAGACCATCACAACAATGGTTTCTTTGGTGTAAGGTCTTAATTTGTACATTGGCAGCCCTCCAATTGTATAGATTCATGACAAAACTTGGCAAGACCCAGGAGGTGATGTAAGACCACCACATTGCAGAACTGCTTCTTCTGCACTAATCAACAGTTTTGGTCTCCTCATCAATCACTACAAATGAGGCCAGAGTGATTGCAACCCACTCTTGTGGAGAGATAAGAGCTTCAGACAGTAGCTTTAGCAGAGTGTATGTCACTCTACTCACAATAGGCTTATGATGTGAGCTAAGGTATATTATATTTGATTCACCAAAACTGTGAAACAAAGCACATAGTAAGGATCTACAGAGTGCCTGAAACCACTTCAACCACCAAGTCTACTATTGGTCGTTTCAACAAAGAAAGCACCAGTAAAAGGATCTGGTGAAAGAACTTGAAAGACAACTTCACTATACTGTTCAAAAGAACCAACTCTATCAAAGTAAGCTCCATCATGGGGATCTATGAGCAACTAGATACATGGAACATGTCCTGATTTTCTCATATCAAACCTTGCAAATCTTCCTAACCCTGTAGATCTTCCAGAACATCACCATGTAGAGAAAGCAAATACACCATGATCAAGAGAACAAAAAACACAGCATTTACTGGAAGAAGCGACACACAAGCTTGAGAAGGCTTGCAAATCTAGGGGGGGGAAAGGGGAAAAGAAAACTGTGAATCAATCCTTACAAGTGTCACTCATGCAGCCAAGAAAGCTTACTTCAATAACTACAAAGCCATTATAATAGTGAGGCTTCAAACAACTTCTTTGAAATTATTGAAGATGGGTTATAAATTGAGAGCTATAAACTGAGATAAGTAGTCAAGGTGTATTTAATCAACAAGTCACAATAGGAGTAAATTAAGGTCCTCAATTTCTTGAAAATCCACCTTGGCCAAATCAATCCTCCACAGCTCTCATAGTTCCTGCAGCATCCATCCAGCCTCAGCTACGCATCTTCAGGTTTGGCAAATGGAAAAACCCAGGAATAACTCAAACCCTATTCATGGTGTAGGCCCAAAAAAATGAGCACAGGAGAAACCAAAAATGTAGCATTAGTTCTAGAGCTCTCAACCACAGCATCAGTTTTTACAGTTCAAGTTTTACCCATGATTGTGTTGCATTGACTTTCCATTAATCAAGTCCTTTGAGGACTTTGGTGCTCCCACATGGTGATGCTCATTTCCAAGGTACAAAATGAAAGGGATTGTAAAGAGGATAAACATAAAAGAGAGAAAGATGCACCAATGAATCGCTTCTTGTTGGCACTTTGAACCTCTTGCAGCCGCTTATCCAAATCCTCTTGCAAATGCACTTCCCACTTTACCATCGCATTCCCAAACGTGGCCCCCAAGCCTGCTGCTAGTACATGCTCCCATGGATCTAAGAACAGGCCCCCAAGTAGACATCACCACGACAACCCATAATTCTAGTGAGTCCACCTCGCATCACACGATCCTATAGGCCCCTAACCGTCTTCCTTCCACGGAGGGAAGAAACCCTAAGAAACAAATAGAGACAAAAACCCTAAAAGTCTAAGTTGACAAAACATGGACTTTTTGCGAAAGAAGAACGTTGACACAACCGTGTCTATATATATATATATTCTGCTTGGTTGGGGCAAATGGGGGAAAGCAAGAAGAAGGGGGGAAAAAAGAGAGAGACTGGTGGGGAAGAAGAACTTAAGCTTACGACGCATGAGAGGGAGCTTGCGAACACCGTTAGAGAATATCTGAATGCTGAAGCCCAAAGCAGCCCCAACAAAAGTCGCAGTACCCACCATGCCGCTGCCGCTACTACTGCTTCTTGTACTAATACTCCTTGTTCTAGTTTCCTCTGCAACGGCTGCCTAACTTGCGTCTCCGTGGAAGTTCTCAAACTGTGATAAGAGTTTGATCTTCCAGTCTTGACAAGAAAAAGGAAACGTTCTATTCTCATCACCAGATTCGTCCCAAGTGATGAACAAGAAACGCTTGCTTGCCTCCTCCGTGTGAGCAGGGTTGTTTCCTTTTCAATTTTGTGCTGTGGCTCGAGTGGCGATCATCCAGAGTATGTTTAGCCAAATTTGGCGATATTAACAATATGATTTTTTTAAAAAAATAACCCTTTCACATTGTAGACAATCGTGGCGATTTTTGGTGATTTCTAATTTAAAATATTTCTTTCTACAATATATATTTTTTAATTAGTATATTTGTGACAGAATATTATTTTTTCAATTTGTTTTTGAAATGGCGAAAAAAAATCACTGAGCCACACTGGCAGGGCTGAGGGCATCATCCACAATAGGAATTAGCCAAATTTGGCTAAAGGTCAGACAGGAAAGTAGAAAATTTGAAGAATCCTCCTATTTTTTGGCAGCTGGAACCTATTGTCTAAATATGGTGATTTCAGAATTTTTCCCCCTAACTCTGGTGACTTTGCCACAGTTTTTCCACAAGAATCCTTTGTATCATTAGAACTGGATTTTCTTTATAAGCACCCAGAAAAAATTTAGGCTGAGATTCCTTTTGTGCAGCCTCCTCAAATAATTGACACAACACAACTTCATGTTATGGAAACCAATTTGAAGATCCCAAATGGGATGCCATCTCCATGTGAACAAAACCTCTCTGGTATTAACTCTCTGAAAGATATATAACATACATAATGGTATGAAAGATGGGTGAGTAGTGAGTATCAAAGGAGAATAGTTTTTTTAAGTAATGTCTAATCGTTGAGCTCTATTGAAATTTTCAATTTTAGGGTTTTAAACTGCATGTGGAATCTTGTGATGAAGTGAAGCACTTTACACAATCCATGATTTATTGAAGATATTCAAAAGAAATTACAAAGAAATAATCTACAGTGCTTTTGTTGATGTGCTTATGTAATTACAAAGATGCCATGAGGTAGTAGAAGTCACAATGCTCTATTTAATCACAAGTAAGTTTTGGAAGACTAGTGATGTGAATTCCAGAAGTTATCTTTGCATATGTCAACTTTGATTGATGTGGAGAAAGTAAGCAAATTAGATATATCCTACTACCTTGGCAGCTTTGACACTAATTATATTGACTCCAGAAATGTTGGAATTTTCAAACATACTTTTTTCAAAGAACAAAATTTTTGTGAAGGAAATATTGAATCTTCAAGAATATTCTATTTGTCAAAATGAAATTTTCAAAATTAATTATTATTTGACAGACCTGTGTGGAAGCTGCCAAGGTACTACAGTATACAACAAGAAGTTGAACAGTAATCAAATTGATAACAAGAAGGAACAAACAAAATGAAGTTGCAAAAGGAATGTATTACATCTAATGACCATTTCCAAAATTGCCAATTGAAAGTTACAGATCTAAAGAAATGTTTCAAAATTATGAATGACATTGGTAAAATAACGTTTTAAAGATTATCCTTTAATTAATGAACTTTTCACCATTATTCCTTCACCAAATGTATCAATATTTTATACCTTTGTTCATTGGATTTCATCCCCATGGATACCCCCATCAACAAGGTTTTTTGTCATCAATAATTAGCCACCTTGAAAATCCATCACATTCAGTCTTCTAAATTCTGGTTTTCCAAAAACCTCATACCCAAATGTGGATTTCCAAATCCCTGAACACTAAGGGTTGGTTAACCTTGTGCACATTCATATTTTAAGATGTGTTGGGTGGGTATTTGATCTTTCAAATAAGCATCAGTTCCGGTTCTTTCTTATTTCAGACTCAGAGAACCATCAGTTTGGTATTTGGGGGAAATCAGAATTAAAGAATTGTCAGTTCTGATTATTTCAAAACCCTCAAAGAACCATTCTGTTGCAAGAAAGAACTGGTGGATTTCTGGGTGATCATCTCATTTTTTTCAAAAAAAATGAAAACAGTGAATATATATCAGAACTGGGTATTTGATTTTTCTGAGAACTGCCACTATGAACCTTAAGAACGGCCCTGATACTCAAAGAGAGTTTGATGCAGTTTCTAAGACCTGCCCAACAGTGGTTTGAAGTTTGAACTTGCCATAATGGGCAAAGCCATTAGCGCATGAGTTGCTTGTTTATTTAGGTCCAAAGTTCAACTACTTGGCCTGGATTTCATGGAGTAAAGGTTTTTAATTCCTTACATTTTTGTGCTAAATTTGGGAACCGGATTAGAACCCCAAAGTTCCAAATAGCAAGACACGCATGGCTCACATTGATCCCAAGACCACATCCCCCAAACAAATGGTGACCTCCATTTAAGGACCTCCGTTTGGGAACCTCTATTCCATGACCTCCATTTGGGAACTTTCGTATTGTCTGTGATATTTTGGCTTCACCTTCTTGCATTGTGTGGAAGAACTCTTGATAGATACAAGTCTCTTGTGATTGAGGGAAACTATTTAATCTTTGGGTACATCAGAATTGTATTGTTGTAGTGTCACTATAGATGCCACAGTTGCACTGCTAAACAGTTTGTCATCATCACTCATTAGTTGGTTGCTACCAGCAATGGATCACCATCTAGAAAGGTGCTATGAGGTGGTGTGTTTCCTCTGATCACTGCATATGGAATTCCAACAGAGCTCATGGAATTTGGTGTGTCCTCAGTTTTGAAGAATGGATTCATAAATACTACAATTGGAGCTTCCACCTGCACTAAATTATGTCATTTTTTTAGGTGTGTTCTTAATGAATGATGATAATTTTGTTCCAACTGAAATGACTTGTGGCTGTGGTGTAGAAGAATGTTTCAGTAACAAAAACAGATTCGTTTATGCAATTGGCACCGATATCTACCCAGTACACATCACAAGCATCAGCTACATAGTAAACATTTACATTCCCTACCTACTTACCTACTATACTTACTACCATCGTACCTTGGGGGCTTCAGCATAAATTTAAATGTTTTTTAATTTGTTAAAATTTTGAAAAAGTTATTTAAAATGTAAAAGTTTGATCTTGGGTCATCTTGAGAGAGGATACTAAATAGGGGTCCACCTGATCACTAAAACAATTCAAATTGTTTGAACTAAATGTACCTTACAATAACTTTTTTTCTTATTTTTGGAAAACTAACAAAATGAAAGTTACATATTGAACAAAAATATATATTCAATAAATTTACAATACAAATTTAATATTGAGACTTGATCACCACCAAGTTACTATTGAAAAATTTCAAGTTCAAAGAAGTTGTACAATTAATAAAATTCAAATTTTATAATAGGCAAATAAATTTTATTGAACATTTCATATAAAAGTGAACACAATGGCCACCAGGTTGTTAAACACAAAGGAGTTTGCCAAGAGTTTTTATACAAAATTTGAAAATAATAAACAAGTTATCGCAAAATGAAAAATCCACAATTTGAAAGCATTTTTTTAAATCTCGAAAGAACATTGGTCTCAACCTTAAAAACAAAGTCAATCCTTTTAGAACTTTTGTGATTGTCCATTGTCAAATATGCAATTACATAGGCACCATCTCAAACTAAGAATTGTAATGGCCAACATCACTTTCTCCCTTTTAAAATTACCAGTGAAGTCGCATAATCTATGAAGAACAATTAAGTCTTTCAGTGTGTAATATTAAAAACATACAACATTCACTATTACAAAATGTGAGTGAAGTTCACTAATCCCTATTCATTAAACTATTAAATTCATTGCATCCCCATTGGGTTCCATTCACTACAACCAGTGAATTCATTCAAAATCCAATGAAATCACTTGGCATATAAGGTCACATGTTGTTGTAATGATTATAAAGTTACAACAACCAAAATGGACATTGAAAAAAAATGAAACAATTCAAAATGCATATTTGAAGGGAGTTGTGTATTACAAACGTCACCATTGTCATTGTTCATATACTACAAGAACCAAAAATAACTTCGTAAAATAGAACTCAAACAAGGTTTATTATAATATTTCACCATAATGTCATGATGAACTCAAACTATCCTTGTCACTAGCAATCCAATCAAGGCTGGCCACAAATGAAATGCAAGTCTAATCATACCTTATTTTTTAACAAAAGTTGTCGCTTAAAGGATTCAAGGGAAAGACCACTCCATTTTGCATTCCAAAATGCCTTATTGGATTCATCATCAATTAAATAACATTTGATCTTCCTTCCCATAAGGTAAACCACAACAAAGCATAATATACATGTTTTGAATCCTTAAATAATAATAAGACCTAGGTGTAATTATGCTAAAAGTCTTGGAACATTGTTCACATCTTCAAACAAAAACAAATTGATCCAAAACATTTATAGCATCAACATTCAAAAAACTTCTAGCACATCTTCAAATTTCACACAAATCCAAATTCCAATGTAAAAGTTTTAAAATGTCATGGAAAGGAAATGTTCCACTCCAATTTTTCTGAACATTCAAACATTGCCTTATAGAATAACACAATGTGGAATATAACACAACACACCATTCATGTTGAAATTAACAATTTTCTTGGTCTAGCAACCTACAAACATAAACATTGACATACTCAAATGCCTTTGATGACTACATCTTCCCCCAAGGAAACATTCAACAACAACAACAACAACAACAACAACACGATGTGTTAGCAAAATGTGACAACTAAATACACCTAAAAATATCAATTGATTAAAAAATGACAAAGTGCTCTACAATTGATAAAAAAAATTCCTTGTGAACACCAAGCCATTGAAATTAACAAGGATGAAAAAATATAAACAATTGGCCAACACATGATTAATATAATAGATAATTTGAAATGCTTAAACATTGAAAGACAAAAGACATGGTGGCCACAAAAAAGAAAATATTGAAGGAAGATCATTTAGAAAACCCTTTTTTGAAATATTATTTATAAACGATAATGCATACCTAATAGATTTTTAGGATTCAGTTGTAATTTCAACATAATAATTTGGTAAATATATGTCACAATAATCATTTAAAGAAAATTATAGCTAAAATAACAAGAAATATATTACTATTTTTTTTTCAATTTTGCCTTTATATAGCATGTTGCTTCACACCTATCATTACAACCCTCAAATAACATTTTGTAATCAAAATCATTACAACTTATATTGTTAATGCTCCCAAAAAAATTACATCTTACATAAGTTTGAACATTAGATCTAGACAAGCCAAGCAACACCAAGTAAGGAAATACAATCACAAACAATTCATAATTTGTATCCAAATGAGAACCACCAAATGATTGTAAAAATATGGCACTATAGGAATCATTAAATATGGATTTATATGGCACATGATATACAAACAAGGTGTAGTGCTAAACATATGGGAGGACAACACATTAATAATTAATCTAGCTAATCCTTGCCTTGTGGCCACCAAGCATATGTGACGACAACATAAGAACAATTAATCCAACTAATCCTCACCTAGCAACCGTAATAATTAACCTAGGAAGAACTTAGTGCATAATTTAATAGTGTAATTTGACCATGTTCAAGAAAAAAAAAAGACAAGTTGAATTGCAAATAGATTTGTATTGGTTAAATTCACTACATTCTTTGCAATTCAAGAAACCTAAATCACATTTTTACATACAAGTTGGTACATTAAGGGATCACATTCAAATGATTTTTTTCCAAAGTTTATGTACACGAATGGACTACATCTACTCATCTCAATAATATTTACCCAAAGTTAACAATGAGAATTTTTCATCATTTACATTATAAAAGGCTCAAGGTTTCCACAAGTTCAATATCCCAAACTTTTTCACTAAGCTCTTCCTCAAGGTCACATTCATTTCCAGTTCTATCTTCCATGTTGATTAATGAGGTTATTGATGTGTGTTGTGAACCATGAATTACAATTCAACAAGTTGTTAAATTTTAGTTCCATGATTTTCCTTAATAATACTGATTTGAATCCTTATAAACTTCCAAATAGTAATTATTAATAGTTGAGTTAACTTTTGGATATTTCCAAGTGCAAAGAACTTTCTTATTTAAATTGATGTAACGATTAATTAATTTTCGAACCTAGTAAACCTTCCAAAATGCATTATCTTTTTTATGTTGTATAGAGGTGAAAAAGGATGTAGAATTAGATGTGGTTTTATTAATATTGATAATACAAGCCCATAATTAACACTAACATTTCGCCATGAAAATATTAAATTAGTTTTGTAGAATAATCTTTGGGCACTAACAATGTACTTGTAAGATTTCTAAGATGTAATCCTAATACATCCTTATTCAATCTTCACTTCTATCAGGCTTCTAAATAGAATTGAAATTGAATTTAGATACTAGCATTTTCACCTGAATAGCCTCAAGTGAATTATGACTTAGAAGGAATACATCACAACTACAAATAGTCTGGAATGTGACGAATGGTGCGAGCTACATATTCGACTTGATGTTCCATGGAAAGGGGGTTGATTAGGTCTCATAACCAACGATAATGACCATCACCACAAATCCAAGTTCAATAGTGAAAACCAACATCGTCATCTTCACACTAACATTCTTCAAACCTTTTTGGTGTGGCTCCACAAGCAAGGAAAAAAATTAAATAAATTGTTAAAGCATGTGGGTTAGGAAATAATCAATGATCCCCTGCTAAATAATTGACTTGAGTGCGCACCATTTTTTTGAACAGTTCTTTTTCACACAACCATTGGGAGACATTCCATTAAGCGATGTTTTTTCAAACTCTTCTTCTTTTACTGGCAAAGTTGGACGATTCAAGTGCTTAGCAGCATCATCCACCATGATTGAATCTTCACTTGCATCAATAAAAACCAGAAGATTAGTCAAAATAATTTGGTATTTACATTCGAAAAGGGTCGATGCTTTTATTTTAAAAATTAGGGTAAGCGTAATGTGTGGCAATGATGGCAGAACTTCATGAAAACCCTAACATCTTAGTTCCAATGGATTCGTGAATCCCTAATTTCAATGATGGATCTAGAAAGTACATGGGAATTTTTGTAATGGAAATTTTAATTCCAATTTATTATGTATTACACAATTAATTAGTACATGGTAAGGAATATTTAGGAGATATTAAAAGATGGTACATGAAATATCATTGAGTTGATTTAATCAAATGAGAACTCAAGGATGTTTACTTAGTACGACCAATAAATTATCTTAATAGCTAATTACTAAAAATAATTAGGATGAAAAAATAGAATGTTAAAGTCAAACGGATAGAATTGACACTGATCAAGCTCAAGAACCCTATCAAGATGTCCAAAATAGGGAAATGATGAGTCCTCCAATTCCATTGGTCATGAAGATTATCATCCTATTTGATTGGAGGATGGAACCTTTTTAACGTTTCATTGGGCACAAAATTTTTCATCCTAAACTCCATTGGAAAGTCAAATCATTCTCAATTTTCATTGGTTCATGAAGGATGAAAAAGCCATTGATTATATGGAATGATTTCCCCAGCTTCCATTGAACAAGGAAAACAAGCTCAAGGAGGGGTCATGGAAAATGTGGGTGAAAAGAGTTTTTATTTTGTGTTTTATTTGGAAAAGGAGGAGAATGAATGTGTGAAAGGAGAACTAATTATTATGTGTGAAGAAATGTTGTTCATGGAAGCAAATGTGTGCAAACAAAAGAACATGGAAGGAAGTTGTGTGTAACAAGTAGTCGTAGTGGAGTTCATGGAATGATTTCCATGAACAAGCCTCTAAATTTTTTTATTAAAATAGTTGTTCCTCTTAGATGCAATGTTGGATTTGTTTCAAACTTTTAAAAAATTAGTTTAGGAGGTGTGGAATGTTTTCTCAAAATTTCAGCATCATTGGGGTTATTTCAAAGGAGTTACATTTGCCAAAAGTAGAGGGGGTTTGAAGTTGTCTTCTTTTTTCAAATTTGGTCAAAATAACTTTTAGTTTTGAAGCATAACTTTTGGTTACAAAAATAAAAACTTATAAGATTTTATATCATTATTACTTTAAATATTAGCTCTCTAACAACCCTATGCATGCTAAATTAGGAAATTGTATGAAGATATTATGAGGAATGGAATGAAGGGGGGTCAATTATCAAGTGTGAACATTGATTAAACATCAACACAATGCTTCTTCACATCTCATCATAGTGAGTTTTGATTCTTTCAAAATGTCTTGGTATCTTCCAAGTGGAGATAACACATAAGATTCTTTAATGAATTTCATTACATTTTATTGAACTACTTTAACTTGTTAGAATACAACTACATAGTAGTTCCACCCCCAAATGAGTTTTGTGAGTGTATATGTTCATGTGCAAGGGTGTGTCAAAATTCCTCACATGTGCGCAACTAACAAATTCAAAAAAGGATGCATGTCATCATTAACTTGCACATGAACCAAAACGAGTCCCTCTCCTTCTTCTTTTCTAGCCATTGATTTTTTGCGTTAAATATATATTTTTTTAGAAGTTCACTTTTTATTATTGGATGGTTTGGTGCATTTTTTATTTCTATTCGCATAACTTCATTTTTTTTGTCAATTGCAAGCAAACATAAAAGAATTTTACTACCCTTTCTATAATCTTCCCCTAAGTTTTCATCATCTTCATTCCCCTCCAAATCAATGTCATCACTCGTTTGAATGCCAATTGAGAAGAACATATGATTGAACTTGTGTTTGACTTTCTTTTCATGTTAATATTCATCAAGATTTAGCTTCTAGTTGTTGTTGGCTAATGGTTTCAAAGATTCAAAATGAATCGTAATTCCATTTTGAATCATGGCCATGTCTTTTTCAAGACTGTTGTGAATTCGTACAAGACTTGAGGTCTAGTCTCCCCCCCCCCCCCCCCCCCCCCCCAACCTAAATTCATAACTCTTTTTTTTATAATAATATACTTTCT
>Ga0116227_10000716_pt1 | contig 67472 bp, 58 predicted proteins | sample S1TSphgellanicum_FD_89693 | JGI IMG/M metagenome (GOLD analysis project Ga0116227, IMG submission 89693) | Host-associated microbial communities from peat moss isolated from Minnesota, USA - S1T2_Fb - Sphagnum magellanicum MG | ecosystem: Host-associated > Plants > Peat moss > Unclassified...
TTACCCCTTGGGCGCCCCGCCATTTTTTTTATAATAAAAAAAAGTCGGCGGGGAGAGGGGGAAACACAAACACCCCCCCCCCCCCCCCCGAGCTCTGTCCGGCGCCCTTCCTGGGCCTGACAGTGCAACCCTGCGGAGAACCGTGTGGTTCTGCCGCATGGTTTGACTTTTTGACTGTGGGAGTTATTTGATTAGAAAAGAAATCATATCTCCTACAGCAACTGAATCTATGCCAGTTGATAGTACCATGTTCTATGAATGGGAGGTTTAGCATTCGAATCTGCTGGCCGGCAACATAGCTTGAAATAATTTGAGCAGAACGAAGAACATGTAGAATTGTGCTGCATGGTTCTATGGTTCTATGCAGAACCATGCAGGGCTGAAAAATATGTGCAAGAACACAGGAGAAACATGCGCTGGACAGAGCTCAATGGGGGATATTTAGTGTGTGGTTCTATGCAAAACCATGCAGGGCCAAAAAATATGTGCAAGAAGACAGGAGAAACATGCGATGGACAGAGCTCAATGGGGGGATATTTAGCTTCTCGCCTGATAAGGTATTTAAATAATGTAAAGGTATGATATTCTCAGTTATGTAGTTTTAGAGCCATTAAGACTAAATTTGGGCATCTTAAGTTTTCAAAAGAAAACAATCATAAGGTTTCAGGTTTGAGGTGGCACCTCACAGCTGTTAAGAGTTGAAGCTTCTTCTTCACTCTTCAGAAACAAGGTTTAAAAGTTTTGACTCTCATTTTGGTTAGTCAATTTATTTTTTGTGTTATGAGGTTAGAGGTCTATGAGTTTGTAAATTTTTTTTTTTTTTGGTTGTTGAATTTTTCTTGCATTGGTCCTCTTTCATTGTTTTTGGCAAAAAATTAGCTCTTTTAATGTTTGGGTCTTCTTCCGTTGCTACTTAGTCTTTGTACTTAGTTTTTGCATTTATTACGCTGATATCTTGATTAGTTCTTTATTATGGAATTTTTTCTGAGAGCAATTTTTTAAATGGTATGTGAGAATCGAAATTGACAATTCTCACCAAAAAAGTGAAAATTGTTCAACAATAGAAAAAATACCGAAATTTCAATCATACTTGGTGTTAGGGACTTTTGTGTTAAGTCCCTTAACATCAAACTAGGTTTTTAAGATTTATTTATCATAAAGTACAATTTTAAGTTAACTTTTTAAATTCTCATTCACGCCTATGATATGAAAATGTTTATTGTTAGATCAATGTTAAACCTTAACTTTTTTCATCATCATTCTCATTTATGATGAAGATAATTTTCTTTGCATGTTGTTTCTTTTGTTATGTTGGGTAAGCAATGAATGGGTGGGTGGCAAATACATAGGTAGGTGGGTACGTAGGTAGTAGGTATGTAGGTGGATAGGTAAATATAAATAAGTAGACATGGATGGGTAGGGAAACATTGAAAAACATTTTGTTAAATTATCGTTGATTTTAATGTTTTCTTTTAAAAATTGTTACCAAACATTGAACTTTTATTCCAAATTTTATTTGTGCTGAAATTTTTATGTTAAATTAACATTCTTATTTTGACTATAACAATTTTCCTTACCCTTTTTAACATCCACTTATCACTAACTTAACATCAAGTGTGATTGTAACATAATTATATTTCAAAGGTATTTCACATTCATGAATATACCTCATAGAAAAATGGAGGAATATTATGGTGTTTGAAGGACAATAAAAAGCCTTTTTTTGTCTTTTGGCGATTATAGATTTGGTCTCAAATTTCAAACTGAAGGTTTGGTTCAAAAGTTTACAATGTTATAATGTTTGAATTACATTGTTGAAAGTCAGAACATTGGAACCATAACAACTTCATTTTTGTTTATTTAGAAGAAAGATTTCAAGGGTATTTTGGATTTTTTCGAAAAACATCCAAATCATTTTTTCAAGGCTATTTTAAATCTAGTCTCCATTTTCAAATTGAAGCAAAAGGAAAGAGGTGATGATTTTGCACTTCTTTTAAACCACATCCTTCTTCATCACTACAACAAGAAGACAAACAAACTTTCCATCAAGCGCAACAACACAAAAGGTCAATTGTTTTTCAACCACAAATTATACACAAGTTTAGCAAATTTTCTAATTTTGTAATTTACTGCTAGCATCGAGAAGCATTTTGCTTTGGTTTGGGCTATGAACAAACAAACATGGGCAAGACAAGAAGACCTTGTAGGAGTAGTAGGTATCTTTATATAAATAATCCTTTAAGTGCACTAGTTTTTTTGTGAAAAAACTTTTTGTGAAGGTCACCAATCCATTAAAATAATTTTTTTGGAAACTTATGTGTGACATTGTTTGTCTTGGGTCTTATAGGATTAAGAAACAAGGTGAGGAATCTAATATTTTGGTATTGAAATGTACAGGTTGTGTTGAACTTAGTAAAGTAACGATGATGGCATTCAAAACTATAGTGAAGTTAAAGTTTGATGTTAGCATAACACCCTAGCTAGGGAACCTTAGACAATTTTTTATCTTTTTTTTTATCTATTTAGTTTTGTGTAGTTACCTTTCTAGATTTAAGATTGTCATGTAAAAATAAATAATCTTTAGAAAGTGGAGCCTATTTTTAATTGTGCTCTATCAACCCCTACAATTATTCATGATCAAAGCCCCCAACCTACCTCATTTCACCAACATGCCCACAACCTCCACCTAGAGCCTCTTGCCTCACCTATGGGTGTCAATTTACCTTTTGAAGGTTAGTTCATCACTAACATTCATATCAAGCATCCAATCATTATGATAAAAAAGGGTGTTTTGCAATTGACCTTGCAACTCAATTTTTGAATTGCAAAGGACACTTACAACTCATTGTATTTATACGTTATGAATGCTAATGGACAAATTGCATGAATTGCAAAGTCACAATTCACCATATATATGGTGCAACTCATTGCAACTTAATCAAAACAACTCATTTTCAACTACTATGTAACTCCATTACAATTGCACCCATGACGTCATGCTAATGTCATTAATTGTCATCTACCTATTAAAATCCAAAATGTGGCATTATGAAGATTTTTGGACATTTTTTTGTTTTTCGAATAATGATCTCCATCACCCATTATGATTGTTAATGATGCTTCGAGATTATGACACATGGCACACAAAAAAAATTACCACATGGCATATTAATTGTATTTTGGAAAATTAAAATAAAAAATAGTAACTAAATAGGTTATACATAACCATAGGTAGGTGGGCTAGTAGGTCTTAAAACCTACATACTTACATATTTACCTAGGACCTACCTACCTACATAGGTAGGTAGAAAAACAAGACCTATTTATTTACCTAAGTAGGTAAGTAAATAGGAAAACACAAAACTAAGTGCACTAAAAAATAGCCATGAATTTATTTTTTTTAATTTATGTTTTGCCTTTAAGTTAAGTTTTTTTAAGTTCATCCCAAAATGGCACATGTATTTTAATGTGAAAACATAAGAGAACAAGCCTTCTTTATATAGTTTGTAACATGGGATTTGAAGACAAATCATATGGGTTAAATCTTTTAATTGTTCATTAGTTGCAAATTGAATTGTAACTATAACATTTAAGCATTCAAAGTAGACCAAATCCAAAGGGAAAGCTCCATTTTTTTCGGTGTTTAAACAAAATTTGAACCTTTCCTATTGATGCATCTAATGCACTAAAAATCGTCAAAAATATAATAAAATTGAAAAAGTTATGGCCTTTCAAAGTAAAGGGGTCAAGAACTCAAAAAAACAAACCACCAAATATTACAAAAACCAATTCCCAAACACTAACAAAATTCCTTGTATGTTGTTTTGTTGTTATTAGAAATCAAAAATGATTTGTAGAACTTCAGGTGGTGTTCCTATAACATTTGAAATCATTTTAAATGCATACAAAATAATAAAGTTATGAGGTTTTTAAGTAAAAGGGGTTTTAAAAGAAAAAAAAGGAAAAAGAAAACGTGTTTTATAAGTTTGAAAATCTATTTTTCTTTTTGTTATTTTTTCATTATTCATTTTCGTTTACACTTTAAATACGATTTCTAAAACTTGAGGTTGGCCTCCCAAAACATTTTAAATCATTCAAAATGAAACACATATGATGAAAATATAAATAATTGATGAATATGTATCGTTATTAAGTTATGAATAGTTGTATTATAATTATAACATAGTTGAATAGTAGTACTTTAGTAGTGGCACACTAATGGCCATACTAATTGTATCAATAGGAATCATAATCGAAAATTAATTGCAAATGTATCCCATAATGGGTGGTGGAAATGTGAACATGTGGCATGATTGCATGTATGTACATTGTACACTAGTTGCAACATAATTTTTATTTTAGTGACATATTTATAATAATTCTAAAGTAGTTACCACATGTAATTACAATGCAAGTCTTGAAAAAATCAAATATGGTTGATTACATATATACGTACGATGTGTATAAATTACTGTATAGAAGACCCATTCTCAACTCACTTGCAATTATAATACAATTAACTAATTTTTTGATGTGGTAATTTATTTATTAATACATTGTATTTCTAAGGGGATAATTGCACAATAGTTGTAATACCCAAGGGATAGTTGCATAACAATTATATATGAAATGTTTTTTGAGTTTTAGTTGGAAGGTAGTGTGGTTTGAACAGACGCAATTTCTCATAATGAATTCATTGAATCTAAACCCATGTGACCATCTTGATTCAATACCCTCCTTTATTTCCACCCCGCTTGCATTAGCCTAGGCTTAGATGTAGATCCAACTCAAGTGTTTTCTAATAGGTGATTAGGAAAACTTATAGGAAGAATTCTTTTTTTGAACCCAAGCTTTAGCGGCAAGTTTGAGCTCAATGCTCCTTCCCCAACATGATCTTCCAACTCATAAATGCCTTCTCCACAGTTTATTTCTTAAATGTGCAAAGGAATATTTTTGAAATTTTCACGTTCTAACACCATTTTTTCTTGCACCCACGTCCTTCGACACCACTTTAATTCTCAATGTTTTACATTTTGAATCACATGGCTTCTTCCCGATTTTCATGGAAAATTACGAACCAAATCAAGACCTTGACTTTTCATCTAAATCTTTCAAATTAACATTAAAACACATGTCACATTTCATTTTTAAATGGTCTTTTTAGGATTTTTTTAACACCTCCGAGACTATTTTTTGCTAGAAGATTCCATGAATGGATTCTTATAATTGCTTCAGCTTTGTTTTCATATCGCACAAAATCACATTTCACATCAAATTACATGTCCTTAAGGTGGCCCACCTTTTAACCATGACCAAGCTTTCAAGTGGAAATTCGTCCCATTGCCATGGGAGAAACATTATATCAACTTAGAAATTATGCTTATGCTTTCAATATTGCAATGTTTTGCAACATGTTTATCCCCACATTAATTCATAATAGTAACCAAAGGCAAATGTGACATAGTAATCCACAACATCATGTGCACCTTAGACCTTCACCTTAACTAAGTTATTCTTTAGTTAGATGTGATGAATGTTTTTAATTCAGTGTCAAGAAAAGTCATATTCAAAAACTTTGTGTAGCAAGTGGGGACATCATAAAACTTATCCCCTTTGTTCGTGGATTCGATGTTTAAATCTCCCTTGTTTTACAATCACTACAACCATGAAGGCAATGTCATGATCATCCCATATGCCATAGGAACCCATTAAAGTGATGCCCTAAAAGGGACACTATTTACCTTACCTCACTCTAGAACATTATGTTTTATGGTTAACCATTTTCTCTTTTGTTTATTTTCATACATTACAAGTGACACTCACATCATGGGGCCCCTTCAATTATATCATATATATATGAATATTTTCAAACTAAACTCCATGTGATAGGTCTTTCTATCCAACTTCATATATGTGTAACATGGTCCCCTTTTGGCTTGCCACTTAATTTCAACACCCCATCCCAATTTAACACCCCATCAAAAGGACTTAGAATCTTAGGGGTTCCATTGGGCACTTCATCATTCACATCATCCTTTAGAAAATGTTTTGTTAAAATATGTTTAGAATGTCAACCTTCTCCCTAAAATGGGTGATGTTCAAATAGTCTTTGGAATTTTAATCCATTGTTTCATGCAACAACCATTGTATTTATTACGATGCACACTTCCTTTTTCCACCTTCATAAATTCCTTTGTTTCCTTTAATTCCTCCTTCTTTCAAATGTTTGGACTTCTTTTGGGTCCAAGGTCCTTTGATGGCCTAGAAATACCTTTACTTCATAAACAAGCCTCTTTCCCAAGAAAAGCCACTTTTGGTATCATCAAGTTCATACCAATAACCACCATTGCCCCAGTAGCCTATTTAAAAGATGGGCCCCTTGTAGCTTCAATCATAGTTGTTAAATTCATAATTGATCAATGTCCATTCCTTTTTGAAGCCTTAATATGAGTCGACAATAACACCTTTTCTTTTTAACAACACCTCAAGGTGGCATGTGATCTTTTGCCACCCTTAACACATACATGTCTTCTTTCTTGTAAATAATTCATCGAACAACAAATGGTTCAATTTTAGGATTCCATCTCAAAGTGTTTGCACCATCATACCCTTTCTAGCATGTTTTTTAACACGATATTTAACGCCCATTGTGTTCAAATTTTATTTTATCATGTTTTGGCCCAGGGGTGGGCAATTGGCTTATGGTTTGATTAGTTTTCCTAACCTTTTAATTATCTTCCCCATTTTTTCACAATGTTTCAAACACAACTTAGATTACCACATCTTTCAATTGCACACCTCTTTCAATGTGTGTGCACACGCCCCATCAACCTTATGGGTATCCACCTCTTACATTACGCCCATGGCAATAAATGCACAAGAACCCATGATGTAGTTCATAACATTTTTGCTACCATTGTGTGAAATGTTGGTTTTCACATGCGAAGATAACAACTACATGTGCTTCCTTCAGCCACATTCAACTCATTTTGTCGACAAGTTAACATTGTGTTCACCAAAGATGACATTCACACCTTAATTGATATTATCATTATTGACCCAACATGTGCAAATTTCCTTCCCCAATCTTGCACAACTCAAGGATTTGCTACCTCTAATGTAACTCAAACCAAAGAAAGGAATTATCACAACCAACACCTCACTGATCAATTCCTCCTTTTAGCAATTCAAATATTTGAATGTTTACACAAACAAGTTGATGTGTTCTTACACAATTGTTCCAATGCCATTTGGAGCTCCAAAGGGCCAGAAGGGGCTCTTTCTTTCTATCTTGGTTGCTTTTCTTTATCAAAACAATTTCAATCATGGTACAAAGGATACAAACATCCGCCATTTTAAGTTGGGCAATAGTGGTAGGCTTAGCTATTTCCCATCTTCCACCCCTTTAAAACACACACCCCATTGCCACGATTGACTTATTATAGGCGGTCGATTGTTGAAATGGAAACATTTTGACATTAGTTTGTGCTAATGTGACATCTTTTAAATTCTCTTTTTCCTTCCCAGCTTTGTACATTTTTCAAATCAATGTTGTGTTTATAAATAAAATTTTCAAGGCTTTGATGAATATTATGTTTTAATTTTAAAGTAGAAAAAATTTTATGCCTACCACTAGGTGTAAGATCCCTTATGACTCTATAGGAATAGGGGTAAAAATCATTCCCTCCCATAACCTTTGCCTTGCATTATGATGGGTACAACCCACAATTGAAGGGCATTCCCAAAATAAAAGGCCAAACTTAATTATTACCAGCCCTAACCACCTTATTTTGAGAATACCCTATCATTAGGTCTTTACTTCACATAAGATTCATCCATGTTTTTTCATCCATGTAAGTGCTTCCAAGCCCAATCTTTAAATCCTTGTTGTTAAAACAAAATTATAGGGTCTCCAAACACAACACATAACACACCATTTGTCTTTTTTTTAAAAGTCCGCAGAACGAAAAGTTGTCCAAGCCCAGCCTACGTTACCCAAAGGGAAAGGGAAACAAAGAAAGAAGAGGCCTTTCCATATTTAAATATCGTTATGAAGTTTGTTTCCAAGTGACCAACTTGTTCATTATAATGTTTAAACATGGAATGGTCTCTAACAATTTCATCCTTCTTGTGCAACAAGGACCCAATGGTGAAAGAACTATATGGGCAATATTGGTGGTCATAAAAGTTGCGAATCATTATTCTTCATAAAGTCACACCTCTTAGGTCTTGACCCAAATTTTTTTCCCAATTGTTGGCAACCGACCATATTACATGCCTACATTATGAAAGTAATGTATTATGATTCATATTATCTTGGGTTTTGCATTGCTTTGCACCACCAATGATGTCAAGTGTGTTAGTTTAGTTGCTCAGTTAAGTCTCATTAATTAGGGATAAATTGGGTTAACTAAGTTAATTATTTTTATTTTAAACCAATTCAAGTGTGAACAAGGTTTGAGATATTTTTTCATGGGATATAATCCCAAGTTATGTGATCTCAAATCGCTTCTAGTGATTTGAAATTCTATAACATATTTTTTTACTTTACAATTTTCTTGTGTTTATGCAAATGTTTTGGTTTTATTTTGTATGTTTTAAGCTTGGATTCCTGTATTATTACAAGTGAATTGCATTTTGAATCATTAAAAGTCTTAGCTAATTATTTTTGTGCTGCAATCAGGCTACATTTGTTTAGCATTAAATTTTGATTTTCTTTTATGTGTGTGTTATGCATGGGATTTAATTAGCAATAAGTGTTAAGTAGTTGTATTTTGTTTGTGTTAATATGGGTTGTTTATGTAGGAGCTTTGCTTGGGGTGGAAACATCATTTGTTCATGTCTTAGTTTGTTGAAGAAGTTCACCTAATGAAGTTGAAGATTTTGGCACAATTTTTGGTTTGAAACTCCATGAGGAGTTGAACCCCAAACAAGGCATGGGTACCATGGAGTTGGGAAGAAAGAAAAACATCACAAGTAAAGAGGGCCATGTTTTTATCATAGGGGCCCCCTTGATGTCTTTCTTTCTTTTATTTAATTTTTTCCCCTCTCCCACTATGTCTCTTTTTCATTAGTCCGTATAGCAATAGTGATGGCAACCAAAACCACCACCACCATCGCTAAGAGTTTGAGCTCCTAGTTGCTTGGTTGTTAGCACCTATTTGCTAAAGAGAAGGGGGGGCACCTTCTACCCCTAGTTGTTGTCATTACTAGCAGCATAGTTGTAACTACAACATGAAAGTAAGAAGAAGTGAGGAAAAAAGCTCCTAGCCACATTCGTCATCTACATTGTAACTATAACTGTAACTTGGGAATAAAAAGAAACGAGGAGAAGAGCTCTCTACCAAGTCTGTCACTTTAGTGTAGCTACAATAATAAAGGCAAATAGAGGAAGGAAAAAGGAGAAGAACATGAAGGAAGAAGAAAAAAAAGGAGGGGGGTGGCAATGGTAAGAGCATGGAGCTCTATGACACCATCACCATGAGCTTCAACCTCATCTAAGCCTCCCCCAAACTTACCAAGTTTGGCAGGTTTCAATTTTTAAAAAAAAACCACACCTAGGGGACAAGTTCGACACCAATCCAAACATGTTAAGATTTATATTTATATTTATATTTATTTATTTTCAATTTTTCATTCCATTGGAAGCATTTTCATCCATGTTTGGAATATTCCATCTATCCAAGGTTTTATTTTTATTTTTATGTTTTCTTTTTAAATTTTCATTCAAGTGGCCAATTTTCATCCCTAATTTGGATGAAAATATGTCATCCATCCAAAAACTTTGGAAGTCCACAACTTTCACATATGATGTTAAATTGAAGTGATTTTTATGTTGTTGCATTTGTTTGCAGAGATCTACAAGCTTATAATTGTGGAGAATTTTTGGAGCTTATAAGTTTGGAATTGTAGAGGTCATTTTCCCTATTTCTCAAATTAATTTCCATTCATTCTTGGGAAATTCATATCTCTAGCATACAAGGTCGGATTGACATGTTGTCTACATTGATTAGATTCTAGTGAGGTGCACTTTTAGTGTGGGAGTTTTCAAGCCATTTGGAAATAAAAAAATTTAGAAGCTTATTCGAGGCACATGGTGGTTTTTGGCTAACATTTTGGTACCAATGATTTCAAGGTTCAACATTTTGCTCATGAGTATCATTTTCCACCCCTTATAGGTGGAGGAATGTTGTGACATCAACAAACATAGAGGATTTGAATTCTTGTCATGATTTTTGTGTGTGAATCACAAAAGTGAAAATTTGTGTTACATGATTTATGCATCTCCATTTATGTTTGTGGGGTTGTGCCTTTTGCATGTTAGCATGTTGGTCAAGTTGCCATATGTTTTCAAAGGTAAGGGGATTACCGAGGTGTGTGCCATTCGATTACAACATGGGGGTGAACATACACTCATTTTGAAAAAAAAAGGTGTTTTGCAATTAGCTTTGCAATTCAATTTTTGTGTTTCACATTACATTTACAATTCACTGTATTTATACATTGTGAGTGCTATTGAACAAATTACATGAGTTACATAATTACAATTCACCATATATATACTACAACTCATTATAATTCAATTACAACTAAGTCAAAACAATTCATTTTCAATTACTATGCAATTCCATTATAATTGCACCCATCATGTTATGTTGACATTATTAATTGTCATCCATCTATTAAAATCCAACACGTGCCACTATGAAAAAATACTAGCACAAAAATTATTTTCTTTTCGAAATATTGATTTCCATCGTCCATTATGATTGTTAATGATGGTTTGAGATTGTGACATGTGGCATAATTTTAAAATTTCCACATGGCATAATAATTATAATTTTATAATAATAATAAATATAAATATTTATTTGAGTAGTTAGGTAGGTTATACATAACCATAGGTAGGTAAGATAATAGGTTTAAGACCTGCATACGTACGTATTTACTTAGGACCTACCTACTTATGTAAATAGGTAGAAAAGTAGGACCTAATTATTTACCTTGGTAGGTAAATAGGTAAGAAAACACAAGATTAAGTGAACTAAATAATAGCCATGAAATTTTATTTTTTAATTTTATATTTTGCCTTTTAAATTAAACTTTTTAAAGTTCATTCCAAAATGGCACATGTATTTTAATGTGAGAACATAAGAAAAATGAACCTTATTTATATAGTTTGTAACATGGGATTCGGAGACAAAACATGTGTTGTTCTTCAATTGCAAATTGTGTTGCAATTGAGTTGCAATTATAACACTTAAGCATTCAAGGCAGGGTAGATCTAAGGGGGGGGTTCCATTGCTTTTGGTGTCCAAATCAAACTTCAACCCTCCTATTGGTGCATTTAACTCATAAAAAATCGTCAAAAACGGAATAGAATTGAAAAAGTTACAATGCCCCAAAGCAAAGGGGGTCAAGAACTCCAAAAAACAAACCACTAAACATTAAAAAGGCCGGTTCCCAAACATGCAAAAAATGCCTTATATATTGTTTTGTTGCTATTAGAGTTCCAAGATGATTTGTGGAACTTTAGGTGGTGCTCCTATAATATTTTAAATCATTTTAAATGAATAAAAAAGTTATGAAGTTTGAAAGTAAGAGGAGTCCAAAAAGAAAAAAAAGGCAAAAAACATGTTTTGTAAGTTGGAAAATTTATTTTTCTTCTTGTTATTTTTTCATTACTCCTTTTCCTTTGCACTTCAAAAATGATTTTTAGAACTTGAGGTATCATTCTAATAACATTTTAAATCATTCAAAATGAAACACATATGATGAAGATATAAATAACTAATGAATATGTATCCTTATTAAGTTATAAGTAATTATATTATAATCTTAACATAGTTGAACAATAATACTTTAGTAGTGACGCACTAATGACCATACTAATTGTACCAATGGGAATCATAATCCAAAACTAATTGCAAATGTATCCCATAATGGGTGGTGGAAATGTGGACATATGACATGATCACATGTTGTTGCTTTGGTGGCACATTTACAATAGTTCTAAAGTAGTTGCCACATGCAACTATAATATAATTAATTAATTTTTCAATGTGGCAATTTATTTTCTAATACATCATATTTCTAAAAGGATAGTTGCACAATAATTACAATACCCAAGGGATAATTATATAATAGTTGTATATGAGTTGTTTTTTAAGTTTTAATTGTAGTGTAGTGTGGTTTTGACATATACGATTCTTTACAATGACCATGGAGGCTAGGTTTGCATAATTAGAAGTCGTAATCACAAGCATGGCGACTTCATGAAATTCAATACACCTAGGTCAAGGAAGACCAATGATAAAAAAAAATGGCCAATCATATGGTTCCGATGCCAATTTCAAATTCTTTTGCATAGCAAAAATTTCAAGATTAATGGCACTAAATGAGGTTATGCCACATATGTTATATAAGAAATCATGGGTCATGGACAATAGATGATGGAAACCATGTTATGGTCTCAAATGTTAATGAGATGATTTCCATAGTTGCACTAGTGACAAGAGATAGTGCATGGGTGCTAAAACCACAAGGTGGTAATGAGATATTAGAATTTCAATGTGGTGAAGCTCATCACCAAGTGCAGCCCCCATAGTCACCATTCCTAATCCCATCGGGTTGTTGAATTCTAATGGGGTGTTAAGGAGGGTGCATAATTTTATTCTTAGGTCTAAAGCACCCACATGTTTATTAGGGGTAACCAAAGCAATGTGTGAGGCACCATTATTTTCTACTAAAACAACGGCCATTTTAAATATTCAACCAATAGTCATGTTTCACTTGGCAACCACATTATGTGAATGTGGTGGAACACCAAATGTGGTGGTCAAGTTGGAAGATACTTTTGTACCTCCTATAGTTCCCCATCTAGTTTCCAAGGCCAATCACATCACAAAAGTGTCCAAGGTTCAACCTAAATCTTGGCATGTGGCTATGCCCAAACTTCATGACCTTCCAACATAACTAACCATTGATCGAACTAGTGTTATTCTTAGTGTTGTGGTTGTGCATAATGAAGAAAGAATTTTTCAGTTAAGGGGGGCATTGGCCCATTAGTTTTGACCCCACATGGTGTTAGATTTCGATGCTCAACCATTGATGTTGGGAAAAATTATTATTGATGATTTTGGATTGATTGATGCCAATCTTGACCCATGACCATATCAGATTTTGACATCAATGGGTGGGTTAGAAAAAGCATGAAGGTTAACCAAACAAAAGATTATAATTTAGGTTAATCCCAACAAACCAACATATTACACTACAATGTAGGCCCAAGCAGTGGTGGGTGAAAACACACTATAGGCGAATCACTTTTCACCCAAAAAAATGATATATAACAAGTATAATAGGTGTGTAATAAATTGAAATCTTGATGGCATTTTTTGGAAACCCTGAACATAAGAAAAAGAACTTTAGAATGTGCATGACAAAATTTTGGAACTCAAAGTTCATTTTGAATTAAAGTTAAGTTTGATTGAATGGTTAAATGAAGAGATTTGGATAAAATCAATGTGGATAAATTATATAACATACATCTTTTCAACGGCCATAAGGCCTCATGTTTATGGTTCATGACACGTTACCAAACCAAAAAAAATGAAAAAATAATACAATGCCCAACTATAAAATCTTTTTCCTTTTCTTAAGGTAGTGGTATTTTCCCATAAATAAAAGTTTATCATGCATTTATTGCTCAAGAGGTGCAAAACAAACACATTTTTTTAATGCATTTTCAACCAAAATATAAAGTTCTAAATGATTTTAAATCTAATTGATGTACATCAATATCATTCCTCACCAAAAAATCCATTACAAAATTCCACCCATAACCTTAGTTTTGAAATATATTTGCAATTTTTCATACTTTGTGATGTGTATTTTTTTGACACAAATATACTTCATATATTCAAGTTTGTAAATGTTTGTTGGAATTTTTAAAAATAATATAGTTTAAGTCTAAAGTTAATGCAATATACTTGAAATGAACAAAAATAATCCAAGATGTGATGTCCACATGTACCCTAAAAAACCAAATGCAATTTTTTTGTTTTTGTGACTATAATTTTAGGGGCGTATAGTGTGCTTTCACCTTGGTCACACATGCTATGTCTTATGACGTATTGGTTGGAGGTGTGGTTTTATATCCCTTGGGGGTTACCATTGATTTTTGGGAAGAAATCGCATATTACTACCTAAACTCATAGACAAAAGTTAGTCACAAGATTTCATTATTAGTGAGATTCATTAGGGGGAAAACATGAAAATTTAACAAGTCAACTATGTTGGTTAGCCACATGGACTTGAGTTGTTGGAAGGTAACAACCATGACCAAGACACACCTTCGAATGGTGAATTGGCAATGCAAGGGCGAAGGGGATGCCAATCACTTTAGTTTTTCCATTGGATCGCATGCCACCATGGGGGACATTGATTGAACGCTAGGCATTGGCCAATCACTACATTCATTAAGCTTGGCACATTTTGCTATCACTAAGCCCATAGTCACTCATGGATGTTAGTAATGGGCTTCCAAGTTTGAGCCCTTTGAATATTAGGGTTACTTAGTGGATATTCCCAAGGATAGTATATGCTTACTTGAGTTGTTTAGAGGCATTAATTCATGATTAAATGTAGTTTTATAATTTGGCATCCTAATTTGAAAATACTATTATATGAAAAAAGATTCACAAGTTAGACAAGCCTTAATGCAACATGTCATGATGTTGTAACAAAGGTATCCCAACTTGTTACCAACGTTGGTTATATAGGGTTATCAACATTCTTTACCAAACAACATCACCTTGCTGGGGGCACCAAATATAATTAAGATTAAGCCAATTGACTTGGTCATTGCTAAATGGTTATGTTAAGGTCTTTCATAGGTGGGTACATGCCAAGGATTTTGAAATCTCAAGTTAGGTTTATTTTGGGGATTGATTCAAGTTCTGCAACATTTGCAACAGACACAAATGCACCCATGTGCATATTTGTTGGAAATGTCCTGCCATTGGGGGATTTTCAACCAACTATTTTAGTTGGTTGGTAATAGATTAAGGTTTTGATTAGTGAGCTGGTGCAAGTGGATGCTATTTTAGTTGGTTCACAAGTTCATTGATTCTGGTGGATTTGGACTAACATAACGCCATGTTAAAGGTGATTTAGTAAGCATACCAGTTCATTCCTAAGCCGCCCATATGTTTGGTGGATGACATATTCAATTTAGGACCACTATGAGAAATTTCATCCATTGAAACCACACTACCCTATAATTAAAACTCAAAAAACAACTTAGATATAACTATTAAGCAATTATCCCTTGGATATTATAACTATTGTGGAATTATCCACTTAGAAATATGGTGTATTAATAAATAAATTACCACGTTAGAAAATCGGTTAGTTACATTATAATTACAAGTGAATTAAAAATGGGTTTTCTACACAGTAATTTACACACATCATACATATATATGTAGTCAACCATATTTGATTTTTTCAAAATTTGCATTATAGTTGCATGTGGCAACTATTTTAGAACTATTGTAAATGTGTCACTAAAACGACAACTATGTTGCAACTAATGTACAATGTACATACATGTGATCAGGCCATGTGTCCACATTTCCACCACCCATTATGGGATATATTTACAACTAATTTTTTATTATGATTCCAATTGATATAATTAGTATGGCCATTAGTGCACCATTATTAAAGTACTATTGTTCAACTATGTTATGATTATAATATAACTACTTATAATTTAATAAAGATACATATCCATCAATTATTTATATTTTCATCATATGTGTTTCATTTTGAGTGATTTAAAATGTTATGGGAACATTACTTCAAGTTTTAGAAATCATATTTGAAATGCAAAGGAAAATGAGTAATAAAAAAATTAGAAGAAGAGAAATAACCTTTCAAACTTACAAAACATGTTTTTTTCCCCCCCTTTTTTTTTGGACCCTTCCCACTTTCAAACCTCATAACTTTCTTATTTTTTATTCATTTAAAATTATTTAAAGTGTTATGGGAGCGCTATCTCAAGTTCTACAAATAATCTTTGAAGTGCAAAGGAAAATGAGTAATGAAAAAATAACAAGAAGAGAACTAAGCTTTCCAATTTACAAAACATGTTTTTTTTTTCCTCTTTCTTCGAACCCCTCCTACTTTCAAAGCTCATACCTTTCTTATTTCTTATTCATTTTAGGCGATTTAAAGTGCTATAAGAATGCACATGAAGTTCTACAGATCATCTTTGAACTATAATAGCAACGGAACAACATACAAGGAATTTTGTGGGTCTTTGGGAACCCGCCTTTGTAGCATTCGGTGGTTTGTTTTTTTGAGTTCCTAACCTCCTTTACTTTCGGGCATTGTAACTTTTTCAATTTTATTCCAGTTTTGATGATTTTTGATGCCACAAGATGCACCAATAGGAGGGGCTCAAGTCTTGTTTAAACACCAAAAACAATGGAACCCTCCCTTTGGATTTGGCTTGCTTGGAACATTTAAGTGTTATAATTGCAACTCAATTGCAACTAATGAATAACTAAAAGTTTTAACCCATATGTTTTGTCTTCAAATCCCATGTTACAAATTATATAAAGAAGGCTTGTTTTATCATGTTCTCACAATAGAATACATGTGCCATTTTGGGATGAACTTTAAAAAGTTTAACTTAAAGGCAAAACATAAAATAAAAAATAAAATTTCATAGTTATTTTTTAATGCACTTAATCTTGTGCTTTCGTAGGTAGGTAGGTAGGTAGTGAGGTGTTAGGTAAATATGTAAATATGTAGGTTTTAAGACTTACCAACCTACTTACCTACCTACCTATGGTTATGTACGACCTACTTAACTACTAATATATATATATTTATGTTTTATTCTTTTCAAAATATAATTAATATGCCATGTGGCAATTTTGAATTGTGCCATGTGTCACAATTTTGGACCATCATTAACAATGATAATGGATGATGTAGATCTATATATATTTTTTAAATTATGTTTAAAAATCTTCATAATGCCATGTGGTAGATTTTAATATATGGATGACAATTAATGACGTTAGCATGACATCATGGGTGTAGTTATAATGGAGTTGTATAGTAGTTGAAATTAAGTTGTTTTGATTGAATTACTATTGAGTTACAATGAGTTGCACTCCATATAGAACGAGTTGCAACTTTACAACTCATGCAACTTGTCTATTGGCACCCACGGTGTATAAATATAACGAGTTACAAGTGTTGTTTGCAACTCAAAAATTGAGTTGCAAGGCTAGTTGTAAAACACCTTTTTTTCTCATAATGGACACCATTCATGCACAATTCATCATGATGACTAATCACCTTTGGCTCTGGTCAACATGGTTGGCTTTCCACATGTAACCCCACCAACATTATTGAATTTTCCACTATTTCATGTATTTAAGGATGGGGGGCCTAAAGACAATTTGGGATTCTCATTCATCCAATATGGAAGAATCCAATGCAGATGAGGAAGAATGAGCCATGGGGTTCCACATTATAATTACAACTATGCAAGGCATTTCCAAAGGAACCCATAGGCGGATTTTGGGCCAAGTTATGTATCTCAATTGTTTCACATGGATTCTCAATTTGGTCTTGGCATAACAAAGACCTTTTGACTAGTTACACCCATTGATTCCACCCCATCTTTTACCTATTGCACCTCTTGATGGGTCAACTATGTTAGTGCAAGGGGAGGGGTGATGTTACAACATGACAAGTACATCCTTGGCAATTATGGGATCAGGGACATTAAGGGAAATTTATGGGTATGGAATAGGAAATTGGTGATGTGAAGGCATTAGGAGATGGTGGCACCTCTCCACATTTTTCATAACAATCACAAGCCATGCCCTTAACCTTAGGTGTTGCAAGAATGTTCCATCATCCAAACCCACTTATAGGTGATTGTAAAAACATGGGACCTAAGGATTGGCTTAACAATTATAGGACGTGAAGTGCATGAAGCACAACGATTACTACGAGATTTCATTAGATGTTTTGCTTTTAGTTTGAAAGAATTGGGTTAGTTAAGAGGAAAAGAGGTCCAAATCATATTGGAGGATGATAATCCAATCTTTAGGTGACCTTATAGGTTTAGTGAGGTGGAAAGAGCCTTGGTTTAGTCTCAAACAACAAAGTTACTAGATGCTAGTTTGGTGGAATTGTTTGGGGGGTGAATATGTTTCAGCAACATTGATGCTAACCATGTGTGGGGATTATTATCCAATGAGTAAATGAATATCCCATGCCCTTACTAGAGGAGATCTTTGATGCCTTTAGTCAAGCTAAGGTTTTCAATACTTTAGACTTGAGGTTTAGCTACCATCAGTTGCCATTGAGGGAAAGTGACAAGGCAAATACATCATTTGGGGGAATTGATCTTCATGGGAAGGATTGTTTATATCTATGGAGGTTTTTTCCATTTGGTTTGAAGATGCCATTTTAGAATTTTAGAGAGTCATAAATCAAGTGTTGGTAGGTCTTAGTTTTACCAAATGCTACATTGATGACATCATTGTTTTTAGCCTAACCTTAGCAAATCACATGTGCCATTTGTAGGAGGTGTTTGGAAGACTTAAGGAACATAACCTTCAGCTTCATCCAAAAAAATGTCGTTTCTTTCATATTCATGTGGAATATTTGGGTCACATGATTTATCTAAGTGGATTGGCGGTTCAGAAGGTTGAAACCATTTCATAGATCCCCCAACCAACAAATGTTAATTGGTTATAAGCTTTTCTAAGCTTGTGTAATTACTACCAAATGTTTATGAAAAGCTTCAGTAGCATAGCCAAACCTTTCACTCAGCTAACACAAATTGAGAAGGAATTCATTTGGGATTAGGAACAAAAACAAGCCTTTCAAGATTTGAAGGCCATGCTTTCATTAATTCCAATTTTGACACAACCCATCTAAAGATGACCATTCCAATAAGACATTAATTTGAGCACTATAGGGTTGGGAATTGTGCTTACCCAACTTGATGATGATGGTTGAAAGTTTATGGTGGCATATGTTAGTCAGTCCAACAATAAGATGAAGGCCAAGTACAATTCATATGAAGGGGAATGCCTTATAGTTGTTTGGGTTGTTTCATCATTTTGGTGTTGTTTTTGTGGTAGCCCATTCATTTTGGTTACTAATCACCAACCTTTGAAATTCCTTATGGAATCTAATCGATTCACAGGAAAGTTAGCTAGGTAGACATTTATTTTACATGAGTGATTTTGACATAATTCATAGGCCTAGTAAAGTTAATCAAGATGTCGATGAGTTGAGTTAGAACCCAAGTTCCAACAAAGAGGATACCATTGGGGCTCATTGGCATGATGAGCGGATTTGGAAATAGTACCAAGATGGCATGCTTTAACACACTTTTGTACCTTATTGGGGTGTTCTAACAATGTACTTCATACTAATGTAGATGATGGGGATCCCTATGATGCAGACATGGAGCCAAAAGGTAATGGTGCTCTAAACACTTATGATGATGAACTTGTCATTGCATACTTGTAAGCATGTGAAGTTCCATTGGATTAACACCCAAAAAATGGGATCATGTTGTGCCTAGGGCCAAGCAGTTCAAATGAAAAGGTAATTCCTTCTTATGGGGTGGGTAGATGGACGAATGTGGGTTGTGTTTCGCTTAAAACATAGTGGAAACTTTGTGAGGCATGCTCATGAGGAGTTGGGCCATTTTGGGGTCCGAAGGACATAGAGCTTGTTCTAAACACGGTAACGGTGGAAATTGATGTAATTACAAGTTCAACAAGTTGTTTATAGGTGTATGGTGTGTGATTAAGTTTGGGCATCTTTTAATGCACCTACACTTCACCTACAACCCTTACCGATTATGAAGTTCGGGTATAAATGGAGTTTGGATTTTGTTGGTCCATTAAGTTTGACACCTTGACATAGCCGATTTGTTTTGGTTATGATCAATCATTTTTTAAAGTGGTTGGAGTTGGTGTCATTCCCAAATTATAATAATGAATAGGCAACATATTCATTTTTGTATAGGGTATTCAATAGATTTGGGGCTCCAACTGAAGTTCTCACTGACTAAGGTATGAAATTTTGTGGGGAATTTCAAAAGTTGTGTGAGAAAACATTAATTGTTCATTGCATGACTTCATGAGACAATTTTAAAGTAAATAGGTTAGCTGAGTGGATGGTGTAAACAATGAAAAGGGGTTTGTGGAAGTATGAACTCCATAAGGGTCATACTCGAGATTGGGACGTACAACTACCATGGTTTAGGTATGGGGTATACATTTTGTTGACAAACTTCTTTTTCATCTTTTTCACCATACTTTTTATTGTTTGGTAATGAATTCGAGTTACTAGCCTCAATATGATGAAATGCGATGGTAATAATCAACATGGATGATCTTAATGTGTGGATTTAAGTTATGAACAATGAGCTACCTTGTTCCGATGTTTTATGCGCATGGCTATGGAAAATTTGACAATTGCCCAACACCAGGATACATTGCATTATGCCACTATTTGTGGAAGCGGTTATCGGCCTTGGGTTCAAAGGTTTGAATTAATTATGTTTATTTATAATAGAAAACATTGACTATTTTGCATATGATTGCATGACATGTTATTTTACGTGTGCAAAAGGTTTTACCTTTGGGTAAAAACATAGTTAAAAGAACCACCCAAGTGAATGGACACTCCTTAAAAGTACATTTTTGTATGTTTAAAAAATCACAAGGGAAACAAAATAGTTTGGATTATCATAAAATTTTGGGAATATTTTCCATTAATTATAAGAATTATATGTTCAAAGCATGACACATATTTAAAATGTTTTTGCATGTTCAAAACATTCAAACCTTGAGAATGGATAATCTTTATTTTTTCAAACATCATTTTTTCTTACCAAATGTGCACCATTCCTTTTGAGAATTGGAAAGGATTTTAACATTGATGATTATAAAGGTAAAATGACTTGAATTAATGAAAATTGTTTATATAACCAATTTGAGCACATTTGGTTCAAACGTGTTTTTGTTAAATTTTGTAATTGTGCAATTGGTCATCTTCCTAATGTGGATGGCCAAATTGACTCATCTTTAGTTATAGTTTTTATTGGCTTGCAATGTAGTGTGGGCAATTTTCAAAAGCCACTTTATGTTGATTTGTAATCAATGTTCCCAAGGTTGGCACATGGGATGTCTCATGCCACCAATGGAGAAAGTGCTAATTCGTAAATAATTTTGCTTTCAGTGCATCTAATAGACCTAAGTTCCTAAGGTTAAATAATAGAATTAGTTTAAGGTTTGCTTCAATGGTGATTAACATTTGGCTAAAGATTTGAAAGATTACAAACATGTGAATAATGATGGGGCTCACATTTGCACCTAGCTTATTGGTCCTTTTGTTTTGGAATCAAAATGTTCATCCATGGTGAATTTCCATCAAGTAGTTATGTAATGTTATATGACTTAGAAGACCTTAGCCCAAAATAAGGGGGCGGTTTGAATGTGGTGGATCATTTATGGTATTTTTATATTATGTGTTGTATGTGTGATGATAGTGACGGTTGTAAGTGTCAACATAGGAACAAACAACAATTGTCAGGTGTGTTAGTTTAGTTATTTAATTAAGTCCCACTTAGTTATGGATAAATTGGGTTAACTAAGTTGATTAATTTTATTTTGAACCAATTTTGGTGTGAATGAGGTTTGAAATATTTTGTCATGGAATATAATCCCAAGTTGAGTTGTTTCAAATCATTTTTGGTGATTTGATATTCTAAAATATAATTTTTTGTTCTGTAGTTTTCTTGTGTTTATGTAAGTGTTATGGTTTTTTTTCTATGCTTTGGGCTTGGATTCCTATGTTGTTGCAAATGAGATACATTTTGATTTGGACATGGTGTACCATTTAAGATATTTTTATGTTATGTGTTGTATGTGTGATGATAGTGATGATTACTCCAGATTACAAAAGTAGAGCTCAGTGGAAAGGATAGTGGAAAGGATAATAGATAAAGAGAGGAGCTACTGGGAACATATTAGGGGAACATATTGAGAATTTGAAGAACGTGTTGCAAACCCATAGGGAAACTACGATAGGAGCACAGTGAGAAGTTCAACAACCTCACCCTCCCCCAAATGAAAAAAACGCTGAGCTCTCTGGGTGCATGCTGCTTCACCTCATTGGTTACAATGAAAAAATTTGCCAACCTGTGTTCTCAGCCATTTTGGCCTGTGCTAATGGCAACTATAGAGGTGCTTTATGCTATCTGTTCCGTTCCTTTCTCTATGTAGTTGTGTAATATGTTGGGTACACGCGAGCGATTTTTAATGCCTGGCGGCACCTGTTCCACACACATAACATTAGGACCGTAAATTGTCCTATTATCCCCTGCTAAAACGATAATGGACAGGCAGTGAATCAATGAGCACGGTGCGCCGAATCAATTCACATTACCTTTCTTATAAAAGCCCGTATGAAATGAAATGCACATTGTCACGTGGAGGTCTCCGGTGACACTGACAAAGATCTGTGAGGTTGTTACGTAGGATTTCCATTGCTGACACTGCCCAGAAATTCAGAAGTACCAAGTACCAAACAGTCAGTAAACACGCGTGACACGCCTCACACGACACATTAACGATTGAAATACGAGGCGGATTTTGCATGTTCAGTCATCGATTCCTGGCTTATTACAAAAGTTACAACTGACTTCCGATCTAACATGAGCGTCGGAATCCCAGTCATAAATCGGCTCGCTCTCACTATGAATTGCAGGAACTGTCTTTCAAGTTCCTTCTTGCGCTGCGTAATTATGACACAGCAGTACGTTGCTTCTGGTGTCAACCATATTTGAACTACCCACTTCCTACGTGGGAGGTAATATCCGGACCACGGTGACTGCGAGCAAGTTATTTACCAGGTCTATATACGGATCATTTGCAAGGTAATGACATTAAACTATAGAGTTGGAGGTTATCAACAACATCAAATATCAACCCAACATTGGTAATCTCTTGTATTGCAAGTACTTAATTTACTCAAATATTAGAGTTATTCATAAAGTACTCAACATACAAGGCTTTGCTCTCGTCTTTGGTTGAAACAGAGGTTGAGAGGTGCAATCTACAACAGAAGCACAATGCATAAAATAACAGTGGATCAAACTTTGAGACCATCAAAATCGGTGGTTGTTGAAGTTTAATCTTGTGTTTTTGTGTGCTTTCAGGCCTGTGTAAAATTGTTTTCCATTTTTTTCATGTGTGCAATTTGGAGCAAATGATGAGGGGCAGCGTTGGTGTTTTGACGTTTGGTTTTGTGAGAGAAACAATTTGAAAAGGTTGAAGAGAGCCAAGAAGTTGGAGCACTTGCTTTTGCGTTTTCGCATTGCAATTTTTGTTGGAAATCATAGAGATTGAAGAAAGTGAAGGAAAATATCTTATCACAGTAGGAATTGGAAAGATTGAAAATCATAGATAAAAACAACATGATTTCATTGGAAATCAAAGACAACTCTGCATGTGCACATGCACACATAAAGGGGATGATCAAGGTCTAGATCCTTCCACATGTGGAGATAGTAGCTACAAATGAATAAAATGCTTACAACAACTTTTAAGGATTCCTTGATTTGGCTTATCTCATTGGTTCAAAAGTTAATGAGCTCAAGGAACATGCAAGAGATGTGAAAGAGTACACCTACTAATGACCTTCATAAATGTTACATGTGTCATGTTTTTTTTAACGTTGAATCAATATTTTTTTATACATGATAAATGATTACACCTATCATATTTTCATAAATGTTACACCAATATTTTTATAAATATTAATTGAATATATGCCATAATTTTATAAATGTTAAATTAATGTTTTTATGTGTTAACCAATTACACTTGTCATATTTTCATAAATGTTACACCAATATTTTTAAAATATTAACTAATTATACCTATTGTGCTTCCATCAAATCGATATTTTTGGAACTATTAATCTATTCGCATGTGAATAGTCATTGCTAAGTGTTATGTTATGTTAAATCTTCCTACAATAGAAAGTAATAATCTATTTAGAATAGGTAACTAGTAATTAAATTTTGAATTAGTTATTAGTTATATTATTAATTAAAACACCAACTATTTATTGGCTATCACATTGGGTACTATTACATAATTAATGATTAGGTTATTAGTAGGACAAAATATTATATGAAATTAATTTGAAAAAAAAATCATATTTTCATAAATATTTTCGTGATCTCTTTCTACTATCCTTTGTAATATTTTTCAAATATAAATTTCATTATTTGTTTTGAAGTTCTAACTTGAATTAGGCTTCTAATATGTGTTTTCTATTTTTGAAGTTTAATTTATTGTCATGATTCTGGCCTTGGGCTCACAACCAAGGTTAAAACATTAAAAGGAGAGCAAGTTGAAAAAGTGTCACAAAATTTAAATACACTCCCCAAAATATGGAAGAGTGAAACCCAACATTTCCAAATGGTTTTTCCCATCTTGGGAAAAAGATGGAGTTTCACAATGTCCCAAATGTTTGGGACAAAACAAATATAATAAACAATGTTTGAATTAATTCTTCTTGAAATCTTTGGAAAACCTTGAAATGTACGTGCTGAAAATGAGATTGCATTTTCCATTTGAAAAATCTAAAAATTGAGTTACCTCAAAAAAAGGTTGAAAGTTTTGATTTGTGATCACAAAAACTCAAGACACAAAGGTTAAATGATTTTCAAATTTATCAATGAAGGCAGAAAAAACTCGAGAATACAAACCTTTTGATATGGTAGGTCAAAGAAAATACTCATTCTTTTCACTCTTATATTTGCACAAGGGTTTTGTTCCTTTTTGCCACTGATGACCTTCCAAGTTTCATACAAATTAAAGTGCTCCAAGACTTGAACTCCAATCACCATTGAAGGGGGGGGGCGGGGGTTCATCACAAGTTGGGTTTACCTTTTTTTAGTTTTCCCATTGAAGTCATGAGTGTTGGATCAATATGGGTGGTTTGATTGTAGCCACCTACAATGAAAATCATAAATCATTTTCCCCAACTTTGGAGCATGGTGAGAGGATGTGTTTGGTCCACAAGGACACCCTTTGTACCCCTTGGTGACTTGGCCAAAAATTATTCCATATGCTAGCAAATCATGAATACACCACAAAACATGCATTGTGAACCTATACTCCCCAATGGGTCTTGTCACATCCCAGCATGAAACCCATTCCAAAGCTCTAATAATTCTTCCAATAATGGAACCATGTAGATGTCAATGTTATTATTTTTGAGTGATTATTTAGTTGGAATCAATAGGTTGAATGTAAATTTATTTAGTTACTGTTGTGAACCATGGAGGTAGGTTATAGTTTAAAATAAAAACCAATCATGTGGATCAAGTGGTCAATTAGATAGCAAATGGGTTGACCCCATTCAATGCAAATCCTAACCTTAAACTTATGAAAATTAATTGCAAAATCTAACCATTTAGAATCAACATGAACCCATGTTTTTGAATTAGGTACATTTTAAACCAATCCATCCTCATTAGTTCAAAGAGGTTAAAACTTTTGTACATTTGCTTTAACCTTGGAATTAAAGGAGAATGCCTCGACATTTTTTTGGGGACTTGATTTCATCCAAAAACAAATCAAACTGCCCACAAATTGGGCATTCTATTGCTACATTATGCCCCATGTAAATTATAATGCAACCGTTTTCACATGTGTGGATTACATTATTCACTAATTGTAAGTTTTGAATCATGATTTTTGCTTCATAATGTGACTTAAGCAATTTGTTAGGTTTAGGGAATATGGAGTTTTGTAACAATGACAATTATTCATCCACAAACCCATGAGTACACCTATGGCTTGTTGATGTACTCAAAAACATTAGTGTACTTGTTAATCTATTAAATCCATTACTTTCAAACAAAAGGATATTCTATTACCAATTTCAAAAAGTGAAGGTAATCTAAAATTGGTTCAAAAATACCCTATCATGATTCATAAGACCCTTGAATATTGGTGTCAAGCTCCATGTCATCAACAATGTTGAAAAAATCTTGCTTGTAATCATCCCATATTTGTTGGATGGCTTCATGGATTGTTGCATCACATGTTTATCACACATCATTAAAAGTTCTTCCCATTTGAATGTTTAACTCCACGTCATTGTTGTTTGCAACATTGTTAAGGGTATGTAGTGGTACACCAATATTAAACATTTTGACATCATGTGGTTGTCCTTCAACCCACTCTTCATCACTTGAATAAGGTGCATCTTACAAAAAGCTCATATATAACCAACACAAATTAATGCTTTTAGAAGAATATCATTCATTGGCAAATGAAGAAGTTGAAAGAGATAAATATAATAATGTAATGTTTTACCATATGCCATATTTTAATTTGCCAATATTTGGACCAACTACAAAGGTTTGGACACTTAAAGTCTACATTTAATGCAGTAGAATTGTTTCAAGCTTATCAAAGTTGGTACCTATTAACTATGTGCCAAATTTATGCCTTGGGGAAGCAAAATCATTGAAGAGCTCCCAGGAAAAGCCCTCATTGCATGATTCAATCATTTGGTTTAATTTACATTGACCTTTGTGTTCCTTTTTCAATTAAAACCTTATTTGGAACTAAGTCCATACTAACATTCCCCATTAATTAAAGTACGTTTGGATGGGTTTTTTTTTCACATGAGAAGTGTGACTCTAAATCATTTAAAAAAAATTTGTGCAAAAGTTTAAAGACAATTCAACAAATTAATTAAAATCTTGAATTTTGATAAAAAGAAACTTGAACATATCTTGGGTGCATTTTTTGTTTTTAAAAAAGAGTAGGGTGTTTGACAATAGTTCACCCAAATTAACAACCCACACCAAAATTGTGTTGGGTAAACATCAATATAAAATTTCATTTGAAAAGAAATGAAGTTTGGCATCTGATGTTTTTTTTCTTGCCAAACTTTGGGTGAAATTTGTCAACACAATTATTACCTCACCAATATATTGTTGACCATGGTGAATAATGTAATTGTGGGAGACAAATGGGTAAAGGATTAAAATTATGTATTTTTATTACATAGTTATAGAAATTTATGTTTCTAGTTTCACAAACATTTATTTGCATATCTACCTCACATGAATGTTTATTATGCAATGATTATCCTTCTTATTATGGATTTTTCATTTTCACAAACTATGCATAACATTTTGAATAATTTTTTAGTAATCTTTCAATTATATTCTTTAGTTTATTCTATGAAATCCTCAACTTTATACAACAAGCTACATTCTAATCAAGTGAAAGTGTCACAATAAACCCCAAACATTCGTTTATATATTAAACAAAAAAAATTAAATAATTTTTTTTCTAAAAACTTACATTTCACATAACTCATCATATGATTTAACATGCACATTAATGTGTGTCATGATTTTTTAATGAATCATCATGCTTGAATCATGCACATTAATTAAAACCATGAATAATTGGTGATGATTAGTCATAAATCACCCATAAATTATTATTAAATTATGAAACCCCACCACCTAATAAGTTATCTATTTAACCCTTTAAATAATTACATAATTATCAAGTTATCTTTTAGTGACATCAAGTTACAGAACCACTCTTTATTAAAAGTTTCATGGCATGGTCTTGATATGAGGCACTTTAAGATTATTGCATGCAAATGTTTTGTTCATATTAACAGTGCTTTTAGGATTCAATGGTTGACTAATTCCAAAAATTGTTCACTTTTAAATGTTAACACATCCATTAAATGATATAAGCGTTTTCACCTAGAAATTAAGGATATTGAATGACATAGTGTTTATTTAGGGACGTGATTCCTTCTATATTTTAGAAAACACTTGAAGCAAAAGGATAATTTTTAAATATGCTATGAAATAATGACATATTCTCTAACACATTTTAGATATATTTAAAATATATTTTCAAAATGAACTATTGACACCTTATTTAAATTGGATATATATATATAAATTTTTTTTGCATGTCATTTGTAATAAAATGGAAGTGACATCCTTAAGGAGTGTTTGGTGAAAATTGCATGAAACTTACCTTGATTATACATTGATTCCCAAAATACAATAATATAATTGTGTTCGTCCATCTTACACAGCAATAAAACAATAGTTGACCATCCACAAAAAATAGCTGATTAAGTCACAAATAATAGTTAACTAGCAATAGACTGTCAATAGACTAGCAATATGCTTCACAATCCAAGTACACAAAATGAAGAATTAAAAAATAGTAGTACTCTACCATCCAATGACGTAGGAAATGACTTATTTAGATCGAGCTTGTCAAACACAATTCCACCTATATTGAAAATGGAAATCACATGCACAAGGCAACTTGTAAAGCTGATTCAGCACTTCAACAACTTTTTGGTTGGATTTTCTGAAGATACTACAAAACTTGCATCATTACTTGAAGTAGCTCAACTGCCTAAATGGGTTGATGCAATGAAGCAAGAGATGCACTCCACTGAGAAGAACCAAACCTGGGTTTTTGACAATTTGGCTCTTGGTAGAAAAGCCATCATGACCAAATGGATCTTCAAGTTGAAGACCCATGCAGATGAAACCACCACAAAAGCGCACTTGGTTGCTTGTGAATTTCAATAGTGTGGAAAGTGAGATTTTATAGACTCAAATTTGCCCCAATCACCATGTATAATTCCTTGTGTGCTGCAACAACAATGGCTGGTCAGAATGACTGCAAATATACCATCTAAATGTCAACAAAGAAGTGTTTGTGTAGTAGCCAAAAATATTTGAAGAACCAGGCAAAGAGAGCAAGGTCTACAGTTTTTGCAAGGCATTATCCAATTTGAAACAGGCACATGTATATTGAGGTTGACAAATAATTGAAAAGTCAAGGTTCAAAGAAAGGATGGCTTTCGGGAAAATGAGAAAATTGCCCTGTTAATTCTCTACATTGATTATGTTTACCTCGTACAAAAGCACTGAGAGAGAATTCAGTGGATCAAAAGTGAGATCAAGGGGAGGCTAAAAATGTGGAGTTTGTTGAGTCATTCATTGGGGCTAGAATACATCTTTCAACCTAAAGGCATCATTAATACAGAGGTGATATGCAACCAAGATACTAAGTTGCATCAACATTTCCTTTGCAATCAACCTAGCAGGTTCTCAAGCTAGCCTCAAACCCCCCACTTAGATGTTGTAAAACACTTGTTTAGGTACATAAAGGGAACTGCGGACTATAAGATTTGCTACAATTAAATGAGCTGATATGCTTTTCAGATGTTGACTGGGTAGGAGATGTCCATGACTGGAAATTGGTGTCATGATATTTCTTTCTACTCGGGTCAAGTCCAATCACTTGGGGAAGCAGGAAACAACCCTGCACTGCACTATGCTCTACAGAGGCAGAATACATGGCCATGACAAGTGCGGCCATGGAGGCCATTTGGTTGAGAAGATTGGTAGGAGAAATTAAAGTCAATGCACCAAGACCAATGCAGGTCATGGTGGACTTGACCAAAATTGGATGCAATAGATGGAAATCATTTGCCTTGTAGTGAAGCTAGGATGTCAAGGTTCAGCTTGGGGTAGCCCTTTTGCTCAAAATGTGCATGATAGCCTGAACTTTCTAGGGCACACCATCCTTAGTGCAGACCACTCCAAAGAGTTGGTGACACAATGACACCAGATAGAATTGATGTGATGTAAACTGCAGAGCTAAGCATGATACAAGGGTTCACATAGGCAAGACCAAATAAAGATCAGTACCAGGTCATTCTGAAGGGGTGGCATGAGCAATGATGCTTCAACAACTTCTAAAGACTCAATCCAATGCTCCTGGGTGCTTGAGTTACTCAATTCAGTTGCCTAGAGAAGGGGATCTTGGGTATTTTGGATAGCTGGAGACTCACTTTGTTGCATAGATCTGTCCACCTCTGGACCATCTCAAAAAACCTCACAAAAGACATAGGATGGGTTTGTTTCAGGTATAGGGCTCGGCCCAACAACTATGATAATTACTGTGAGCTTACAGGTACAGACTAGCTCTCTGATACCTGAATCAAATCTCTCTCTCAATTAGCGCCCCAGAAGACAAAGCTGACATTCAAGGCTTTGTAATTCAGACAGACTGATGTAAGAAACCAATTGGGAAATACCCTTCACTTCTGAACCTATCAGGGCATGACCATGGCTGAAATCAGATGATGATGGCCAGAAATCAGAAGTAGGCAAGTCATTGCAGTGAATTTTACTACAATGGATGTTGACCACTGGAGGTTGCTGAGCTCTCTGAGATGTAACAAGAAGATGATTTCCTCACAACTGTGAAAGAAACAAATTAGCAATTGTGTGCAGAGTTACACACAAAATGTAACTGCTCATGGGGTGTCTTGGTATTCAATATTGTGCGGATGTCAGTTCCCAGGCTTCTCTGCATCTTTGTAGCTGAGGCAGCACTTGAATTTAGCATCCTGCTACAGGCTTCTGCTTTGTACTTTCTGGTTATTTGGATGCTCCAACCTCAGTCTGGATCCTCTCACCACCGTCCCTGTCTCCCCTGATGCTACCCTCAGGCCTTGAACACCCCATGCATATGAGTTCCACACCTAATTCACCTTATTGCTTCTGGACCACATTGGCTGGATTGACGAGTACATGGTGTGGTGATTCTGACAGAAACTTAACCAATTTGCTCCATCAATTGCAATGGCGCAGTGTAACTCTCTTTCACTTAAAATCTTCGCAACTGGCTTCATTCGGCAGTAGATGCACTCGAGAACAGTGCCGATGATGCTTTGGATACTCCTGATAACTCGGATAAAGAATTGTCAGTCATTTCATCAACTCCATCCTTCAGAGAGTGTTGTTCTCCAAGCTTTACTTGGAGTTTCAGAACCTGAAGATGACAACCGACAGATCGTCTCTTCAGACTGAAAGGGCTCTTGTCTTCCCTTCAAAGGTGAAAACTTCCAACGGCTGCAAACTGCCACCTGGTTGTCCATTCCTTGTTCTTCCCCCGAGGACCCAGAAGATCCCATCGATGCACAACTCCTCAGATGCCTCCCCTGAAGTACCCAACATCCTTATACTTTGGGTGGTATCAATGGGTGGCACCAGAATCACCTTGTAAAGAATTGAATCAACAAACAGCATGCAAGGTGGAGATATCTCCTCACAGCGACTACGTGGGCTGTATGCAACGTGCTGATCCTTGAACTAGTAAACAGAAGGTAGATTTTCCTTCTAAGATTCGGGATTCACTCACTTTGCCTTTGTCATCCCAATTCCTGTGTCATGTCCGCGCTCGGTGCAACTCGGCCTTCCTCGATTTTACACGATCCTCATTTGGACAGTCATCAGGTCATTTTGCTGGACGCATTGCCGGAAGATAGGCAGGATAATCCCTTAAATGCGGGCCCTGCCCCAACATCGAAGAGACCAGGAGTTGCTGCTGCGTCAGAGACTAGATGCGTCGGAATACATAGGACTGTGAATGATGGGAAAGTGTTGCAAGGTTCCAGAGTTAGGGTTAGGGCTTCCGACAAGCAACATCACAGTGAAACTTTCTTCTAATGTTTTGTCGAACGATAATTCATTGCGCTTTTACTCCTTTCTCTCCTCGTCCTCTCGATCTCCTGAGGACCCAGGAGTGAATGAATACAACTCTCGCTTGCGAAACAAGCGTCAGGCAGCTCTTTTACTCCAGCTTCTTGGGGAGACTTCCATATCCTTAGCAAGGAAAGCTGAGTTTCTTGTTTGGCTTTTGACGTCTATGGTTTCTAGGGTTAGGTTTCCAGTGCAAAGTCGATCTCGGTCTACAAGCTTAAGGAAAGACAGAGGCTTCTTGTGCTTATTTTTCTTACAGGTTTGCTTCGGCTTTGGCGGGAGAAGTAGCAATAATGGCAGCGAAGAGAGCAGGGGAGGACGACATGGCACTAACCGCGATGAAGCGGCAGCGGACCGATGGAGCATTGGTACCCGCGGTTAATGGAATTCCACTGCAACCTAATAACGTGCTCACAGTCAATAGCGAGGTCAGTTCTTTTGCAGCCTGTTTCTTCTGCACCTCGTTAGGACGAGAAGTTGTTGAGCCCTCTTTTGCATGCATCAGGAGGCGTGATTTTAACTTGCTACATTTCTGCCAAGAATTTCAGTACCTTAGATTTGGGGGTAGGTTGCAAGGTGGATGGTCACTTGGAGACACGTTAAGGTGATGCAGAAATTGTATCACGAACTCGAGGGTTTCAGGTTTGTCAATGGACCAGCTTGGGCGCCTTGGTCTTTCTTTGGTTGATTTTATCTTGGATCCTGTATTTGCAGGCAGTAAGAAGAACATCCAGCCTTGATGCGCCTATCATGCTACTCACTGGCCATGGGGTATGCCTTTGCTCTTGACCTAGGAGATGGGTTGTTGTTTCAGGGTACAGCATGTCTTTTTGTGCTCTGTTTTGATTTCAGTGTCTTCCATGAATAAGTTGACTAGCCCCCTCTTACCAAAGAGGATGAACAATCTTTTTGCTCAAACAACCAGACAGTTTTGAGAGCTATTTGGTCAGTGCAATGGCAATGGAAATATACAAAAATGTGTGTTAACGGAAGTCAAGAAAAGGATCATATATCACCTTGTCAAATTTATGTCATGAATTGTGTGATGGACAATTTTGGGAAGATTGATGGCTGAGGAGTAGAATCTGACCTTGCAATCTTGGTGGTTTGCCAGAGTGCAGTTTATACAATGAAGTTCAATCCACAAGGGACAGCAATTGCATCAGGATCCCATGATAAAGACATCTGTAAGTCTTCATGCACCTCCTTTGAACTTGTGAGATACTGTGGTAGTCAAGAATTCCCTATCATGGCAATGTTGATAGATCATTGTGCTGGATGTTCCGCAAGTGGGCTTCTTCATGGCTTACAGAAACTCTACATTTCTCAGTTTTGAAACAGACAATCAAGTGTGTTTTGTTATGATGTACTGTGATTTCCTCTTTGAATCAGGTGCTTGATGCTGGGACCCAATACAAAGTTTTGAAGGTTTGAAAGAGTGACCTCTTTGATGATGTGGGAGTTTGAAATTATCTCTTGACCCTTTCCTGTACTGAATGTTACTTTATTTTGGTCGGTGGCAGTTCTGTGGAATGTGCAAGGGGATTGTGAAAATTACATGGTATTGAAGGGTCATCGTAATGCTGTGGTGGACCTTTCCTGGAGTGGTGATGGGACACATATTGTATCTGCTAGCCCTGATAAAACTGTGCGTGCATGGGATGCAATCACTGGCAAGCAGGTTCATATTTCTCCTTCTCAAGTCTTCTGGTGGTTTGGTGCAGGTTAGCCTGTTTTTTGCTATGTAAGAGGAGGATGCTGTCTGTCTCTTGGGGGTGATGTCATTGCTAAATTTGTGAGGATTTCACATCACACTTTGGCAGTTTCCAATCAACTTCTAATTTTCTTCAGACACAGTAAGTGTCTCTTAAGTCACTTACAGTTGTAAATAAACACCATAATTAGTACTTGTGCATGAAAATATCTTTCTGATGCATTGCAGATAAAGAAAATGGTGGAACATTCATCCTTTGTAAACAGCTGCTGCCCTGCACGGAGGGGTCCACCTCTTATTGTGAGTGGTTCAGATGATGGAACTGCTAAACTTTGGGATATGCGCCATCGTGGATGCCTTCAAACTTTCCCTGACAAGTACCAGGTAGTTTTTTTATGCCTGCAAGTGTCACAAAGTAGTTCTCCCTCTTTAATGCTGTCTCTCATGCTCCTGTGAACCAGATTCTCTGCCTCTTAAGATTGTGGTCATAAATCTAGTGCAGGCGCAGTCACTGCTTCCCTATGATCATGATTGGGCTTTATGCTGTTGCCTATCTGTGCTTTCATTTGTGTTGAGAGATCTTTTGGCCTTTTCCATCTTTCTTAACTGTAATTACACCTTTGTATTGCCTGCTTATGTGTTTGACACAGATAACAGCAGTTGGATTTTCGGATGGTGCGGACAAAATTTTCACAGGAGGCATTGATAACGATATCAAGGTGTGGGATCTCCGCAAGCATGAGGTGGCAATGAAATTACAGGGCCACACTGAGACAATTACCAGCATGCAACTCAGTCCTGATGGGTCCTATCTTCTCACGAACTCAATGGACTGCACTCTCCGGGTTTGGGACATGCGCCCATATGCACCCCAGGTATGCCTCTTAAGATGGAATCAACAATTTTGGGCGGTCCAGGTTTGGATAGCAAAGAGATGATGCATCACTCTCAAAACTGTAAGTCTAGTGGTTAAATTCTCACTTTCCCTGTCAATTTTTAATGCTAAGAAATGGTTGGAAGAGAGTTCTTAAGAATCTCTGTGATTGTTTTCAGAATCGGTGCGTGAAGATCTTAACAGGACACCAGCATAATTTTGAGAAGAATCTACTCAGGTGTAATTGGTCACCAGATGGCAGCAAGGTGACATCTGGCAGTGCAGACCGAATGGTCTATATTTGGGATACCACTTCTCGACGGATTCTATACAAGGTGAACGTTCAAGCAAATTGAATAGTCCAACTGGTGAATTTACATTGTGAATCATTTTGTAAAGAGTCTCATAAGTGGGGAGCTTCTGTAAGCCCACTTGGTCTATTTTCCTCTGCAGTTTGTTTCTCTATGTTTTGTCTTCCTTTTCTGTGTCTTTTTTTTTCCTGCCTCTTTGTTTCTTTATGTGTTTCTCCTTGTGTTGTTGTTTGTTGCTAGCCATTGCCATGGCTGAGTCCTGTTACTTCTGGACTTGCAACAGAAATTCACTATGCAGGTTAGTGTTTACACTGGTCTATACCCACTGTAGGGAGCTGATAAATCAGTGGGGAAGTTGTGATAGAGAAGTCACTATCATACATGTTACTGTTGATGGTCACTGAACAAGTGACATACTCTCACTGTTTGTTCATACTGCAACTGAGTATTTTTTGTTTTCTCACTCTTGTTTTGTCCATTCTTCCCAGTTTTGTAAGTCCTTTCCTGGAATTCTTTCTTTGATGTAAAGGAGAAGTTTGAACTTTTAAGCTTGATCTGGCTTTCTCGATCATGAGAATGAAGATTTCTTGATTCTCATGAGAGATATTGGTAAATCTTCCCTTTGTCAAAGATGAGCAACATCTATTTAAGCTTTCTTTGCTTCCCTGCATTGAACAGTAAAACAAGTGCACAGTATGACCCTCACTTATAAGTGAATGTTGGATCTTGCACTAGTGTAGTGTGGATGACTAATAATGGTATACTAGTCAGGTATGATGACCCTCATGTGTAAGAAAGTATTAGAACTTACACTAGTCTTCTGTGGGTGTATCAATTATGATATGCAAGTCATCTATGATTACCTTTCAGATTGAACTCCAGGGGGTGAAGTATATGAGCACTAGAGATGACCATGTGGGCCGTCCAGTCATAAGCTGTGAGGCATCCAGTTGTGGATGACCACCCAGTTGTAGGGGAATTTAATGTAGGGTGCCAGCTTTGGTCTATTCCTTGTAGGTGTTCTGGAGCTGATTAGGTGTTGGATAATTTGTAGGTGGCCTGGAAGACATGTTACTGTAGCTGTTAACTCGGGTGTGGGGTGGGTTCCAGGTTGGCTATTGAGCTTCTTGTTCTGCTTTCACACTGACCACGCAGATACTGGCCATTTTGACATTCAATTCTGACAGATTGTACTTTGTTAATGTGACTGCAGCTTCCAGGTCATACAGGCTCAGTGAATGAAGCTGCATTCCATCCAAAAGAGCCTATTATAGGATCATGTGGAAGTGATAAGCAAATCTATCTGGGTGAAATTGATCCTCTTGTCCGATAACTTGGCACCACAGGGGCATCACAAACCTCTTAAAGAAGTGCGAGTGCCTATGTTGGGGATGACATCCATAAAAAACAGTGGGGATTTTGATATTTGGTCATGCATATCTAAACATACAGTTCTCCTTTTGTTGTTGACATATGGTGTCAGAAAAACAGTAGTCAATTGTAATTTTTGCAAAATTTAAAAGCTGTTCAACACATGGGATCACTCTTTTCTTTTGCCATCCATTTATTGTCTTATTAAGGTGAAAGCATCTTTGGGCCCACACAAGTATTCTCTTGTTTCTTGGTATTGGTATTGGATGGTCATGAATTGCTTATGGCATTCTGTGTGAGTGGTTTTTCTGTGACAATATGAGGGTGGGTTGAAACTTAGAATATAACAGATGCAATAATGTGGATCCAGTCTGAAAACTGAAACCACCACCTAAAGTACACTAGGAGTACCCCAAGTGAGACTTCTTGCAAGAAGAGAGGCCTTTAAACTGGCTTTGCACCAAAACCAGTACAAAGCTTTTCTTTTAGAAATATATTTGTCTGGTGCACTGTCCATGAAACGAGCAACAAGTTCGATCACAATCCCTGGTATTGTTATTCAAATTGGTGTTTCAAGTGGGAACAATTGAGTTCTTATCTATGCATTTGTTGTAGAACCTTGTTGAAAGATAGTGCTTCTTCCAAGATGATGGCTTCATGGGATGATACAAACTTGAAAGTACTACATTGTAGTAAAATTTGGAAGGTTTACATCACTTTGTAAGTTTGAGTAGTTGTTTAATCCCCTTGTCAAACCTGGAACCTTGAGGTGCTGTTATTCACAACAGGCTGCAGAAAGACATTAGCGCTGTCCAAAAAGTCACCTTGTCTTTGGGCCATAGTTTGACCCTGTAATTTCTGTTTCATCCCCAATTTGAGTGTATCCATAAAGTGAGCAAAATCGGGTACCTTTTTGTGAAAATGGGCATCAGTTCAGAAGATTTGTAGGACCTTCTTGTGACTGGGCTTGACTGAATGAAGAATGTGAGCAGCAGTCAAGGTGCCGGTAAGGCAAATTTAAAAAGGGGGGTAAAACTCCCTTGATGATAAATTTAGGTGAGAAAACTAGTTTGGTCTCCTGGCTTTTTCACGAGTACTGTTTTCATCCTGACTCTCATTTCATCCCCAGTAGCCCCAGTTTGCCCAAAGATTTTAGTTGTGTTCTGATTGCTCAATGGCCCTTATCATTGATTCTCTCATCTTTCTGCTATATCACTATTATATTACAGGTGTGGTAAGTTTCATTTTAGGAATATTTTGGTCTTGTACGGTCAATCTACTTCTTTGAAATTGTGAGAAAATCATACCTTGGTGAGAGGGTGTGCTAATGGCAACTACTTTTCAGTTTTCCCATTGCTGTTCATAATGAAAGCTTGATGTCAGTGTTCATCCCCTTCTCTGAGCTCTTTGAAGTATGCATGCTTAAGTGCTTGTGTAGCTGATAACCTGCAGAAGTACAATAATATTGGTGGTTTTTATAGTACTACTAGTTTAATTTTGATGTAAGTCCTCTCCACACAAAAATTATGGAATACACCCATTGTTGCACTGAAGTGATGATTGAATTAGCAATTTCAGCATCTTGCAGTACTTACACCAATTTGGAAGGAATATGAAGAGTGATCCAGATTTGAACAAATACCTTTCATTTGGGTTGTACACAAGCAACTTGGTGAGCAACTCTATAAATGCTGGTGAAGCATGTGGGAGGAGGCATGCAATTCCTGTGCCACTTTGATGTGGAAATTTAAACTCTGCTTTCAATTGGGACTTCCTGCCATTCCCTTCTACCTCTACTTAATCAAACTTTCTTGTTGCCCAGGTTCCACAAGCATGCACCATCAGAAATATTTGTGAACAATTAACTTGAATGTACTCACTGAAGCTTCATTGAACAATCAAGAATTTACTTTTTCATATGAGGGTAACAGACAAAAGTGATTTATTGGAAACTATGAAGAAGACTGACCTTGTCATCTTCTCTAGCAACTGGATTGAGGGGGTTCCTATAATGTTGTGAATCTTTTTAATCTGGTCCAATTTATTGTTGCCTGTCACAATTATGCATTCCACCACCACCAGCACCTAGATAAGATTGTTAAGATGGTAGCATATAAGCAGTTACTCAGGTGCTGATCCCCCAATACTCACCAGTTGGACCTTTGATCAAGAAATATAAGGTCTTGAAGGAATTGTAACCATCATCTTGCCTTGCTTACTAATACTAGATCTTCACTTTCAAAAAAGAACTAATAGGCTATGAGGGTGAGAGATACTTGCATTTCAATGGTAGACCATGATGGAGTATTTCTTGTGATTTCTTTCTACCACTCAAGTGATGAGTATCCATTCTGAAAATTGTTTGATTACAGGCTGCATCAATATACCTAGTAATATAGTATTATTGAGAGCAAGTCTAAAGAGCAAGTCTAAAGGGAGGCAACAAACCTGGGAACAGTGGGGCACGATTGACAATCTCAAAGAATACACAACCCACACCCCACATGTCCATCTTGTAGTTGTAATAGCCATCTGTCAGCAAACATTCTGGTGCCCGATACCTTCCCCCAGAACATCAACCAATCCATCTTTCAAACAAGTGACAAGAAGTTCTTTCCAGAGATTCTTCTTTCATTCCAGAAAGTTCTCCAAGTTATTACAAGTTATACATTTCCATACATGGGGTTGCTGAATTTACATGAATACCTGTCCAAAGTCTAAAGTAAAAATGAGCAAAGTTGGTGATCATTGGTATAACAGAAGAAAGTTTTGATTCAACTTGAGAAGGTATCTTGGGGGCACAAGTAGTTACCACCGTGTGGCAATGTACTCAGTGTAAGGCTGCTTTGAACGTACACTTTGGCAACTCCCAAAGTCTGCCAACTAGCATACCGTATTCGTCACCATTCATCATCAAATTGATGACTGTCAGTTGAGGGCACAACAAATTGTCCATTGTGTTAAGTATACTATATTACAGATCATTTGTTACTGCCACAGCATTCCACATAACAGACAACCAGTAATCAACTTAACCAAAATCCAAAACAATAACTCAATGAGAGTACTGGAAGTAGAATTTCCTCACAAAACTGCACAAAACAAAGTACTGTGACTTACTGGGGATCAATTCCCCTCCAGAAAAGCATAACTAACCACAACCCTGCACTTTGCTATTATGCAACCTGATTCAGTTTTCCTATTGGGTTCAATATTGTCTTGGAATGGAGAAAATGCCACATTCCATATGTGACCCACATTATGGACAAGAGGAGAGAATCTTGACATAAGAAGATAGGAGTGACTATACTGCCATTTACCCAGCTTAATTCATCCTACATATTTCCAGGGAAAGGGCACAGCAAGCAAAAAAGTGAAGCTATTCCTCAATAGTAGAACTGGTTGGACAGGAGCAATTTTCACCTTGAGAACTAAGAAGTATTTGGACAAGTATAGCACCTTCAGACTGTCCTTGTTCACAAGAATGTTTTCAGGTTTTATGTCACGATGAAAGATGCCTTGTTGATGCATGTGGTCCATTGCTGGGTCCCCAATACACATACAAACTGAAAGAATTCATTTGGTGTTCAATGGCCACTCATGTACTTAACAATTGTATTCTGGCAGCAAAATATGGAGTAACCTCAACTATTAATTCTAGGCATCATGCCTTCTCACTTCTTGATGAACAGTCCTAGATATATGCAGGTTAGGCTGCTACAAAATGTGCACATTAGTGCATGTCAGATGTGAAAAACCTTTCATCAACTGATACATATAGTTCTTGATAGACTCTTCAGCCACATGGTTGTATTGCCTTTGAATGAACTCATAGATATTCATGTCCATCAACTCAAATACCAGGGCTAATCTGCCTGTTGGCTGATCACTGGATTGAACCCACCCATCCTCATTACACATCCACTAATCTATTGTAGCTTCCCTTCAAAGGACAGCTTAACATCCTCTCAATGGGTTTTACAGTCTCCATTGACTTGTGTTAAATGACAGTGATATATTTTCCAATTTAGAGAGACCTCAAGCCTGTGTCACTAACGTGGGACATCATATGATAGGGATCGTCATACTGGCAATTGTGAGATTCAATGATACAGGACTAATTGCTCAATAAGTGTAATGAGAGGTCAAGAACCTTACTATAAGATTTCAAGAAGTTTGATGACATTGGGATGGGGCAAAAGCCTTCTCATTGTTTGGATCTCCTGCAGGCTATTCACCTGCAATGTCAAAGAATCAATTTCAAGCTTGGTCTTCTGAAACAAATTTCCTTCCCATTGATTCATCATTGTGATAACTGCATTTGAAAGAAAGTCTTTCCATTTTGGTCATTATTGATGTATCATGAAGTAATGGTTGACCTCATTGATGTTGTTGAAGTTGTGCCTCATACATTTGATGGCAACATATTTTTTTGTCCTCATGCATTGTCCTTTCATCACTTCTGAGAAGGCACCTTTGCCTATTGTGGTTAGCATCTCATATTCTGTCACACCGCCCCCACCCCAGTCGTCACATACCTAAACATGAGCATGGGAGGAAGGATCTTGTGTGCTAGCAATGATTCTTCATATCTAAAAATCCTGAGAAGAGGTACTGCTAAGATTAAGCTTGAGTACCCAACATGAGAAAAATTGTAAGATGATGCCCTTAATCCCATATGTGCAAATTCCAAAAGTGTTGAGGACTGGAAAACCAAATTGGAGCTAAGATGGAGCTAGGTGCAAAAACTTTTAGTGAAGTCCTGCAATAAGATGGGGAAACAGTTGCTACAATTTCTTGAGTGTGAATCAATCACATCTTTCACATCATTATAGCACTGCGGATCAAAGAAACCACACACTGATTAGCATAAAGATCAACCAGGATTTGTGTGTTTTGCTCTGCAAATTAAATGATGGAGCTTGTTCTGAAAATGTACCATGCACACATGCTAGGATAACATTTTGCATTCTTTTCCAATAAACAATGTCTAAGCTAGATTTCATAGATCTTGAGTTTTTAGAAATTGGATTCTAAACATTGCAGACTTCAATCTTTGAAAATTTTCCTTCTTACTGCTGAAATGATGTTTTTTCATGGAATTCATTTTTATGGTGAAAATCAGATACAATAGGATGCAAAAAATAAATCATAATTTCAACTAGTGATTATATGTGTGAGTGTAGAGACAATCTGTATAGAGAAGGAGAGAAGCTGAAACAAAGGATTACTTGTCTTGCGCAAGACCAGATCATCAAGGAATCCTCAGATATGCACATTCATGCCTTTTGTAAAATCAGGCTGTGTTCCTGCAATGCCAAGCATGAAGGTCGATCCTTAAATTTCAAGAGCTCATGATCTTTGAGCTGCCTCAATCTGGATTCTGGACAATTTCAGAGGTGATGGGTGAGTATCACACAACACAAGAAGAAAGAAGAGAGAACAAAACCTCTGTGGTGATCAGGAATGGCATTGACAGACCGAGTGCATACTGGAAAGAAGAGAATAGAATGAACCCCGCAGAGACCATGCAACAAAAGGGTTCATGCGAAGAGAAGGACACTCGCAACCTTGGGGCAAGCAAAGCAAACACGGAAAGTAGGTCAATTTGGGGCAAAGATCTACAAATGTGCAGATGTGTTCAATGAGAGCATGAGAGAAAAGGTAATTGAAGCTCTTGGATCATGAAAGGGTGATTCTATTATGCTTGTGGGTGGAAAATATATCTCCAATTTCGTGACCTTTTATGGAGCCGATCCTCATTCATATAACTGCTGCTATGTCTGAAGAAAATGTGCTTCTTAAGAGAGAATGATGCACACGACATACAGGATTGAGAACAACATCAAGCTACGCAGAAATCCTGGCGTGGAGAGCGATTACTGTGGAATGTTGTGTGTCCAGTTTGAGGGGAATGTTGATGCTAGAAACAAGGGAGACGCTGCTATAGAAAGGAAGATGATGATGAGCATGGTTTTTGTGTCGAATCCATCTCTTCACTTCTAGCGGTTGGTGCTCATGTTATGAGCCTCACAGTCCGTCACCACCTCAACAAGAAAATGCGCTTTGTTGTTCGTTTGTTCGTTTCCTTTCTTTCTTCCTCATCCTCATGTCCGTGAATATTGTTCCTCTGATATCCACAAGACTTCACAGCAATTATCTTTCAGCACTGAAATTGAGCAGAAGCAGGAAGAATGAAGCAACGGGTTGCCACCAAACTAGTAGGGAAGACAAATAGGGAGTTGCCATGCGGTGTATGTCTCCTTGTGAGGAGAGACTCTCAAGCTCTCAGCTTTTCGGTTGATCGGACCTTTTCCCATTCGCATTCCGCCATATCCTGGGTGCTCACGAAGCGCTGGAATTCGCATAGACGGCATGCCAGCGGGACGGATGCCTAGCAGCGCAGCCTTCATCCGGGACCAGGTGCTTATGACGGCGAATGTTGACGGCGGGCAGAAGAGTAACTGGCAGATGAAGCTGTGACGCAAAGGAACTGCCGCAAAAGCGCCCTTTCCTTTCTGGTTTGTTCATCGTCCATGTCTACATCCCTTCACCGGCTCCTTCCTCGTCTGTCAGAAGATCAAGCTGAGAAAAATTTACAAGCATGGAAGCAAAGCTCAAACAACGGAGATATCGGAGAGACTGAGAATGCAATGTGTTGAAGATCTATTCAAGTTTGAAGAACAGAATCAGTAACGCCTGAAAGAATTTGTGCTTGAACTTCTTGACCTTGCAATCTCGACATCGCAGGTCGAGGTTCGTAGTAACATATTGATGGCATGAAGCCGAAGCAGATAGAGTAGCACCATGTCCAATTTAAGCAATGGGACGGTAACAAGCAATATCACAGGGGCAGGCAATGTCACAACGACGACGACGACGACAATGGCATTGAACCCGGTAATAGACTGGCAAGGATGGACAACACTGTCGCTCATTGGCGCCATGCTCGTTGCACTGGTGGCTGAAATGGCGCCACCATATATGGTCATGATGGGGACACTCATCATCTTCCTCCCGCTTGGCATTTTGGATATATATGAAGCATTTCAGGGATTTGCCGATGAAGCAATGCTGTCGGTTGCTGTTCTGTTTGTTGTTGCCAGAGGTAAGAATGTTGAAGGTCTTGCAGAAGATCTATAAAAACAGTGAACAACGTCCTTATCCCAGATTTCTAAGGAACATATCTTTCTGTAGATTTTTGCAGATCTGTTTGATGAAGAGACTATTAAAGCATGATCGGCATGCAGTTGCCAGCACACTGCAGCATCCCAGGGGAAGTTTTCTTAGATTTCTTCTGCAATGCATGACATTTGTGTTAGGTTATTCTCTCCTCTGCCTAATGCTACACTGCTGTTTCTCAACAGGCATTGAGCTATCAGGAGGATTGGAGTATGTCTCATCATTCATGTTTAGTACCAAGAAGATTATAGTGAAACCTGGTCAAAGGGTTTGGAAAAGTGCAAAGAGTGTGGTCTGGGTTTTACTGAAATTGAGTTTGCCAGTGGCTATCTTTAGCGCATTTCTTGCCAATATTCCACTTGTTGCTATGATGATCCCTCCCATTGTTGAATATGCAAAGAAGGTGAGACTCTTTTTCCTCTTTGACATCATTAGCTAAGACATTGAAATTCAATAATTAAGGGGGGAGAAGGACAGAGATCTTTGTATCGTCTTTGATGCAGCCTTTTGTTTCCCATTCAACCTTTGTGATTCTTTCACTTGCATCATAATGTGTTCATGCCACACAGATGATACCAACAATGTAGCAAGAGCACAGATCTGGTCTGTAAGCACATATAGGCCAGGTGTGCATGTATGTCTTATGTGTTTCTGTAACTAAGAATCCTTTCCAAGCTTCACCAAGAAACCTGAAGAACCAGCAATGATGGTTCTCTATTCTTGACTTTATGATTATGGTTGTATAGATTGGTATATTCCTTCTGATGAATCTGCTGCTCATATATATAGGTGAATATGGCTCCTTCAAAGTTGTTGTTGCCACTGAGCTTTGCAGCCCTTTTAGGAGGCACCATGACTCTTATTGGTGCAAGCACAAACCTCATAGTGTTGTCTATGGCAGCCAAAAAGGTTCCAGACTTGAAGATGAACCTCTTTGAGATTGGTGTTGTGGGTGTGCCAATAACTGTTGCTGGTCTTCTTTATATTCTTGCATTGTCCGGAACGCTCCTTCCTGATCGGCTTTCAAGGCAAAATACAACCATCAATGCCAGGTGGAATATCTCTTGTATGAAAATGATTGTCTTCAGAAGTGTCAATAAGTTTAGGTGCCATGAAATTCTCAGCAAGGAAGAGCAAACAGTGGTCTCATGTACATATGCTGTTGTGCAATTTTGGATTTTCAGGGAGTACAGTGTGGTCCTTGTGGTAAAACCATTGTCTTCATTGGCACAAAAGACAGTTGAGCTAGCTGGCTTGAATCGGCAACCAGGACTGACATTGTTGCAGATCGAGAGAGATGGGCAATCAAATCACAATCCTCCTGGAGATTTCTCAATATTACCAAAGGACCATCTCCACTTTATTGGGACCATTGACTCTGTTCTTTCTTTGACACAGCTCGATGGATTGGCACTTTCTGAAGATGAAGTATATTCCACAGATGCAATTATGTACACTTCAAAGTCTTGCAAATTCCAATTGGATGTCCAATTAGATTAGCTGTGGGAGTCAAAGGAAAGGAACTATGCAGCTTCATGAAAAATTATACAAATGTTGACACTGTCATTATAACATCACCAATCTTGCTGTGCTGTAGGTCAGAATTGGTAATTGAATCTGTTAAGAGAGGTATTGAAGTCAAATAAAGTGGCATTTGTCACTTCATTGACAGGGCCAAGAGCAGGTCGATCTGAACCAGCTGACTGTAAACCAACGATTAGTGGAGGCAGTTGTGGCAGCAGGGTCCCCAATGGTGCACAGACGTGTAGCAGAACTGCAATTTCGAGCCCGCTACAAAGCTGCTATTGTTGCTGTGCATCGTCATGCCACAGTTATTGACTGGTAAAATTGCCAGTTGCTGTGCTTTTCATTTTCAACCTCATTGCTTATAGCTTCAGGATTGACACCTAGCTCCTACTCTCCCAAGAGCGCAGCAAAAAGAAAGCTGCTCTACTGGGTATGTCAAACAGTGCAACTGAACATGAGAATGTGATCCCAATTTGTCTCAAGATGAAGGCTACACTCTTAACCATCTCAAGAAGCAGGCCCACTTCATAGTGATCATCTGAACATGTCTTGGTAGGTGAGTTCTGACTGTCCAACAGAAAATGGTGTCATCAATTCAGAATTGTGGAATCATGGAGCACAGTATGGTGCAGACTAATTCAATATGGTGCATCTGAATACCATTATGAATTAGTCTGCACCATACCCTGTGCTCAGCAATTGAGGGGCTGCGGCATCTGCTGTTGTGTGTCTGACTTCAACAGCATTGATCAGATTCATAAGCAAATAGCTGGACAGTATGGCACCAAGACTGTAGCCAGTTTCTGTACATCTAAATGTGATAATTTGCTTTGCTAGATGCAGCCCCATTGGCAAGCTTGAGCTGCATGCAGGTGACTGTCTGCTGATGGTAGCAGATGGCCCTGAGTTTGTTGCAAAGCACCGAAACAACTCCACATTTGCTCTTGTATCAAAGGTATGGAGAAATTACCTAGCTCCAATTCAAGAGGCAGAAGAGACTATGTTGCTTGCTTTTATTTATCAATCAACAAGACCAATTGAACCCTAATGTTTCAAAGAACTGTTGAAGTCTGCATAAGATAATAATTTCACTGATTTGCATAGTCAGGCTAAGTCCAAAGCCCGAGCTATGAAATTATGTCCACAAATCCAGAACTATCAAGCAATTTGATTCCTTATAACAGTTGCAGTGAATATGGACAATGTTCACTATGCTCAAGAATGGTTCACAGAATCATGGAACGTGAGAACTTTCACTTATTGCAAAATTGGTGCAGCTTCCAGGATTTGTCCCTATCCAACGGGGCAAGGCTGTCATTGCTGCAGTACTGGTGTTGGCAATGGTTATTGCTACTGCAGTTGGAGTGGAGCTCATCACTGCTGCACTCTTCTCTTGTGCGGGCCTGCTTATCTGCAGATGCCTCACTCCTCGTGATGCAATGGTGAGCTTCATGAAAGACCAGATGGATAAGACATTTGAGGTGTAATTACTGCCTTATCCAGTTAGCATGGGGATGGAAACTGCATCCAAGCTTATTTAAGAATCATTTTTAATGTAAGCTCTTGTCACCTGACATGCTGCACTGGTTCACCTCATTCCTACTGATTTCTGAGGCACAAGAAAGAGGAAGAAACGTAAATCTCTTTTATCCACAAGCCTGGAGAGCAGATTCAGAGGTTTAATGAGGGCAAACACTCAAGGGAGAGTATTTGGGTTGTCCATCACCTGATGATTAGTTCAGATTATTTAGCAACTAAACCAGAGAATTTCATCACTGTATCCCCAAGAATAGGCAGCAGAGACTAAGTAGTATATCTGATTTATGTGGAGCTTGCAGGATGCATTGGAGATGCCTGTGCTTATAATGATATCAGCAGCCTTTGGTATTTCAGAGGCTATGGTGCAAAGTGGGGCTGCTCATCTTGTGGCCAGGGCTCTTATGGGACTTGCTGGTAAAAGCATCGTAAGGACCTCAACCATCCATATCTCTTTGATGTCAGTTTATGGTGGAGAGAGCTCATGCATAGGTCAAAATAGCTGTTCTCCAGGAGCTTGATATCGATTCCTTCACTTGAGCAGTGTTTAGCAAATTCTGCATAAAAGGAAATCACCAGCCACTTTCAAGATGAGTATGGGCAACCAGTCCACCAATCTCTGTTTATGAAGGAAGATGATTAGACATTTAATTGATCTGTTACCACAGACAAAGTATCCTCCTAGCTCTCATTCATATTTCCAGAACAGACTGTGGTTGTAAAGGGCTGGAGATCAGCTTTGATTGTTTTGGGTTGATCAGATCTTTGTCTTCCTGGCAACATTGATAATTTTTTTCAGTACTGCTGGACCAAAACCTGTGTGCCGGTATGTGTTTGCAGTTTGGGCTCATTACCTGTACCTATGTTGCAACAACTGTGTTTTCCCTGGCCATCACAAATAATGCAGCTGTGACAATCATGTTTCCAGTGGCTTTGGCTGCAGCAGCACAGCAGAATCTGGACTTTCGACCATTTGCATACACACTCATGATGGCCTCCTCAGCAGGCTTCATGACTCCCACAGGCTGCCCCACTAACATCATGGTCTATGCACCTGGTGGTTACAAGTTTTCAGACTACATGAAGTATGGTGGACCTTTGCAGGTAATTCTGTCTGTAGTGATTGTTACATCAAGGCACTCTGATTACAAATAATGTTTACATGATAGAAACTCTGGACATTGCAATTCAAGAAGTTACAGAAGTTTCTTGCATCAAAACTGAATGCGTTGCTACTTTGTCAATGAATCTAAAGACAGCAAATGTCATGAGATAGAAATTCACTTGTCTACTTGGAGAGTGCAGATTTGGCTCCTGATTGTGACTGTGGGTGTGACGGTTACAATCCATTACTGGTGGGCATGGTGGATAGTTCTGATCCCTCTCACTGTTGGTTTGACACCTCTATTGGCTTCAATGGTTTGTTCCATCACTCTGCTGTGTACTGAGTTGTCTAATTTCTGTACCTTTTAAACTCATCTGTGGTCTTTTCTGTTTGAACCTACATAGTATAGCTTTCCACTCTGGAGAGACCTACATTACTGCAAAATTGAGTTCTCTACCTCTTCTATGCTTCACTGTGAATCTATACATAGGATAGACATATTTTTTCCTCAGCAGTTGCTGACATAGCTAACCAGAGAATACATATGCACACCTTTGAGGCTTCATTCAGTTGGGAATGGAAGACATGAACCAGGTTTTGTAACATGTTGAAAAAACAATAATCTCAGTCTGGGAAGAAGAATAACACGAAGCCTGCCAACCAACTGTGACTTAGTGTTCTTCAGCCTTGTGGCTAATGCCTCCTTTTCAAAGGTGTCAACCTGTTAACTGCTCCCTCAGGGATAAGATGGTTGCCCAACAGTCTTAGTAATTAGACACAGATCAGAAATCTGTAACCATCGGAGATCTCTAACAATCAGAGATCAGAGATTAGACAAAGGTTTAGAGATTTAGAGATCAGAGGAATAGATTCTATATTCAACTTGGAAGCAGCTCAGGATGTGTCATATTGTTGATCTTGTTTAAGAACATAGATACCTCAAAACCATTGCTGTTGTACTCCAACAGATTGCTGTTGGGCTTCCCAACAGATTCAAGGACATGCAGATTGGAATGTTACAGAAACTATTGAATTCTGTGAAACTCCTGAAAGCTCAAATGTGCATGTTTTGCAGAGTTGCAACATGCCCAAAACCAAGTCAATTGCTGCAACTTCAAGTGAGAGTCCCAGTACCCCACTATACGTATCCACAGATAGTGCTGCCCTTGACCTAGCTGAGAGCAGCTTAGCCCATTCTCCAAAGTTCCTTGAGCCAAGCCAGGCTACACAATCACATGTGGACACTCCTAGGGATGCCTCAATTGCACTGGCTGTGGCTCCACAGTCACATGTGGACACTCCTCGGCATGCCTCAATTGTGCTGGCCCTGGCTCCACAGTCAAATGTGGACACTCCTCGGCATCCCTCAATTATACGGGCCCAACAAGCTCAGCAGTTGAACGTGGAAACCCCTTGGTGTTCACCGAGTACACGACGAAAATCTTCAGTTTCTAGGGCCCTAGTACCTAATCAGCCTGTTAGTCCAGTGATAAGCATGGAGAAGATTCAAATTCAACCACAAGGTCAGCCTATGTCTCAAAAGAAAATTCAGTCTCCAATTTCTCCAAGTTACAGAAAAGTGTCAGGCTTTGCAATGGCATCATGGACAGAGCCTCCTTCCAGTGACTATCCCAGCAGTAGCAGCCAGGAGGGTGCAGTTTTGAAAGAAAGGAGTTTCAGCAATCGCAAGTCCCTACAGAGATATGCAGGAGAAGGTTCTGTCTTGAAGGGAACAACCCTTGGTGGAGAACCTCCACCACCCTACCCTGGTGATGGCCCTGAACAGAAACGGATCTATACAGCATACCCTATGGAGTCAGCAAGCAGCAGCAATTTCCATACTTCAGTTGGTATGCCCACTCCATGACCTTCAGTTTATCTTCTGAAAGAGAGTCAGTAGATGGTCTGCTACTATATTGACTTAATCATTCCTCAAGTGAGGTCTTCCATATTGACTGGCTGTGCTAGTCAGTACAGTTACCAGAGGGCTGTGTTATTTGTTGGCATGAATTCTCTCAGTCCAAATGTGAGTGCTTTCACCCATTTTAGACTCCAATGCATAAAAAACCTGAGCAGATATGAAATCAATCCTAGGGGTTTCCATTGTTTTGGTCTAACCTTGGTCCATTGTGGATGATAGTCTGAGTATCCATGTGTCACAAGCAGATTGACACATTTACATATGTAACAAGTTAATTGTCAGCAAGCTGATCAGAGTGAGTGAGGACTAAGTATATTGGGCATTTGTTTGAAAGAGAGCCAATTTGACACTTTGGTGAACTTATTTACTTTTGCAGTAGGCCAAAGACCTCACGTTAACTAACTCAAAATCATGTGCAAAGGGCACATGATAGACATGATAGAGTAACAGGTATAGTTTCACTGTGCTAGTTGTTGCAGGACTTGTTGGCCTATGATGAGGGTGCCACAGTCACTATAACACATATTTTCAGTAGTGCTTCTTAGTTTCTTACTTGAACTAATATTGTCACATAGTACACAAAGTTGTGTGTCACAGAGAGGTTTGTAGAGTCTGAGTAGATCTAGGTATGTGATTTGGTCTACTATAGAGGAAGTGAAAAGTTTCTGGAGTCTATTTTCTCTTTGTTGTGCATGACCTGCTGTCTTTCCATGCAGATATGGAGGCATTTCCAAGGCCTTTGCGAACTTTGGCTGACTCTATGGATGCAACCACTTCTACCAGTGCCCTCCAGTCCACCTCAGTACTGGATTCTGAGTTAGTAGAGATTGACTTTGGTGGTCGCCGTGCCTCTATACAGAAAATGACTCCAGCCCAACGACTTTCACAGCTCTATGATAGTGATTGGAATTTCTAAAGATTTGACTCTTTTCATATACCACCTGCAGGAGTATGGAGACACTTGTGATATGTGATTATATCATGTAGGTTGTGGCTTAACAGTCCAAAACATATATTTCTTGAGATTGATGAACTGGCATAGCACAAGTTCCTCCCCTAACATGCCTACTACAAGTCAAACACACATCAAATGTTATATGCACAATTGCTTAAACTTTGTTGCCTCTCTCGTAACATGCCTGTCTACCTGAATGATGTAGAGCATTTCAAACCATGATCTCTTCTCTCTTGGTTTCAGAACAGTAGTCATTTGCAAACATTTTCAATTGCTTCTATCAGGAAAATATGAAGTTAGTTCAAAGAAGATCTATTTCCAATTGTATCAAGCCAAGTCCCCTAAATATTTCCCCTGTTTTGCCTTTGCACTGTAGTTCTCATGCAGCAAGGCATAAGGAGACTGAATGCATTCTATGTCAATTTCCTCCATGAGGTCAGGAAAATTCCAATAAGCACATGCATTGATTATTAGCTTGTCTTATGGTCTACATTCTAGCATAGCCTTCCTACCTATAAATGTTTTCATCAAAGTTGACCTCTTGAGACTGCAAGAAAAATATTCACATGCTACACATGCCCGCTTCTCTTTCATTTCCATCACTTTTCTCAATACCATCATTGCACCCAAAGCCTTCCATCTTATTTCAAGTAGCTTACTTATTTTCTTTATGGAAATGTTTGAGCTTGATCTCAAGATTGAAACTTTGTTTCATGTTGACGCACATGCCCCATATTTTCATTGTAGGTCCTTGTACTTTTGGCTTGTAAACAACTATTTGACTATTTTAATTTTAATTTTTTTGCAAATGAATAAGCACAATTATATTGGTTTTGTTTTAGTTTTATGAAACGTCATTTGCATTAAAAAGATTATGCATGCTCTTGAAGTTGTTCTTACCATGCCCAATATCCAAAGTTGCTGAGGCATATAAGAAGCTGATTTTTCAGAATTTAGTGAAATACCATTCTTCAGGTTGGTTCATTCAGTTTGGTTTCAATTTGGTTGATTGAGCACCAAATGCAATTGTGCACATTGTGATATAGGTGTTCTGAGGCTTTGATGTAGGTCCAATTGAGACTTTTTGGATATATCCAATTCATTTTGGATTTTAAATCGCCTAACCATATCACATGGTTTCACCATAGATAATGATTTTTTGATTCACCCTCCAATAAAGCGCAGAGCCATTACAGGATGAGCTGTTTGCTCACATCAGCTAGTGTTACTACGCATTAGAACTAGCTCTCACATTCACTGAAAGAAATTTCCTAGTGTATTTGGAGGGCACCTTGTTTGTTTGTGTAATATGCCTCCTCAGAAAGAGAAGGCACCTTTACACATACAAGAGGCCTTACATAGCTATTTAGCATGGTGTTTAGTGCTTGCCCAGTTGGAGAGGATGTTCTGGACTGCCCCAGGGCAAACCCTAAACTTAATTCAGATGAGGTAATTGCATCTCCACTTACCGTACCCTAAACTTACTTCAGAGGTAATGGTCTCTCCACTTATTCTAACCATTAGATGGGTGATAAATAGTGTAACTAGATAGATGTTGAAGCTTGAATAGCCAGACATAGTACGACAGAACTGTGGATTAGCACCCAAGTGAAGACTATGCTACTGTCTCCAGAATTTTCTTCCTTGATATAATTTCCTGAACCATTGATTCTGACTTTTCCTTTGGGTAGTAATTCTTTGCAATAACTATAATTGACTGAATAATGTGATTTTCTGGGTGGTAAACTTTGGCTATAATTTATTGGGATGTTCTCAAGGAGAACTTCGCAAAACTTGTTTCTGGAGTGTAAAATGTGTTTTTCCAGCCAAAAAAAAACCCGCTATTGTGAAATAAAAGTTGGGAATACTCATTTTAATGTATCAGCAAGAAGCTATTCTACATATTTGCAATGAGCACAATCAGATCAATGAATAAGTAGAGCTCTGGCAAGGCTTTACTCCATGTGCTAATAATGTCACTGCACTCATATAATAATGGGTGTCAAACTTGTGTTTCTCTCAAGTGAGAGTTAGCACTAATGAGAAAAGTGCAGATCAGCGCGATTGTTAGGTGTAACCTGAGTTGACTTGGAGTGTTTGCTAATGAGATTAGTGCTTGATCTAGAAAACGTTCTCAGAGCTCATTTTCTGAATCAGCACTGATTTCTTGAAGTGTCTCCTTGCACTTCACTTTGCATTTTGCCTGGTTTCTCAATTTTCACATGACTTTTCACAACTTTTGACATAACCAATAGTAGAAGCAATGAGATAAGTTGTTGATATGTAGAGGGTAGTATCATACTTTAATGAACAATGATCTAGTCTCATTGGTTCCTTTCAAATTAATGTTGATCATAGTAAGCAATGATTTCAAAGACATAAGCAAAGGTTTGATACCCACTAATAGCTGATCTTGAGCACATTGTATTACATAACACAACGGTGTGACTCGCTTTAGAGAAAGGCTCTATAGACTCTACATTGCCTCAAGAGTAACAAAGTTCATATGAAATAATGAAGAAAGAGATTTGCGAAGAGCCAAGAATGCGAAAAACAAAATGCTTGGGTAAAATTTCTATAAAACGTGAACTAAAGCTTCAAGGCCCAGCAAGGCTCCAGCTATAAGTACTAGCATTGCCTGTGAAGAAGGTCTGAAGTGGTTTGATGCAGGACCTGATGAAGGTTTGTGAGTAGATGGCGCAGGTGCGGACGACAAAGTAACACCAGATGCAGCAGCTGCTGGGCTTGAGGGAGGTACAGCAGCGCCGACTGGTCCGGGCGAAGTTGCAGGAGCAACCGCTGCGGCCGGAGAGCTAACGGGGGATCCTAGAAGAGCTGGGCACTCGTTATAATTCGCATCCACATTGCAGTCTTTTGGAAGTCCCAGAGCCTTGGTGCCGTTGATCCCAAACTGTGCGCTGTTATTCAGTTGCGATAACAGTTCACACAGGCACACGGGCTTCGATTGTTGCACGCTGCTCAAAGCGGTGCAACAAGCTGCCGGAAGCGCCGGTGGAGGTCCGGTCGATATTTGCACATACGGAAGACATGCTTGGAGCTCGGTGATCGGTGTGCTGCAGTCTACATCTGCGCCTGTGGGACCTTCCGACACGGGAGGGAGGGCGGGAGCGACAACGGGAGGCGCAATGGCAGGGGCTGGAGCACCCAACAGACTTGCGCATCTGCTTGCATCCGCATTGACTTTGCAAAGAGTGGAAATATCCATAGCCCGCGTTATATTTCCCAATCCAGAATTCGGATTTTGGAATTGTTGGAGTAGCTCACAGAGGCAAACAGGGGAATTGGTTCTCACGCTGCTGAAAGCTGTACAACAAGAAGCAGCCGGCGTCGGATCAGTTCCCTGCACGTAGGCGATGCAAGACGTTAGACTGCTGAACTCTACGCTGCAGTCCGGTGGCGCTGCCGCAGTAGTCCCGATCATGCACCACACCATTACTGCTGCTAGCAGCGCGACAAGGCATCCAGCCCTCGACATCGCTCTCACACCCGTTGATACTGGGAGCTTAGCAAATGAGACTGAAACAGCACGCTGATGGAGTTAGCCCTCTCCTGCTGAAAACTGAAGACAATATCAACTAACGCGTCTTTTGAAGCAGGAAAACTGCAAAACTGAAGAGAGAAAAGATTCCGGAAAACTGTCCCAAAAAACCCAGCTGATAATGGAAGGTCTCAGCTTCCCCTGCTCCCAAAACCGAAGCTTAACAAGGAACCACAGGGCTAGTGTGCAGAGCGTAGAATGATGCATCATGTGCCTACAGAAGGCATCGGATTTAAAACCCTGACAACTCTCACAACCACCGATATTGAAACTCTGCACGGCAGCTCCAGATCATCGTACCCACTGGATTAAAGACTTGGATAGGACTTTCGACCTGGATTATTTCCTGCAACCCTGCTGGAGGATCGGAAGGGTGCGGAAACTAAGTGCCAAGAAAGTACGGCGGCTCCAATACGTAGGAGATCCGCAGTAAAGCGTACCAGAAGGTTGCCACTTTCCACCGTCACAGATCAGATGCAACCAAAAGGATGGCAACAAAACAGCGGCAACAAGTAGCCTATCTACCCCCACAACAGGGCTGCAATTCAGAAAATAGCAGTGATGAGAAAACGGCAGCAGCCTAGCAACAAATGCAGTAATCACCGCGTCTCATCTGACAATGTGTGCAATTGAGTCGATGACGCGGTGAGAAACCCAATCGAGAGTAAAGGCTAGAGAACCTCCTCGACATGAAGACAATTTAGCGCATGTGCTGTTGCAGAGAGGGGAAGCAGGTTGTGTGATGAACGATTGACACCAACCTGTTCTCCCGCACTGCCACACAACTACTGTCGATTCTTTCCAGCTGCAAAAAGCTTGAGAACAAATGCGCCATGAGAACAAATGCGGAGCAGGTCAGAGACTTCAATGCACCCCTTAACTTTCCATGTTCTCAGTAAATGCAGTGTCTGCGAACGTATTTGGGAAGTGCTTGTGTCAGTGCCCAGGTAGTAGTGTGCAAGTTACTTCATAAAGTGGTAGGTGATGCCCAAGGACAGGCTTGTGAGTTGTTCGTATTTACCAGTGTTGCTCGGTTCTTGCTTTTCAAGACAACTCCTGGTCCCGGCTCTTACTCTTTCTAAATTTGAAAGAACCCTCGGTTCCAGTTCAAGGGGTTTTTTTTTAAAACCCAGTTGATAGAACCTCCGGTCCTCAGCCTGAGGGAGGTTCTAGACCCAGTTCTTCACATTTCAAGACTTTTGATTCTGGGTTCGGCAGAAAAAATCTTAGGTGGGTCCAGCTCCAAACTGGATCCAGTTCTACGCAGTTTTAAGGTGCATTCACACCTAATCTTAAGTCAGTGTTAACCGAAAATCTAAGTGGCATCTTAGGTGGCAGCCATTGTTAAACGGGTGATTGTTTAATATTAAGTGAAAGTTAACTTAAGATAAAAATCTTCATGGTAAATAGGTTTAGGCCCTTAATGACTAGCTTAGTGTTACTGGGACTTCGTACTAGAGTCCTTAACACCAAGTAGCAGAACTCAAAACTAAATTTCTTCTAGTTTCTAGCACTTTACCACCAATAACGTTTGACCACTTATATAACTGCACACCTAAACCCCCTTCTTCTTCTTCTTCTTTTTTTAAAGTAAACTACTTCATATAGTGGTAGCTAAGGCCCAGGGACAAGGCCGTTACATGTAGGGTAGAGTCCAAGGGGCCCGAATGAATGACTTGCGAGGTGGAGCCAAGCACCAGCCCGATTCCCATGTAGCCCACCCCCAAGGGCTTTACACGGCGTCAAAATACTACCATGGTTTTTTTTATTAAAAATATTACTATGAAACCAGGTGGGTACCTATTGGATACTCACACAAGTATCATGGGGAAAAGGGTAAAAACTGTCAGGAAACTTTCAAAGCGGAAGGTCCTATCTTCATACATAAGCTACCCCCTCCCTCACCCACCCCAGTTTTTGGAGGTGATCTTCCCATTTTAACCAACCCTGGGTGAGGCTATTCTCAAAATAAGGAGCCAAGGATTAAGGGACAGGTGGCTGAGTCTGGCCCCTTATTTGGGAACGTACCCCCACTCAATGTACCCCACTCATAGGCTTTAACCCAATGTGTAAAACATTATCATAAACATACATAGATCAACATACATAGATCACAATATGTGCGAGGGGAGGTTTTTTTCACCTACTCCTTAAAGAGCGGGAGTGATCTTACCACTAGATAAGTAGGCATAATTTCTGTTCCATTCTTTGAAGAGTAGGCATAAGATTTTTCCTCTTCTCTAGTAGGAACATGCATGCATATAAGGTGCACTCCAAAATCTATAGGGAATTCCTCTAGGTGTATAAAGAACTGGAGTAGAAGATTTTGTAGTGTAGTTGGAGGGCCCTTAGGGCTTTACCCTACATTTACACGTTCATTTGTTGGCTCTACATATAAGGAAGAGACTATGGAAACCATGTAGTTTTCATTAGGTCATTAGCTCACCAGGTGTTATGGTGTGAGCTGGGAGTTCATCTTTTGGGCACTTGACGAGTACTTCCTCGCCATTATGTGATGAGTTGCTTGGCTGCTCCAAAGGGTAAAGACTTTGTACAAGTGTATAATTAGCTTTAGACATGATGCCATCTATTATTTCATCCAATTGACATGATTTTGGGATTATGGTGTGGTTATTTTCTCCTATTGTGAAGGAACTAGAATTGTTAACTTTAGGTTTATCTAGTCCTTTCATCCACTTGACTAATATTTTTTCCTTGTTTTATTGGTTAGTTGAAAACACATTTTTTAACATCTTGATGCCCACCAAAAAAAAACATGGAGATGTAAACTTTGTTAATTAAATTCAACTATAGATACCCAAAATATGAACACATGTGGGCTTAATGAAAATCAAACAACCAATCGAAGAATAATGTATATAAGGTGTGATGTTGCAAATGTTTTGAAGTCATGTTTTGGGGAAAATATTTCAACCCTTTGCTAATCAGTTGTTCAAACCAACAAATAATTCAAATGTTAAAAGTCAAATAATTTTTGAATGCTTTAACATTGTTAAGTAGGAAGAATGATTATGTCTTTGTGGGTAGAAACCCATGTTGGTTAGTTTTTTTTGAATAAAGAGCACCTTTGATCCTAGTTTTCACACCTTAAAAAATTTGAAGGTTCTCTAAGTGGAAGTTTGAACTTAATTTTTTTCAGATCTTTGGTACCAATTTGGACACAATTTTTTTCTAATTCAAGAACTTTTGGGCTCAATTCAAAAAACAAGCGTAGTTTCATCTACGCACTTCACATTCCGAAGGTTGGAAATTGCATCCTACGTAGCAAGTTTTACAACAAATTAGAACTTGCAATTTTATAGATATGGAATTCTACAAATAATTGAAATTGATTAGTTATTTGAAAGTTTAGGGTACTTCCCAACTCTTTAAAAAATTCCACTTGCCTACTCAAAGAACTTGAACTTGTGTTTGAGTTATTTTTTCAAGGTTCTAACTTTAATTCCAACTAGTAAAAGGTTAGTTTCATAATTCTTGTGCCAATTTCAATAAATAGGTTTTGACTTAAGTCTAAGTCATAAGAATTTGAACTTGAACCTTTAAGTTTAACCTTACGAATCGAAGATCTTGCCAATAGTAAAAACATGTAAAGGTGGTTTGAATAATGCAATTGTGAAAGATTTCTTAAACAAGTATGTCATGTATGTGATGAAACTTTATAATGGAACCAATGCTTTCAAAATATATAAATAAAAAGATGCATGAAAAAATACAAATAATCATAAGGCTTATCTAAAGATTTATAACTTCTAGAATTCTTCTTACATATACAAATAATAAAAATAAATGTTTGGTGCACAAAACATCATATAAAATTATCAAAGTCCCATTTATAGTTCCACAAGACTTATATATTTTAATATATTCTATTGTAAACAAAACATGGGTTAAAATAAATAAATAAATAAATAAGACAATTCAACCTTCTAATACCATCTCAAAGATTATTGCAAAAAATGTAGTAGAGGGGAAAACATTCATGATGTGAAAATCACAACACCAAAATAACAATCTTTCATACAAAAGTGAGCATGGCTCATAACACATGTGTGAGATAAATTTTCTATGTTCATTCACTATAATGAAATATATATGGTGTTTATTATGGTCCACATGTCATAATTATATTTCAGTTTGACATAAATATTGGGCAGAGAAGGTGGTTTTTATCATTTTGGAAGTGAGTTTTACATATTTATTAATTACCAAAAGTTACGTTTTGTTCAAAACCTTACATTTTCAAAACCTCTGCATGTTTTAGGACTCCCCAAGAATCACAAAAATTTTTTGTCACTTTGGCACAACCCTTGCCATTGGTCACAAAGTATAATAAAACGAAGGTGGTGGTTCCTTTCCAAATATGGGTTGTGGTGTGTTTTATGAATTCAATTCCCCATGGTTCATTGATTCATCATTTTTGCTTCAACTTGCATCAATTGCCTTTCTTTTTAGTTTATACAAGTTGACCTCATCTAATTGAACTCCCACTTTTGAATTTGTCTACTCACTTTTGGGTTTGTCTAATTCCATCTTGAATGTCCAACCCCCATTTGTTTTTTGGGGAGCTAAATAGTGTGCTTTGGGATTGCATTTTGCTACAAACTTGAGAATTAGTAGCATCTTTTACCCTTGATATCATTTGCCAACTATATGCTCATGCCTTATATTTTAATAATGTAGTTTTCAATTATAGATAAAAATGAATCCCACCCTTCTTTTCCCTCCCCACTCCTGTGAATATGTTGTAAAGATTTATCAAATGTTGGCAATGTTCAAATATATCAAAGCTTTTAACAATAGAATTTAGAGAATAATTAAGAATATGAAAATAAATCTTGAAACCAATTTTTTTACAAGGTGTTCCTTGTATCCAAAGAAAAAAACACATTTTTTTTGGCTTAAAACATTAAGATTCTAAAGTGGTGATTTTCCAACACTTAAGAAAAATCAAAAAAGAATATCCCTTTGCATTCAAAAAAAATCCTATGTTTTAAATATTTTTGTAAAATCAATGTCATTCAATGTTGAAAGGCTACCAAAATTATCATTGACTTTTGTTATAGGGGACAATTTCAACTTCATAACCTAGTCAATACCCTTACCAAATGTTCAATGACCTTTCAAAATTGGTTATTGGCCAAAAACTTAATTATTTTTTCAATTTTTTGACTTTCAAAAGGTGTAAACACAATCAAACAAGTTATCAACACTTGTAAAGGTAGTTTTTAAATAGTCTTGATGAGTTGATGTGGTAGCATGAAATTGGTCAAAGAGTCTTAGGGCAATGCCAAACAAATGTTATATATTGTTCTCACATTATTTCATTAAGTTAAAAAATTGGTTAAGGATTTTTAAAAGTGTTGAAAAACATTTTACATCTGAACCATGTAAAACCGGATAAGTGTAAGTGTAAATGATTTACACTTGTCCACCATGTAAATCCATGTAGAACCATGTAAATTAAATTAAATCCTTGATTTGTTTTCAAAAAAATAAAATTCATGTGAAAAAAATGCTTACTTGGGCCAAAAAAAACCTCAATGGTGTGTAGTGTGTGAAAATGAATGTCCAAAGTTCAAAATACAAAATCCAAAAATCAAACAAAGGTTTCCCAATCCTCTTGGCACTCTTCTACGTGGCACTCAATTGCCTTAGGAAATTCAAAAACAAGAACATTTAAAAGCTTCTCTTCTAGCTCCTCAAACCTTTCCGCATCTTCTTATTCCACACATGGGTCATCAAACCAATTTTTAATGAGCAAAATTAACAAATATAAATTATTTGCACCAAGGCAACATCAATGAAGGCTTTGTGAGAATCCTTGCAATAAAAGAAAACATGTTCTATCTCTATCTAACTACTAAATATGCCCAATATTGCTCTTACAAAAAAAACAACTGTTGGGAATTGCCCCTCATGCTTTAACCACCACTGAAGAGGTGATTCAGCTTCTTGTAAGGCCACATCAAAGGTCCAAAAACAATTAAGTTCACGATGAACCTAAATTCACATTTAATATACAAAAAAGTGTTAATGGTCTACATTCTACATGTAGAATAAAAAAAAAATGAAATCACTTGTCACATAAACACACAAAAGAAATAAGAAACTTACTTGTTCAAGGTTCGTCTCCATTTATGATGCCCCAACTTCAAATATAGTGTTGGTGTTGTGCACAATCTCTTGATGAACACTTGAAATAACCGATTGTCCTTGCATTTTCTGAAACAATTCATGTAGGGTTGGAAGGAGAAAGTGTGCATCATACGCATGGCTAGGAATTTCAATTATTGATGCATGTCCAAGATAGTCCCCTACAAAGCTAAGATCCTTAAAACGAAGATCTAGCATGAAAACCAACATATTGTGCACCTTGGATGCATTATAGCAATTTATGAAACTCAAAAACAGGTGTACTAAGACATGTGTCACTTGCTTTCTCATGTTAACCCAAGCCTCCTAAAATTATGGATTTTTAAAAATAGCGCTCGAATTTTCATAAAATAAGTTTGGAATTGTCCATGAAATAGGAAAAAAATATAAACATGCGACAACTGGTAACGGGGTTTCTTCAATAGGGTCCAACATTTTTGTTCATTTGTGCACCATGAAGTCAACCCCATTCCAAACAAAGCATGCCTTGGAGTTCAGCCTAGAGGTCGTCTCCAAGGATGCCAAAGGAGATGTCATTGTGTTGTGCCTTTTTTATGTCCACGAAGGTCGGGACAACATGGAGGTTGGCGATAGTTCGGGCTGCAAGTGAAAGGTGACCTCGACCATCAAATATTTCATGAAGTCATTCGCTCCCTTCAACTATCGTTGCCATTTGAAGTAACATGCCGAGTCATGGGCCGCCTACCAGGTGCTGTCTCACTAGGACAAAAAGGAGTACTTCAAGAACAAGGTGAAGCGCATCAACACTTTGCACCAGCACATGGACCTGACCACGGATTTGATTTAATTCATCATCTCGGCTGACATTGTCAACATGATCATTGGTGATATTTTCTTCTGCAATGATGAACAGTTGTTCAATGATAGCGACAGTGATGATGACACTGCGACAGTTGAGGCGATCGCGAAGAGGGCCGTCAAGAAGTCCAAGGAGAAGGTCAACGCCATGAAGTTATTCGTTAAACAATCTAACGAATCAGTGTACAAGGTCACAATCAAAAACATCATGCGTTTTGAACTAGTGATGGACCATGTTTCAATCAACATGTCATTCTAGCAAATAGCAGCATCCATCCAACAAGCCAAGGACCGCACCAAGACGACCAAGTTGGCAAGAATTAATGACCTATTTGTCGGTCAATACGTTCGGGTCATGGTCGCCACTGCTTTACATAACATTTTCGACATCGTCGACGACGAATCTATTTGGGCAATTTCGCTGGCTGGCGACAACAGCACGCACCATGGATAGTCTTTCTTCGATCTACGCATGCATGCCTACTACTTAGTGATTTCATGAACGTCCACTTGGTCTTTGTCCCCATGTTCGAGCGCCACACCGCCGAGAACATGTTCAACATGGTCATCGAGTTTCTCAACCCATTGTACGACACGTGGCGTGACAAGCTGATCGGAGTGTTGTCCAATGGAAATAGCACAATGGCCAGTCGTCACTATGGGTTCGTCACGTGCATGGTGTGATCGCTTCTAACAAGGTGTTACACATCTGGTGCACGCCACATGAAATCGATATTGTCATCAAGGCTTCGACCAAACCAATCTTGGACGACTCTTGGTTCAAATTCGCATAGAGTTGATTAGTATTTTTGCGATCGCAAGACATTCTTATAATCACCATGAACATCAAATGCCCAAAGAAAACTAATCGATGGGTGCATTTGGGACGCCTACTCAAGTTCTTCCAATAGTATCGATGTCAGTTGATCGCCTATACGATTGGAAAACACCCCATAGATGCCCCATGCTCCATTTGGTGGGTCATCACCTATTCGATCATTCCAGCCATTGACGCAATCAATGTCACCTTCGTTGTGTTGCAGGACAGGTCACTTTTGCTCATGCGACAAGAGCAGCATATCCAGATGCTAATCGACACCATTATGACAATGTTCAGCATTAAGATGATTGAGGAGCTCAACGAGGGCGATAAAAAAGGAGTGGGCGATAACGAAGGAGCGAGCGACTATGTCAATTTCGAGCAATGGCGCATCAATGTCGATTCAATCGTTACCCACATCGAGGACCAAAGGTCATTCCCTCGGCAGTGCCACAAAGAACTAGACGTTGTTGATTAGGAACTCGTCATCAAGGAGATCGGCATGTTTGCAGTGGAACTGGTCACCGGCCTCCAGAACGTCAAGGCCAAGCAAGATGATGCAAATAGACCCCTTGATTTAGATGCGTCACCGGTGCTACCTGCTCAGCTAGTCAAGCTTCGCACCAACGTGTTCATCTAGGAGGTGCTGGACCATTTTCGCGCTCATATCTCAAAGTTTTGGCCGGTTGAAAAGATCAACCTAATCAAGGACGAGCATTGTCATCTACTCAAGGTCTATAACTTAAACTCGATTTTGAAAGCCGCAATCAATAAGCAAGACCACCAGACATCATTCAACCTTGGATAGGACATCAAACCGGCCAACCGATTTGACTCCCTGCATGCATTTGTTGGTGGTCTGGCCACTGTGTTCACCAACACAATCAATCGAATCTGATTTTTCGATCCTTGAATGGGAGATGGACAAAAACCGAACCTCTTTGATGCATCTGTCATTGGAACGTATCTTCCAAGCTAAACAACGATCAATGCTACAGGCATTAATTGCTTGATAATACATAGTTTGGGCCGATCCATAATTCAAGTCCAATAGTGTCTAAAATTTAGCTTAATTTATTTGATTTATGGAAATTTATAACTTTATGAGGCCTGTGTTAACCCCAAGTTGCTTCACTTTCATTTAGATGTCCAAAAATGCAGCAAGCTCAACCTTGGTGTTGTAACCCTACTTTGAGGGAAGTGTGAGGATGAAACTCACATTTTCGAAATTGGGACTTGGGAGTCCTTCGAGATTCCCGAAACTTTAGAGTTCAACTACAAGGGTCAAAACACCTCGCATTGGGGTGTTCTTTATATCATTGGAAAACTATTGAAGTGTACATGTCAAAAATGGCCTTGCATGGGCCATTTGGGCATCTATAGCACAAGTTATGACAAAAAGAAGGGCCAAGAGTCAAATTGGTGGTTTGACTGCCGACCATTAAAAGTCGGGAATCGACCTAACCCCGATGCGTGCAAGTGGAGTGCGACACACTGTTGGAAAGCTTTTGAAGAGAGCTATAAATTTTCTTGAGACCTCATCCCAATCGAAGGTTTGAGCAAGAAATTATGATTGCTCAAAGTTCCGAGAGTCCAAACCGAGACAATTTCGGGACTCCTCCTTGGGAGTCCTGGGACAAAAAAACCATTCGGATGTGGGTGCCGCGGAGAAGCACATAGTATACTATATGGGAGAAGGTGGTGGCTTCCCCCGAGTTCAGACCGTGGTGAGTAAAGTGAGTCCAGAGTTACCCGTGGCTTATCCTAGCACTAAGGGTGTTCCAGAAAGTGATCTAACCAACTTGTTGGTTGGATTGATGCAGGTTCGAATAAGTGAATAGCTTGTCGTTCTTCCTAGTCCCATCTCGGAGCTTTAGCATGCCCCTCTACCCTTTCTAGTGCTAAGAGTTGGGAGTGTGCCCCAAGTTTCTCCCAATTCTGATGTTTGAGTTACTTAGGCCCGTCTTGGGTCAAACTAGGGACTTGGGAGCACGTCACTTAGCCTACATGTCCAATCTCTCCTCTAATTTCACATACAATCTAATTGTGCTAGCAAGTGCATTAAAAAGCAACCAATATCCATGACGTTGGTTTACCACACAAGCTGTTACAAGTGGAAAACAGGCTTCATAAATTACTTTTATAATCACTCATGCTATTGTAAAAAGAATCATGTTGGCCAATGCTTCAATTTGATGAATATAAAAACATAACAATTGTTTGTCGATACATCAAACATTGTTGAAACATTGATACTTTTTATGCAAAACAAGTTTTCACAAGTGTTATTAGTTTTCAATCCAATCATGCATGCTTCCATTTCTTGTAGCCCTTCCCTAAAATGCATAATGAAAAAACCAAAGTTGTGTGTTAATTTGAAAATGAAAAACTTCCAAGAATTTAACAAGTTCAACACAACATCAACTATATCAACTTTTACATTTAGGGTTTACTTGATTTTTTGGGCCAAATAATGCAAGCTTGTAAAGATGCTTGTGTTAATTTAATATTCAATGGTGCCAAATTTATTGCAACCTTTTCATTAGAAGTTATATATTGGGCAACCTCACTCATTACATGCCCAAAGAAAATCCCATCAAAAGGCACATCTAGTTTCAATGTTTGACATGACCAAAAATTTTAAGATTATAATCATTGTCCTTAGATTTGTGCCTTCATCTTTAACAAATCACAAAATCTTGGAAGTAACTTTGAACCTCTCAAGCAAAACCTTCATTTGTTTTATTAATCTAGCCCCTATTGTGTCATTAGCCTCAAAAAGACCCACACATACATGAAGAGGCTCCCATTGTGGTGGAAAAAAATTGATAAGAAGGGCAAAAGTTTCACATGCCCATCTATTCATTCACAAATCAAATGTTGTTGTTGTAGTTGGTGTGACATCAAAAAATGGTGTCACATATTCATCCAAACATTTTTCCATAATCATTAAAAGAATATCTTCATTCATCACTTTCAAGAAGGGAAAACAACTCTTGGATCTAGTTGTAACGCAAGGCATAACATCCAAAGATTTTCACAATTGTTTAAAGGAAAAAAAACCTTGGCTATAAGAAGCACTAGATCTTGTAAAAACATTTTTAACACTCCTCATGTTTCTTGTAAGAAGGGGGATTACCAAAGAATGAAGAAATCTAACCTAGGGCCACCTTTGGATGATTTTTTGTAGGTTGAACCTCCCCTTCATTACTAACTTATGAATTTGAAATCCCTTCATGACGAGCAATGTTAGCAATATATGCCTCAAGAAACTCCCCATGTTCTATCTCCACATGTCACTTTAGAACGTTGGTCGCAAAACTTTTGTTGTAAGCAGAAATCCTTTTCTTTCCTTTTGTCTTCTTTTCAAATTAAGATTGAAGAACTTCATTAAGGTAACAAAAAGTACATCTCATCTGTTGCACAACATTACAATTTGGTTTATTCCCATTTTTGACAACAAAGAAAGCCCAAGGGGATGACCTTCAATCAAAACTAACCTAAAACTTGGCTTGTTTACGCAATATTGACAATCTCTCTACTAATCGAAATGCTTCATTATTAAAGGGAGGAGTGTTCATGCTAACACATGTGGATGATGAAGCTTGAGTCCCACATCGGGGACCAACTACAAATAAAACTAAAAATAAATTATTTGTATTTGGAGGATCGTGAGAAGATTCATCATTTCCTAAGGTCCTTTAAACATCCTCACAAGCCATCATTGAAACCTTGTTGCTACTACTACTATCGCAAGTAATTATTATCTATTGGATGTTGTTAGTAGTTGATGGTGGTTACTAACAGTTGCTATTGCTAATTATTGTTAGTTGTTGTAACTATTGATAGTTATTGCTACTACTAGCTATTACTACTAATGTTGGTTATTGTTATCGTTATTTACTCAAAATGAAAGAGACCAAAATAACAACATTATGTTCCTAGTCACTCTTCACTATGCAACACAATAATGGGAAAGGGAGCATAGCGGCATGAAGGGGAACATGAACACACCATAATAAGGCACAAAATACCAACAAGTAACCCAAACAACACCAAGACCATAAAGCAAGAGGAGGGGGGTTGCTTGCTTGAAAGGTGATGGAGATGAAAACCATGGCAATGGCAAGGGTAGCACTTTTCATTGCTTCTCATTACTCCTCTTTGAATGGCACAAAAAGTGCAAGGGGGAGCATAGACGCAACATAATAGTGTGAAGGGGAGCATGGACGCACCATAGTAAGGCACGAAGAACCAACAGACAACCCAATCAACACCAAAACCATATGAATAAGGGTGAAGAGGGGATACTCATATGAAAGAAAACAAAGATGAAAACCATGGTGATGGTGTGGGGGTTTGATGCTCCTCATTATTGTTCATTGCTCCTCCATGCACAACACAACAATGTGAGGGGGAGCACAGATGTACCATAGCAAGGCATGAAAAAACAACAAACAATGCTAAAACCACATGTCATGCTCCTGAGAGTGCAAGAGAGTGTGAGGGAATGAACCCCCACATTCCCAAATGAACTCCCACTTTGGGAATTGGAATCCCAATGTATTCCCAAATTTTTAGAGAGCAATTGCAAGGGTCAAAACTCATTGGATTGAAAAGTTCCTTATATCATTGGAAATCTTTTAGAATGTAGATGTCTAAAATGGTCTTGCATCACCCATTTGGATACTTAAAACATAAGTTATGGCCAAAAGAAAGGTCAGGAGTCAAATGGCAAATTTGATTTTTGACCACTAAAATTTAGGAATCGCCTCGATTTCCTTGCGTTTAGGTGCCGTGTCACATACCTTTGAAAAATTTTCAATGAGAGCTACAACTTTACTTTAGACCTCACCTCAATCAGAGGTTTGCACACAAAGTTATGGGCCTCCAAAGTTGCGGGAGTCCCAATTTCGGGAATTTCGGGACTCCCATTTGGGAGTCCCGGGACAAAATGTCATTTGGGTGCTGGCCCTATGGCCAGGCATAGAGTATACTATAAGGGGGAAGGTGGTGGCTTCCCCTAAGTTCAGGCCATGGTGAGTCTTATGAGTCCGTGTTTGCTTGTGGCTTGTCCATGCACCAAAAAGGCTCCATCTATGCATTAATCAATTTGTTGTTTGGTTTGTGTAGGTCCATGTGAGTAATTGAGTTGTTTGTCAATCTTCCTAGTCCCCATCCCGGAGCTCCAACATGCCCCTCTACCCCCGAAGTGTTGCGAACCAGAGAGTGTGCCTTGATTCCTTACTCTTCCGTTGTTTTCATTTTAAATTTACATTTGAGTCTATCAAAGAGCTTGGGAACGCGTAAGGGGGGAGGGGGTGGTTGCTCACCTTAAACGGATAAAGATGAAAACCATGAAAATGGCGAGAGGGGCAGAGCTTTTCATTGCTCCTCAAAGTTCTTCCCTACATAACACAACGATGCAAAGGGGAACATGGACATAACACAACAAGGAATGAAGGACCAATAAATAAGCAACAAACCACACAACACCAAAAGCATGATAGGGGAAGGGGGGTTGTTCACTTGAAGGGGACAAAGATCACGCCAACGGTGGGGGTTGGTGGTCCTTGTTGCTTTTCACATTCCTCCTTACACAACACATCAGCACAAGGGGAAACATGAATGCGACACAAGAAGGCATGAAAGACCAACAAGTAAACAACAAACCAAATGACACCAAAAGCACGATGGGGAACGGTGGTCGTTCACTTGAAGGGGATGAAGACCACAACAATGGGGGGAAGGGGGGGGGGGGGGGGGGGGGCTTTCCCACCCCCCCCTTCTAAAAACAAACAAAGAAAAAGAAGAAAAAATTAAAAACAAAAAAAAAAACAGAAAAAAAAAAAAAAAAAACAAAGAAAAAAAAAAAAAAAAATAATAAAAACAAAAAAAACAA
>Ga0116227_10000717_pt1 | contig 67401 bp, 62 predicted proteins | sample S1TSphgellanicum_FD_89693 | JGI IMG/M metagenome (GOLD analysis project Ga0116227, IMG submission 89693) | Host-associated microbial communities from peat moss isolated from Minnesota, USA - S1T2_Fb - Sphagnum magellanicum MG | ecosystem: Host-associated > Plants > Peat moss > Unclassified...
TGGATTTCACCGAATGGGACCAAGCCTTCCCGAACAATCGGTTGCTGGCCTCCGCTTCGGTCGATCGGCTCCGCCACAACGCGTATTGCATCGAGCTCGAGGGGCCCTCAGGGCGAAGTCCCAAAGTCCCGCCCCCACCGGCCAAATCGAAGCTTGCCAGCACTCAAAAACCCGACCATTCTTAACCCCTCTGGGATGTCCGTTTTAGCTACCTAAAACTGGCTCCATTACGCCGATCATCCCTGGCTCTTTTATGCCGATCGGTGACAAGGCTGAACATGATTCTAAAACAACACTGCTTTTGGCGCCGCAGTTCCTTCGTGAGGAGGACGCCGAGGCGCATCACCTGCCAAGGCAGTTCCTACGTTGGCATGCGGGCTCTTGGACGGCGGGAGAACCTGCAACCGGACCAGTACCCTTAAGCACATTCGATGTCATTGATGCCATGCTGACGCACTGGCTGATGGTAGTCGAATGGTGGAGTCACCGTGCGCCGTCGCCGCGGTATTCGAGCACGGTATCTGCGCTGACATAGCGGAAGGCTCAAATTGACCAAGTGCGCGGAGAATGAGATGTCAGGCGCACATATTTGCAGGCCATCAATACCGATGACTCATTTCGTGAAATAACCCTTCGACATGCCACGACGCGAGGCCGATTTCCGTCCGGTCGCCGAGCTAAAACCAACATAAGGCGTGGTAAGCGACGACCGCAACGGTCAGCGCAGTGACACCGCGGGTTGCTGCGGCCAAGGATGAACAATGCGGGCACGAGGAAGCCACTGTTGCGCGAGCCGATCCATCCGCGTCCAGTTGAGGCGACGGCGCTGGCTTCGTCGCCGAAGCGACTTGAACCAGCGGTGCGTAACCTCCTAACATATTGAATTCATGGTGGGACGACTGTGCACCGCATTCATCGAAAATACTGAAGTTTTATTAGTATTTTCTACAGTGCGGTTTCACTTCGTACCCCGGAATGTACCCCTTCGCTTCACGCCTCTGCCACCGTTGTATAGGTTCAAAGCGTGGGGCACGCTTTGTTGAACACCTCAACGTCGATTTGAAATTGATGGAAGCCAGGATCAACTATGCAATAGAAATTGGATTCACTTCCGCGGCGTCGATAGTTAAGTGTGTCTTGCTGATGGCCGGCGTGATGCCTACGCGCGAAATGCGAGTCATTGAGCCGGGCAGGACATCCGTTGAATTCTGCCCGAATTGGCCAACACCGATCTGAATTTCGAAGGTAACGTCCCAAAGACCTTCGTGCAGGTTAAAGCGCTTCACGAGAAACTCACCGATCTCTTGCAGCGAAATAAACTGCGGCACTCCCGGCTGACCGGTCACCGGGTCAATGAAGCTCATGGGAGGCTGCTGCTCAGTCATCTCTGACTACTTAACCGCAAAGAGGTGACGTGGTTGTGTGCTACTGCTGGTGCTGGTGATGAACTCCCGCTGTTTAGCAGTGTTGACAATCTCGACGACTTCCACCTGATGCTTGTGCACAACGGTTTTATTCGGCGCCAAACAAACCTCCAGAGCAGACCGAACGAAATCGTTCAAGCTTACGTCGGCTCGACGAGCCGCAATGGCCGCTGAGCGATGGAGGCTCTCTCCGACCCGCACATTGAAGCTCCCCTTAAAAGGCGTATCCGGCTCACTGCCTTCTTCAGCACATAGTGCAAGGTAGTCATCGACCGCCTCTTGAAAAGCTTTTTCGATCCCAGCAACCGAATCAGCGCTATATGTAATGGTGTCACGAATGTATTGTAATTTGCCAACGATAGACTGGCTCTCCAAGTCCACCTCTACCGAACCTACGTAACCCTTGTATTCAAGTGTATCGCCGCTCATGTGATTTCCCCCGCGTCCTTCAGGGCGCCTATCAATTCCTTGACCATATACGGTAACAGTGTCGGCCTCGGGTGCGGCTCGTGGAGGCGAACCTTCTGCTTTGTAATCGAATGCACAAATGCCCTGGCTGAGCCGGATCGTTTCTTCAATTCAAACCCGCATTGACTCATCAAAGTACACGCCTCGGCCCAAGTGAAATCTTTGGGGTTGCTCTGCAACCGAGTGATCAGTTTGTCCTTCCTAGCCACGATAGTATCGGCAACAGGTCCCAAAACTGCAACTAAAAACAGTCGCGGATGATATACGGTCAAACGACGGCTGTGTTGCGGATTTGCAATATTTACAGAAAGCTGCGGAATCGGAGGGGTCGGCGCCTGATAGCACTTGCTTCGTTCTATCAATGATTTCTCGATCCGGCACCAGCATGGACTCCCTGTCTCGAGCACAGTATAGGCTCGGTCGAAAGTCGGTGATCTGCCCTATTCCTCTTTTTTTTGGCTCTAAAACGATATTACCCGCTTCTGTGACTTCGATCATGCCGCCGACGGTGAGATGGGGCCGCATTTGACTGTGGACCAGTCCGCTCACGAGAATGGTTTGATCTCGGTCGCCTCTGGAACAGAATGCACTTCATCTGCCACGCGCGTCTCGCAGCGGATTGGCCGCGCCGACAGACCAGCATAGCCCACATCAACACAAAACTTAGTTGACAGGCATCTGTCCACGGATTATACGTAATTTTGTACGTAACTTACGGAGTCCCACATGTCCCCTTTAACCGAACGATTCGAGTTGCGCCTCGATACAGACACCCTTGAATCAATCGATAGCTGGCGCTCCAAACAATCCGACCTGCCCTCCAGAGGCGAAGCGATTCGCCAGATGGTGCAGATAGGCTTAGCAAACTCTAGTGCGACTCCCCTTCGGTTTAGTGGCGGCGAGACGCTGATCCTTCACATGCTTTGCCAGCTCTTCAAGTCACAGAAGGTCAAGTCCGAAATCGACCCTTCGTTTGTTGAGGCCGCTTTGCATGGTGGGCATCTTTGGGGGCTGGAATGGGAGTACTCAGGCATTTTTCACAGGCATGTTGACCCGCCGGCCGTCGTGAGCGACGTCGTAAACATCCTGGATATGTGGGAGGCGATTGAAGAAGGCTTTGAAGAGCTGGCCAAAGAGGAAAAAAGCCGGGTAGAAAAAGAGGTGGAACCGTTCGGCAAAGATCCCAGATTTAGCGGATTCGACGGTAACAATGAGACCACGCATATGGGTGTCGCGCGTTTTTTCATCGATGATCTCAAGCGTTTTTCTCGGTTCAAAGGTCGCGCTCTCAATTCACACATGCCATCGCTCGAGATGTACCGGCGCATGTTCGCCGTGTACGCACCCATGCGGAAAACGCTGATGGGTGGCCATCTTACCAGCAGCCAAATCATCGCCCTGTTGACCGCGCGGCGCTGCACGAAGAATTAAACGTTTTTGGGCGCAAGCCCAATTCAGCGGCGCCGGCCAATGTTGGAGCACGGACCGACGCCTAAACACAACGATCGATAGGAGATCATCATGTCTCGCTAAATTGTACCTAACTGCAGGCACCAAGCCCGTTCCCGTTCCACACTACCCTTCCCCCGCCTCTACCGCGCCCACATCAGCGCCGATTTCTACGGCACTGAGCGCACCGCGTTCGTCGAGGCCCTCAGCCATCATGGCGCCATACGCAAAATCGCCAACGCGCTTGCGGCCCTTGAGCAGCGGTTTCCCAAGTCCGTCGAGTCGCGTATTTACAATTATTGGAGCGCCGCCGAACTGATCGACGACGGACTCAGCGACGACATCGACATAAGGCTATTCGAAACGGGTTGGTCGGGCGATCGGGACGAGGAGACAATCGAAGCGTAACTAGACAACGGTTGATAGGGCGGGAAATTTTAAGATGTACGGACTAAGCACTGTAATCTTATGTATGGCTGCCACTTTCCTCAACGGTGCATTCGCGACGGCGAAGGAATCGGCTGTCGGGTGCGGCGAAGTGCAAGACGTTCATCGACCTGCACCCAAACCGCCCTGGCACGCGCCGTTGCATTGCGGAAAATCCGCCATATACTTGGAACTGCGTCACATTTCGCCCACATGCACCTGAGACCGGCGAGGACAGGTTTTTGAAATTGACGTGATAGGATCGCGCGATGAAATTGCGCGATAAAGGGAATAATTAGAAATGGCAGTCTTCGCGGTCATTGGTAGCGGTAATCCTGTTGCTATCAAGCAGGCCATCGTTGCCCAGTATGGTGCGAATCACTACGAGTTCGCCCCCAATGCGTGGCTCGTGCCGGATGCAGGGACAACGAAAGACGTTGCCGATAAGCTTGGGATTACGAAGGGCGATGCCAACGTTCAGGGGATCGTCCTTAGGTTTGACGCGTATTCCGGCAGGGCGGCAGCCACCACTTGGACTTGGATAGCTGCTAACCCAGGGACGATACCCAATGGCTGAGAGAGCAGAGCCGCCAATCGTTAATGCTGGGGAGCAGATCACTACCCCACCGGCTTCCCTGCCGTTAAAGCCGGACGAGCAATTCAGACTGATAAACCAGAGAATTGACGCTCTTTCCGCCGAAATCAGCAAGATAGCCAAGCCGCCCACTTTCCGAGTTGCGGACGTGGTTCAAGTCCTAGCTATCGTACTCGGGTTGGCGCTTACGGCGTTCGGCTTGAGCGAACGCATTGCGGACCTAAGCACACACCAGGCCGACGCTGAGCGACGACTCGATGCCTCCATGAACGCAGCCGAGTTGCGATTGGGTACCAAGCTCGATAAGTTAGCCGATCAATTCACCTCGATGGACGAGCGGACCGCGCGAATCGAGGGTGAGAGAGCCGCAAAAGACGATAAGCCAGAAAAGCGGCATTAACGAACTCTCAACCCACTCACCGGCATTACCCAACGCCAACGCGATGCCGGGTGAACGCTGTAGCCGGGGTGACCTTCGTCATGCTACTTGCGCACCGCCGCTCATCCATCCCGTTTCATCTCCCGGCGCATCGTGGCGCTACATCCCCGCTTGCCACGCTGTCGGACTACGGTGGCTGTCGCGGTGGGCAGGATTGAGCGCAAAGGCGCAGGGCACTCGTGCACTCGTGCTGGCGCTCAATTGGAAACGCGGTGAACCGGGACAAGCAGTCGCTGTAATTAGCCGAGCACTTTTGACCGCAAGCTGAGTCTACCTTGCTCAGATCAATGTCTTTGGTGCTGGCGCATCCGACAACAAAAACAGTGCCAAGAATCACGATGCTCGATTTCATGCAATCCCGCTCCCTTACTCCTTGTTCTATCAGTCTAGCAAACTTGTGCGATGTGATTTTGATGGGCGTAGGGCGGGCTGCTCAAGTACATGCACGGCCCCGCGCCTGCCGCTCTGACACGGCCTAACATGATCCTCATAAAATTCCTCAGTCAAACCGCATCTCGTGCATGCGTGGGTATCGAAGTCGAAGCGGTGACCACCATTTACGGTTTTGCTGCTCATTTCAAAGATCCTCGATGAAAGTTCAACACAGCACAGATGATGGCACCGGGCGGTTCGCAGCGGAATGTCAGGCGCGGGCATGGCCCTTGACCGGATTTTCTGGTAGCCCTCGCCCGCCGCGCTCGTGGTTCGCCAAGCAAATACACCAGGATCGGGCGCTGACAGTTGGAACATTCGACACATGCCGTGACGAATTTCGCTACGGCTCTTGTGGCGGCCTATTGCCGTGAATGTTCTCTGACGGCTTTAGCTTTGCGATCAAAAATTCTTCCAAGGCGGGAGCCTCAAATGCGTGTTCCATCGGCAGGGTAGCGATGAACGTGGGTCGCCCGTTCCAGCCGGGCGAAATAATCCGGCATCCCGTTTTAGCACTACCACCAAAATGCGCACTTAACCGACTCGCAATGTGGCTGTGACTCGCTTTGCCGACGTAACACAAGCTCCCATCGGCATAAAAGACGAAATAAACACCGTGAGAGCCAGCGTTCGGCCATGGCCCCGGCCAACCCGTAGTTGACGGAGTTTCGTCGGGGAACAGTGAATACAATTCACTGATATTCGCGAGGGGCGGTAGTCGCGGGTGACGCCACTGCTCTTGATACTCATTTACCGCGTCAATCAGATTTTGAGGCACAGGCATTTTTAAACTCCTTGTATGCAACCAGAATCGGTGGGAACTTCGCCCCCCCTTCACCCTGCCATCCGGCCCCGCAGTCCAGCCCATTGCTACGTACACACTAGGTCCCGGGAGCCGACCCATGCGACGTGCTGCGGGCGCTCACATCAACGCACGGGGTTAATGCCATGCCACATCAAGCAAGCCGAGAAATTTTTTGATATGGATTTGATATGACCGAGCCTCTCCCTGAGCTAACTCATTGATTTTATGGTGGGACGGCTGGGACTCGAACCCAGGACCAAAGCCTTAAAAGGGCCTTGCTCTACCAGCTGAGCTACCGTCCCGATCAGCGGCGCATGATAGCCGAACTTGCCGGCCAATTCACCGTCAATGCATGCGCCCCGCCCCGCCCTATTTCACCCGCCATCCGCCGCGTCGCCTCGGCCGGCGTCACTCCCCGGAGGCAATCACCGGTACACCGTCGGATCGACAACCCCCGCATCCGCGAAACCCGCAGCGCGCAGTCGGCAGGAATCGCACTTGCCGCAGGCGTGGCCCCGCTCGTCCGCCTGGTAGCAAGAGACCGTCATTCCATAGTCGACGCCTAAATTCAGGCCCCTGCGGATGATTTCCGCCTTCGACAGAGTCATCAAAGGCGCCTGTATCCTGTAGTGCGTCCCCTCCACACCGGCCTTGGTCGCCACCTGCGCCAGCGCTTCGAAGGCCGCGATGAACGCCGGCCTGCAGTCCGGGTATCCCGAGTAGTCCACCGCGTTCACACCGACGAAGATGTCGGCCGCCCCCACGACTTCTGCCCACCCGAGCGCCAGCGACAGGAGCAGCGTGTTTCGGGCGGGTACATAGGTCACGGGTATTCCCGTCCCCGGTGACTCCGGAACCGCCATGGCGCCGTCGGTCAACGCTGAACCACCGATGCCGGCAAGGTCGACGCCCATGATGCGATGTTGGTGTGCGCCCAAGGCCGCGGCTACCCGCTGCGCGGCATTGAGTTCGGCCGCGTGACGCTGCCCGTACTGCACGCTCAAGGCGAAGGTCCTGAAGCCCAGCGAATTCGCGATGGCCAGTGAAGTGGCGGAATCCAATCCACCCGATAACAGCACGATCGCGGCTTTCATTTTCCCCGGACGTCGCCCCACAGCACTTTGTGGAGCTGTAACTGGAAACGCACGTCCAGGCGATCGGCGAGTATCCACTCCGCGAGCGCCGTGGCGGATACCTGGGTAAAGCTCGGCGAGAACAAGATCTGGCAACGCTCGCGCAGACCGTGCTCGAGCAGGTACGCCTTACTCCAGTCAAAATCCTCACGGGAACAAATGACGAACTTCACCTGATCGCGCCGGGTGAGCAATTCGAAATTGCCGGTGAGGTTGCGAGCCACCTCTCCCGAACCCGGCGTCTTCACATCGACCACCCGCGACACACGCGGATCGACCTGCGCAATACCCATGGCACCACTGGTCTCCAACGACACATCGAACCCCGCATCGCAGAGCTGGGTCAGTAGCACGAGGCAGTTCGGCTGAGCCAGCGGTTCGCCGCCCGTCACACAGACATGCTTCACATCGAAGCTCGCCACGCGCGCGAGGATGGCATCCAGGTGTTGCCACTCGCCGGCATGAAACGCATATTCGGTGTCGCAATACTGGCAGCGCAGCGGACATCCCGTGAGACGCACGAATACGGTTCGAAAGCCGACCGCATCGGCCTCCCCCTGCAACGAGTGGAATATCTCATTGATGCGCAGGCGCCGCGGTTGCAGGGTGAGGCCGCTCAATGCTGCTCGGTGCTCATTTTATCGAGACGCTGCTTGGCCAAGTCAGCGGACGGACTATCGGCAAATTTCGCCACCACCTGGGTCAACGCATCGCGCGCCGCCGAGTACTGTTTCAGCTCGTAATCGCAATAGCCGATCTTGAGCAATGCATCCGGCACTTTGCGTGACTGAGGATAGGCATCCAGCACACGCTGAAACGCGGCCAGCGCCTGGGGATAGGACTTGTTCACGTAGTACGCCTCACCCAGCCAGTACTGGGCGTTTTCGGCGAACTGACTGGTCGGGTAACCGATCAGGAAGCTCTGAAAGGCGGCGATCGCACCATCGTACTGACCATTCTTCAACTGATCGAAAGCCGCTTGATAGCTCACCTTGTCGGCGACATCCGCGGCGGGCGCCACGCCTGCCGCCGACCCCGTCGCGCCCAACGCACCCGCACTCGACCCGCCCCGCCCTTCCAGCGCCTTCATGCGTTGGTCTAGATCGGCATACAGATCGTGCTGTTGCTTGCGGGTCGCGTCGAGGCTGTGGTTCAACAGGTCGATATCGTTGTGCATGGCCCGTATCTCGCCGCGCAAGGAGTCGACCTGATTGGCGAGATCGAGCAAGCTCTGATTGGCGAACACCCGTTCGATACGCGCCAGCCGCGTGTCGAGATCGTTGAGCTTGATCTGCACCGGGTCCTCCTCAGGAGGCGTCGACGCACAGCCGGCCAGACTCAAGGCGGCGAGACAGGCCATGCAGAGAACCGCGGCGCGAACGGTCACGGCAAGTAGACCAGTTCCACGCGACGATTCTTGGCCCAGGCGGATTCATCATCGCCCTCTACCGCGGGCCGCTCGGCGCCGAAGCTCACGGTGGTGATCTGACTCTCCGACACGCCTTGCAGCATGAGCGCGCGACGTACCGCCTGGGCGCGGCGCTCGCCGAGCCCGATGTTGTACTCGCGGGTGCCGCGCTCGTCGGTATTGCCCTCGAGCTTGACGCGCAGATTGGGATGGCTGGTCAGATTCTGCGCGTTCGTGCTGACGATACCGGCGAACTCCGGCCGTATCTCCGACTTGTCGAAATCGAAGTAAATGACCCTACCGGCCATCGATCCGGCCGCACCCACGCCACCCATGGCGTTCGCGTCACCGTCGAGCGGCGAGCCACTGGTGGCAGCGCCCCCGACCGATCCCGTGCTGGCGCCGCCTCCGACTTGACTGCCCGCGGTCGGCGGTTCAACCGTGGTGGCCTTCTTCGGACAACCCGAGAGCAGCGCTGCACCGGCCAATAAAAGCGCGATCGACACTATTTTTTTCATACTTTGCTCCATCCAACAGTTCATTTGAGATTCAAGCCTAACCGGCATAGCACTAGTTTAGAAGGGCGACCAGGCGGGCTCTTGCACCTCACCCTCGCTCGACACCAATCGTTCCTGCACGCGACCATCCGAACTCACGAGCGCCAGCGCTCCCACGCCCCGGTCACGGCCCGCATAAAGGATCATGGCACCGTTCGGTGCGTAACTCGGCGAGACGTCGAACCGTCCCTTCGTCAGCACCTGAACATCGCCACGGCCCTTCAAGTCCATGACCGCGATATGATAACCACCGTCCTCCTGGGTCACGAACGCAAGCTGCGATTCGTCGGGCGATATCCGCGGCCGTGCGTTGTAATTTCCCTGGAAAGTGAGGCGCCGCGGCTTGTCGCCGGGCTGCACGCCGATGCGGTAAATCTGGGGTCCGCCGGCGCGATCCGAGGTGAAGTACAGGCTCTGGCCATCTTTGGACCATTGCGGCTCGGTATCGATGCCCGGATCGTCGGTGATCCGCACCAAGGCCTGCGTGGTCAGATCGAGCGTATAGATATCGAGGTTGCCGTCGCGCGTGGATAAGGTCAACGCGAGCTTCCTGCCATCGGGCGACCAGGCGGGCGCCTGATTCACGCCGGCCCGAGCCGATACGCGGCGCCTCTCGCCGGTCCGTAACTGTTGCACGTAGATCGATGGCAGCCGGCCTTCGAAGGACACATACGCCAGGCTCTGGCCATCCGGCGACCACGCCGGCGACATCAACGGCTCGTTCGACTGCATCACGATGCGCGGATTTTCGCCGTCGCTGTCCGCCACGATCAGGCGGTAGCTCTTGTTCGGCAGATGTCCCAGAACCGAAATGTAGGTGATGCGGGTCGCGAACGCGCCTTTTACGCCGGTGATCTTTTCATAGACCATGTCGGCGACCTGATGGCTCGCTAAGCGCAGGCCGGCTCTGTTGGCGCTGATTTGATACGCCACCATCTTCTGATGGGTGAGCACGTTGTAGAGCTCGAAAACCACGTTGTACCGGTCATCGCCCTGGGACTGCAACTGCCCGACCACGATGTAATCGTTGTTGAGCCGCCGCCAGTCGTCGAACCCGATCGCCGCACCCGTGTGCGGCTGATCGATCATATCCTTGCGATCCATGCTCCTGAAGCGGCCGCTGCGCACCAGATCGGCGCTCACCACCTGCGACACGTCGAACGTCGCCGCCGCTTCCACAGCCGAATTGAACGGCACGATGGCGATCGGAATCGCGTCGTCCTGACCCTTGGTGACTTCCACCACGAGCTCGGCCCGCGCAGCGGGGCCGAACAGCACGGCGGCGAGCAGCAACGCGACGAGGTAGGGTTTATTCATGGGGCGGTTTATTCATTGGGTCTGAACCTGAGGACTAGATTTCTCTCGAAAAGGGCCGGATCCGGCGGGTCCGGCAACGGGGATGAACGATACACCGCATTCTCGATGGATTGGCGCACCGCCGCGTCGCCGTTGCATTGAGTGACGCGGGCGGAGGTAACTTCGCCCCCGGGCACCTGGGTCACCGCGACCAGGCAATCCAGCCCCGCGCTGGCCGACGGCGGTTTGATCCAAGCGCCCTGAATCTTGTTCCGCAGCAAGGTGATGTACCGGTCGCGCAACGGCCCGGACTCCACGGCGCTCACATGTTCCTCATCCGCCAGTTGCCGACGTAACTCCGCTTCCCGGTCTTTCTTGGCCCGATCGTCCGCCGCGCGCTTGGCATCCGCCGCTTGTTTGGCCTCGGCCGCCTGTTTCGCCGCCGCAGCCTCTTTGGCATCCGCGGCTTGTTTTTCCTCGAGCGCCTTCTTGGCGGCAGCCGCGCGCCGCTGCTGCTCCACGGCCTGTGCCGCGTCCGCGGCCGCCTGCGCATCGGCGCTACGTTGACTCTGGGCGGCCTTTTGCGCCGCGGCCGCCTTCTGCGACTCATCGGCACGACGTTGCTCGGCGGCCGCCGCCTCCGCCTGCGCAGCCGCGCTCGCCTTGGCGTTGGCGGCGGCTTCCGCCGCAGCCTGCGCTCGTTGGTCCGCCGCTGCCTTCGACGCTGCCTGCGCGTCGGCTTGCGCCTGTGCATCGGCCGCGGCCTTGGCCGCGGCGGCCGCTTGCAATTGAGCCGCCTCTTGCGCGAGACGGTCTGCTTGCGCTCGCTGGGCGGCGTGGAATACCTGCGCATCGACGACCACCGCATCGATGGGCAGCGGTTGCACACTGGGTGTCGAGCGATGGCTGACGATCACCGTGGCGAAAAAGGCGGCGGCCAACGCAAGCCCGTGCAGCGCTACGGACGCCACGATCGGCCAAGAGTCTTCACGCAGAGAAGCTGGCATTCCTAGGGGCTACCGGCGTTACCGCGCGGCGCCGTCTTGATGGGATCGGTCAGGAAACCCACCTTCGCGGCACCGGCCATCTGCAGCAGCACCATGGCACGCACCACCGTCCCGTAGGGCACCGTCGTATCAGCCTTGACCAGAATTGGAGTCTGCGGATCGCGACGCAGCAGCGCCGCGGTTCGTGCACTCACGGTATCCTCGGTCGCCGGCTTGTCCTGGTTTTGGCCGAAGTTGATGTAGAGACGCCCTTGGGCGTCGATGGTTACTATCAACGGCTCGTGCTTCGCGAGCAGCGCGGCATCGATGGGCTTGGCGCCGGCATCCGGTAAATCGACCTTCACGCCCTCCTTGAGTAATGGCGCGGTGATCATGAAGATGACCAGCAACACGAGCATGACGTCGATGTACGGCACCACGTTGATCTCACCCATCAACCTCTTGCGTCGACGCAGCGAGCTGGCCATCCGAATTCAGACCTGCGGCTGCGCGGCACGGATCGGACCGTGGCGCTGTAGGATCGTCGAGAATTCCTCGACGAAGGTGTCGAAACGCAGGTCAAGGCGGCTGACCTGATCGGCGAAACGGTTGTAGGCCACCACCGCGGGAATGGCCGCGAACAAACCGATGGCGGTGGTGATGAGGGCCTCCGCAATGCCCGGCGCCACGGCCGCCAGCGTGGCCTGCTGCACATTGCCCAAGTTGTGGAACGCGCTCATGATGCCCCACACCGTGCCGAACAACCCGACATAGGGGCTGGTGGAACCGATGGTGGCCAGCATGGCCAGGTTGTGTTCCAGGCGATCGATTTCACGCATCTGGGCGACGCGCATCGCGCGCCGCGCACCCTCGAGCAATTGATCGGCGGGCATTCCCTGCTGGCGCAGGCGGCTGAACTCGCCGAAACCCGACTCGAAGATGCTTTGCTCACCGGTGCCCGCGCGTCCCTTGGTCTCGATGCCTCGGTACAGCGTCGATAAGTCACCCCCCGACCAGAACGCCGTCTCGAATTTTCGCGCCTGGCGCCGCGAGCGCGAGATGATGCGGCTTTTCTTGAAGATCACGGCCCACGAAGCCACCGACGCGCACAGTAGCAACAGCATGACCGCCTGCACCACGGGGCTCGCATCGAGCACCAAAGTCCAGATCGACAAGTCATTGCCCATCGCGCCACTCCATGAAAAGATCTTTAGGGATGGCACGCGGTTTGAGCGTGCCGGAATCGAGGCAGGCAACGCGCGTGCTCGCGTCGATCAATTGCAAATCGCCACGCAGGACGGTCTGCTTGAACGAAATTGTCGCACCGCCTAGCCGCTCGAGTTCAGCGGTGACGAGAATTTCATCATTGAGTACGGCCGGTCGCAGAAAATCGACGTCGACCTTCACCACCGCGAACTGTATCCGCCGATCCGCGCGCAACCGGTACTGATCGATCCCCAAGCTGCGCAGCCACTCGGTCCGGCAACGCTCCATGAACTTCAGATAATTCGCGTAGTACACGACGCCGCCGGCGTCGGTATCTTCCCAGTAGATTCTTTGCAGGAGTTCGAATTTTTTTATCATTGAAAATCAACAGCTTACACATTATGGTAACTCCGCAGCATGTCACCAATGCGTTGCCCGTTGCAATAGCGCGAAGCTGCCCACGCCGGATGGCACTGCTGTGAAAGCGGTCCGATTTCGTCTTTGCCGAATCGCGAAATGGTGCCCGGTTGCTGCGCCGGACCTATGCTAACTGAGAGCCTTATCACAAATTTGACAATATCAGCCACAGCGCATTCTGCGAAGCGATTCCGCATTTAATTGCGATTAATACGCCGTACTTGATTATCGATTCCCGCATCCCGCGATTCACGGCTCAATAACACCAATTATAGGGCAGCCGCAACGCTGCGGTGCCGATATGGGCGCGATGCGGCTCTGCTATAAATTATCTCACTCAACAAACCAATGAATCGAGGATGGTGCGATGAAAGCAATGGATGAAGCGACTAGCTCCCAGCAGGTACAAGCACTCGTGGATCGCCGCGAGATAGAAGTTCGCTGCTGGCAATGTAGAAATACAATGCATCTGCAACTTCACTGGGTGGCGTCCCATCGTGATGTGTGCTGTAGCGATTGCGGCATGGTCACGGTCTTGAACACGAGCCGCATCAAGGAGGAAGTCAGACACGTGCAATCCCAGCTGCGCACGTTGCATGATCAAATGTCCGTGACGTTCATCGAAGCCGAGCAACGAATCACCAGGAATTCGCCTGCCGCACGCCCCAACTCTCGATTCATTCCAGCTCTCGCCAAAGCGCATCCGGTGACTTTCGCGGGTATTTATCTGTCGAGGAGAAAGCGAAAAAGCATGGCCTGAGAACTCGCCTCAGAGCGTCGCGAGTCGACCGAGCTCACGGCGGCCACGCACGCCGGAACCCTCAGGTGAACAGTTTGTTGCGATAGGCGTACGCGGTGACGTCGGCGTTCGTGCTGAATTCCAACTTTTCCATCATCCGCGCGCGGTAGGTACTCACGGTTTTGACGCTCAAGCTCAGTTCGTCGGCGATCTTCGACACGCCGGTGCCGACCGCGATCTTGCAAAAGATCTGAAATTCCCGGGATGAGAGCTGCGAGTGAGGCGGTTGTTCGGACGCCGAATTGAGATCGGCGGCAATCGCTTGCGCAAGCGTGGCGCTGACGTAGCGCCGACCGGACAGGACCAGACGAATCGCCGCCACGATTTCGGCGGCGGCCACGGTCTTCGAAATATAGCCGTAGGCGCCGGCACGGATGACGTTGCGGGCATATTGCTCCTCCGGAAGGCCACTCAACACCAGCACACGAACTTTGGGATGGCTCAAAGCCACATGCCGCAGCACATCCAAGCCGTTCAAATCCGGCATGCGGATATCGAGGAGCACGAGATCCCAATGCTCGGCGCGGAGCTGATTGAGTACCTCGATGCCGGTGGCCGCCTCGCCCAGGCGAGTGATATCCGGTTCCGCCTCGAGATATCGGCGGCAACCGGCGCGTACTAGCACATGGTCGTCCGCGATCAAAACGCAGGACATCGAGGGCCTCCACGCGCGAACGGTGCGGTTGATCGATACACGCCGAGGTGGAGAACCGCGGCGATTGGCGTTCACGCAGCGCCACCGTAACCTGATGGATGCCGCCGGTCTGTACGGTAGGGTACACAGACGAGAGGGCCGGCGGACGCGCCGAGTTCAGCCCAGCGTGGCCAATGCCTGCGCGAGACTGTGCACGGTGCGCTCAGGATTATGCAGTTTGTCCAGCCCGAACAGGCCGATGCGAAAACTGCGATAGTCGGCGCCTTCGTCACACTGCAGCGGTACACCGGCCGCGATCTGGAACCCGGCGCTCAGAAATTTCTTGCCCGATTGAATGTCCGGGTCCGTGGTGAAACTGACCACCACGCCGGGGGCCTCGAAACCGTGGGCGGCAACGCTCTTGAAGCCCTTGCTGATCAGCAGCTCGCGCACCTGGCGACCGAGTGCCTGCTGTTCGCGACGGACCGTGTCGAAGCCGTAACGTTCCGTCTCCAGCATGACGTCGCGCATGCTGCTGAGCGCATCGGTCGGCAGGGTGGCGTGATACGCATGGCCGCCATTCTCGTAGGTCTCCATGATCTGCAGCCATTTCTTCAGATCGCACGCGAAACTCGTGCTGGTAGTACCGTCGATCCGGGTCCGCGCCCGCTCGCCGAGCGCCACCAGGGCACAGCATGGTGGACCGCTCCAGCCTTTTTGCGGGGCGCTGACCAGCAGATCGACATTGTTCGCGGCCATGTCCACCCAGATGGTTCCGGAGGCGATGCAGTCCAGCACGAATAACCCACCGACCTCGCGCACGGCCGCGCCGACGGCGCGCACGTACTCGTCGGGCAACAGGATGCCGGAGGAAGTTTCCACGTGCGGCGCGAAAACGATCTCGGGTTTGTAGTCATGGATGGCGGCCACGACCTCCTCGATCGGCACCGGCGCGAACGGCGCCTGGCTGCCGCCGGCGATCGGCCGCGCCTTGAGGACGCGGGTTTCCGCGGGAATGCCGCCCATTTCCAGAATCTGCGACCAGCGGTAGCTGAACCATCCGTTACGAATTACCAGGCACCGCTTGCCGGTGGCGAATTGCCGGGCGACGGCTTCCATCCCAAACGTGCCGCTGCCCGGCACGACCACCGCCGATTTCGCGTGATAGACGGTCTTTAGAATGCGCGACACGTCCCGCATCACACCCTGGAATTTCTGTGACATGTGGTTCAGGGCGCGATCCGTGTAAACCACGGAGTATTCGAGCAATCCTTGCGGATCGGGTTGGGCCAGCAAAGCAGTCATGGCTGATTCTCCTTGTAGGATGTTTTTAGGATATTTTGAGGCTGCCGCCTCATGCTAAACCATCGGCGGGATCATTACCCGTTCACGCGCACTCGAAGCGCGCGACGGTTTCCACGTGCTCGGTGAACGGGATCAGATTGAATGCGTTGAGCGCCACCAGGCGCAGCGTGCCGCGCGACGTCAGGCGCGCGGTGTCGGCGAGAAAGGACTCGAGCCCACAGCTCACATACAGAAAGCGCTCGGGCGGATGCTCCACAAGATACTCGGTCAGTTCCGGATCGAGGCCCTTGCGGGGCGGGTCCGCGATCACCACCCGCGCACCGGCCGCGGCCTCGAGGCAGTCACCGGCCGGACCCGCAACGACGGAAATCCGGGCTCGAGTCGCCGGGTCCAGCTGGGCCAGCCCAAGCTCTAGCCCGTGCAGCGACTGCGCGCCAACCTCGTTCATGCGTATCTCGCCCGCGCGCTCCAGCACCGACAAGCCGATGGCGCCGACGCCCGAGTAAAACTCGGTCACTGAGGCGCCGTTGGGAATCTGGGCGCGAATCTGCTCGATGATGGCCTGCGCGATGTCGAGATTGTTTTGACCGAAAGCTCCCGGCGGATAGTGCACGGCCGCACCACCGAAATTTTCGACGACGCTCGCCGGTCCGCACCAGCGTTGGAATTCGCTGCCCAGAATGGTGTTCGTGCGCTCGGCATTGGCGTTGAACCACAGGCTGTGCAGTGCCTCCCCGAGACGCTCGCGGATCAGCTCGAGGCAGGCCGACAGAGGCTCGGCGGCTACGGTGTTACCCACGATCACCACCTGCGCGGTTTGCGAGCGACGCTCCACCACCACCTGCAGGTAACGCGCAACACCCAGGTGTGCTTTATCCGAGTAGCAGGGCACCCGGGCATCGACGAGCGCACGCCGCACCACGTCGGCGACGCGGTTGATGAGGGGGTGCTGCACGCTGCACTGAGGGATATGCGTCACGCGGTGGCTATTGACTTCGAACATACCGATCTTCGGTGAATTCATGCGGCCACGAATGGCGAGCCGTGCGCGCAGACGAAACCCCGCGGTCGGTCCCGATACCACGGCAACCTCAGGCAGGCCGTGGCGGCGCGCCAGTTCGTTGAGCGCCCCGAGCGCGGCGGGGGCGATGCCCAGCTCACCGAAACGGGGACAGCCCGGGCACGGCGGGCGGTGGGGGCATACGGTCAACGCTGCCTCAGATACCGTCCCGAAACAGCGGCATGTTGAGGTCGCGCTCGACGGTGGGGGCTTTCAGTCCGAAATGCGCGTAGGCCATGCGGGTGGCCACCCGGCCGCGCGCCGTGCGCATCAAGAATCCTTGCTGGATCAGGAAGGGCTCGATGACGTCCTCGATGGTGCCGCGCTCCTCGCTCATCGCCGCGGCCAGGCTGTCCACGCCGACCGGGCCGCCCTCGAATTTCTCGATCACCGTCAGCAACAGCTTGCGATCCAGCATGTCGAAACCTTGGGGATCGACCTCCAACATGTCGAGCGCGGCCAAGGCCACCTCACCGCTGATGAGTCCGTTGGCCTTCACCTCGGCATAGTCACGCACCCGGCGCAACAGGCGATTCGCGATGCGCGGCGTGCCCCGCGATCGCTCCGCGATCCGATCGGCGCCGTCCGCTTGCAGACGCAGCTTCAGGATCGAGGCGCTGCGGATCACGATCTTCGTCAATTCCTCGGTGGAATAGAACTCGAGCCGCTGCACGATGCCGAACCGATCGCGCAGCGGCGAGGTCAACAGGCCAGCGCGGGTGGTCGCACCCACCAGCGTGAACGGCGGCAGATCGAGCTTGATCGAGCGCGCGCCGGGACCCTCGCCGATCATCAGATCGAGCTGGGAGTCCTCCATGGCCGGGTAAAGGACTTCCTCCACCACCGGACTCAGTCGATGAATTTCATCCACGAACAGGACGTCGCGCGGCTCGAGATTGGTGAGCAGCGCCGCCAGATCGCCGGCTCGTTCCAGCACCGGGCCGGAGGTCTGCCGCAGATTGACCTGCAACTCGTTGGCGATGATGTTCGCCAGCGTCGTCTTACCGAGTCCCGGCGGTCCGAAGATCAACACATGATCCAGCGCTTCGCCGCGCTGCCGGGCCGCCTGGATGAAGATCTGCATTTGATTCTTGACGTTCGGTTGGCCGACGTAATCCGCCAAAGTCTTCGGGCGCACGGCCCGATCGACCACTTCGTCGTCCCGGCCGGCGGTGGCGGCGATGACCCGGTCCTGTTCGATGCCCATGAGCGAGCTTAACCCAAACTATCCGTGAGCGGTCGGCAGGTCAGCGATGCGACTTCTCTTGCGAATTCATGCAGCGCCATGGTTTGACGGCCGCTCACGGTTTGACGGCCGACTTGAGCGCCCGTCGGATGATATCGGTGGTCGACAGGCCCGGCTCTTCCGTCGATTTCAACAGGCGCGTGACTTCGGGCGGTTTGTACCCTAGAGCGATCAACGCACTGAACGCCTCGCTCTGGGGCGTGGGCTGGGCGCTCGATGCCGCGGCGTTCTGTGCCTCGCCCTGACCCAGCTCATCACCGGCGGCGGGCGACGCCAGCTTTTGCACGCTGCCGCGCATCTCGATGATCACGCGCTCGGCGGTTTTGCGGCCGATGCCGGGAATCCTCGTCAACATCGTCACGTCCTCTGCCTCGACGGTACGCAGGAAATCCTGCACGCTGGCACCGGACAGTAAGCCCAACGCGATTTTCGGTCCGACACCCGAGATCTTGAAGAGGCCGCGAAACAACCGCCGCTCGCTTTCCGTGCCGAAGCCGAATAGGACATGCGCATCCTCGCGCACCACCAAGTGGGTGAACAAGGCGACGGGTTCCCCGGTCGCGGGAAGGCCATAAAAGGTCGACATGGGTGCCTCCAGTTCGTAGCCGACCCCATTGACGTCCACCATGAGCAAGGGCGGCTGCTTGAGCGCCAAGCGGCCCTTGAGAAAGCCGATCATCGGCTGCCCGTGCGCAGCAACGAGGTGCGTAGCGTGCCGCGCAGGGCGTGGCAGACCGCGGCGGCCAGCGCATCGGCGGCATCCGCGGCCAGTGGACCCTCGAGCTTCAGGAGGCTCTTCATCATGAGCTGTACCTGACCCTTCTCCGCGCCGCCCGTGCCGACGACCGCTTGTTTGATCTGGCGCGTCGCGTACTCGAACACCTCCGCGTTGGCATCGGCGGTGCCGCAGATGGCCGCGCCGCGCGCCTGACCCAATTTCAAGGCGCTGTCCGGATTGCGGTTCACGAACACGCGTTCGATGGCGATTTCCTGAGGCTGGTACTGCGCCACCACGGTTTTCACACAGCGGTAGATTTCGCACAGCCGCGCGGCGAATTCGCCCTGGCTGGTCCGAATCACACCGCTCGCGATATAGGTCAGACGCGCGCCGACGACGTCCACGACACCGAAACCGGTGCACTGCGAACCGGGGTCGATGCCGAGCACGCGGATGGTCATGGGAGCTGGCATGGGCGGTTATGATACCGCATGGAAACCACGGTCACGACCCGGACCGCCAGCGAACGATTGATCGCCGCCTTCGCAGCGCTGCGTGCACTGGAACTGCCGCCCGAGGCAGAGGCGGTGCGCACCGCTGCGCTCGAGGTTGCCGAGATCGTGCATACGCTGGACGCGGACGACGATGTGGTGATCGCCGCCCTGCTGCAACCCCTGCTCGACGGCAAGCATCTCGACCGCGGCATCGCCGGCCAACGCTTCGGCGAGGAGGCCATGCGCCTCGCACGGGCATTGAGCCAACTCGGCCGGTTCGGCTTGCCGGCGGATTGGACGCCGGAGCGCGGTCTGGAAGCCGGTCAGGCGGAGGCGCTACGTAAAATGTTGCTCGCGGTGATCGGCGATGTCCGGCTGGTCGTGGTGCGTCTCGCCGAGCAGCTGCACAAGATGCGCTCCGCCAAACGGCTGGACGCAGCCGCCCAGCGCAAGTTCGCCACCGAGACCCGCGAGGTGTACGCCCCGCTCGCCAATCGTCTCGGCATCTGGCAGCTCAAATGGGAGTTGGAAGATCTCGCCTTCCGCTATCTGCAGCCAGCCCAGTACCAGCAAATCGCCACCGCCCTCAAGGTGCGACGCTCCGAACGGGAGAGCTACATCGATGCACTGAAGGCACGGCTCCAGTTAGAGCTGCGCGCGGCCGGCATCGAGGCCACCATCGACGGCCGCCCGAAGCATATCTACAGCATCTGGCGCAAGATGCAGGTGAAACGGTTGCAGTTCGAGCAGCTCATGGACATCCGCGCGGCGCGCGTACTCGTGAACAGCGTCTCCGAATGCTATGCGGCGCTCGGTGTGGTGCATTCGCTGTGGCAGTTCATTCCCGGCGAGTTCGACGATTACATCGCCACCCCGAAGGACAATCTCTACCGCTCCATTCACACCGCCGTGATCGGCCCGGACCATCAACCGGTGGAGATCCAGATACGCACGCACGAGATGCACGCCAACTCCGAGCGCGGCGTGGCTGCCCATTGGCGCTACAAGGAGGGCGGTCGCAGCGATCAGGCGTACGAGCGCAAGATCAATCAGCTACGCGCTCTGCTGGCACCCGCCGATGCGTCCGCCGCCGACCTCGCGGAAACCGCCAGCGATTTTCTGGATAGAATGCGCGTCGATCTGTTCCAGGACCGGATCTACGCCGTTTCGCCCAAGGGGGAAATCGTCGACGTGCCGATGGGCGGCACGCCGCTCGATTTCGCGTACCAGGTGCACACCGACTTGGGCCATCGCACGCGCGGCGCCCGGGTCAACGGCCGCATGGCGACGCTCGGCACCCAGCTCAAGAACGGCGACACCGTGGAGATCATCACCGCCAAGACGCCTCAGCCGTCGCGCGACTGGCTCTCGCCACAGGCGGGTTTTCTGGCGAGCCCCCGTCACCGCAACAAGGTGCGTGCCTGGTTTCGCAAACAAAACGCAACCGACAACACGACCGAGGGCCGCGTGATGTTCGATCGCGAGCTCCAGAGACTCGGTGTCAACCGGCCACCGATTCCTGAATTATTGAACGAGCTGAAACTGCCGAGCCTCGATGCCCTGCATGAAGCGCTGGGATTGGGCGATGTCAGCTCGGCACAGATGGCGGGCGCGATCCAACGCCTGCTGCATGCCCGCGACGCGAGCGAACCGTCCGGTAAGACGCGGCCGGCGGCGGTTCGCGAACCGGAGACCGAAGTTCGCGGCATCGGTGATCTGCTCTCGACCTATGCGCGCTGCTGCAAACCCGTGCCGCCGGAACCCATCGTGGGCTATGTCACGGTGGGCCGCGGCGTCAGCATTCACACCCAATCCTGCGCCAACTTCAAGCGTCTCTGCGGCAAGTCGCCGGCGCGAGTACTCGCCATCGACTGGGGCGACCGAGGATCCAGCGAGTATCCGGTCGATATCGACATCGAGGCGTTCGATCGCCGCGGACTGGTGCGGGATGTGAGCGCCGCCTTGGCGGATGAGAAAATCAGCATTCAGGGCATGACCACGCTCACCGACCGACGCGACAACGTGGCCCGCATGCAGATCGGGATTAGCATCACCGGGCTGCCGCAGCTATCCCAGGTGCTGGCACGGATCGCCCAGGTGCCCAATGTGATCGCGGCGCGACGCAAGCGCTGAGTCATTCGCGATGGGGCCGGATGCGGTTTTGGTGGCCGTCCATTGACGTTTGCGTATTCACCGGTTCGCGGCCCACGGCCTCACACCCGCGAAATGGCTTTCGGCACCCGCACCACCACCGTGCCCGCGATCTTGTCGTGCCACGCCTGGCGCTCGTCATCGAAGGCAATCCAGAAAAATCCCAGGCCCACGACCGCCAGCGATAGGAAACAGGACAGCGCGCGGATGATGGTCGTCTCCCAGTCCATCTCGCGCCCGTCCACGCGCACCACCCGTAGGTCGAACACGATGCCACCGACCGTGGAACCGCGTAATTTCCACATGATCGCGCCATAGGTTGCCAGCAACACCACATGCACGTGAGCCATGGGATGCAGCACGCTGGCGACGAAGCCCACCAACAAAACATCGATCAACAGCGCCGCCATCCGGATCCAGAAGCCGGCCCGCGGCAATCCCGCGGCCACGGCGGAGGTCAGCGTCTCAGCGGCGCGCGGTGGGACGGCGTTGGGCGGAACGGTGCCGCTCGTTGCAGCACCGGGCAGCATCGTTTCAGCCCCCAGGCCCGCTCCCGCGCCGGTCGCCCCCTCCGCCGGTGCGCCCGCTGCCGCCGCACTCGCTCCGGCATCGGTCATAGCCGCAGGTCCAGGGCTCGCCCCCATGCTCACCCCCGCCGCGACACCCGCTCCCGCGCTACCTGAGCCGAACGCGGCGGGCGCCGCTGCATTCACGGCAGGGTTCTTCGCCGCCTGCCGTGCCTGCAAGCCCAGAATCACCGTATACACGACGGCGCCAAAGCCCAAGAAGCCCAGCAGCTTGTAAACCACGAAGCCGAACACGGGCACGAGGTACAGCGCCAGCGCGATCAGCCCGCCAATGAGTACGGCGAGGGCGGGATGACCCGGGTCACCGGCACCGCGAACGCGCAATACCCGTCGCCCCAGCCACGCGAGGATGACGGTCTTGGCGAACAAGGTCACACAAAAGAGTCCCATCACGATGAACGGCACCGCGGCGATGCCGACCACCGTGATGCAGAGTAGGACGATCAGCACCGGTGTCAGCAGCACGGCAAGCAACGCCGCCAAAACGCTATGACCCGGTTGGCGCTCGAAGGTCTCCGCGCAACGAGTGACGCCATCGCGGAACACGAGCGCAAGACCGACATACAAAGCCAACAGCGAGAACGCCAGTTCCCAGGCCCATCCCAGCCCCGGCGCCAACGACAGCGGGCGCCCGTACATGAGGCAATGCTGCACCCAGAGGGTGATCCCGCTCGCCTTGCCGAAATCGTGACCGAACACCGTTTTCGTATCGCCATTCACGATGGCCGCCGCATCGCGCCGCACCTTGCCGCCGACCGTGACCACATCGCCGTCTATCTCGGCATGGGGCCCCAGTTCCACATTACCGAACACCGCGACCGCATCGCCATCGACCTTACCGTCGATGTAGCTATTGCCGAACACCGCCACCACGTCGTCCCCCACCGTACCCTCGACGCGAGTGTTGCCGAAGATGGAGACCACTGAATCGGCGTGTTTCCCAGCCGCCAGAGTCGAGTCTTCACCAATATTGACCAGCTGATTGTCGTGATGACCAGCGGAGTGAGGGTGCCTCGACCCGTCGTGATCGCTGTGATCACCGGAGTCCGCGTCGTCGTCATCGTCATCGCCGTCCTCGTGATGGCTATCCCAGTCAGGCGCCGGCGCCGCGGAAGGCGACGCTCCCACGCTCGGCGCGGCCACGCTTGGCGCAGCCGTGCTCGACGCCGCAGCGCTCGGCGCAGTAGTGCTCGGCGTGACGGCGGCCGGCGTTGCGGCGTCCGCGCCAGTCGCCGGGGGGGCGGTGCGCGACATGGCGGCGCTCGACACGACCGCGGCACCGGCAGGCGTCGCGGCCGTGATGACGACGATGATGCCTGCCGCGCAGAGCAGTGATGCAATCAGCAATGCCAGAGATCGAAACGTGGATAGACTCATGAGATTCACCTGCCGCCGAGCGGCTTGAGATAGAGCGTACGATAGGCAACGGCGCCTAACCCAAACAGGGCGGCATACAGAACAGCCCCCGCGGCCAGCGCCGCGTACAGCCAGAGTGGCGATATGACGTGCGCCGGCAACGCGGCGAGCGCCGCCGAGAGCGACCAAAGACTGCTGGCCTGGTGCGCCGGCAACGCAGCCAAGGCGCCCGATACGTAGAGCGAGTTGAGAGTGGCCATCGTCGAATTTCCACCGAACACCGCCACTCCGCCCAGCACTGTGCAGATCGCGACGAACGGCGCACGCGCGAGTAGCGGCCAGTTGGCGAATCTCTGGCGCCACCAAGGCTGCGCGGCGCGGCGTTGCAGTTCGCCGCGTACACGTGCCTCCAACGTGCGCGGGGCATGCCTCGCGGGCAGCTCATGCAGCGCGCGAGTCAATAGCTGCTCGATTTTCTGCGCTTGCCGCTCGCGTTCCTGCTGGGCGTGCTCGCTGGGATTCGGTGTGTCGATCATGGCGGCTTCAGCTCCCCAAATGGCCGCGTTCGATGCCGGCGGACATGAGCAATGGCAGCAATGCCGCGCGGCCACGGCGGATATCCGTTTTGACCTTCGCGAGCGAGACCTCGAGCTTCGCGGCGATGTCCTCGTACGACAGCTCTTCGAAGTGATACAGCACCAACGGCAAGCGCTGATGATCCGGCAAGCGCCGCAACGCCCCATCGACCAACAGGCGCCGCTCCTCCGCCCCGAGATCAGCCAACAGCGTATCCGGCACCGGGAAGTCGGTCTCCGCTCCCGACTCCTCGTCGGAGTCCGCGGACTTCAATTCCGAGAAAAGACGCCAGCGCTTGCGGTATCGGGTCAGGTGATTGAGCAACAGATTGGTGGTCACCGTCTTCAACCAGCCGCCCGCCGTCGGGCTGACCCGTAAGTGCGCGAAATTCTCATAGGCTCTGACGAAAACCTCCTGGGCAATATCCTCCGCCAGCCCATCGTTTCCCGCCAAGCGAGCCGCGGTCGAAAAAACCATGTCCTGATAAGCACGCATGAACATCGTGAACTCGGTTGAGTGGCTGGGCTCCGTCGGAGGCATTGGCGCTGCGGTATCCGTTTAGACTCAAAACACGGCGAGACGGGAAAAGTTACAACTTTGCGCGAAGTACTTCCGCGGCAATCTGTCTCTAGCACCGGAACTGATGTAAAATCAACTACATGGATCTTACGTTCCGCATCCATCCGACAATTTGAATACCCCCTGTTTATCGCCTGGACATCTCAGTCAAGTCCCACTCACTCAGCTCGCGCCGCTAGTCATGTCCTCACACGCCCACTCCGCTGCGCGCTTGGTCGGCGCGGCCGAACAATTGATCGACGCCGGCTGCATATCCGACGTCCGCGTGCTGCAAAACGGCCGCGTCGTGACCGGAGTTGCGTATGACGGCCCCGACTCGAGGGACCGCACGTCCGCGCACCGCGTTTATATTCGCTATCGCCAGACGAACGCCAACTCGGACAGTTCTGAATTCGAGGGCGAATGCAGCTGCGGGGAACGGAGTCCCTGCATCCACGTGACTGCCGTCGCGATGTCGGCGGCAAAACGCCAAGAGCCACCGCGAACTGCGGACCGGCGCACCGAGTTCAGTGCCGCGGCACAGCCGGCCCCTGCGCTCGCCGCATCGACGCCGGGTAGCGACAGCCAGCAACGGCTTTGCTACCTGCTGCGGGAGTCGCACGGCACCTGTGAGCTATCGATCTGGGTGACCCAGATGGCGGCGGGAAGCCGGCACATTCCGGTCGGCGCCTGCGCCTTCGCGCAGCGCACCGCGGACGGACGCGATGAATACCCCCGCTATGTCGCCGAGGAGGACCGCGAAATACTCAAAGCGCTGCCGACCCGGCAAACGGGTCCCTGGGAGCTGCGCGATGCCGACGGATTCGCGGTTCTGCACCGAGTGATCGCCACCCACCGCGCGCTCTGGCGAACGCCGCACGGCCACACGCTACGCTGGGGCGCCGCACGCCACCTGCCGCTCTCGTGGCAGGCATTACCCAGTGGCGACCAACGGCTGCACACCGGTTCGGAAGCGCTGCGCGTCATCGTCGGTGTCGAACCGGCGATGTACGTCGACACGGCATCCGACGAGTGCGGAGTGCTGCACCTGCCCTATCCGGTGAATCTGCTGCGGCAGTATTGGAATCGGCCCGCCGTGGTGCCGGAGCGGGTGGCGCAGGTCATCGAACACCTCGCGCAAGGGTCCGAGGCCGAGTATTTTCCGCGGCCGCGCGCAATGCGGGTGCAGCGTGAGCCGCTGTCCAGCCTGCGCGGCAACCTGGTGCTATCCGCCGGCCCGCAGGCCACACTGTACTTCCTCTACAACGATCACAGCATCGACAGCCGCTCGCTGCGCGCGGACGACCCCACGGTGCGCCATCTGCGGCGCAGCCGCATCGCTGGCAAGTCCGGCGAGCAACCGGTCAACGATGACGTCATCCTCGAGTTCCAGCGCGACGTCGACACGGAGCGGACATTGCGCCAGCGAGTCGGCGCGATCATCGACGACCCGCCGCAAGGCTGCGACGCCTGGCTCTCCTTCATGATGAACGGCGTTCCGGCGCTACGGGACGACGGTTGGTGCGTCACCATTGCCGAGGATTTTCCCTATCGAATTGCGGCGGCCGATCGGTGGTATGCCGATCTGGCGCCGAATCGGCGGCAGGATTGGTTCGATCTGCAACTGGGCGTCATGATCGATGGCGAGCGCGTGAATCTGCTGCCGGCTGTGGTCGAGTACTTACAATCCGTGGCGGGCGCCGACGATGCGCCTGCCCTGTTCGGCGTGGCGCATCTATTCGTGCCTCTGCCGGACGGCCGCCATCTACCGGTGGCCACACAGCGCATACGGCGCCTGGCCGACACGCTGGTGGAATTGTTGGACCGCCATGCCCTGAATACGGAGCACGCCTTGGCGTTGCCCGTGAGCCAAGCGGGACGCGTGGCGCAACTCATGTTTGATCGAGACACACCGGCGGTGCGCTCTGATGATCCGTCGCGGCTCACGCTCCGTTCCCATGACCCGTCGCTGCTCACGCTCATCGAGGATCTGCAAAATTTCTCCGCAATTCAGCCATTACCGGCACCGAGCGACTGTCATGCCGCGCTGCGCCCGTACCAGCAGGAAGGCTTGGGCTGGCTGCAGTTTCTGCGCCGCCATCGCCTGGGTGGCGTGCTCGCCGATGACATGGGGCTGGGCAAGACCGTGCAGACCCTTGCCCACCTGGCGATGGAGAAAGCCGCCGGACGGCTCGGCAAGCCGGCGCTGATCGTGGCGCCGGTGAGCGTACTCGGCAACTGGGAGCGGGAAATCCGCCGCTTCACGCCGGGACTCACCGCGCTCACGCTGCACGGCGCCAAGCGCAAATTCCTGTTCGCCGCGATGGACACGGTCGACATCGTGGTCACCGGGTATCCCTCGCTGCTGTACGACAGCGATAAACTACTCGCGCGCGCATTCAGCGTCGTCATCCTCGACGAAGCGCAGAACATCAAGAATCCACGCGCCAAGGTATCCCAGGTGGCGCGCGCCCTGCGCGCCGAACACCGCCTGTGCCTGACGGGCACCCCCATGGAGAATCATCTGGGCGATCTTTGGTCGTTATTCGAGTTCGTGCAGCCGGGACTGCTGGGCAGCGAGCATGACTTTCAACGGCGCTACCGCACCCCCATCGAAAAGGGGCACAACGAGCCACGCGCCGCGGCGCTCAGGCGCCGCATCGCGCCGTTCCTGCTCCGCCGCACCAAGGACGCGGTGGCGCGGGAACTGCCGCCGAAGACGCTGATCGTCGAATCCATCGTCTTGGACGACCGGCAGCGCGACTTTTACGACGCCATCCGGCTCTCCATGCAGCGTCGCGTGCAGGAAGCCGTTCGACGCCAGGGGCTGGCACGCAGCCGCATCACGCTGCTCGATGCCCTGTTGAAACTCCGTCAGGCGTGCTGCGATCCGCGGCTGGTGGCCCGTGCACGGGCCACCGAGACCGACGCGGAGGAGATCCCGTCAGCCAAGCTCGACTGGCTGGCCACGGCGCTACCCGCGCTGATCGCGGACGGCCGGCGCATCCTGTTGTTCTCCCAGTTCACTTCCATGCTGCGGCTCATCGAGACCGTCGTCACCGGTCTCTCGATCCCCTACTGCGTGCTCACCGGCGAGACCCGGAATCGGACCGAATTGATCGAGCGCTTTCAGTCGGGCGAGGTGCCGCTATTTCTCATCAGCCTCAAGGCCGGCGGCGCAGGCTTGAACCTCACGGCCGCGGACACGGTCATACATTACGACCCGTGGTGGAATCCAGCCGCCGAGAATCAGGCCACCGACCGCGCCCATCGCATCGGTCAGAAAAGGGCGGTGTTCGTCTACAAGCTCATCGCCCAGGGCACGGTCGAGGAGCGGATCATGCGATTGCAAGTCGACAAACAGGCCTTGGTGAGCCAGCTCTACACCGCCACCAACGCGGCGCCCTCGCTGCTCACGACGGCCGATCTCGAGGCCTTGTTCGCGCCGTGACGCCCGATACCGACTTGCAGAGCCAGGTGGACGCGCAGCTCCTGGAGCAAGGCGCTTTCACCGTTCTCGATCTGCTGATCGATACCGGGCGGCTGTTGCCCGAGGACTACGACGCTTGGCGTCGCGGCACCATCGACAGCCTCGACGGCGTGCTGATGGGGAGCATGGTGAAGATTCGCTCGCAAGTCGAGGCGGCCGCCGCCTACGCGCGACGGCTCGGACTGGTGCAGCAGCAACAGACCTTTCATGCCTGGGGCCTGGATGCGGCCGGCAGCGCGGCGGAGCTACGCATCAGCACGGATGCCGAGCTGCGCACGCTGCTCGCGAGCCGTTACGTACCGGCTCAGAGCCTGCCGCAGATGGATCTGTTCTTCGACAATCCAGTGGTCGCACTGAGCAATGGCATCGTGCGCGCCTTGTCCGCCGGCGATCACGGCGAGGCGCAACGACAGCTAAACCGGCTCTACGCACTAGCCCCTAATCATGCCGAGCTCGCCGCCTTCGACAAGCTGCTGGCGGCAACGGCACACCGAGGTCGGCCCATCGAGTCGCCCCAGCGGGAATCGGAGTTTCTGCAAGGCATCACCCCCGCGGCGAAACGCTTGATGGGCTCGCAGGCGAGAGACCTGCTCACCCCACTATGGCGTCAACTGGCGGACGCTCTGTCGGAGCGTACCTTTCATGCCGCTGAACCCGACATGCATCGTAGTTTTCCCTTGAGCCAGGCACAGGACTGGGCCGGCGTGACGGAGGCGGTGCGCAGCGAACCCGGCTGGTGGCTGCAGGCCGCGCTGTGCCTGCGACTGGCAACCAGCGCCTTCCATCAGCGCCGCCGCGCCGACTCGCTGACCGCCTGGTGTCATCTCTGCTGGCACCATCCCACCGAGGCCGTCGCAGCACTGGACGGCCGTCAGCCCGACCCGGGCCTGCGCTCACTGTGGCGACGGTTCATCGACGAGGCGGAGACCGAGGACACCGCCGACGATGCGGCGGACCCTCATGCGAGCGTCGGCGACTTCCCCGCCTGGTTGCTGCTGCACGAGCCGGGATTGTCCAAGCAACTCGCGCTGGACCTACCCACCGGCGAGACGTCCGGCGAGGCGAATTATCGCGTCGTGCATCGTTGGCTCGACGCGCGCCGCGACGGCCGGCACGGCGAGGAGATGGCACTGCGCAAGACCTTACAGATGAGCAGCCCGATGCTGTTCCGCTATTTGAAACGATCGGTTTGAATCAAACCCAAACTGTCTGAATCATCGGCGCCGTCGCGATGGCACCCCATTTGGGGCGTGCGGATTTTGGGACGGCCATAGCTCCGCCGCGTTCGACTCCTACCGGTTGATCGAGTCGATCGCCATCTTGTCGACGGCCAGAGCCGCCTCGTGAATCGCCTCGGACAAGGTCGGGTGTGCGTGGATGGTGCGCTGAATGTCCTCGGTGCTCGCGGAGTACTCCATGGCCAGCACCGCCTCGCCGATCAACTCACCGGCCATGGGGCCGATCACGTGCACGCCCAGGACTTCGTCATCGTCTTTGGCGGACACGATCTTGGCCATTCCCTGCCCCGCTTCCATGGCGCGCGCACGGCCGCTGGCGGCAAACGGGAAGCTACCCACCTTGTAGGCGCGACCACTGGCTTTGACCTGTTCCTCGGTTTGTCCCACCCAGGCGATCTCGGGCGCGGTGTAGATGACGGAGGGAATCACCTTGTAGTTCACCTCGCCGAACTTGCCGGCGATCAGATCGGCGACCATCACGCCCTCTTCCTTGCCCTTGTGCGCGAGCATGGGTCCGCGCACCACATCGCCCACCGCCCACACGCCGGGAACCGCGGTGCGGCAATGCTCATCGACCTCGATGAAGCCGCGCTGATCGACTACCACACCGGTGCCCTCGGCTAGCAGCCCGTCGGTAAACGGCCGCCGCCCCACGGCGACCACCAGCTTGTCCACCTGCAGCGTGTGCTCGCCCTGCGCGTCCGCATACACCACGTCCACCGCGCTGCCCACCACCTTGGCGCTCAGCACTTTCGCACCGAGCTTGATATCGAGGCCTTGCTTCTTAAAATGCCGCTGCGCCTCCTTGGCAATGGTCTGATCGGCCATGGGCAGGAATTGCTCCAAGGCTTCGAGCACGGTGACGGCACTCCCGAGGCGTCGCCATACGCTGCCCAATTCAAGACCGATCACGCCCGCGCCGATCACCCCTAGGCGCGCGGGCACCGCATCGAATTCCAGGGCGTTCCACGAGTCGACGATGAACTTGCCGTCGTGCGGCACGGTTTTGAGACGAATCGGCGTGGAACCCGAGGCGAGGATCACGTTCTTGGCCTCGAAGGTCTTCTCCGTGCCGTCCGCCGCCGTGACCACCACCTTGTTTCCCGGCAGTAAGCGGCCGTGACCTTGCAGGCCAACGACACCGTTGGCTTTGAAGAGCGCGGTGATCCCGCCCGTCATGGTCTTGACCACGGACGCGCGGCGCTTCTGCATGGCGGCGAGGTCGAGTTGAATGCCGCCCAGTTTGATGCCGTGAATGGCAAACTCGTCCTTGGCACGCTGGAACAATTCGGACGATTCCAGCAACGCCTTGGACGGTATGCACCCCGCATTCAAGCATGTGCCGCCGAACGCATGGCTACCGTCGAAGTTCTTCCACTCATCCACGCACGCGACCTTGAGCTTGTGCTGTCCGGCGCGGATGGCGGCCGGATAGCCGGCGGGTCCGGAACCGATCACGATCACATCGAACGCGTCGCTCATATGGAGAGCACCATGCGCGCCGGATCTTCCAGACACTGCTTGACGGTGACCAGGAATTGCACGGCCTCACGGCCATCGATGATGCGATGATCGTAGGTCAATGCGATGTACATCATGGGACGCACCACCACCTGGCCGTTCACCACCACCGGGCGATCCTGGATCTTGTGCATGCCGAGGATGGCGCTCTGCGGCGCGTTGACGATGGGCGTCGACAACAGGGAACCGAAAGTCCCGCCATTGGTGATGGTGAACGTGCCGCCGGTCAATTCCTCGATGGTGATGGTGCCGGCCCGGGCGCGGCCCGCGAAGGTGGCGATGGACTTTTCGATGCCCGCGAAACTCATCTGATCCGCGTCGCGCAGCACGGGCACGATCAATCCGCGCTCCGTCGACACCGCGACACCGATGTCGAAGTACTCGTGGTAGACGATGTCATTGCCCTCGACCGAGGCGTTCACCGCGGGAAACTTCTTCAGTGCCTCGACACAGGCCTTGGTGAAGAACGACATGAAGCCCAGCTTCACGCCGTATTGCTTCTCGAACTGCTCCTTGTAGCGACCGCGCAGTTCGTTGACGGCTTGCAAATCCACCTCGTTGAACGAGGTCAGCAAGGCCTGGGTGGCCTGCGCCTGCACCATGCGCTCGGCGATGCGTGCGCGCAGCCGCGTCATCGGCACATGCTGCTCGGAGCGGGCGGCACGCGCGTTCGCGACCGCGGGCGGAGCGGTGGCGGACGCGGCGGGTTTCGCGGCGGACTTGGCCGCGGTCCCGCTCGGTGCATCTTTCGCCGCCAGGTAATTGACCACGTCCGCTTTCGACACGCGGCCGTCGCGCCCGGAACCCGCGAGCGATGCGGGGTCGAGCTTGTTCTCCTCCACCACGCGCTTCGCCGCCGGACTCAACTTCGCAGCGCCCGCGGCCCCCACGGCTTCCGCTTTGGCGGCAGCGGCGCCCGAGGCGGCATCGGCGGTGGTGGTGGCGCCGCCGCTGGAGGTGCTCAGAATGGCCGGCGCACTCGCGCCGGGCACGGCCGTTGCCGCGCCCTCATCGATGATGGCCAGCACCTGACCGCTGGTCACCGTCGTGCCGTCGCTCAAGCGGATCTCCGTGAGCACGCCCGCCATCGGCGCCGGCACCTCGAGTACGACCTTATCGGTCTCGAGGTCCACCAAATTCTCATCGCGCGCCACGGCATCGCCGGGCTTCTTATGCCAAGACACGAGCGTAGCGTCAGCCACCGATTCCGGTAGCTGCGGTACGCGCACTTCGATAGTCATGAACCAGTCCTAGTTTGTGCCGCCGGTAGGCGCATCGTTTGTCGGGAAGCTTCTTCCGGTGGCGAACCCTGCAGGGCCGCGGTGACCAGATTCTTCTGTTGTTGTTCGTGCAGCGCCGCGATCCCGGTGGCCGGTGCGGCGGCACCCGCGCGGCCCGCATAGAGCAATTCGTGCTTCGCGCTCAAGGGCAGTTGCAGCCGATGCCGGATCTGGTACCAGCTGCCCTGGTTTTGCGGCTCCTCCTGACACCAGATGATTTCGCGCGCGTTCGAATACTTGCGGATGACCGCCTCGTATTCCTCCGAGGGAAAGGGATAGAGCTGTTCCAGGCGAACGATCGCCACGTTCTCATTCTTGGCCTCACGCCGCGCCTTCAGCAGGTCGAAGTACACCTTGCCGCTGCACAGCACGATGCGCGTCACCGCGGAAGGTTTGACGTCGTCGATCTCGTCGATGACGTTGCGGAAGCTGCCGGTCGCCAGCTCCTCGAGCCGCGATACCGACAGCGGGTGGCGCAACAAGCTCTTGGGCGTCATGATGATGAGCGGTTTGCGCAGCGGCCGCACCATCTGACGCCGCAACATGTGGAACATCTGCGCCGGCGTCGAGGGCACACAGACCTGGATGTTGTACTCGGCGCAAAGCTGCAGAAAGCGCTCGAGACGGGCGGAGGAATGCTCGGGTCCCTGGCCCTCGTAGCCATGCGGCAGGAACAACGTGAGCCCCGACAGCCGGCCCCACTTCGCCTCGCCGGAACTGATGAACTGATCGATGATGACCTGAGCGCCGTTGCAGAAGTCGCCGAACTGGCCCTCCCAGATCGTCAGGCAATGCGGCTCGGTCGTGGAGAACCCATACTCGAAGCCCATCACCGCTTCCTCGGACAGCACCGAGTCCGTGACCGTGAACGTGGGCTGATTGGTGGCCAGATGCTGCAGAGGTACGAAGCGCCGGCCCGACGCCTGATCGTGCAGTACCGCGTGCCGGTGAAAGAAGGTGCCGCGGCCGCTATCCTGCCCCGTCAAACGCACGGGATAGCCCTCCTGGATGAGGCTGGCGTAGGCAAGATTTTCGGCGCAACCCCAGTCCAGGGCCAGGTCGCCCGCCACCATCCGTTCGCGGGATTGCATGATGGCAAGCACGCGGGGATGCAAATTCCAATCGGTGGGATAGGTCGTGATGGCTTTTCCCAGCGCCTTGAGTCTTCCCATGTCGACCGCGGTCCGCACCGGCTCGGACCAATCCGCACCCAGATACTCGCTCCAGTCGACCGTGTACTTGTTGCCGATCAACCCCAAGGCGGCACGCGCCTGCGGCTTACCCTCGTCGAGGCCGTTGCGATATTGGTCCATCATGGCGGACGCCTCCGACGCCGCGATCACGCCCTCCGCCACCAAGCGTTCCGCGTACAACTGGCGCACCGTGGGCTTCTTGCGAATCACCTGGTACATCAGCGGCTGCGTCGCGGACGGCTCGTCGGCCTCATTGTGGCCATGGCGGCGATAACAGACCAGATCGATGACGATGTCCTTGTGGAACTTCATGCGGTATTCGAGCGCGAAGCGCGTGACGAAACACACGGCCTCGGGGTCGTCCGCATTCACGTGCAAGATAGGCGCTTCGACCATCTTGGCAACATCGGAACAGTACAGCGTCGAGCGCGCGTCCTTCGGATCGCTGGTGGTGAAGCCCACCTGATTGTTGACGATGACGTGGATGGAGCCGCCCGTGTAGAAACCGCGCGCCTGCGACAGCTGCAGCGTCTCCATGATGACGCCCTGGCCGGCGAAGGCGGCGTCGCCGTGGATCTGCACCGGCAGCACCTTGTCGCCGCGAGCATCGCTGCGCCGTTCCTGCCGCGCACGCGCCGAACCCTCGACCACCGCATTGACGATTTCCAGATGCGATGGATTGAACGCCAGAGCCACGTGCACGTTGCCTGAAGGCGTCTTCAGGTCCGACGAGAATCCCTTGTGATACTTGACGTCGCCCGAGCCGCGCAGCTTCGCCAGATCGTAGTGCCCTTCGAATTCGTTGAACAGATCCTTGGGCGATTTGCCGAGGAGGTTTACCAGCACATTGAGGCGACCACGATGCGCCATGCCGATGATGGTCTCCTCGATGCCCGCCTTGCCGCCCTGCTGCACCAGATCGTCGAGCAACGGCATCAGACTGTCGCCGCCTTCGAGGGAGAAGCGCTTCTGACCCACATACTTGGTGTGCAGATAGCGCTCGAGACCCTCGGCCGCCGTGAGCTGCCACAAAATGTTCTTCTTCTCGTCGATCGAGAAACGCCGCAGCATGCGAGTCGACTGGAAATGATCCTGAAGCCACAGGCGCTCGTCGGAATCGGACACATGCGCGAACTCGGCACCGATGGCACCGCAATAAATGAATCGCAGCGTGCTCAAGATGGCTTTCAGCGTGCTGCGCTCACGGATCGCCTCGATACGGCTGCCGGTAAAAAACTCGGTGTCCAAGTCCGCATCCGAAAGTCCGAAGTGGTCGAGGTTCAACACCGACGGCTTGCCCCGATCCTGTAACCCGAGCGGATCGAGGTTGGCGATCAAGTGGCCGCGGTTGGCGTACACCTGGATGAGTCGTGACACCGCGCCCTGTTTCGCGGCGGCCAGATCCGACGCGCCGGAAGCGCTGCCGTGGACGATCGGCGCCTGCTGGCGTGCCAGTAGGCGCTCGCGTACGTCGCCGTGGGCAATTTCATCCGTGGCGCCGCCGTTGAGCCCGCTGAAGTAGGTCGCCCATGCAGGGTCGACCGCCGCGGGATCTTTCAAGAACTGTTCGTAGAGATCTTCGATGAACCCAGCGTTTCCGCCGGACAGGGCCGAAGCGGCCAATTGATCCGCAAGTGATTTGCTCATGAGCACATGTTGACTGGGAAAAACCTCAGTTAACTCAAGGTGATAGGGGTGAAAACCACGATTCTTACATCCTCCTAGTTTATCCCAACACGACACAATAGGGAACGTGATGCAGGTCGCGTCTCTTCAGGGGAGCCCAGGCCCGATGGCACATCTCGAGTCAGGCAGGCTGGTAGACGCTTGGCCTATGATTTTCCGCACGGAACCCGCGCCGCTCGCGGCATAATCGACCCCATGATAGCCACCACTGACTCCATTCACGCCGACGGCTTCACACCGGCCGGCCTAGACACCATGAGCGCGGTGCTGCGCGCGGATGCCGAACGATCGGCCATTCCCGGCGCTGTCGCTCTCATCATGCGCGGCGGCAAATTGGTGTACTTCGAGGCGTTCGGTTATGCCGATCGGGCATCGCTTCGACCCATGCAGCGGGGGAGCGTGTTTCGCATCGCGTCGATGACCAAGCCGGTGACGGTGGTGGCGGCCCTGATGCTCATGGAACGGGGCCAGTTACTGCTCACCGACCCGGTCACCCGCTTCCTGCCGGAGCTGCAACAGCTCAAAGTCGGTGTCGAGCAGACCGATGCCGCCGGTAAGCGCAGCTTGATGCTGGAACCCGTGCGGCGGGCCATGACCGTGCAGGACCTGATGCGCCACACGGCCGGATTTACCTACGGGCAGTTCGGCGATTCGCTGGTGCAACGCGCCTATCGAGCGGCGCATATGATCGACGATCAGCAGACCAATGCCGACATGATCACGAAGTTGTCGGAGCTGCCGCTCTCGTACCAACCCGGTACGACGTTCGAGTACGGCATGTCCACGGATGTTCTGGGGCGCATCGTCGAGGTGGTATCGGGCATGGAACTCGACCGGTTCTTTGCCGCGAATATCATCACACCGCTTAGGCTGACGCATACCGGCTTCGGCATCGCCGAGAACGACTTGGACTTGTTGGCCGAACCGCAACGCGATTCGACCCACAGCCCCGCACCAGCGGTCGTTCCGTACGACCCCGCACGGCCGGCGAAATGGTTCTCCGGCGGCGGCGGCCTGTTGTCCACCGCGGCCGACTATGCGCGCTTCTGCCAGATGCTGCTGAATGGCGGCGAACTCGACGGCGTGCGATTGCTCGCGCGCAAGTCGGTCCAACTGATGACCCAGAACCATCTGCCGCCCGACCTCGGGTTTGGGACTCGTACGTCGGACCTAGGGATCGCCGCGCCGTTGCCCGCGCTCGGCCAGGGCTACGGTCTAGGACTCGGCGTACGGCGTGAGCAAGGACTGTCACCGGTGCCGGGTTCCGTGGGCGACTACTACTGGGGTGGCGCGCTCGGGCCGTATTTCTGGGTGGATCCCGCCGAACAACTGGTGACGGTGTTCATGCTCCAGGAACTCAACGTGCAGCGCCGCGCGCGCTATCGCGCGTTGATGCGGGCCTTGGTCTATCAGGCGCTGCGTTAGCGAGTTGTCGGGTCCGCAGCCTAGCAGCCTGTCTGATTTATGATGCGCCTACTGCGGCTGCCCATGAGTAAGACAGGCTGTTACGTCGAGTCGTGATACGCACGACGCCGGCCGGCGCCATGAGAGCGGACTCGCTCCGTTGTCCGACAGGCAGGCAGGCACTTCGCTGACACCCGCCCCCGGTGCAGTTGACTACAGTTCGCTGCGACGAGTGGTCACCAGATGGATGGGGTTTCGGATGGCGAAGCGTAATCGTAGTTTGATTGGATGTGCTCTACTCGCCGGTGCGCTCGCCGCAATGCCGCTCTCGGCATTTGCCGCCAGGTCGAGCGCCAATGCCGAGGTGGCCTCACCGTCCAATGGCGATGCCTTGGTGACGCACGGCAAGTATCTGGCGCTCGCCGCGGACTGTGTGTCGTGTCACACGGCGCCCGGCGGTAAACCGTATGCGGGCGGCTATGCGCTGAAGTCCGCTTTCGGAACCATCTACGGACCGAACATCACCCAGGACGTCGATACCGGCATCGGCACGTGGACCAAGGCGAACTTCGAGAGGGCCTTGCGTGAGGGCCGCACCAAGGACGGTTCGTACTTGTATCCGGCCATGCCGTACGATGCCTACACCAAACTCACGGCGGCCGATCTCGACGCGCTCTGGGCCTACATGCGTACGATCCCGGCGGTGCACAACGTACCGCCCAAGAACACCCTGCCATTTCCTTTGACCGTCCGCAGCGGACTGGCCGTGTGGCAAGGGATTTATTTCAAACCGGGACCGTTCGTCGCCGACGCCGCCAAGAACCCCGACTGGAATCGAGGCGCCTACCTGGTCCAGGCGCTGGCGCATTGCACCGACTGTCATACTCCCCGCAACCTCGCGCAAGGGCCGGAAACTCAGCACTTGCTCGCGGGCGCCGCGATCTCGGGCTGGTATGCGCCCGATATCAGCAACGATGCGAATTCCACGCTGAATCGCTGGACCGCGTCCCAGCTGGCGAATTTCTTCAAGACGGGAAAGATGCCGGGCAATGCCATCGCCGTTGGACCCATGTCCGAAGCGGTTCACGACAGCCTGCGCTTCCTGAAGGACTCCGATCTACAGGCCATGGCGGTTTATCTCAAGGACCAGCCCGCCACCGCCGTGGCGGTCAGCGCCGACAAGGCCCGCTTGCCGTCCGCCGACCTCGCCGCCGGCAAAACGGTGTACGCGAACAATTGCCTAAGCTGTCACCAAGCCAACGGCCAGGGGATCAAAGGCAGCGTCCCCTCCCTGGTTCACAACGACGCCGTGACCGCTGCCGAGCCCTACAATGTCGTGATGGCGTTGCTCGAGGGCTTTCCGGCGCACGGCACGTGGGGGGCGATGGGCTCCTTCGCCGCAACGCTGAACGACGATCAAATAGCCGACGTAACCAATTACGTACGTACCGCCTGGGGCAACGGCGCCGTTCCCAATGCGACGCCCTGGTCGGTGAGTAGCTGGCGGCAGAACGCCACGCCACCCGACGCCGCGCAAGCTCACGCCTTGCTGTGCCCCAGCCTGTCGACCGACGTGCTGCAGCCGGCACTGCGCGCCGGCCCGGCAGCGCTGCGCCAAGCCGCCGGCAATCCCGCCGGCATGGCGAAGTTGGTCGGCGATTACCGGACGGCGCGACCCAAGACATCGGATGCGGAGATCATCGAAGCATTGAGCACGGCGTATTGCCGGGTAGTCGCCACGGATAGGCTGTCGGAGGCGCGGGTTAGCGCGCAGATTGCGGACTTCGCGGGGCGTGCGGCGTCCGCGATTGGAAACAGCAAGCCCGCGACGTGAACTTCTCCATGAAGAGCATGTTGCGGCTGTTTGCGCTGGTGCATCTTTTCATGGCGCTGCTGTTCGCCACGGTGGCCGTCATGTTGATCGTGATGGCGTCCCATATGGCGTGGCAAGCGTTCGCGGGCGGCCTCGATAAGGATGCCGCGCAGCAGGTGATCGAAGCCATTGGTCTGCTGGCAGCCGCGGTGGTCGCACTGCAGATTTCCCAAACCATCGCTGAAGAAGAGGTGATCCGGGCGGCGCACGTCAGCGGTCCGACGCGGGTGCGCCGCTTCCTCTCACGGTTCTTGGTCGTACTGGTGGTCGCGCTGGCGATCGAGGGCCTCGTGGCGACGTTCCGCGCGCTGCATGAGAATCCTTCCCAACTGCCGGCGGCCGCCAGCATCCTTCTCGGGACCGCGGCGCTGCTGGCGAGCTGGGGAGTCTTCATCCGTTTCAACCGTGATGCGGAGGAGCTGGAGCCGGAGGCCATGGAGGAAGCGAAAAAGGAGGATGCGAAGCTGCAGTGATCGTACGATTGCGTACCATCTGTTAGACTTCGGTTATGTCGGATCTCGTGCGCTCATCCGTGTTGACGGGTTATCGCAGCCTGGTCACGAGCTTGAGGGGTGACCCCGTTGCGCTGCTGCGCCGCTACAGGATTTCTCCCGAGGCGCTCGAACGCCAGGATGCGTTGATTTCATTTAGCGCGGTCGTACGCCTGCTGGAAGCCACCGCGCAGGCGCTCGACTGTCCTGATTTCGGTTTGCGCATGTCACAGCAGCAAGACCTCACCATTCTCGGACCCATCGCCATCATCGGCCTGAATTCGCCGACGGTCGGCGACGCGCTGCGTGCCATGATCGAACACCTGAATTTCTACTCGCCCGTGGTGCTCACGACCATAGAAAAGCAGGACGACGACCGCGTGCTGCTGACCTATGACCTGGCCCTCAACGGCGAGCCGCACCGGCGACAGTTGGTGGAACTCGCGCTCGGCCTGTACTGCCGCGATATGCAGATCTTGACCCACGGACATTTCGTGCCGCTTGCCGTGCTGTTTCGGCATACCACGCCCATGGCCGGGCGGATCTACCGGCGTTACTTCAATTCCCGGGTCAGCTTCGGGCAGCCCGTCAATGCCATCGTCGCCGACGCCCGCGATCTGCGGCGGCCGATCGACAATGCCGATCCGAAGTTATGCGAAATGATCGCCGACTATGTGCGTCTCAGCACCTCGAGTCACCCGCTCGACATCGAAAAGCAGGTCGCCTTCCTGGTGCGCAAGCTGCTGCCCCTGGCTCACTGCGCATTGACCACGGTCGCGCGCCATCTTCACCTTCACGAACGCACCCTGCAGCGGCGCCTCACCCGCGCGGGCACATCGTTCGAAAGCATCGTGGATGGTATGCGTCGCGAACGAGCCGAGGAATTGCTATCGGAATCGCGGCTCTCGATGGCGGGCGTCGCCGCCCAGCTGGGTTACAACGAGCAGAGTTCTTTCAATCGCGCCTGCCGGCGCTGGTTCGGCGCCGCGCCAAACGCCTACAAGAACCGGCAGCGACTCGCGCAGAGTGCCTGACGCCGTCAACAGCTAGTTAGGGTTGGCGACGCGGATCTCGATCCGGCCATCGCGGATTCTCACCGGGTAGATGCGTAGCGACTGCGTGGTCACGCCGTTTTGCGGCTTGCCGGTGACGAGATCGAACAGTGCGCCGTGCCTGGCGCAGCGGATGACGCCGCCGGTGATCTCGCTACCCGCCATTGGCTGCAGCGCATGCGGACACAGATCGGCGACCGCATGGACGCCATCCGCAACGTGACACAGAAGCACGCGTTGAAAGCCGTGGGGAACGGATTTTTGCGAACCCGGCGGTAAATCGTCGAGTGCCAATACGTCCAGGTAGCCGTCGGACGCCGCAGCTCCCTCCGCGCCCGGCGTTGGACCGAATGGAATCACGGCCCGAGCGTTTTTTCGAGGACTTCGTGAAAATGTTGAATGCGCTGCTCCTGGTAGCGGCCCAAGGTGGCTTCGTCACGGCCCGGGGCGGCACCGCGAATCCCGCTCTGAATCCGCGGCAGATTGCTCATGTCCTGATCGAAGATCAACGACAGCAGACCCATTTCAGGTTTCGAACTGAACGGCTCATCGAAATCCAATTCGACGATCGGCGCCGAGGGCGGTCGCGGCACGCCGCCGCCCGGGAGCGGTGCGGTCAGCCGGATGCTCATCCAGCTTTCGTTGGGGTCGGTACCGTAGGGTAAGAATTGGTACACGAGGGGCAGGCCTTCGCCGTACCAAGGACAAAAATTCGGAAACATGAAGTATTGGATGCTGTCCAGCATGGCGACATCCGGCCACGGACTCAAGTCGCGCGCCAGCCCCGCGCCCAGCATCTGCCGACGCCACTCGGCCACCTGCGCGCGTCCCGACAAGGCGGACTTAGGATCGTACTTCGGCACCGGTACGCCGGGCATGGCCATGGCGAACACTTCGAAGGCTCGGTCCACCGCGGCGATGGCCGATGCGGAATCACCGAGATGCGGGCTCGGAATCGCCAGCGGGGTGATCAGCCGACTGATGTGGGCGCGGCCGTCGTCCCAGATGTCGTACTGCGTCGAGGCATCTCCCGTGAAGGTCAGGGAATCGCTATGCGTTTCGATGACGTGATATGCCTCCAAAAAAGCCTCCAGCGTCACCTTCCAGTTCGCGCGCACGCGCTTGCGGATATGGAACGCCGTGAAGCGATCCTCAGCGGCACAGCCCTTGAAGAACTCCGGCAGGACACCCAACGCCTCGGCAAGCGGCGGCGCGGCGGGATCCGGATTGATGAAAATGAACCCTCCCCAGGTACTCACCTTGACCTCGGGCAGGCCGTAATCCGCGGTCCTCACGGCGGCAAAATCCCAGCGGCTCGGAATGTTTTTCAGCGAGCCGTCGAGATTCCACTCCCAGGCGTGAAACGGGCAGCGCAAGGTGGCGCCCGATCCCGCGCCGTCGCACAGGCGCGTGCCGCGATGCAGACAGGTGTTGTAGAAGGCGCGAAATTCGTTCGGAGCGCTGCGCAAGACGACGAATGAAAGATCCCCGACCGTGTACGGCACGCGGTCGCCCACGTTCGGAATGTCTTCCTCGCGGCAGGCGAACTGCCAGACCTTTTTCCAGAGCCGCTCCTTCTCGAGAGCAGCGTACTCGGGCGTGTAATAGCGATCGAGCGGAATCTTCTTCTGCGTCGGCAGATAATTGCCGCGCGTGCGCAGCGACACATCGACTTCATGGGAGTCGGCCTCGATTAGCGCCTCGGTCAAAGGACTGACCGCCGACGAAAAACCCCGGATCACGGATTCGCTGACTGCCATGGTGATTTCCTCTTTAAGCCTCGACCCTTGTGCAAGCGGGACCGTTGTTCAAGCAGTATCCTTGCTCACGCTTGATCCCTTGTTCATTCTTGACCATGGGCGGCTGCAAAGCCGCGCAAGGTTGCGGCGAATGTGACGCAGAAGCGGGCGGCATCCGCACCGTTGATGACCCGATGATCATACGACAGCGACAGCGGTAGCATGGTTCGCCACTGCAATGCACCGTCCACATTGACGGGTTTTTCGAATGCGCGGGTGATGCCCATGATGGCCAACTCCGGTGCATTGATGATAGGCGTGAACCCGGTCCCACCGATCGAGCCCAACGAGCTGATCGTGAAACAGCCGCCGGACATGCGATCCAACGGCAGCCCCTTGGTGCGCGCCAGTGCGGAGACATCGCCGATCTCCGTGGCAAGTTCGGGTATCGACTTGGCGTCGGCATCGCGGATGACCGGAACCAGTAAGCCGCCGGGCGTATCGACCGCGATGCCGATATGAAAATACTTCTTGTGGACCAGCGTGCGACCGGTGCCGTCGAGCGAGGCATTGAACTGCGGATGCGCCGCCAGCGCCGCGACGGCCGCCTTGACCATGAACGCAAGCGGCGTGATCTTGCATCCGGATTGTTCCGACAACGCCTTGCGCACCGCATCGAGGCCGCTGATGTCGGCCTCTTCGTGATGCGTGACGTGCGGGATCATCACCCAATTGCGCGCGAGGAATCCACCCACCAACACCTGGATGCGGGACAGCGGCTTAGACTCGACCGGACCGAACGCGCTGAAATCCACCTGGGGCCACGGAGCAAGATTCAGCGTGTTGGGCGGAGACTCGCTCAAAGAATCTCACCCAGTACGGTGCCCACCGGATACACATCGCCCGGCTGCACGAGAATTTTCAAGGTCCCCGACGCGGGCGATTCGATCTCCTGCACGGACTTCTCACTCTCCAGCGCATACAGCGGCTCGCCCTCCTTGACCGTCGCTCCATCGGCGATCAGCCACTGCGCAAGGCTGCCCTCATTCATCGAAAATCCCAGCTTGGGAAGTAAAATCGGTGTGCTCACGTGCTTACACTCTTGGTCGGTAAAATCGTTAGCGCAGCGTGCTGCGCACCGCCTGTTCGATGTCGGCATGGCTGTAGAGGAACGCCGCCTCGAGCTGTTTGGCGAACGGCACCGGTGAGTCGTGGCTCGCCACGCGCTGCACCGGTGCCTTCAATTCGCGAAACAGGGATTCATGGAGGCGCGCCGACACCTCGGCGCCCACGCCGAACGACTTCACCGCCTCGTGCACCACCACCGCGCGCCCGGTCTTCTTGACCGACGTCAATAGCGTATCCATATCGAGCGGACTGACGGTACGCAAATCGATGATTTCGCAGTCGATGCCCTCCTTCGCCAGCTTCTCAGCGACCACAGGGATATCCAGCATGGAGCGGCTGTAGCCGATCAAGGTGACGTCTTTGCCGGCACGAACCACGCGGGCTTTGCCCAACGGAATCGATTTACCGCGCTCGGGCGCCGCCCCCGGATTCCAATAGCTCGCCAGATGTTCGACGAAAATCACCGGGTCTTCATCGTCGATGGCGGCGCGCAGCAGTCCATAGGCATCTGCCGGATTCGACGGCATGACCACCTTGATGCCCGGCGTATGGCAAAACCACGCTTCCAGGAAATCGGCATGCTGGCCGCCGGTTTGAAAGCCCGAACCGGTCATGGTGCGGATCACCATGGGGACATGGGTTTGACCGCCGGACATGAAGCGCAGCTTCGCGGCATGATTGGTGATCTGGTCCATGCATACGGCGACGAAATTCATCAGCATGATTTCGATCACCGGACGCATGCCCACGATCGCCGCACCGACCGCAGCGCCGGTGAAACCCATCTCGGAAATCGGCGTCGAGCGAACCCGCGCGCCGTACTTGGTGGACAGGCCAGCGCTGACTTTCATGATACCGCCGCCCTCGGGGTCCGCGATTTCCTCGCCGAAGAGGATGACGTTCGGATCCGCCGCCATCGCATCGTCGAGCGCCCAGTTGAGCGCCTGAATGGTGTTGACCTGGGTACTCTTGGGCGCAGCGTTCATCACGCCACCTCCGCGTAGACGTCACGCGTGACTTCCGACGGATCCGTGAGCGGGCTGTCGAAGGCAAAACTCACCGCCTCGTCCACCTCCGACTTGATCCCGGCCTCCAGCGCTTCCAGGTCGGCGGCGGCGGCATGGCCGCGATCGATCAGCCATTGGCGGTAGCGCGGATAGGGGTCGGCGGCGAGTGCGGCCTGGTACTCGGCCTTCGGGATGTATTCGCCCATGTCACCGATCAGGTGACCGTTGAAGCGGAACGTCAGCGCCTCGATGAGCGTGGGACCGCCGCCGGCGCGTGCGCGGTCGATGGCAGTCTTGGCGGCGGCATACATGGCGAGCGGATCGTTGCCGTCGACGGTCACCCCCGGCATGCTGTAACTCCTGGCCCGATCCGCGACGCGCTCGACGGAGGTCCCCTTGGCGAACGCGGTGTGTTCCGCATAGCGGTTGTTCTGGCAGACGAAGATGACGGGCAACTTCCAAACGGAGGCCAGGTTCAGAGATTCGTGGAACGCACCGATATTCGAGGCGCCATCGCCGAAGTTGGTCACGGTGACGCGCTTCTCGCCGCGCAATTGCGCCGCCAGGCCTAAGCCGCACGCGATGGGCATGCCCGCCCCGACGACGCCGGTCGTGACCATGCAGCCGCTCTGCGGATGAGTGATGTGCATGGGGCCGCCCTTGCCCTTGCACGCACCCGTGCTGCGGCCGGCGAGCTCCGCCCAGATGAGCCGCGGCGGCACGCCTTTCGCGATCATGTCGTGAATGCCGCGGTAAATCGTCACCAGATAGTCGTCGTTGGTGAGCGATACACTAATGGCCGAAGGAATCGCTTCCTGGCCACGGGCCGAGTAATACGGCATCACCATTTTACCGGCCTTCATCAGACTGATGAAGCGTTCGTCGTTTAGCCGGATTTGCGCCATCTTGCGAAAGATGGCGATCATGGTACGCGAATCAGGGTGACCTGATGGTTCGGTCATGTTAACCCCCAGTCGAAATCTTCGTTATGAAGCATATGGTACGTGACCTCACTATATAGCATTCGGCGGCCGTGGTCGCTCACCGGCCTTCGCGGCCGACGATGCTGATCGCACACACCCCGTTGTAGGGAACCCCGCCCAGATTGTGCGACAGGCCGAGCTGCGGGTCCTTCAACTGACGCGGCCCAGCGCGGCCCTGGAGCTGCAGATAGTGCTCGTACACCATGCGCAAACCCGAGGCACCGATCGGGTGACCGAAGCACTTCAGGCCGCCGTCGATCTGGCACGGGATCTTGCCGTCGGCGTCGAACACCCCATCGAGCACGTCCTTCCACGCCTGACCCTCGTCGGAAACGCCCAGATCTTCCATGGTCACGAGCTCGGTGATCGAAAAACAATCGTGCACTTCCAGCGCCGACAACTCCTCCCGCGGCCGTTCGATGCCGGCTTCCCGGTAGGCCGCCTTGGCGGCGTTGCGGGTGTTTTGCACGTACGAGCCATCCCATTGATCCGTACCCCATTCGCGTCCGGCGCTGGCGGAAAGTTGAATCGCTTTGATCGTCACCAGACCCTTCTTGCCGAGTGCGCGCGCGATTTCGGGCGTCGTCACGATGGCACAGGCGGCGCCGTCGCTTACCCCGCAGCAATCGAACACCCCCAACGGTTCCGCGATCATCGGCGCATTCAGAATCGTCTCCATCTCGACCGCTTTGCGCAGATGGGCTTTGGGATTCTTGACGCCGTTCTGATGGCTCTTCCACGACACGCGGCCGATCGCGCGCTTCAGATCCTGTTTGGATACGTGATGCTTGGTGCGGTAACCCGCCGCCAGCTGCGCGAAGCCGGCCGGCGCCGACCCATACGGCATCCATAGGTCGGCGTAGTTGCCCTTGCCGAGGGTCGGCAGGCCGCCGTAACCGGTGTCCTTGAGCTTCTCGGCACCCATCGCGAGGGCGATGTCCACGGCGCCGGCCGCCACGGCATACGCCGCGCCGCGCAGGGCTTCGGTGCCGGTCGCGCACATGTTCTCGACACGCGACACCGGAATACCTTCCAGACGCAAGGCCGTCGACAGCGGAATCGCGGAGTTGCCCACGGACCGTTCCATTGCGGAGCCGTACCAGGCGGCGCCGATCTGTTTACGCTCGATGCCGGCATCGGCCAGCGCTTCGCTGAACGCCTCCGTCAGCAGTTGTTCGGGACCGGTGTCCCAGCGCTCGCCGAAGCGCGTGCAGCCCATGCCGATGATTGCGACCTTGTCCTTGATTCCGCTGGCCATGCTCGTGCTCTCCAAAAAACTTCAGGCGGGTACCGCTTTCCAAAAATAGCGATCGTAATGTCGCTGCCGGTCGCGCTCCTTGATGCGAAAGCACATCGTCAACGGTGTGCCGACATCGATGCCTGCGGGACCGACATCGACCATTTCCATCAGCAGCCGTGCACCGATATCGAATTGCACCAATCCCATGTACAAGGGCGGGGATGGGGAATACTGCAGCCAGTCCGCGGTGTACGTCGCGACCTGCGCACGCTCGTCGGCGAGTGCATAGGGCTTCTGCGAGTCCGTGGCGCCGCAGTTCACGCATGACGGGAAACGCGGAAACTGCACGGTGCCGCAGGCCTCGCACTTGCCGCCGACGAAGCCGAGAATTTGATCGGCGATGCGATAAAACTGGCTCAGCGCGGTCTTGTTGTCGGTCTCGGCACGCATGCCCCATTCGATGTCGATCTCGCCGTCGAACGACAACAACTTGAGATAAGCGGTCTCTTCGATGCGCCGCGCCAGGGACGCAGCCAAGCCGCGCTCCGCGACGACGGGCGCCGGCCGCAACATCTCGAACGCCAGAACTTCGCAGCCCTGGGCGAAGGAGGCAATCACGATCACCTCGCCGGATTGTGCGCGCTCCAGAGCGGCGACCAATTGCAGCAGGGGATGCGCCGCACCCGTATCGCCGACCTGCGCTTGCAGATCGGGCAGGAGCTTCTCCGGCGCCAACTTCAATGCCTTGGCCACCAGCTTGTCGCTACCGGAAGGTCCGCCGGCAAACCCGAGATGCGCGACGCGCTCGATCGGCACTTCGAGCCGCTTCAGCAGCGCGGCGATGGTCCGCGGCACGAGCTTGGATACACCTTCATCGCGTATCCAACGCTCCTCCCAGAAATAGTCGAATTTCTCGCCGCTCTGACGAAAATGATCGACGAACGGAACCGTGACGGTCTCCCGGCCCAGAAACCGCGCGATGACCTCCTCGCCCTGCCCGACCCGCAAGGCGGCGGCGCCCGATCCATAGAGCATTTCCTGCGTGCTGCCCGGCTTGCCGCTGCGGCGCTCGGCCGCCACCACCAGCTTGTCGCCGCTGGTGACCTCGAGCAACGCCTGACTCAATCCGGAAACGCCGGCGCGCAGCGAGCCCGCGAAATCGGCGCTGGCACGCGATTCCGGCAATCGCAACGCCGCACCGACGATGGCGGCATTCTGCAGATCGGCGTATGGCGCCGTGGTGCTGGCGAAGGCGAGCCCATGAATCGAGTCGCTGCCGGCAGACGCGCCGCGCAAACAATCGCGACCCGCCTCCACCGCCATGGTGATGGCGTCCTCATCCCAGCCGCAAAAAGCCTTCTCGCCCTTACCCAGCGATTTGAGCGCGGGCAGCGCCCACGCATGGGCCGCCGCGATCACGGCGCGTGGAATACGGCGGCGCGGAATGTAGGCGCCGAAGGATTTGATGCCGATGGGTGAATTGGCGGTCACTTAAGATCGACTCCGAATGATGGGCATAATTCGTGCGGCGACGCTTATATAGCCTGCCACGTGTATTTGGTAAGCAAGCATACTATACTCGGGTTGCGTGCTCAATCACGCGTTCGGCTATCGGTAACAGGGGACGCGGCAGCGTGATCGAGAAGACCATTGCGGATCTGGCGGCCTCGTTCGAAGACGGCGAGGTGGTTTTCTTGGCGGGTAGCTGCGGCGAGTCCACGGAACTGACCGCCGCTCTGACCGATCCCACGGCGCGCGTCGCGAGCGCTCATTTCGTGACGACGTTCATTCCGGGTATCAACGCGAACTGTCTGGCCCGACCGACGCAACGAACGCGTATGTCCGTGTTCTTCATGCAGCGCAGTTACGGCGCCGCGCTCGCCGAGGGACGGATCGAATTTAGATCCATGAGTTACTTCGGCATCCATCGATACTTGAGCGACGCATCGACACGACTGGACACGACGGTCGTGCAGGTCGCGCCCCCGGACGCGCACGGCCTGTGTTCGCTGGGCCCGTCGGTGGAGTTCATGCCGACCGTCATGGCGCGCGCGGGTCGGTTGCTGGGTATCGTCAATCCGCACGTTCCCCGGCTGCGCGGTGCACCGAGCGTGCCGCTGGAGCGCTTCTCCGCCATCGCGCATTCGCAGGCGCCGTTGCCGACCTACGAGGTCGGCGCAGCGTCGGACTCGGCCGCGCGCGTGGTGGCGAATCTCGCGCCCTTGATCCCGAACGGCGCCACACTGCAGATCGGCCTCGGCAAGATTCCGTCACAGCTACAGGCGGCGCTGACGGACCGCCGCGAACTCGCATTGCATAGCGGCATGATCAGCGACGCCACATTGCGCTTGGTGGCTTCCGGTACGCTGCGCCGCCGTCGCTCGATCATGACCACCGTGGCCGTCGGCGGCGGCGAATTCTACGCGCGGCTGGCGCACGTGCCGGGGCTCGAGTTCGCCGAGGTCGGCCATACCCACTCGCCGTTCACTCTTGCAAAATTGACGAAATTCCATGCAGTGAATTCGGCCCTCGAAGTGGATCTGCTGGGACAGGTCAACGCGGAGGCTCTCGGCGGCCGTTACGTCAGCGGACCCGGCGGTCTGCCGGACTTCGCGCGCGCGGCGCACGAGGCTCCCGAGGGTCTGAGCATCATCGCCCTGAATGCCACCGATGGCGCGGGCGCGACCTCGAGAATCGTGGCACGGTTGGCTCCGGGAGCGCCCGCGAGCGTGCCGCAGCACGATGTCGATGCCGTGGTGACGGAATTCGGCGTCGCGCTGCTACGCGGTCAACCGCTCGACGAGCGCGCCAGACGACTGTGCGCGATCGCGCATCCGCACCACCGCCCGGCGCTCGAGGCGGCGGCCCGTGAAGTGTTGCGATGAGGGCGAACTCGGCGGCCTATCTGATTTTTCAGCGTGGCAGCGGCCGCAGCAGATTTCCCTTCATCAAACCAGCTAGCAGACTGTCTGACTCATGGGCGCGGTCACTAGAGCGTGCCGCGTTAGGCGCATCATGAATCAGATAGGCTGCTATTCCGGTTCCTTCTTGCCGCGCGCGCTGCCGGCACCGTTGGTCGCGGCAGGAACCGCATCCATCGCTATCAGATTATGTTTCATCTTCGCAAGCATGTCCTCGAGCTCGCGTTGTTTGGCCGCCGGTATGCCGCGCATGATCTGCGTATTCATCTCCATCGCGATGAGGTTCATTTTCTGCACGAGCGCCATGCCCTTGGCCGACACCGTCACCCGCTTCGAGCGGCGATCCAGCTTGTCGGGCGTGCGCACGACGAAGCCGTTCTCCTCGAGCCGGTCGACCAGACCACCGAGTGTGACCTTGCCGACATCGAGAAGCCGCGCCAGCTCGATTTGCATCATCGCTTCACCTTCATGCCGCGACAGATTGGCGAGCACCCACCATTGCGAGCGGGTGATGCCCAGCGGCTTCACACGCTGGTCGAAGGCCGTGCGCCGCAGCCGCGAGACGTCGTGAACCAGAAAACCGGCGCGGAGTCTTTGAGTGGTCTTAGGCATGATCGACGTTACATCCTCGCAGTTTTAATGGTGAACTCAAGACGTCCAGCCGATCGGACGAACGTTAATTATCTTAACTATATGCTATATAACCATTTTTTAGCTAGGGCTCCGAGATGAGCGACACGCCTTGCATACCACTCGCCCACCATGGACGACGCACCGACGGACCTCGAGAATGACCGTCGCCAATACCGAGAAGGATCATACGGGCCCCTTGGCGGGACTCAAGATCATCGAGATCGAAAGCATCGGTCCGGGACCGTTCGCCGCCATGACGCTGGCGGACCTGGGAGCGAACGTGCTGCGCATCGCACGCCCGGCGCGCACCCGGGTCGACCGCAATCCGGTGCTGGCGCGCGGCCGGACCGGTACGCTGACCCTCGACCTCAAGAGTCCCGCCGACGTACAGCGTCTGCTCGCGTTGATCGGGCAAGCCGATGCCATCATCGAGGGGTTTCGTCCGGGGGTGATGGAGCGACTCGGTCTCGGACCCGAGGCATGCCTGCTGCGCAACCCGAAACTCGTGTACGGTCGCGTCACGGGTTGGGGCCGCAGCGGCCCGCTCGCGCTCACCGCCGGCCACGACATCAACTACATCGCCCTCACCGGCGCGCTGCACGCCTGCGGCACCGCCGCGTCCGGGCCGATCGCGCCCCTCAATCTGGTCGGTGACTTCGGTGGCGGCGGCTTGATGCTGGCTTTCGGCATCGTCTGCGCCCTGCTGGAGACACGCACCTCGGGACGCGGTCAAATCGTCGATGCGGCCATGACGGATGGTGCATCGCTGCTGATGGCGATGATTCATGGCATGCGTGCGCAGGGTCGGTGGCCCGCGGCGCGCGCCGGCAACATTCTCGATGGCAGCGCCTATTTCTACACCGTTTATGAGTGCGCCGACGGTTGGATGGCGGTGGGTGCCATTGAACCTGAGTTTCGGTTGGAGTTGCTGCGGCTGCTGGGACTTGGGCCCGAGGCGGCGACCATCATGTGCGCCGACGCCAACGATCCGGAGGTCCGGCGGCGGCTCGCCACGGTTTTCAAGACACGCAATCGAGCAGAATGGCAGCAGATTTTCGATGGCACCGATGCCTGCGTCTCACCGGTGCTGGACATGGACGAAGCGCGCCGCCATGCACAGAACGCCGCGCGCGCGACGTTCAGCACGGTGGATGGCGTGACGCATCCCAATCCGGCGCCGCGCTTCAGCCGGACAGCGGCTGCCCCGCCCGGCGAGATGGTGTCTGCGCTGGTGACCGCGCGGTTGGATGCTTGGGGACTTACCAATAGCGACGTACTAGACGTACTATGATCGGCGTGGAACGGCACGCGGGAGGATGTTGATGGCGGGACTTTATTTCGAGGAATTCACTGTGGGGCAGCGATTCGTGCACTCCATCCGCCGCACCGTGACGGAGGCGGACAATGTCTTTTTCACCGCGCTCACGCACAATCCGGCGGCGCTACATCTGGACGAGGAATACTGCCGCACTCAAACCGAGTTCGGGCAGCGCATCGTCAATAGTGCCTTCACTCTCGGCCTCATGGTGGGTATTTCGGTGCACGACACCACACTCGGCACCACGGTGGGCAATCTCGGCTGGGACGAGGTACGGTTTCCCAATCCGGTGTTTCACGGCGACACGCTGCGCACGGAAAGCGAAGTGCACGAACTGCGTGCCAGCAAGAGCCGCCCGCAGAACGGCATCGTGATTTTCATTCATCGTGCCTTCAATCAGCACGGCAATCTGGTGGCGAGCTGCAAGCGCTCGGCGCTGATGCTGCGCAAGCCCACATGATGCTGCGCTCGATGCTGTTCGTGCCCGCCGACAGCGCGCGCAAGCTCGCGAAGGCCGAGAGTGCGGGTGCCGATGCGCTGATCCTGGACCTCGAGGATTCGGTGCTGCCGGAGCGCAAAACGGCCGCGCGGGTCATGGCTTGCGACTACCTACGCGGCCACCCGGCGGGCGCGCCTCTCTGGGTGCGCGTCAACGATCTTGCGAGCGGCGAGTTGCTCAAGGATCTCGCCGCGGTGTTGCCGGCGCGACCGGCCGGCATCGTGCTGCCGAAGATCCGCGGTCCGGAGGATGTCGAGACGGTGGCGCACTACCTCGAGGCGCTGGAAGAAGTACACGGGATCACGGCCGGCGGCATCGCGCTGCTGGCCCTCGTCACGGAAACCCCGTCTGCGGTGCTGCGCATGGGTGACCTCGTGCGCCTGTCCCTGCCGCGGTTGACCGGCGTGGGCTGGGGTGCGGAAGATTTGAGTTCCGCGCTCGGCGCCGGCGATCCGCGGATGCCCGATGGTCGCTGGCGCCCGATGTACGTGCATGCCCGGAGCCAGTGCATTCTGGCGGCGCACGCCTTGGGCATCGAGGCGATCGACACCGTGTACGTGAACTTCAAGGACGCCGCCGAATTGCTGGCCGCCTGCGAAGCATCGCGTTACGACGGATTTACAGGGCGCTTTGCCATCCACCCGGACCAGGTGCCGGTCATCAACCAGGCCTTCACACCCGGTCCGGACGAACTGGCGCTGGCCCACCGCATCGTGGCCGCGTTTGCGGACGGCGCGGGTGCCGTGTCGATCGACGGCAAGATGTACGACATACCGCATCTGAAGGCCGCGCGGCGGCTCACCCAAGGCGGCGCCGCGAAGTAGCCACGGTCGCGGCCGCGTCGTTGAGTCGGCGACGCCGCCCGCTTGGCGCGATTCGCCCCGATGTCGTATACTCGAATAAGTTCGCAAGCTTACTAACTTGGTTGGAATCGCATGAATTTTGCCGTCACCGAAGAACAACGCCAGCTTCGCGAGAGCCTCCAACGACTGCTTGCCGAGACGAACGACTTCGATTCGCGGCGCAAGCGCTTGCGGGCAGCAGCACCGGATCGCATGGTGCTGTGGCCGCAATTCGCGGAACTCGGCGTGATTGCGGCCGCGTTCGACGAGGCCCACGCCGGCTTCGCCGGCGATCCGCGGACCGTGGCCGTGGTGCTCGCGGCGCTCGGCGAGTCGCTCGCCGTCGAGCCCTACCTTGCGAACGCCGTGATCGCGGGCCGCATATTACAGAGTTCCTCGTCGGCCCTCGCCAACCGGTTGATCGAGGACTCCATTGCTGGCCGGAATTGTTGCGTGCTGGCGCACGATGCGGGCACCGATCCGTTCGCCGCGCCGGCGGTGACCCTGACTCACAGCGGCGCGGGGGCGGTGTTGAACGGCACGTTGCGCTGCGTGCGACACGCGGACGTCGCGGCCAGCTTTCTGATCGCGGCCGTCTCCGGCGGCGTGGTCTCGATTCATCACGTTGCGCGCGATGCGCCGGGGGTGTCGCTGCATGCTTTCCGGCTCATCGACGGCGCGGGAGCCGCTGAGCTCGAGCTACGCGAGGTGCGCGTGCCGCCCGACTCGCAACTCACGTTCGACGGCGACGCCACCGTAGTGCTGCACGACGCGCTGGAATGGGGCCTTCTCGGCCTCGCCGCGGAGGCGGCCGGCATCGTCGGTGCCTTGAACCGGGCGACATTCGCGTACCTAGGCGCCCGCAAACAATTCGGCGTACCGCTCGCCACGTTTCAGGCGTTGCAACACCGCGCCGCCGATATGTTCGTGGCCGCCGAGGAAATCGCCGCGGCCGTCAACTACGCCATCGAGGCCCTTGGTACCTCCGCGGGTGCGAGCCGCTCGGCCGCCATCTGTGCGGCCAAGGTGATCGCCGATGGCGGCGGACGTCGGATCGGGCACGAAGCGATCCAGCTGCACGGCGGCATGGGCGTCAGCGACGAACTCAATGTCAGCCACTACGCGCGGCGTCTGACCGCGATCCGCGCCGACTTGGGCAGCGCGGATGTCCATCGGTTGCGCTTCGCGAGCTTGCAGTGAGCGACGCCTTCGAGATGCTGCGCATCGGCGAGTCCGCGGAGAAACGCGCATGGCGGGCCGAGGTACGTCGCTTCGTCGAAATCCATCTACCGGCGGACCTTGCGCGCAAGGTGGCGACCGGCCTCAAGATCGAAAAGAGCGACTATGTGCGCTGGCAAAAAATCCTGTACGCGCACGGCTGGTTCGCGGGAGCGTGGCCGAAGGAGTTCGGTGGGCAGGGCTGGAGCCTGGTGAAACAATTGATATTCACCCAGGAGTCGGCCACCTGCAACGCACCCATGATCATGCCGTATGGGGTGAGCATGGTGGGCCCGGTGATCTACTCTTTCGGCAGCGACGCACAAAAGCGCGAACACCTGCCGGGCATCCTGTCGAGCGATGTCTGGTGGTGCCAAGGCTATTCCGAACCGGGCGCGGGGTCCGACCTCGCCTCCCTCAAAACTTTCGCCGAGCGAGACGGCGACCACTACGTCGTCAACGGCAGCAAGATGTGGACCACCGAAGCCCACTGGGCCGACAAGATGCACTGCCTCGTGCGTACCAGCCGCGACGGCAAGCCACAGCAGGGCATCTCGTTTCTGTTGATCGACATGCGCACACCCGGCATCACGGTGCAGCCCATCGTCACCATCGACGGCATTCATCACACCAATCAAACGTTCTTCGACAATGTGCGCGTGCCGGTCGCAAATCGGGTCGGCGACGAAGGCGGCGGCTGGGCCATCGCCAAATTCCTACTCGGCAACGAGCGCACGTCCATCGCGGACACCGGTCCGAAGCTGCGCCTCCTGAAACAGTTGAAGACGATGCACGCCGCATTCATAGCCGACACGCGCAACAGCGCGGCGTTGCGCGCGCACGTCACGATGACGCTCGCCGAGCTGGAAATCCAGTTGCTGACGCTGTGCAACCTCGAAGCACGTTACGTGGACGAGTGGATGGGCGGCCGCAAGGTCGGCGCGGAAGCCTCCATCCTGAAGATACGCGGAACCGAGATATTACAGGCCCTCTCGGAATTGGGGCTGGTCTTGGAGGGGCCGCTGGCGGCCGCGCACGATCCTCTGGACCTGCATTTATCGGCCGATGCCAGATTAACGCCCGCGCAACATGCGAGCATGATGGCGCACGAGTATCTCTACGGGCGCTGCTGGTCGATCTTCGGCGGTACCAATGAAATTCAACGCAACATCATCGCGCGCGAGATCTTGAGCGGCTGAATTTTCGCGAGATCCTGGCTGGAGGGGGAAAGATGACGCAGACAACGCTTGCGCATGCCGATGGGCCACCGCTCAACCGGCTTGCGGAATTGATCTGGATGGGCAGCATCGCGCGTCTCGGCGCGGAGCGCTGTCCGGATCGTCATGCCATCATCTTTCCGGATCGCGGCATACGCCTTTCCTATCGGGGCCTCGACCGGCAAAGCGATGCGTTCGCGGCGCTGCTCGCGAGCCGCGGCCTCGCCGCCGGCGATCGCGTGGCATACCTGGGCCGCAACAGCGACCTGTTCTTCCCGGTGCTGTTCGGCGCCATCCGCGCGGGCGTGGTTCTGGTTCCGATCAACTGGCGCCTCGCGGCGCCGGAAGTGGCGTTCCAACTCGAAGATTCCGGCACGCGTCTGCTGCTATGCGACCCCGATCTGCTGGGCAATGCGCGTGGCGCGTGCGAGCAACTCTCGACGCCGCCGGAACTGCTCGCCACCGAGGGCGAGGACGGCGCGTCCAACCTGCGTGCGCTGCTCGAGCAGCCCGCCGCTCCCGCACCGCTGCCCACGGCCGCCGAACAGGTGGTGCTGCATTTATACACCAGCGGCACCACCGGTCACCCGAAGGGCGTGTTGATCTCCCACTACGCACTCTCGGTCGCGCGTCACAGCGAGTTGATCGCGCCGGAATTCGCACTCCTGACGCCGGCGAGCGTCAGCCTGTCGGCCATGCCCAATTTTCACGTCGGCGGCATGTCCTGGGTGCTCATGGGGTTGGTACGCTTCGGCACCGTGGTACTGACGGCAAACCCCGCCCCCGCCAACATGCTGGCGCTGCTCACCGAGTATCGGGTCGAGACCAGCTTCATCGTGCCCACGGTGATTCGCGGCATCGTCGATGAGATCAAGTCCAAGAATCTGCCACCGCCCGCCCTCACCGGCATGTTCTATGGCGCCATGACCATCGGCGCGGGCCTGCTGCGCGAAACCATGGATCTGCTCGGCTGCTCCTTCGGGCAATTCTTCGGCATGACCGAGATCACGGGCGCGGCGACGTTCCTGCCCCCAGAAGATCATGACCTCGCGCGGCCCCATCTGTTGGCTTCCGTCGGCAAGGCCTATCCGGGCATGAGCATCGAGATCCGCGGCCCGGACGGGCACGTGCTCGAGTCAGGCGAACACGGCGAGATTTGGATTCGCTCGCCGACCCGCATGCTCGGCTATTGGCAGCTACCCGATGCCACGGCACAGGCACTGGTCGATGGCTGGTATGCGACCGGAGATGGCGGCTATCTGGATGCCGACGGATACCTCTTCCTGACCGATCGCATCAAGGACATGATCGTCAGCGGCGGCGAGAACGTCTATCCCGCCGAAGTGGAGGAGATGCTGCGTACCCACCCGGCGGTGCTCGACGCCGCGTGTGTGGGCATTCCCGATGCCGCCTGGGGAGAGGTCGTCACGGCGATGGTCGAATTGCGGTCGGGACATTCGGCGAGCGCCGAGGAATTGCGGGACTTCGCCCGTACGCGCATTGCGGGATACAAGTGCCCGAAACAATTTCACTTCACCGGCGCCTTACCGCGGACCGCGTCGGGCAAGGTGAAGCGCGCGGAGCTGCGCCTGAAACTGCGGCAATCCACAACCCTTTGAGTGACCTACCGACCATGAGCAAGAATCCATGAATGCGACGCTGAGCTTCGATCCGGGAGCGGCGATCGTCGCCGGCGGTAGCGGCGGCATCGGCGAAGGCATCGCCCGGTGCTTTGCCGCGGCGGATGTCCCCGTACTCATCACTTATCACAGCAGCGAACCTAAGGCGTTGGCGGTGAAGACGGGCATCGAAAGCACCGGCGGTCGCTGCGAATATTTGCGGACCGATCTGGCCGATTCGGCACAGGTGGATCGGCTGTTCGCTCACGCGCGAGCCACCTTCGGGCGTATAGGGCATGTCGTGTACGCGGCGGGGCCCAGCTTCAATTTCAACTTCATCGGCGCCATCCCGCTCGACGAATGGCACCGGGTGGTGGATGCCGACATCAACGGCGCCTTTCATCTCATCCGGCATGCCGCGAATCTCTTCAAGGAACAAGGCGCGGGCAACCTGGCGGCGGTCATCACGTCGGCGGTGGAACGCGTTCCGGTACGCGACATCATGTCGGCCGCACCGAAGGCGGCCATCGAAATGCTGATCAAAGGCGTCGCCAAGGAATACGGACGCTTCGGCGTACGGGCAAATTGCATCGGCCCGGGGTGGATCAACGCCGGTCTGGGCAAGCAGGCGCTCGATGAGAAGCTGGACGAAAAGACGCGCGAGTCGATTCGCAAGCAGACCATCCCCTTGCAGCGCTTCGGCGCCGCGGAGGATATCGGTTGGGCAACATTATTCCTGTGTTCGCAGCAGGCGGGGTTCATCACCGGTCAAACACTCGCGGTGGACGGCGGCGCGCAGATCTAGACGTAGGATGCGGGCGCGGGGAACACCGTGAGCGCCTTGATCGATCGGTTCGAGTAACGGGTTCGATGAGGAGCTGGCGTGTCGCAATCTTATGATGTAGTGGTGAGCGGTGCGGGGAGCAACTCCCTGGTCGCGGCGGCGTACCTGGCGAAGGCCGGCAAGAAGGTACTGGTACTCGAGAAGAACGACCAGTGCGGGGGCGGCGTGGTATCCATCGAAATCGCGCCGGGATTCATTCACGATCCCCACGCCTCGGGCTACTACCTGTGCATCGCCAATCCGGCGGTCAAAGATGACGAACTGGGTCTGCAATCCAAGTTCGGTCTGCAGTGGAAAACGTACGATGCCGGCTTTGCGACCATCTTCGACAGCGGCGACGGACTCGTCGCCTACCGCGACCTCGAGCGCACCTGCGAGGGCGTGGCGAAGTACTCACAGAAGGATGCGGACACCTATCGTCGCTTCGCGCAGGAAAGCATTGCGCTACTGCCTCTGCTGAGCAAGGCGGCGTCGACGCCGCCGCTGCCCACCGGACCGTTCATCGCAATGCTCGACCAGAGTCCGGGCGGCCGACGCCTGGTCGACATGATGTTTCAGAGCGTGTACGACATCCTCGAGAATCTGTTCGAGACCGACGAAGTGCGCATTCACCTCGCCAAGTGGTGCGCCGAGGCGATGGAGGGTCCCGACGTCAAGGGCACCGGCGTGACGCTGGTGAATCTGCTCGGCCTGGCACACAGCTACGATGCGCATATTCCCGTGGGCGGCTCGCGCGCGGTCACTAACTCGCTCTTGAAATGCATCGAGCATTACGGCGGTACGGTGCGAACGCTCGCGACGGTAAAACAGGTGCTGGTGTCCGGCGGCCGTGCCACCGGCGTCTTGATGGCGGACGGCGAACGCCTGATGTCGAAGGATGCGGTCATCGCCAACATTCATCCCTGGCGCTTGGAAGAGTACCTGCCGGGCGCGGTGGATCCGTCGCTGGTGCGCGCGGCGCGCGGCGTCAAACTCAGCAATCATGGGGCGCTCAATCAACAGATTGCGCTCTCGGAATGGCCGCAATTCAAGGTCGGCCAGGAACCCTGGTCCCAGGCGCTGTGCATCGAATACGTGCACAAGGATTTGACCGGCATCCGCAAGGTGTTCGATCAGTATCGGTACGGCGAGATCCCCCAGAGTCACTTGAGTCCCTTGACGATCATGAACTCACGCAAGGATCCGAGCCGTGCGCCGAGCAGCACCCATTGCGCCATGTACCTGTATCACTTCGCTCCGCGGGTGCTGGCCGACGGCGGCCTCGAGGGCTGGCGGCGACACGGTCAAGCCTTTGCCGACGCGATCTGGGAGGAGTTCAAGAGCTACTGCACGAACATGGACGATTCGAAGATCATCGCCCGGCATATCGAGACGCCGCTCGATCACCACAACCATTCGAATAACATGATGACGGGCGACATCTTCGGCATCGGTACGACGGCCGGACAGATCCTCGGCCGCCGGCCGCTGGTCGAATTCGCGCAGTACCGGGTACCGGGCGTCGAGGCGCTTTATCTTGCGGGGCCGGTGCAGCATCCCGGCGGCACGGTGACCTTCGGCGGCCGCGCGACGGCCATGAAGATGATGATGGACTGGAAGATGGATTTGCGGTCGGCCTTCACCGCTCTTTGAAATCACGGGTTGACATCACGGGCATTTTGACACCACGGACATCCCATGAAACTTCTGACCTCGGATCAGTTTGAATTGATGGAAGTCACCGGCCTTCGGACCGAGGGAAAGAACCTTATCGTCGTCGGTACCATCATGGGTGCCATGCCGACCGAAGCCATCCTGACGCCGGTCGAATTGCGCAAGGTGTTCAAGCTCTTGAGCCTTCGCACCGTCGCGTTCGTGCTCAAGATGCTGTTCTCGAAATGAGTGCCGGTCACGACGGGCCCCGCGCCGGCCATCCGCTGCCGCGCACCGTGGAGGGGCTGACTCCGCAATGGCTGACCGAGGCCATCGGACACCGCCGTCCCGGCGTCACCGTGAAATCGGTCACTATCGATAACATCATCTGGGGCACGGCCACCAAGATTCTGGTCGATGTGACCTACTCAGGCGATGCCGCCGCCTCAGGGATACCGAACAAACTCTGCATCAAAGGGGAGTTCGACGAGCGCGTGCGCAAGACTCTCGCCGCCATGACGATGACCGGCACCCAGGTGGAGGCCCTGTTCTACAATGATCTAGGGCCCGAGTTGGGAGTACCCCTGCCCCGCCACTGGTTCGGCGGTTCTGAGCCGGGCATGGGCATTCTGATCCTCGATAATTTGTCCGCGGTGAACGCCACCTTCGGCGCGCCGACGCAGCCCTGGCGCCCAGAACTCGTCGGCCGCGCGCTCGATATTCTCGCGACCGTGCATGGCACGACCTGGAACAAATCTTTTGCCGAAGTCGATTGGCTGCCGGTGGGCCCCACCGCCATCCGTCAAGCCAACGAGTACCTGATGTCGGAAGGTCATTGGCGTTCGCATTTCGGCAACCCCGAGGCGTTCCAACTGCCCGCGGGCCTCGAGGATCGCGAGCGCTGCCTCGCGGGATTGCATGCCATGTGGCGCTACGATGATGCGCATGCCGCGAGTCTCATACATGGCGATGCGCATCTCGGCAACACCTGCATCGATGCAGACGGACGCCCCTTCTTCATCGACTGGGCGGGTCCCTGCCGGTCGTGCTGGGCTTTCGACGTCGCCAATTTCATAGTCGGCGCGCTCACCGTCGAGGATCGCCGGGCAAACGAGAAAGACTTGTTGCGCGATTATCTCGTCGGTCTGGCCGCGCATGGCGGCCCCGTTCTCGACTTCTCGGAAGCCTGGGACGATTACCGTCGTCACATTCTAAACGGCCTCATCTGGCCCACCGTGCCGCCGACCATGCAGCCCATGGAGAACGTGCGGGCCATGGGGGAACGCTACACCACCGCCCTGCTCGACCACGACACCCTGAGTTTGCTGGGCGTATGAGAGCGGCGCGCCGCAATGCCATGCGCGCACAGGTGCGTCCGCTGCTGCTCGCCATCGCCGCTTTCCGCGAGCGGCGGACGCCGAGCTACAAGGGTAAGTAGCAATAAGAAAGCGCTCAACCGGCGCTGCACGCTCCGGCGAGCGGGTTCGTTAAACCAGTCGCTGCCCTTTGTCGGGGGGCCCGCCCCACGGCTCAGTCGCGCAGATGAATCAGTTTCTTGCCGGTATTGCGTCCGGTGTACACGTCCACCAACGCCGCGGGCGCCCGCGCGAGATCGGTCTCGATATCCTCGCGGGTGCGCAAGGTACCGGCTTGCAGCATGGTGGCGAGTTCCGCGGCCACCAAGTCGAAGCGGGACCCATGATCGAAGATCACGAATCCTTCGATGCGCAGCCGCCGCGTCAAGATGTCACGATGGATGCGTGGCCCGACGGGTGGCGGCACCCAGCACGGAATCGAGACTGTGCCGCATTGGACGATGCGTCCGAACCAGTTCATATGACTCATGATGACGTCTGCGAGGTCGCCCGCCACGTTGTCGAAGAATACGTCGACGCCTTGGGGACAGGCAGCGCGCAAACCGTCGGTCAGCGACTGGTGATAGTTCACGAAGGCGTCGTAGCCGAATTCGTCGAGGCACTGCGCTCCCTTCGCATCCGACCCCACCACCGCAACGGTCCGGCATCCCGCACGCTTCGCCAGTTGCCCGACGATGCTGCCAACGGCGCCGGCGCCCGCCGTCACCAAGACGGTCTCGCCGGCCTTGGGTTTACCGATATCCTGTAATGCAATGTACGCAGTGAGTCCATTGATCCCGAGGGTGCCCGCAGCGGCGGCGAGCGTGGCCTGCCCCGGATCGACGCGCCGCAGAACGGCCGACGGCGCGCAGACGCAATAGTCCTGCCAGCCGAACCAGCCGTAAACGTGATCGCCTACGGCGAATTGCGCGCACTCGGAGGCAATCACCCGGCCGACCGCCAGCGCACGCATCACCGCGCCAATCGCCACGGGCGCCACGTAGTTGTTCTCATCGTTCACGTAGCCGCGTTGTGCCGGATCGACCGAAAGATAGAGATTCTCGACCAGTAATTCACCAGGGACGAGCGGCGGCACGTCGCGACTCACCAGTTCGAAGTGTTCCGGCTGCGGCACGCCTACCGGCCGGAACTTCAAGACGATTTGACGGTTAAGTTGCTTCATCCGATCGGTCAAGATGCCTCATAGCGTGGGCATCACAGTTCGAAGCCTTTCCGCAGCTCGATGCCGAGATCCTGGTACATGACCATGGCCGTGGGCCGTCCGCCCAGCGTCACGGTACCCCCCGGATGCATGAACGGACCCGTGAGGTACAAACCGCTGATTTTCGGCACCCGATATCCGGACAACGCCGGCGTCGGCCGTCGCCCGAGAATCTGACCGCCGGCGGTACCGATGCCGAAAATGTCACCGTTTACCATGCTGGCCGAATGCCGGTGATGATCGAGCGGCGTCTCGATCAATCGTCCGAGGATGCACGAATCGTCGATATTGGTCGTATATTTCCTGAACGCCTCCCAGACGAGATCGCCGTATTCCTGTCGACGGTCGTCCCACGCGTCGATTCCGCCATCAGCCAGATGCAACGGCGCAAAGTGATATAGATAGAGCGCGCATCGGTCCGGCGCCGGAACCCTAGTCTTGTCGATGAAGGAATTGATGATGGTGAGCGGATTGAAATGCCCGTACGGGATTTCACCGTACTTGTAGCCGTCGTAGATGCGTCGCATGCCCTGAAAATCACCGCGCGGCATGTATTCGACCACCATGCTGTTGCGTAGCACCGGATCGTCGCTGATGAACTTGGGTTCACGGCTCAGGGAAATCTGCTGATTGACGGCGCCATGGTTGCTGAGGCGGACGGCGCGCGCATCGGCCGCAACCCGCGCGTCGATGTCCGGAATCAACGTGGCGAGGTTCCATGGATGGATGCAGGCCAGCACCGCGTCCTTGGCCGTCACGATTTCCCCATCACGCAACGTCACGCCCGTCGCGTGGCCGCCGGACACGTTGACTTTAACGACCTCTGATCCGGTGCGAATCGTGCCGCCGTAATACTCGATACAACTCACCAGCGCGTCGGACAGACGCTGGGTCCCGCCCACCACCGCAAACGGACCCGAGCCATGCACCAGCGCCAGTAGATTGTAGACCAACACACCCGTGCCGTTGGTCTCGGGATTCTCCATGGCCTCGCCGATCCACTTGAGATAATGCAGCCGTACCTCGGTCGATTCGAAGTAGCGGCAGATGACGTCGTAGGCGCTGTTGAAGACGCCGGCCGCGATTTCCGAACTAGCCTCGTCGCTGTCGAGCAGCCCCAGAAACCGCGCAAACGGCATGGGCGGCGTCGCGGCGCCGGCATTGAGCAGTGGCCCGAACTTGATGCAACGTCCGCCCAATTCGCGGTAGCGTTCGGCGTCACGAGGCGAAAACTTCGCAATCGATTGGCAGGTGCGATCCAACGACTGGTAAGTGGCCAACACGGAGCCGTCGTCGAACAGTGTGGTGAACGCGGCATCCCACTCCGCGAACTTGAGCCCAAAGCGCGCTTTGAGCCCGAGTTCGTCCTTCGCGAGCGCTGGGCTCACCATGCAGGTCATCAGCCCCGTGGCGTGCGGATCGTGGATGAACCCAGGCGCGATCTCCCGGGACACGGCGCCACCCCCGCAGCGGGCATTCTTCTCCAACACCAGCACGCTCTTACCGGCTTTGGCCAGATACGCGGCGGCGCTCAACGAATTCGAGCCGCCGCCGACGACGACTATGTCAAACGGCTTGGTCACAGATAAGGCACTCCGCGGTGTGCGAGGGTAGGTATACTAGGACGCTAGCTTACTATATGCGCGCCGGGGCGACTGTTATGAAACTGTATATGACCGACAATTCGGACCTGATGGAGGTCTCCTCGATCTATCCGGAGAATGGCAACCTGATCGTAGTCGGCACCATCATGGGCGCGATGCCGGTGAAGGCCGTCGTCAAGCCCGCGGAGCTGCGCCGCGCGCTGGGGCTCATGTCCTTCAAGACCAAGATGGCGGCATTTTTCATGCTGTTCAAGAGTTCACGCTGAGATTCAGAAGGGATTGTTCGACGGCCGCGGCATCATCACCCCCGGTCCGGGACATTGATCCTGATTGGGTCCATAGGCACACAAACCGTTGATCATGTATGACGGATAGCCATCCGGAAACGCGTCCGAATGCGTGGCGAACCACTGCATCGGCACGGTGAATACCACGAACATGCTGACGTGGACATACGCGAACAGAGCCAGGAACTTGACCCATTGCCGCGTCACGCCGCTCACCCGGAGTTTGTCCACGCCGCGCTCGACGAAGGTATTACCGCGGTCATCGCGGTACAACAACAACACGAGAGTGGCACCCGTGGTCAGGCCGCCATAGCACAATCCCTCCGTCATCGGGAATTGATACGTGTGACCCGCAAACAGCGTGATGGCGCGGATGCCGCCCGGATAAGCGTAGACGCCCGTGCGCAGCAACAGCGACTCGAACAGCGTGTCGAGCGCAATCAAAATGGCGATGCCGAGCAACGCGAGCCGAAACCTGGTGAGCCCGGGCCAGCGCTCTCTCGCCTTGTTTAGCAGCGCCAAGACGGGAAAGCACAGCGAGTAGCCGATGATCGTATAGCCCACGACGATCAACATCAGCGGCTCCGGGAGATTGTTCCCGTTCGGGCTCGTCCAGCCCGGCGTGGATCCCAGCGTCCACGTGCCGAGATTCACCATGTACGAGTTGTACAGCACGGTCGCCGATGTGTAATTCATCATCGGGTCCTGGAAGAACAGCGTCAGCCAGCACACGTACAGCATCCCCGCGGTGGTCATTCTGCCCTCGCGTAACCAGGGCCTGAGGACGATCAGCGAAAACAGAAGCACCCCCAGCAGCATCGCGATCCATTGCACCCACACGATGAAAAGGTGCGCCGAGTACGGCAGCGGGTCCGGACCTGGATCCGTGGGCACGGCTCTACCGGACAGAATCCATCTGCCCAGCACGTATAAGATGAATACCAGTATAGCGGCACCCACCCAAGCCCAGCGCACCACGGGTGGAGTAGGCGCCCGTGCGAGAGGAACCGTGTGGGCGCGTCGTTCCGTCCGATCGAGTAAGTCGTTACCGAGCATGGGGATTCCTTTTGCGCACTCTAGGCCTGAACCGCACTGGTTTCCAGCGATGCCATTTTGGTGTGTCCGGAAAGCACGCGCTGCAACCGAGCCGCGACTCGCGTGCCGCTGCTCACGGCCGCCTCCATCCCCATGGACAGAAAGTCACCGCCGATCTGCACGCGGCTGGTTTCACTCAGATCCGCCTCATACGCGCGCATGTCCCGGTACAGACCGACACGGCTCTTGATGATCGCGTACGGCCAGCGCTGCACGACATAGCTCTCGACATCATTCCCGACATCGCCGATGAAGGGCGTTGCCATCGAGAGCACCTCGTGCCGAACTTCGGCGTCAGGAAGGTCGAAGTGCTCGCGGCACCACGTATCGCTCAGAAAAAACGACACTACCCCCTTTCCCTCGGGCGCCCGTCCGGGAGCTTTCAAATGATCCATGACGATGGTCGTCAGATGCGCCTGTTCACTGCGCGGCGGTAGGATGAAGGTTTCGGTGGCCGTCGGCGCGCGCCTCAGGCCCACATGCAGATTCACGGAGCACAAGGGCTCGAGGGTGTCGAGAAACGTGCGTTGCGGTCTGGTCAATTCGCCGGCCAGCGGCAACAACTGTTTAGGCGGCAAGGCGATGATGCACCCATCGAACCTTTCGACGCGCTCCGCCTGCGCCGTTCTGATCCGGACCGCCACCTGCCGCGACTGGGCCTCCACTTCAACGGCTTCGGACCCCAACTGCACCGGCACGCGTGCCCCAAGCGACTCCGCCAGAAAATTGATCCCTCGATCGAAGGCCAGCAAGAACGGTGCGGCATACTGCCGCAGCATCCACAAGAGTTCTCCCGCCGGCGCGCACTCGGTGCTGTTCAACGTGTTGCCGCTGATGATGGGACCGGCGATGAACTCGTGAAACTCCTCCCCGTAGTCGCGTCGGGTGAAATCCGCAATGGTTTCATGGTCGAAGGCCGCCAATGTGGACAGCGTTTCGTAGGTCGACAACCGCCAGGTGCGGATCAGCGGCGCGATCAATGTCAACATGCGCAGCTTGGTGCCGGTCGACACCAGCTTCGTCGCCAGCAGACTCTTGAGCGGGTGTGCCAGATCCAGCCGATGGATTTTGCCTTCCCGCGGGATGCCGATCACCGGCACCACGCGATGCAGGTGCGCGCCGATGCCCAGCTCCTCGATCAGCGCGCAAATCTGCACGTACGTGGGCAGCATCGTGATCGCACCCACATCGAATATGAACCCATCGCGCCGAATCGAACGGGTGCGCCCGCCCACGGCGCCGCTGCGCTCGAACACCTGGACTGAAATGCCGGCGCTTTGCAGCCGCCAGGCCGCTGTGAGCCCCGTGAGTCCACCGCCGATGACGGCTACGCGAGCAGCATTGTGGGGGGCTGGGTCGGGCGGACTCATCACGTCGGCACTGCGCTCGACCCTGCCGTCACCGGCACCGGACCCATCGACGGCAGCCGAAGGATGAGCCAAACATTGGCAAGCGGCCACAGCACGAACGCGGCGACGAATCCCAAGTACACGGGCGAACGAAACACGGGCGCCACTTGCATGAACGCCGCGGTCTCGGATAGCAGCATGACGATGGTCGACAATTCCATCACGACGGATTGTCCGGCTCGGCTCTGCCTGCGCGACATGATGGCCGTGTGGAACGGCACCGAGAAGACGGCGGTCACCGCGAAGCTGATGAAATAGAGTTCATCGTCCAAGGTCGCCTTGATCAGCGCCCACATCGCCCCGATCCCGATCGTCCCCAGCACGATCAACGCACCGAATGCGCGCTTGGAGAGGTGCGGCCAGAGTTCCTCCCGGCCGTATCGATACACCTGATACAACATGACCAATTCCAAGACCACCGTGCCGACCAGCGCGTACCACCACATCTTGACCCACCAGTGGTCATACACGTGGAACCACTTGTCGTAGAACAGCACGTAGCTCAAGTCATGCCAGAAAAACAGCGCGGCGCCCGTGAACGGAACGACGTATACGCCCTGCTTTCGAGCCAGCGAGAATGCGATGAAAAAATATAGGAATGCAAAAACGACGGTGAGCGTCAGGCACGCCATGATCGCGCCCGAATGGGCATCGATTGCCAGCAATGCTGCTCGTGCGTCGTACATGATGACTCCGAATCGCACTCCTGACCGCAAGGCCGTCTGGCGAGCGCTCCCCGCAGCGGCGTGACGGTTGTCGGCTCACGAGTTTCTCTGGAAACTCATTATGAGACGCTGCAAACTGATCGTCAACCGGTTAAGTTGGCGTGCGATGCGCCACTTCGAATGACTACGGCAGGTACCAACGGATGACCCAGAAAGACCCGCAGCGGCGTGCGACAGGCGGCCCGGACGATCCCGGCCACCTGCTCAACAACATCGGGTTTTTGGTGATGGAAATCGGCCGGCTGTTCCGGGTTACCTTTGACCAGCGTATGCGCCGTCTCGGCCTCACGCGGTCGGAGTGGTGGCTCCTCGCCCACCTGTGGTTTTTCGAGGGTATGACCCAACAGCAACTCGCGGATGTGCTGGATATGACCAAGGGTGGCCTGGCCAAGCTGATCGCCCGGCTCGAGAGCAAGGGACTCATTGAGCGTCGCGGCGAAACGCAAAGCGGCCGCGCCACGAAGAAAATCTATTTCACACCCGCCGGCAGAACCTTGGGATCCAAGGTGGACAAAGGTGCGCGGCAACTGGTGCAGGAGGCGGAGGCGCCGCTGCGCGGCGAGCAGGCGGCAACATTGCACGAACTGCTGCGCAGCGTGCGCCGAAATCTGCTGCCGCGCGGCCGCGACGACAACTAGTACCTCGGCACATTGATTCGGACCGGTTGGCATGGTCTGAATGGGCGGGCATCCCGACGGAACGGAGCAATTCCCGCCGGGATACTCGCCCACTTAGACCTTTTCCTGTGCAGTGTGGCGACTCGAGCAAGCGTCAATTCAACCGGTCAAAATCACGTTGCTGAGGCGCTAGCCGCCCACCGGCGGCGCGCGGCTGAGCAAACGCACTGTCTCGTGCCATTGGACCTCCTGGGATTCACCCCAGCAAGGCTCGCCATTACACGTCCAGCTCATCAGGTTTTGGCGCCAGATCATGTTCGGCCAACCGTTCCAGTTGCATCCGCCGATGCTGTCGCCGATCAATTCGTAGCGATCACCGTGATCGTCGACGGCCGTCACCTCATGACGCAGCGGCATCAGCGTGTCGCGGGTCCGCGTGGTCGTCTTGTCGGCTTCGACGATGCGACGCTGTTCAGCCGACGGTCCGGCTCCCA